>Ga0163217_1013825_pt1 | contig 10827 bp, 18 predicted proteins | sample SynspAceP_FD_185933 | JGI IMG/M metagenome (GOLD analysis project Ga0163217, IMG submission 185933) | Saline lake microbial communities from Ace Lake in Antarctica - Synechococcus sp. Ace-P (PacBio error correction) | ecosystem: Environmental > Aquatic > Non-marine Saline and Alkaline > Saline ...
GCGAGAGAATAAAAACAAAGGGCCTTGTTTTTTGGCCCTGGGCTATGGGGGCGAAAACCGTCCAACGGTTTTTTGATTCGCAAAAAGGCCGCCGACAGGAACGGGGCAAGACCAGTGGACCCTTGCCAGATCCTTCGGCCCCCGAGGGCCTTCTCGCGGCGGGGTGTGCCCGGTCCCCTTTCATGTCCCCGATGTTGAAGGGCCGGGGGATTTTGTTTCGGGCTGGCCCTGCCCGGGCGAATCCCTTTGGGCAAGCTTGCACGCGCCCGTCAAACCAAACGCGCCCTGCCAACGATCGGTCCTGGGACAAACATTCACCTATGATTTGCCTTCCCGGTTCGCTTTTTTTGGGATATGTTTCCGGCCAACAGGGTCCAATCCCTGTCCGTACACGGTGGCCTGAAATGGGCCCGTTTTGCTGCTCAAGCCGCCTGCCCTGAGCTGACCGGAGGCACAGAGGGGATCTTTTGGAACATCGCCTTTCCGGCTGGCCGAATGAACAGGGCATGGCGCTGCTGGATCTTGAAAGAATTTGAGGCATTTTCTGGTCTGGATCGGCGAGAACCGCGGCCGATAATATCCATGCGCTATACGGCAATATTGCGGTGGGCTTCGGTGGGGGCGATCCCAGCGGGGCGGCCTGAGGTGCCTGGAAAAATCAGGGCGGGGCAACAATATTTCTTTGGGCGACCAGCGCTGGAACTGGAAATGAATCTGATGCGCTGGCGACGAAGGACGGGCGCGGCGTCATCAACATCCTTGCCCGCGGATCGTCTGAAATGAACAAGCCGCGCCTTTTTATGCAGACGCTTCCTGCTCTGGGCTGTTGTCGGAACTGTTCGAAACCCATGCCCCGAGGTGGGCAATCCGGAACAAGCCCAAGCTCGGTGTTTCTTCTTTGACGAGGCGCATCCTGCTGTTCAACGACGCACGCCAAGGCGCTGGTGGACAAAGGTCGAACAGGTCGCGCCGCCTGATCCGCTCCAAAGGGTGTTGGCGTCTATTTCATTAACCCAGAACCCTGCGATGTGCCTGAAAACATTCCTTGGCCAGTTGGGCAACCGCGTGCGCACGCGCTGCGCGCCTTTACGGGACGCGACCAGCAGGATTGCGCGCGCGCCGCGCAGACCTATCGCAGCAATCCGGCCCTTTGACACCGAACCGCCATCCCGCGAGGTCGGCTACCGGCGAGGCTTTGGTGACCTCCTTGCTGGAAAACAAGGGCAAATCCCGGCATGTGGTCGAGCGCACGCTGATCCGCCCCCATCGTCGCAACTGGGACCGATTACCGACAGCCAGCGCAGCCGCCTTGACCGCACCATCGGCGCTGTTTTTGGCAAATACGAGACGCCCCTGGAGCGCTACTCGCCTATGAAGCGCTCAAACGTATCGCCGACAAAAGGCCGCGCAAGAGGCCGAGAAGGCGCGCTGCGGACAGGCCCAGGCCGCCCGAGGAAGAGCGGAGTTCAAAGCGGCGCGCCGCTACGAGCCGACCACCCCCGCCAAAGCGCAAGCACGACCAGCCGCAGCCGCGGAACGCCGAAGGTCTTGGCGAGGCGATCGGCAATGCCCTGAATCAAGGAACTCAAGGGCCACTACTGGCCGCCGCATTGCGCGGTCTTATGGGCGGTTTGTTCCGGGGGCGTTGGAGTCCCACTGAAGATCCACATGAAAAAGCCCGCGGCGGATCACAACCGCGCGGGCTTTATTGATTGCCGGTCGTCCCCGTCCATTTCTCGGGATCAGACCACGCGGCTGAACCGCAGCCCAGCAAAGCAGGATTACCCCCATGTGAACAGGCGCATTGTGCGGCGCTGTCCATCAGGTGGGTTTTTCAGGGCCCCGTCGACATGCCGGAGGTCACGCCGTGCTCATCATGCCACAGGCCGATCGGTTCGACGCTGCACCCACAGCAGCCAAATCAGGAAACCGCCGCAGCACGCGCCAAAGTTGTTTCCCCGATCCGCCCACGATCAACATGACCCAGAACCAGAAAGGTAAGCGCAGCGGCTGATAGGTGCCGGCGTCAACTGCCCATCCAGCGTGGTCATCATCGCGCCCCGCAAGTGCCCCCGCAAAATGGCCGAACCCAGCACGAAAATCTGCAAAAGTGCGGCGCGTCACATCCTTGCCGCATCGCTTCAGCCGCGAACCTCGTTGTCGCGTTATACGCGGCGCATCATGCGGCCCAAGGCGGATTTCAGCGCCTTTTGTGCCATCCAGAGAGGATCACCAAGAACCACGGCAAACAGCGCCGCATATTCGAGTTTGACGTAGACTCGGGTCCCGGGGGCGGTAACAGCATCATTCCGAAACCGGCCGCGCGTTCCCACGAAATGCGGGATCGCGTTGCAGATCAACTTCCAGCGGCACAGGCGGGGCAGACCAAATCACGTTCTTTGACGCCGCGCGCCAGCCAGTCCTCGTTTTTCATCACGGCGTATGATGATCTCGGCGATGCCAGCGTGGCAATCGCAAGATAACGCTTTGCGCCAAGCCAAGGGCTGGTTTTCCCGATGATCCATGCGCCCCTGCCGCCAAAAGCCCGCCGACGGGCCATGACAATTTCAGCACCGGCAACCCAGCGCGCCGATATTGTCCGCTGGACGCGGGGATTGATCGCCTCGATGCATTCACTGGCCGGAATCAAAACCCGCCCGAAAAAAGAAAGAACCCGCCGATGCAGGATTGCCAACATGACACGGTGCGCAAATTGCCTTGGGTAATCCGGGCCATAGGCCAGCAACGGCCAGTCACGGATGGTCGCGGCCGCGCCCCCCCATGCGCCAGACTGCAACGATCCCGACGCCGCTGCGGCCCACGGCCCCTTGTGTCGGCGGCATGCGCCAACTAGCACCGCCGCCAGAACCGCAAGCGCCACAAAGCACAATGAACGCGACATTGAACAAGCCCGCAAAGCCCCATTGCAGTTGACCCCCAAGGCCATGAATCGCGCTGATCAGACCCATATTCCAGGATCAGGCAAGCGCCGTGTTTGCCAGCTTTGCAATCATCCCCCGTGATCACGATCAACAGGGCGACAATGGGCGAAAAGCCCTGTGTTTTTGACCATTCTCGTTCATACCGAATTTCCCCACTTTGAAACAGGCCCGTCGGGCGGGGAACAGCAAGAACGACAAGCAAAGGATGGATGAGCTTGACCCGCAAATTTTGTAGATCAAGTGGACAAAAGACTGCACGCAGCCCGGTCCGGTCCCATGCCAATCGGGGCAGGGCATAGACCAGCACCTTTTCCAACGCCATAGGTGATCGTCACGTCGGAAAGGCGATCACGAAAACCGCCCGCAATCGCGGGCCCCCGGGGCTGCCAAGGCCGCCCACGTGGGCGCTGGGCAAAGGATCGGCAGCAAAAGCTGGAAATAGGTGAACGCCTGAAGCTTTTGTCCAGCCCGTACAGCGTGCCCGCCACAGTCGCCAATGCTGCACGATGATCCATGTCACCATGACCACGCGTTCGGGTTGATGCCAGACAGCAGCGCCAGATCCTCGTTATCAGAATAGGCGCGCAATGGATTTTCCGGTGCGTGTCCTTGTTCAGAAACCAGAACAGCAACCGCCACCACCGATAATCGCTGTGTCACCGTGATTCCCCGTGAAGTAACGGATCGCAAGCCCCTTTCTTGCAGGCCCGTCCAAATCTCGGCGGAAAGTGCGGGCCGAGATGATGACCGCCGCCCATCCCAAACGCATGATCATTCGGGCCGATGATGAAGCGCACAACCCGTTCATGATGAACATCAACACCCATTCGAACACGGACACAAGGATCACGGGCTTGGCCTTTTGCGTCGCGTAAAAGCGGTACAAACGGCGCGGTCGGTCATGCAGCAACGAAACAGCGGCACAGCCCGCAATCCCCAAAGGGCAGGGCCAGCAGGGCCGTGGGGCATGGCCCCAGAAAACTGATCCCCCAGCTTTGAAAAAGCGTAACTGCCAGCATGTTGGGTTGAGGAATATTGTTGAACTGAACGGCTCAAGCGTGAATCAACGATACATGTTCTGAAGGTTCAAAACTCCCATTTCTACCTTTGCGGACGCTGCAAGGCCGCGCCGCCTACTTTGAGGCTGCGGTATTTGAGCCGCTCGAAGTGAACAAGGCGCGTTGGACAGCGGATCATCGCGCTGGAAACGGCAAGGCGGCTCTCAACAAGTAAAGACCAGCAGCCAGCCCCCGTCGGAGTGACGGCTTGAAGAACCCACCTGCCCAGAAGCGGGACGCAAAAGCTTGAGGGGTAAATCCGCCGCAAAACCGGCCGGTCAGCCCGGCTAAAGGGGAAAGACGCGTTGCGACAGTGTCGACGCCTGACCATAATCATCCATCACTACCCACAGGGTTTGTGACGCCTTGCGGCGCGGCACTCTCAGCCAGCATGGCAAGAGAATACTGTGGTGCGTCAGGTGGTTGATTGCCAGTTTCCGCCGCCGTCAGAGGTAAGCCGAAGCACCGGTAACATCTGTGTCGGTGTGGCCAGTGGTTGATGCTTCACGTCGCGGGGGGCTTCCCTGCAGGGTGTTGCGGGGCCAGTTCAATACTGGCCCTCGGATCCGCCGGTAATCGCCAGCCTACTTGCAAACCTTCATTGCATCCCGGAGGAACGTCCTTTCTCGTTGTGTTGTCTGATCTGTTTTTGGCCTTTCCAGTCGTTTCCAGCCACCTTGGCCCCGACTAATCGGGCGCACACTGATCGCCTTCACCCCTTCGCGAAGGCCTAATAAATGCAAAGGCTGATTGGGCCGCAGTGGCCGGGTCAAGCATCTGGATGAGACCGGCTTTCCGCGTGCTGGCAAAAACACAGTTGGCTACATGTGAAATCTGTTCGCCCCTCCTGAGCCACTCCGCGTCCTCGTCCGCAGGCCGATCTTCTGACCGCGGTCTGCGGGCTTGTTCGGCACGATCACTGGGCCCCTCGTATTTCCAAGATGGGAAGGTGTCCAACACGCCTGTTGCAAGTGCCCACCATCCTTCGCGAACTCCAAGCGCATGATCGTGATTGAGAAAGAGCCGTGGGCCAACCGACATGAAAAACCTTTTTGCTTGGACGCCAAAGCCGTGGCAGCACCCGAACCGATGATTGCAACAATTGGGGTCGGCGTGTGGGTGAGCTCCTGGCAGCGTTACGATGACATCCTCACGCCAAGGGGGGTGGATTTTCATGAACGCTCCAACCCCCTCGCAAGCCATGTCCAAGGCCGGAAAACGCCGGGGTCGCCCGAAACGCAGAACTGGCCACAACTCTGCGCTGCGCCTGCCAAACGCGGCAAAAGCGAGGCCGATAACGCTTTCTGACCGACCCCAACGCGCCCTTCACCAAATAATTGAAGCTGAAACGGGATTTGCGTATGGGCAAAGTCAGGCAAAAAGTATCAAGGCTGTTTCCAGCGCCGTGGGAGGGGCCGCCGGAGAATATTTTCTGCTGCTATACAGCCACTGTGACATGCACGCCCGCAAGCAGGTTGGTCGGTCATCGAAACCCCTGATGAAACCGTCAGATCAGTTGATCGCACACTGCGCTTTCGGATTGAATATCTGACAACTGCCAAAGGCACATCCAGCCATGCTTGGGCAGTTTACGAAAAAGCCATGTAAAACAAGATGGTAAACCATCGTGCCAAAGGCCTATCGTGTCGCCATGGGCAAGTTTGAGAACCGCAAGATACCAATAGATCAGCGTGAACCCCAAAGCGCGCCAAGCGCCAGTTGGCTGCCATAAAGCATCGCGGGGATGATGACGAAATTTCGCCAGCGGTGATGATTGCCGTTGAGAAGATCATACCTCACCCCCCACGAAAATGAATTTGCGGCCTTCGGGATCGGGCCATCAATGCCCTTGCCGTGTCCCCCCCCCCCCCCCCCCCCCCGTTGAATCGCGTTGGCGACCTTGCACAAGCACATCAGCCCTTGTCGGCAATCTCGAGCGCCTGGACGCGCGTTTTGTTTTCCACCATTGAGGATCGGGAAATACGGGTGCGCGCCAACTTCGTGATGCGGTCCGAACAATTCGTCCATCACGATGGGGCTGACGCCTGCTGTGGGTTCGTCCAGCAATCAGAACCTTGGGCCTTGTCATGCAAGCGCACGGGCCCACGGCCACTTGCTGGCGCTGTCCGCCAGACAATTCGCCCGCAGGCTGGCCGGCCGCTTTTTCTCCTTGAAGGATTCGGAACAGATCAAAAACCTGCGTCATCGTACAAACGGAAATCAATCGGTGCGGAATGAAAGCCCCCATTTCCGGTTCCTCCTCGACCGTGAGCGAGGGTGGAAGATATTGCTCGTTTTGCGGCACGAAACCCATGCCTTTGATCAGGGGTACTGCGGTCTTGGCGGGTCAGCGCGGTGATTATCCCTCGCCGTCCAGCAGCACACGGCCGAACGACATCCAGCATCCCGAAAACAAGCCTCATCGCTGTGGATTTGGCCCCGCCCCGTGGGACCGAAACGATCACACGGCGATTTCGCCCCGTTCCACCGCGATCGTGCAATTCCATGCAGGATATCGGGGCCCTTGCCATAGCCGCCGGTCATCGCCTCGCCGATTTCAGAAGTGGGCCACCGGGGGCAGAGGTCACCTTGCCGCTTTTGCTGCGCGCAATGGGCGAACGCCCTGACCGGCCAGGTTGGTGATCGAGCGGTCCTTGTTGCCGGCGATCAATCCTGAATAGGGGGCCGTTGGTCCTGCCGCCACCATTGTCCTTGTTCTTCAGACCTGTTACCCAGATAGGCCTCGATCACCTGTTCATTGGCCTTGATCTCGGCCAGCGTCCCTTGGTGCCAGCACCTTGCCGCTCGGCCATACAAGATCACGCGGATCGCAAAGCCGCCCCGATGAAAATCCATGTCATGCTCGATCACGACGAACGTATAGGCCGCGTTCCTTGTTCAATACTGGGATGATCGCGTCGCCGATAGTGTTCAGCAGCGTGCGGTTTCACGCCGCGCCGACGCTCGTCCCCCAGAAACACGATTTTGAAATCCACCATCATGGTGCGGCCCAGTTCCAGCAGCTTTTTCTGACGCACCGATATCTGGCTGGCCTTCTGCTCGCCCAGATGCCGATAGTCAGGAATTCCAGCACCTCGTCCGCCTTGGCCGCGCAGGGCGCGTTCCTCATCCGCATGGACGAACGCCGAACCACTGTGTTCCACAGGCTTTCGCCCCCGATTGGTCACCCGGCACCATCATCGGTTCTCGCGGCAGGTCATCGAGCCGAATTCAAATGCGCGATCTGGGAAGGTTCCGCAACAGGCCCCTTGTGGAAACAATTAATTGCGGCGGCAAGGCCGGTGATATCCCTCGCCCATCCATTGTCACTTTGGCCCGAATGTGGGGGACAACACGCCCGCGGATCAACATTGAAAAGCGTGGTTTTCCGGCCCCGTCGACCGATCAATCCGGTGATCGCACCTTGGGCGGATTTCAAGCGAGGCCCCGTCAACGGCCGGACCCGCCAAACGTCTTCAAGCGACGTTTGGGTCGGACTTTTTATCATACCTTTTCCCCCGCACTGTTTTGGTTGCGTGGCCTTTATCTTTGAAACGGCGGCAGAGGAAAGCCCCCCGCGCCGCGCGTTTTTACGTCAGGTCAGATCACCGGAAGGTTCACGGTCTCCGATCTTGCCGTCCTTGAATCTCGATCTCGCGGTAGTTGCCATAGCGGATTCACCGGGTCCGATCAGTTCCAACAGCCGTGGGCCGACTAATCGATTTCGCCACCAGCTTTCAGGATTTCAAATCGCCTTGGCCAAGTTCGCCGGGAAAGATCTCCCTCGCCTGGAGGGGCGTGGCGACATTCATCACGTGAAATCCTTGAAATCGGCAGATGCGGTTGATTTCGCCGCTTCCTCGCCAGCAAGGAATACAGCGCCGCAAGCATCATAGCTTTCAAGGTGGCAAAGCCGGCGTTCCGTCAAAACCGGCCGCTGGTTGCCAGACCCTGGAACAAGTTCAGCGCCCGCGCTGTCGGTGCCGGGATTACTGCCGAACGACCCTGTCAGGCATCCGCCGATATCATCACCAGCTGCTGGCCAACCCATGCCGTCGGGCTAGAAACGAAGGTGTCAAACGCACCGGAATCAAAGGCTTGCCTGAAATGATACCCTTGCCGCCCTGATCGGTATAACCGGCGCACAACCAGAACCTCGCCACCGGCCGAGGCCAGTGCCAGCAACTTCCGAGGATAGTCGGCTTTGCCGGCCTTCATGGCTTGGAGTTGATGTCACGGTGCCGCCGCTTGTGAAGGCTGCGGGCAAATGCATCGCAGACCTTTGCCGTAAGTAGTTCGTTGTTGGTGTAGGTCAGTGCCACAGTCTTGAACCCGCGATCCATGATGTTCTGGGTCATCAACAACGCCCTGAACGCGCATACAGAGGGTGCTGTCCGGAAGAAACAGCCCGTCGTCTTCAGCGGTCGACAGACCGGGCGAGGTGGCCGAGGGCCGAGATCAATCACAACGGCCATTGGCGCGCGCGACGTTTTTTGCAAGAATGCGCACGCGGTCCACGCCCGAGCAGTCAGCGCCCATAGTTTTCACCTTTACAAAAAGAAAAGTGGCAATACGGGGCCAGCGATCACCGCAATGGCGACATTTTGTGATGCTTGTGCGCACTTCGCAGACAGGTCCGGGCATGCTAGTGTCCTGACCGATGTTTTCAAAGGAAGGACGCCCGAATGCGCCCGTTGCGATGATGATCACAAACCCTGCTGCCCTGTGCGCGGACCATGGGCCCGCAAGCGGGCCTGCCATGCGCTGGATAGCCGCGATGGGGCACTTGCTGTCACGCACGCCGATTGGCCGAATGGGTTCGACACCCGTGGTCGCGGGTTTCTGCCGGATGGCAGCTTTTGGTGAGCTTGAACGTGAAGGGCCGGTTGTTGGCAATGTTGCGGCTTGACCGGCAAGCGCGCAGCAGATCGCAGGACTGCCAAGATGCGCGTGGCGGCAGGTGGTCTGCTTGATCCTGAGAATCCCGCGCGACTCGACCAAAGCAACGAGGTGTTCCTTCAGCTTCTCCAAACCGCAAGGCAGGGCGAAGGCACCGCGCTGGCCTGTGGCGCGCCTGTCGGATGATCGGCACGCGTGCGCAAGATGTCCGTCTGTTGTTCGAGATGGCCCCCGCGAATCTCTGGCGGGCGACATTTCGGCGGTCGCATCGTGGGAAGGGCACGAATGGTATGCTGTTTTCTTGACATGCGGGGATCGTGGGACGATGACAGCGCACAGGATCTGGGCCGCCACCAATGGTGCGGGTGATTCCGGCTGAAAACCGTGACGGGATCGGTGCCACGACCAATCCGTTCGTGGGACCGGTTCCGGGTGCCTTTGCCGGAAATCTGGTCTTACGGTCTACCGCAACGCGCAAGGGCGCAAACGCTGGACGCGCAAGCAACCGTTGGCTGAACGAAACATGGCGCGCGCAGGGGGCGACGAGGTGAATATCGTGCAGCGGGCCGCAAATTAACGGCCTGGCCCGTTGATTTCCTATGGCAGGCACTATTCGGGCAAGAAAAAATCGTGAAGGCACGCAGCGCGAGGGATGGAGCAACGCAAGGTCTACTGGGACCCCGTCCATGGCCCCCGTCAGGGATGGCGGATCTAATACCGCGATCTGTGGCCTGACTGCAAGGGGCAAGAATGTTTCGTGGGTCGTTGAAATTTCCGACTATAAATCGCGCGGCTGGTGGCAACGCTGACAGAGATCGAACAAGATCAAAGGCCCCGAAAACTGCCCGCGTGCGCGATGTCCGGCAAGCGCCGACGGGGTCGATCTGGTTCAATCCTCGGAAGCCGCGCGGACGGTTTACCGATGGTTTGCCAGCAGATGAATGTGTGGTTCCGACATGAACCGCCAAAGCGGGACAGCGTGCCGCCCGTTGTCCGTTGTCAGATCGACACCGTGTCGGCGTGACTGCCAGCGTTTCGCGTAGGGCGTGTGTCCCGTAATGGCAGCGCGGTAAAGCATTTCGAAGAAATGCGAGGGCGAGGCCGAAAAACCGCAGCCAGCGCCACGGTTGTACAACGCTCCATATCCGTTTGCATCAGCAGGTTGCGCGCCTTTGCAAACCGCAATTCCATATAATAGCGCTGGGACTGCGGCTCAGGTAACGGCGGAAACAACCGCTCAAAGCTGTCGTGTCGACATGCCGACCGTCAGCGCCAGTATCGACGGGCTGATCGGTTCCTCGATATGGCTTTCCATCATTTGAATCACGGCAATATGCTATCAGACGATTGATCACGGCCTGAGTTTTTCGGATACGCACTCCGATTCGGGTTGGCCACCGACAGGCGCTGCCGTGTCCTGATCGGTAGCGGATCGAAAGAATAGATGAACTGGTCGCCAAACAAGATTGGCAACATCCTCACCAAGGTCCATACGCGCGATCAGCTTGAGCATCAGGTACCCGATGGATGAAATTCCGCCAGCCGTGCTGAACCTGTTTCCATCCACCACAAAGACCGATTTGTCGATCGACGTCTTCGAACTCTTCGGGCAAAAGCTGTCCTGAATTTTCCCAATGGATCGTCCGCACGCTTGCCCATCCAGCAATCCCGCCTTGGCCAGCGCATAGCTTGGCCGGTGCACGAGCCCACTGCCAACAACATGCCCTTGCGCGCTTTCGCGCGCAGCCAAACGAGATCACGCGTTTCGTGGTGGCCCGCTGAAACTCGACAGCGCCGCAAACCACGACGAGCATCATCGCGTCCAGTTCGATCAGGTCGGGCAATCACCTAAATCACCCCGCGAACCAACGGATTTAGCGGTCCGCCTTCACCGAATTCAGCAACCAGCTGTAGGCCTTGCGCTCCAG
>Ga0163217_1115499_pt1 | contig 10827 bp, 7 predicted proteins | sample SynspAceP_FD_185933 | JGI IMG/M metagenome (GOLD analysis project Ga0163217, IMG submission 185933) | Saline lake microbial communities from Ace Lake in Antarctica - Synechococcus sp. Ace-P (PacBio error correction) | ecosystem: Environmental > Aquatic > Non-marine Saline and Alkaline > Saline ...
AACCAGCGCTCAAAGCCCGTGGCTGTTGCAAGTAGTCGCGGGACCTTTCCGCTTCCTCTTCAGAGCCTTCTTCCAGCAACGGTTCAGACGGACCATCGAGACAGGCCCATGTCCAACCGGCCGAATCTTAAGGAGACTCCCCGCCCAGCACCGGCCCCCGCCCCAGCTGGGCCCCGCCCGCCGCCAGCCGCAGATCGCCCTGCGCCGGGCGGCTGCAGCGCAGCGGCCTCGCCCAGGGGAAGGCCCACCAGCATCGCTTCTACGGCCGGTCAATCGCCCCAGCACCCACAGTGGCAGCACGGTGGCTGCCGGCGACTATCGCCCGCCCCGGGGCGCCCGCTCCAAGCGGGCCAGCCCGCACCACCCGCCTCCAGCAGCGGGCTAGGGTTCACGCCGGTGCCAGGGTAGCCGATGATCCCTCCCTAGGCCGGCAGCTGCCGCCTCCACGCAGCAACGTCCCGCTCAATCCACAAGCGGTGACGGCCTTCCTCGAGCCCGTAGGGAGCGAGGGCATCACTGACCAGCACCACGTGCCGGGGCGCCAGCCGCTGGCAACAGCACCGCCATGGTGGGGGTCACATGCAACCCCATCGGCGATCAAGCCCGAGGCCCTGAAGTCGCCGCGCCGCAGTTGCCTGCGCCGATCGGAACGCCGCCGCCCGGTGGGTCGCAGGCCGGGCATCGCGTTGAAGCTGTGGGTGAGCTCGAAACGCCTGCGCGGTGAAGGCGGCGTCGGCTTTGCGGCTTCTTGTGGTGCGGCCCGGGGGGGGCCCCCCCCCCTGCGGTTGGGGAAAAAAAACCCCCCAGGGCTCACCACGATGCCTCCGGGCACGCCCAGGGAGCCTTCAGCATCACGGCGACCGGCGCCGGGGAGTTTCCGGGGCCAGGGTGACCAGATCGATGCTGTCTCAAGCCGCCGATGCCGCTGCTGGAGCGCCCCGCCAGGCTGGGCGGGCAGAGCCCGCTGCTAGCTCGCGGGTGGGCGCCTGCGGCGGGCGCGTAAAAGCCTAGGACACGGGCCCTCCAGGTGGGCGCCGAGCAAGCAGGCAGCGGCCCGGCCGTGCTGGGCGCGGGCTTGCCCCAAGCACGGCCAGCGGCCTGGGGCGGCAGGGCTCCACCGCGCAGGTCACCAGGTTGGGCAGATCGCCTCGACCCGCATCACGCCAGAGCAGCTCCAGCAGCTTCCAGCAGGCGGGGCAAGTTCGTGGGGCTGGAGCTCGGCAAGGGCCAGGCCCAGGCCGCCGTTTGATCTGCAGGTCCGCGCCGGCCTGGGCTGAGCCAAGTTCCCGTGCCAGTCGTCGCCGGCAGCCTTGGCCTGCCGGGCTGCAGCGGCCGCACGCAGGCGATCTGAAACCCCTGCTCATCCGACACCGATTCGCGCCAGCGCTGGTCGTCGTTTGCCCGCGCTGGGAGCCGGCGCCTGAGACAGCGGAAACGTTGCTCCCTGAGCCAGGCATGAACCTCGGCGGCGAGGCCGCCAGGAGCGGGAGAATGCCATCTTCGCTGCCCTCCTCACCTTGGACGTTTGAAGCCCAGAAGCCTGCTGCGGCCTATCCCCACACAAGCACCTTCCAAACCCGTCGCCGGGATCATTCGGAGAGGCCAGGAAAGGGCCCGCGCCCACGCAAACGGGAAATAAACCTGGCGCCCTCAGTGCGGAGGTCGCGGAGGAAGGGCTGAGGTTGGGAAGCACCTTGCGAGCATTATTCCGACCGATCGAGCACCACGCGGTATGGTGTGGAAGCCGCCCACCGGCCGACCGGTCCAGATCCGTCGAGGGAGCAGCAATGTCAGGAGAGGGGAGCGGGGATGGAGCGGAAGTGCGGGCAGGGGTGGCTCGGAACACGATCCAGAGGACCCACCGCCACGGCCGCCACGCGCTGGCGATGGTGGAGTTTTTCGCCACCAGCGGGCTGGAGGGGAGGCCGCGACGGCAACGCGGGCGCCAAGCCATATACCGAAGCGACCCTGATGGTGCTGCACGGTAATAGTCCGGGCCGAAGGTGGGCGACACACAAGAGCTGCTTCGCCCAGCGAGAGAGTCCGGCTTGCGCCGCGCCACATCTCGCCTGGGGGATCGCGCTGGCAGCGGCGGCGCTCAGCACCGGCTCCCGCGCGAGCCCCGTGACCGCTGATATCGGATGGCCGTTCACGCTGCCGGTGGAGTCCAGACGAGGAAAAGCCACGGGCCAAGGCGCCACCATCAACGGATTTCACGAGAAACCGATTCGCACGTTGTTTGCACCCTGCTTTTCGATCAGGGTGAGGGCGAGGATCGGGCGCGCCGCCCGTAGGGCAGTTCTTGAGCCAAACCCTGGCGAGCTCGGGGCTCGGCCAGCACGCTGGGGTGGGGAGGCGGACGGGTGGCCAGCTTCTCCGACACGACCATTCGAGACGGCAGTCACCGGCCGGAAGTCGGCCTGGGCAGACCAATGGGCGTCCCCCAGACTTCTTTGGGCCTCATTCAGCCAGCAATTTCACCTTTGACCATCTACGACCCCAGGGGCGCCAATGTTGAGGCGTCGTGCCGCAATACGCTGGCCCAGACATCGGCGAGTCCCCGTCCCGGGCGAACCAGAGCTTCGGGTTGTATTAGGCCATGTGACGGACGGGCGAGCCGAACTGCAATGCACCAGAGGCACCGTGCAGGAGCGAGAGCGCACCAATTCCAGTCTAATAGCGTTCGGCTGGCGCCTACCTCCGGGCGATGGAAGGCCCCCCCCGCAAAGACATAAGCCCACCGACCCCAAGGACTAGCCCCGGGAACAAACGCCGCACAGCCACAGCAGCTCACACGTGACGGTGCCCACACGATGTCCCCTGCGTCTGGTCTCCTCGGGGGGCCTGGAGGCCCCTGGGCCAAGCGACTGCATAGCTCCGCGGTGGTGCTTGCAATGGGTGTTCCCAGGGTCGGTGGGGCTGGGGATGGTCGGAGGCTGGGCAAGCGCCAAGCTGCTGCTTGAAGGGCGAATCAGGTGGGCGGGCCGAAGCGGGAGGCCGGGAAACGGTGCCCAGGGCAGCATCAAGAGTCTCGATTCGAACCACATGAGCACCAGCACGGCAGGGCAGCCCCAGATCGCAGGGACATCGGCGAGAGCGGGTTGCGAAGACCTTGGTCATGACGGGGCGAGCGCGGAGGGACAGGAGGATGACGGCTCACACGGAGAGTCCTTGGTGACCCACTATTATGCATCTCTATTTGCCTGGTAGCCATTCAGCTGTTCGCCAGGAACGGATCGCCGGTTGGCCAAGGATCGTCGCGCGATAAGTGATTCACCGGAGCGAGGTGGGGCACCGAGGCCCGAGTGAGGGGAGCCCGACTCCCAGCGTCACCGAAAATGCAGACTCGGTGCATTCTTTGCACGACTGTCGGAAAGCAGGGAGTCGCACCCCGAGAGGGCGCGGCTCTGCACCGGCACCCCAACACCGCAGGGGGGTGAGCGCCGCCACCATCCCGGCAGATGGGCGCGCCCCGCCGGCACCGGCAAATGATCACCTTCAGGCCCCGGCCCGTGGGCCCGGGCGAACTCCACCATCCCAGCGGCGTGCGGTGGGCCGAGAGCACCCGCACGCTCCACCGCCATCCGAAGCGCTCCAGGATCGGACCGCCGGCCGCCATGGTTGGGCAGGTCGGAATCGCTGCCCATCACCAAACCGCGACGCTGACAGGCGCCAGTTCCCGTTGCTGGCCGGGGTGTGGGGGATGGCCGCAGCAGCCTGGGCTCAACGTCCAAGGGAGAGGGGCAGCGAAGATGGCATTCTCCGCGCTCTTCTGGCGCCTCGCCCCGCGAAGGTCATGCGCTGGCTCAAGCACGTCAGCTTCCCAGGCGCCGGCTCCAGCGCGGGCAACGACGACCAGCCTGGCGGATCGGTGTCGATGAGCAGGGTCCAGATCGCCTGCGTGCGGCCGCTGCAGCCCGGCCAGCAAGGCTGCCGGCGACCGACTGGAGGGAACTGGGCTCGCCAGCCGGCGTCGACTGCAGATCAACGGCGGCCTGGGCCTGGCCTTCCAGGAAGCTCCAGCCCCAGAACTGCCCCGCCTGCTGAGCTGCTGGAGCTGGCTCTGCGTGATGGGGTCGAGGCGATCTGCCCAACCCTGGTGACTGCGCGGTGGAGCCCTGCGCCAGGCCCTGGCCGTGCTGGGCAAGCCCGCGCCCAAGCACCGCCGGGCCCGCTGCCTGCGCTCGCGCCCACACCTGAGGGCACCGTTCCTGGCCACGGTCCCGCTCGGCGGCGCCCACCCCGGCAGCATACCTCTGCCCGCCAGCCTGGCGGCGCTCCAGCAGCGGATCGGCGGCTTTGAAGACAGCATCGATCTGGTCCACCCATTGCCCCGGAACTCCCCGCGCCGGCGCCGTGATCTGAAGGCCCTGCGTGCCCGGGGCATCGTGGTGAGCCTGGTTCACAGCGCGTCCAGCAGAAGTCCCGAAGCCGACGCCGCCTTCACCGCAAGGCGTTTCGATCTCAACCCCACAGCTTCAACGCGATGCCGGCCTGCACACCGGCGGCGGGGTCCGATCGGCGCGCACTGCGGCGTCGGTGCCGACATCAGCCTCGGGCTGATCGCCGATGGGGGTGCATGTGACCGCCCACCATGGCGGTGCTGTTGCAGCGGCTGGCGCCCGGCAACGTGTGCTGGTCAGTGATGCCCTCCTCCCTACGGGCTCGAGAAAGGCCGTCACCGCGGGAATGACACGCGGAACGTTGCGGTGAAGGGCGCCTGCCCCCGTCTGGAGACGGCACCCGGCCGGCGTCACCCCTGCCGCTCGCTGGAGGGGGTGGTGGCGGCTGGCCCGCTGGAAGCGGCGCCCCGGGGCGGCGATCGCGCGCAGCCACCGTGCTGCCACGGTGGGGTGCTGGGCGATGACCGGCCGTTAGAAGCGGATGCTGGTGGCCCTTCCCCTGGGCGAGGCCCCTGCTGATCCGCGCGGCGCCAGGCGATCTGCGCTGGCGGCGGCCGGGCCAGCTGGGGCGGGGCCGGCTGGGGCGGGGGAGTCTCACTTAAGATTCGGCCGGTTTGCACCCTGTCTCGATGTCCCGCTGAACCGTTTTGCTGGTAGAAGGCTCTGGAGAAAGCGGAGGTCCGCGACTAACTTCAACAGCACGGGCTTGAGCGCTGGGAATCGGCATCTTTTACCAAAAAAAACACAAGAGCTGGGCCGGGAGTAGGGAACAACCCCCAAAAAAAAAAGCCGACCCCGGGAAAAAAAGTTTTTTTGGGGGAACAAGGGGTTTTTTTTTTTTTTGGGCGAAAGCGGGGGAAAAAAAAAAAAAAAAAAAAACCAAAATCCTAAATCCGGGCCCCCCAATCCGCCGGCCACCAGAAAACCGTGGATCGGAGGTGCTTGCTGTGGCTGCAGGAGGAAGGGCAACTGGCTGGGCGCAAGCTTCCTCGATGCCGGCCTGTGGGCGTCGGCAGCCTCAGCCTCCCCCTTGGCCCAGCCTCGGTGCCGGCAGCCATCGCGCCAGCGACCTCTCCGAGCGATGGTGAACGAAGGCGGGCCGCCGGGCGCATGCGGCTGATCTCGGCCCAGAGCGCATCCAATTTCAAGCGCCTCCGATCTCGAAAGCTCAGCGGCCGCTACGACACGGTGGAATCTGCCTGGATGTTTCAATCCACTACCCCCAGAGCCCCGCCCGATCAGAATGGGTGCGCCACCTGGGCCTCGATGGCCGAGCGCCGGCTGCTGTCAGCCTTCGCCCCCTAGCACCCCCTTGCCTGCCGCGCTTAAAATCGATTCGGTCAGCTCTATCCCCGGCCGCAGCAAAGACCACCCCGCCTACACCCGCGCGAAGACGGCATCGTGGCGGCAGCGGCAACGGCAGGATTCCAGCCCTTATCGCCGCAGCCTCAACAGCGGCCCGTTTTAACTTCTCGGCGGCTTTTTGATCGAATTGGCCGGAGCTGGCAGGGCCGCCGGCCAAGGGCGCCTCCTAGCGCCAGCCCTCCCCCCCCGGCAGTACAGACGCAAGCGGTGGGCGCCGCAGGGTGACCCACCTTTCGCCGGGGAGGGGCGCTCTCGCGGACCCCGCCGCCAGCTCGATAACAGCGGAATCGCCCAGCAGGGCGCCCCGAGGCTGCGGTGTGGATGCGGATCTGATGGGGCCGTCCGGTCACATCGCACCCTCACCAAGATCACTCTAGGGCGCTCTTCGATCAGGGTCAGCTGGCTGAGGGCCGTCCAGGGCTCCGGAGCCTCCGGCGGCACGGGCACCAGAACCTGGCCCAGCCGGGGATGGGGCACGCGCTCCGATCGCGGCGTGGATCCAGCGGCTGAAACCGGGCTGCTGTGGCAGCATCCGGCCTGATCAAGGGCGCGATAAATCTTGCGGCATAGGAGGCCGGATCGCTCTGCGCAGCTTTGGGCATCTGAGCAGGCCCGGGTGGCGGAGCGGGCGCGCGCAAGACCAGCAGCAACCGGAGGTGAAGCGGGCCGAGGCGATGCACGGGCCTGGAAGCTGCCCTAACCCTGGCCGCGCAAGCGGCGCTCCAGTCAGGCCACAGCGTGTGCTCCAGGTACCCACCCGCCGCAGCCAACGGCAAGCCGCTGGCTTGTCGATCACCAGCAGGTCCGCCGGTCATCGTGGAGGACCTCCCAGTGAATCGGCACCGACGCCTTCCAGCCAGGGGGGCCGCTGCCACTGCAGGCGATCACCGCTGGATAGGGTGAAATCGCTGCGCAGGCGCTGGGCCGTTGCAACAAGAACTTCGCCCGGCCGCGAAGACCCTGCGCCGACGCCCTGATCGGGAATGGGCCGGGTAGCGGCCGCGTGAACGCGCTGAGGCTGGAGCCGGCCTGCAGCGGCCCGATCCGGTGGGCGGTAAGGTCCAGCCGTTGTTGGACACAGCCGGCCGCCACCTGCTCAGACCAACCAAAGGCGTTCTCCAGGGCGTAAACGGCACCAGTCGGTGCGCTGGTGTGCTGGTTTTGATGAACAGCCGCTCACGTACTTCTCGACGTGCGGATGGAAGTTTCTGCCGTCTGGCGTTTCCTTGTTCATCAGGCCCCTCGGCCACCAGCTGCAGCACGCTTGCTTCGCGGGGAGTACTCATGGCGCACTGGAGCCGCCGCCTTCTTGGCACCACCGAGCTGCAACAGGAGCGATCTCGGTGAATCTGGCGAGCCATCTGGCCGATGTCGGCATCGGCGTAACGGGCGAGACCTTTTCGTGAGACCCGGCAGAGTCCGCACCACGTTGGCCACGGAGCCGGGGCGCGCGGCTCGTCGGATCAAAAGGTTGGGAGATGTAATCGGTCGACGCCGACCCTCTGGAACGGTTAATCGTGGAGAGCTAGTAATCGGCCGTCATGCCCTTGGCGGTGAGAAAGAATCACCGGCGTACCGCGCGCCAGCCGTCATTAACTGAGCGGCGGAGGTACGCCTCAGTGCTAGTAAGTCGCGCCCGCCAACATGGGCACACAGCCTGCTCGACGCGGGCGTTCCACTCTCGCGACTTGCGGTCAGCTGATACCGATGATCGCTAGTCGACGCACTTGCTACTGCGGGCAAGCAGCTCCTGGCTGCCGCCAGGCCCTGTCGGCCACGTCGCTGCGGTAGGACGCTGTCAAAGATCACAGTCACTTCCTCCAGGTAGGCCCTGGTACGGCGTTTGAGCAGCGCACCGGTTTCGAGTCTCGACGAGGCCGTAGCGCGCTGCGCACCCCGTGGGCCGGCGCAGGGCGTTCAACGGGTGCCTCTGATGCGCGTGCCCTTCAGAAGAAGTGCCCTCCTGACGCCGTTGTTGCCACGCGTCTGGGGAAGGGCGGGGAGTCTGGCTCATGAACCAGAACTCACATGTTGGGAATCCTATCCAGTAGGGCTTCAGGGGAAGCCCGAGGCATGCACCGTCTCCGCTCGACCCGATGCCGCTGTAGCCGAGTTGGGAGAGCCAGACGGCAGGCCCGGCCGGATCCCTTTGCCGGGCCTGCTCGGAAAAAACAGGTGGCCCACCAGACCAGATGGTCGATCCGGTTGACCGAGGAGATCGCCCGCACCGGGGTTGGTTCTGCGCAGGATCAAAGAGCGGCCGTTTATTGTCAGCCCGCGTCGGCGCCGAGGGGAGCAGCGGAATCGTTTTTTTCGCTGCGCACTCTTCAGTCGTCGGGGACTTCCTCCAACTTGATCCGCCAGAGGGTCTGGCTGTGATGGATCGGCGTGGATCCGAACACCCCCAGCGGCTGCGGACACCCGCGGATGGTGCGTCCACAGCAACGCCATGCCCCGCAGGACGGTTCTGGGCCGGGATGGCCGACCCTGGTGCCCTGGCGAACGGCAGGAACTCAGCGCGGCCCCAGGCCCAGCCAAGGGCCGTGACACGCCAACGGGCCACAGTTGGCTCCAGCGACGGCCGGCCTGCGATTGATCCTGTCCCTGCCATCGACATGGCTCCACCAAGGCAGACGTGTTGTCAAGCATGGAACGGTTCGTCCTCTGTTGAAAAGGCCGTGATGGCACGCCGGGGCGTCCAGCGACGGTTCGCTCCAGGGTGCAACCGCCCCCCTATCTCGATCACCAGGCCACCACGCCCTGTGATCCGCCGTGTCGCGGCGATGGCGCCCTACTGAGTGAGACCTTCGCCAACCCGGCAGCCGCCTGCCACCGGCCAGGCCTGGGCGGCGGCGCGGCGGTGGAGCGGGCCCGCCAGCAGCTGGGGTTCCTGTTGGGGGTGGGGCCTGAGCAGGTGGTGTTCCCAGCGGGCGCCACCGAAGCGAAAACAACCTGGCCTTCAAGGGCTTGGCCGAGGCCTGGCGTGAGCGGGGGCCGCCACCTGGTTCCTGGGTGCCTGGCAGCCGAGCCACCGGGCCGTGCTCGATCGCGCGCTATCCTGGCCGCCTACCGGCTTTTCGAGCTCACCGTGCTGGCCCGTAGGGGCCGATGGCCTGGTGGGACCTTGGAGCAGCTGGAGGCCGAGCCCTGCGCCGACACTGTGCTGGTCAGCGTGATGGGCCGCCACAACGAGATCGGGGTGTCTCACCCCCTGCCTCCGATCGCTGCGCCTCTGTCGCCGGCCGGACATCCGCCTTTCACTGTGACGGCGCCCAGGCCTTCGGCCAGATCCCGCCTGCAGCCGGCGGAGCTGGGCATCGATCTGGCTCAGCCGTCAGCGGCCACAAGATCTAACGGGCCCAAGGGGATCGGCGCCCTGGTGATCGATCCCAGCCCTGACCTGGCCCCCACAGCATGTGCGGCGGCGCAGGAAGGGGTGCCTGCGCGCGGCAACCCTGCCCGTTCCCTGATCGTGGGGGCTGGCGGTGGCCGCGAGCTGGCTATGGCCGTGCGACCGCGAGAGCCGCCGGGTGCGGCTCGGCGGCCTATGTCGTCTATCTTACAGGGTCTTATTTGCCGCGGAGTCTGCAGACGGCGATAGGCATAGCGCGTAGTAGTGCTCACGCATGGGTGCAGATGACCACGCTGCTATTGTGTCTCGACGATTCGACGAGCTGCTATTGCCGTGATCGGTTATCACGATGCTTGAGTACCAGCAAGTCAGACGCGCATGTGATCTGCTGCGAGAGTCATGGCTGGCTTGAGTTGCGTGTCGATGGTAATCTACACGTGAGAGTGACTGACATCGCACTATAGACCATTCGCCCGGAGGCGTAGCCGCTCTCGGCGCGGCGCTGGGATTCTCTATCGAAGGCACTTGAGTCATCGGAGTTGCGGACGAGTCGGAGGCGCAGCACCGAGGGCAGAGAGGTGAGACCAGGATGCGATATAGAGGTCATTCGTGTCGTACGAGTAGCACGGTTAGCGTTTGCCAGTGCTCGGTCGTAGTCGGTATGTGCGCAAGCGAGAGCTTGATATATTGTGCATCCACCTGCGTGTGAGTTAGAGCGACGAGTCGGCTACCTGACGGAGTTATTAAATAAACGCCAGTATCAGTGACTCTCGTCGTAGTGTTATATAGATGAGCAGAGTCCGGTCCGGAGGCACCGGGTAAGCGAGCGGCAGCGCAGGCCCACTGCAACCAGCGCCGACTCCGTTTTCCTTGGCGTCGCTCTGAATCGCCTGCTGGCCTGCTCGGCACGGCCATGTTGTTGTTCTGCGGCTGGCCGGAAGTTTGGGGGTGGATGCAGCCAGGCCACCAACGGTTCAAGGGGTCGAGTGCGCTCTGCGGTCTGGTGCTGCTGGTGGCCGCCATCCGGCGCAAGCGGCCTGGGCCTGCTCGCGGCCGGGCTGAACGGCCACCGGGCAGCGTCTGATCCCAGGCCATCGGCTGTTCCTTCCGGCCGATGGGCGCCGTGACTCTATCGCCGTGCGTCACCGACATTGGAGGCCTACCAACCGCTCGTGGACGAGGGTGAGCCTGGTGGAGTGGCTGAGTTTTTCCCTGCTCTTCCTGGCGGCAGGCGTGATCGGCCTGCTCAGTGCAGGGCGGAATGGCGCTCCGGCTCAGGCTCTGCTGGCGGGCGTGTTACCTCGGTTCCGCCCTGCCTCTGCCTTTTGTTCGTGGGCCCTGGAGGAAATGAGCTGGGTCAGATCGATTCTTCAAGAGCTGGGACAACCCGGAGCTGTCAACGAGGGTCAATGTCCGCAGAAGAGAGACGTACCTGCAAAACAACCAATGTGGGGTCAGGACAAGCTCTGGGCCAGCACTGGCGGGCGCCTTCCCTGGTGATCAACCCTGCTGATACCGCTGCGCTGGCTGCTGCAACGGCAGGGTCGGCCTGCGCTTCCTGGTCGTCCGTGGATGCCGCCCCTTACGTGGGGCTTTCTGTCGGCTACTTCCTGCTCGCCACGCCATTTACATCCGGTGGCGCTGGAGAAGGGAGGCCTCGACGTAGCCGGTTGTGGTCACGGCCGCGGACAGGAAGTTGGCGGAAGC
>Ga0163217_1021294_pt1 | contig 10826 bp, 17 predicted proteins | sample SynspAceP_FD_185933 | JGI IMG/M metagenome (GOLD analysis project Ga0163217, IMG submission 185933) | Saline lake microbial communities from Ace Lake in Antarctica - Synechococcus sp. Ace-P (PacBio error correction) | ecosystem: Environmental > Aquatic > Non-marine Saline and Alkaline > Saline ...
AAGAGAGATCTGGGTGCTGCGATGATCTCGCCGCCGCGGGCGTGACGATACGGGGTCGTGAAATCGTGCCGGTGGCCGCTGAATACCACTGGTGGCTTTGCGACTGGAAAACCGGATCGATCAGCTGCTGGGCCGGATGGAAGACCTGCTGGACCTCCCCAGCAACCGGGGCTGCAAAGCAGAACCCGAGCGGCGCCCTAACGGCCGTCTGATTCAACCTGGCCCGAAACAACTTGCCTTGGCCAGTCTGGAATGCTTTGCTACGGCCCATGCCCCCCAGTGCCAGCCCACTGACCAGCCCCTCAGGGCAAGACAGAAAACGCCCAGCAGACCGCCGAAGACCCCGCCTGTTCAGGCCAAAGGATCGTGCGCCTGCGGGATGCGGGCCCCCCTGGCGCCAAGGCTGAGGGCCCATTTCAAGCTACGGCCCAAGGCTCATCGTGGAAGCGCTGCACGCCATCGAGCAGGCCGGGCCTGCAAAGCCATGGTACCGCGACGATTCTGGACAGGGCAGCTCCGCCCTTGAAGCTCCAGCCTGGCCGACTGGAGCGCCAGGAAGCCGCCAATTCCCAATGAATCACAATGCGGCTTGGGCGAGTCAGTTTGCCTCGAGCTGCAGCGGCCCTATGTGGCTGAAAACCCAGCCAAATCGACCGCTTAACGGCGGCTGCTGCTGATCCTCTGGGCGGCGATCCGCCTGGATATCGCGTAGTCCCCAGCGGAAGCGCCCCCCTCGCTGGGCCCGCGCCTGGTGACGATCGTGGTGGGGAGTCCGAATCGAGGTGGGTGATCAGTTCGGGCTCTATCCGTCCGGATCGCCGGACCGCAGTCGACGCAAGCTCACCGCCGTGATCCGCAACCGACTGGAGGCCGCGGATGCTCGGCTGAGGCAACCCGCCCGAGGCCAAGACTCAGGCCGCCCAGCGATGGCAAGGGAAACCAAGCTTCGGCATACAAGCGATTCGAGCGCTGCGTATGTTGCGCTCCGAAGGGTGTAGCGCTCCAGGGCGCCGGGCGCGGGCAACGGACTCGCGAGCGCGGCGTCTAGGACCGGCCTGATCCCGCAACACTGGCAAACACAGGGTGCGCAGTTGGGTCGTGACCCCGGGTACTGAATTCACGATGCCGCGCCGGCCCTCAAAGCACCTCACAGTCAGGCGCCGGCCATCGTGGCCACAACAGGCCGGGTTCCGCAAGCCATCGCCTCCAGCAACGCCAGGGACAGACTCTCCACCAGGCGACGGGCAGCCAGAAAGACCTTCGGTGAGCTTGCCAGGGCCACCCGCTTTGTCGCAGTCGGCTCATCGCCCCCACCCACTCCACATCGCGGGTCGTCGGAGCTCGGCCATCAGTTGACCCGCGCAGGGGGCCATCGCCGACGATCAGCAGTAGCGCAGCCCTGGGGGCGGACCAGCGCCAGGCCTTCAGCAAAGGCCTCCACGTCTTCTCCGTGGCCACCAACCGGCCCATGTAGAGGAACACCCGAACGACCTTGGAACCGCTGCGCACTGGGCGAGTTCCGGCCCGTGAATCGGCCGGTGGGGGCAGAGTTTTGCCAACGGTCGGTGTCCACCCGCGTTGGGGATTGACAGCCAGCCGCTCCTGCGCGCACACCCCAGCCCGGGCGAGCAAAGCTTCGGCCTGTGCCGATCTGGAGAAACATCGATCACCCGGTCGACTTGGCCAGGGTTCGGTGCAAATAGATGCTGTATAGGTCAGCTGCTGGGTACCGGCGCGACAGGTTGCCGCAAGGCCCCGCATCCAAAAGCCGGATGGAAGGTGGCCACGCATCGGCACACCCAGATGGCTGGCAAAGGTCTGGCAGCCGAAAATCCAGCGTGCGAGAAGGTGAGGCTGGCGTGGACGAGGTCAGGCTTTGAGCTGTTCAAAGCGAATTCGCGCAGCTCCCGTTGCGCTCACGGGCGAAGGGATGCGTGTAGGCCTGGGATTTGAAACCAGATATGGGCAAGGCCCATCACCGCTGTCCGCCCTCCGATCGGCCAACCCGCAACTGGAATCGGCTCTCAGACACTGCCTCGGTCTGGCGGCCTTCGAGTTGCAGCCTCCCAGCCAAAAACCCAGGCCAGATGACGGATATCTGAAAGTGGATGAAGCTGATCGGTGCCCAGCTGCTGGAGCCGCTCGGGTGGTGGAGAGGCGTAGGAGACGTTTGCCGCCAGAAAGGGGATTTCTTTGCCCAGCCAGGCGATATATGAGCCACCTGCACCGCTCTTCTGAAACTGAACGCTAAGCAGCGACGCAGGGCTGCCTCCAGCAGGGCCGCGTCAGCGGCGTTGCCGCCAGGATCGCAGAGCACCGGCCAGCAGCCCGTAAACGAACTCACCACCGTTCCCCGCCAGGACCAGCGGCAAGGCAGCGCGATGTTCGATCAGAATTGTCTGCAGGCCGATACACCTTGCCGCGCAAGGGGGCTCTGGCGTGTGCCCTTCCTGGATTGGTGGTCTGGGCGGGATCGCCAGCAGCGAAGCACCAATACCATAGCAATGCATCAGAGCCCTAGGGTGAGCACTCAGAGTTGCCGGGACCTGGCCAAATGAGGACCAGGCTGAACGAATCATGCCCAGGTCGGAGGTGGCCATCAGCCGCGGCTGCAGGCCATTGACCGAGCTGGCCACGGCCAGGGCGCCCACGCGCCATAACCCACCGCCGCTCCATCGCCAGCAGGGTTCGAACTGGGTGGGCCCGAGGCCCTGGATTGGCTGAAGCCAGGCTGATCGCCAGAACGTAAAGCGCCGCAAGAAATGCTGTATAGGACAACCAGCTGGAGCAATGGGCGCTGCGCAAGGCGGGGCCGCTCGCGCAAGACGTCCAGTCTTGGGCAATTTCACTCCAGAAACGCTGGTTTTTCCCGCGTTCCTGCCCGGCGTTTCGCGAAAATCGAAATGGTGCTGATCGAAAAAGCCGCCAGCCCGTAAGCAGAGCGGCAAAAGCACGAACTCGCCGCGCCGATCCCGATCGCCGCGAAGCCGTTGCGCAGCACGCAGCACCGGATCCCCCAGGGCAAAGCCCACGATCGTGGCAACCATGCTGGGGGCCTGATACAAAAGAGAAATCGCTGGCAAAAAGCAGCGGGCCTGGGCACCAGTAGGGGAATGGCAAGCCTGCTCAGCCGGGGCGAAGAACTGGTCAGCAACGCGATTCGAGCAGCGTCATCCGATCAATCCAAAAAGTAAACCCCAGCTCAGGCCGACAGATAGGGGCCAGGAATCAGGGCCAGGGGAGCCAGCAGCAACCAGGCCGCCGGCGCAGGGCATTGGAAAGCGACCCAATCGACCTTGACGCTTGGCAAGCCGATCCGCCCAGACACCAGCCACCGTGCCCGGAAGCATGGCGGCAAGGTAATTGGCGACATAAGATCCCTGGTGCAGCAGCGTGATCAATCTGGGTGCGGTCCTCTGAAGTCCGAGGCCGCAGGGTGGCGGCCAGCCTCCGGCCAAGCCTCCGTTGTTCCTGGGGGGGTGTCCGGTGACCCAGTACTGGCGATCAGAACACCATTCTAGCACGAATGTAAAACCTGTCACCAGCTGAGAAGATCTGCCCGATCATCAGCCGCCGAACTCCGGCAGGGGCGCAGCACCGCCTCAAGCCTTGCCTTCCCTTTCGGTGGATCCTGCTTGGTTTCGTCCTGTTTGGCTGCGGCAGTCGCCGCCCCGGCGGGGGCGTGGTCTGGAGTATCCGCTCAAGGTGTCCAACCGTTACGAAACGGGCAATTGATGGCTCAGAGCCCCATGGCCCAACCGGGTTGATGGCTCGAAACAGCCGCGCAAACAGCTGAAGGCACGGCATGCGGCGGCCCAAGGTGTTCGCCGCCTCCCCAGACCTCCCAACCATTGCAGCAGCCGCAGCCATACCCCTTCGGGCCCGATCAGGGTTTCCGTCCCGGCGTCGGGGCAGACCGGGCCGCGGCAAGACCGCTGCAACAGGGGCCAAGCTCCGAGGCATTAAGCCCCAGCACGGCTACCTGCTTCGGCCCAAATCAGCAGTGCCCAGGCTGGGCAGCAGGCTGCAGCGCCAGTCCAGTTCCCCACGGGGGGCTCCAGCGCACGGCCGCTGCGGGCGCAAGCTCTGCAGCGCAGGCCGTAGCCGCCGAGGGGCGAGCAGGTGAACGCTTGCCTGCCCGCGAAAAATCGCCAAGGCCCTCCGAGGTTGGCTGGTGTTCCTTGACCACCTGCTCCAGGCCGACCCAACTGCATCAAGCAATCGTCTGAGGACCCACGGCCACCCCATCGCCACTGGCACCAGCTGCAGGCAGAGCTCGGCCAAGGGCCTGGGCCGAGACCGCCAGGGTTTCCCAGCCTTTGGCGCCAGCTGGCTGTAGCTTGCGCAGCACCTTGAGCTGACCGAACCGTCGCAGGCCCTGCCGCCCACTCACCTGCAAAACTGCAGCAGTGACAACGCACATGCCGCCGCCAAGCTGCTTGGCGGGGCCTGCGGGCGCCGGGCACCGCCAGCCGCGTCAGCCTTCGCCAAATCGCTGACAGGGTGGGTAAGGCGACTCGTTCTCTCCAAGAGGGCCGGATTTGAGGCACAAGCCCTCAATGCCCGCCCGCCGGCGGACTCACGCCGGCCCATCCCCGCTCTGGCGGCTTCCGTCGATGAATGCTGGAGCGCTGAACCAGTGGAGGGTGGACGCTCAGGGCCTCCATCAGGGCCACCCCCCCGGCCCTGTGCCCCAGCCGAGTGGCTCCCGCTTCGACAAGGCAAAAGGCCTGCTCCAGGGTGGTGATTCCCCCGAGGCCTTGAGGCGGCACGGCCACAGCGCCAATTCCCGCAGCTCAACTGACTGCTCGGCCGGTGGCGCCGGCCCGAACCCACTGCCGGTCCTTGAAAAGGCGGCGCCGGCGTCGATCGAAGGCCTCCACGAGCAATTGAAGGGCTTCGCGCCGCTCCAGTCGACCTGCCCTTTCGAGGATCACCTTCACCGGCAGGCCCAGCTCGAACAATCGAAGCAATCTCTTTTTCGTAAGACGGCGCCGCCATTTCCATCGCAGGGCAACCGAATCCGCAACCAGAATTCGAGCTCATCAGCCCCAGGCCTCCGCCGCCGCCTGCAGCCTCAGCTCGCTTGATCCCGTTGGGCACAGCGCCGAAAGGGAAGGCCACACGCCAAATAAGTTTTCACCTGGTGTCCACGCCGAGTTCGCTCCGGGCAACCGCAGCCAGCGGGAGGACACCACACTTCGCGGCTAATAAGCCGAAATGCCTGGCTAGGTCGCAGCAACGCCCAATTCGCCTCCGACCTTGGTGGGAATCGAGCAGGGCAATGATCGATCAAGAGGAGCAAGGTTCAGGGCGTCGCGGCCAAAAAGCTCAGGACTCCTTGGATTGGATCACTCCATAACCGCCGTGATTACGGTGGATATGACTCACCTGAATTCACCGCTTTTTTGCTATCGCGGTAAACATAAAAATCGTGGTCAATCAGTTCCAGTTGATTGAGGGCTTCCTCGGCCCATGCGTGCATGGAGAAATACTCCGCCGCACCGCCGCGGCGGCAGGGCAGGCTCCACTGATGCACCGATCAGATCACCCAGGCTGGATGCTGCCACAGTGGCCCTCATGCATCCAGCTGATCAATCCTGCTTCAAGGGAGACCTCTTCGCCATGATGATCGCTGAGAACGTTTCTTTGTAACGCTTGAAGCTGACGAAAAAAACCCCTGGGGGGAGCTTTGCCGGCACTCATGTCGCCTGCCTGGAGTACAAAGGTTTTTTCGCTGCGTTCCGGGCTTCGATATCACCAATGCCGTTGGCAAAGACCGTGACCGTCGGCCGTCTGCTGGGTCACACCGCGGGGTTGCGCGCGACGGAGAAGATGGACATCGGCTTCCTGGACGAGACCCTCGAAATGGTTTTGATCGCCCGACTTAGCTTGGCCTGCGTGTAAATCGCGGATGGCTGGAGTGACCTCAAGATTGCGTCCGTGGATCAAGCGCTCTTCATCGAACAAAACTCTGCAATCAAGAAAGTGAAACAGCAATCACCCCCTGCCCCAAGGGCCGGAGCAACGTTCACTTGCATCAAATTCCACTGCAACGAATTGAACTGCATCGAACCACCTTTGCAGCGATCCGATTGGTTTTGGATTCTAAGCAGGCGAGTGGCATGATTCCGACTTGACGCAATCCTTTTCGATCCATTTCGATTGTTTCCCTTCCAGCTGGCCTGGGGCTGGCAGCGGTGCTGCAGGCCGCGCCTGCTGGCCGACTCCAGCGGGCCTGAAAGCCTTGCTGTTTAGTGCAGCACCCCGATTGCTAACACCCTGGGACGGGGGGCCTCTGAGCAGCATCCTGCGCTTTGGATCGGCCGGAGCGCGGCCCCCCTGTTCCGGATCGATCGGGGAGGAGAGGTCCACCCACCACCTGCCCTGTCAAACTGGTGGCCTAATCCCGTGCTGAACTGAGCCGTCATGGCGCCGACCTCCACTCTTATCTGCGCGAGCTGGAAGCCGGCGGTGCTCGATTCTGGCTGTCCTCGGACTGGCCGGGCGAGCGCAATCGAGGGCGCTGACCGGTGTCTGTTAGAGGGTCAGAAGGTTGGCGGCGTCGGGTGGGAGCCACGACGCTGGATCAGCCAGCACGTGTCCTAGCGCTGAACGTGAAAGACTGCGACTCAGCGGATTTGGCGCCAATCGCACCCTGTGGGCTGATTTGATCGTCCGGTAGGCCGCCCTTTGCGACTGGATCCACCGGTCTGCTCCCCAGCAGTGCACCTGCTCCAGCAAGCGCTGGGCCAGCCGGTTTGCTTTGACCCTGCGTTCAGCCGACACCCTGGCTGAGCGGCTCTGAGGTGATATGGGGCTAAGGGGCCAACCGAAGCGGGATCCCCTTTCGTGAAAGGCAAGCCTGAGATCCACTGGCAGGGGCGATACAGCCTTGATCAGCACGGCCCCTGGCGCGGCGCCAATGACTGGAGCGGCCTGAACGGCCCGAGCAGCTCTGGCCGGCCTGGCGGAAACGCATGGGCGAAGCGCTGGCCCTGGAGGCCCCCACAGCATCCCGCCCAGTGCCTGCACTATACGGGCCTCAACACCGCATCGGCGGAGGCCGCCGCGCCCTTTGGCCTGCCCTCCGGGTGAGGGCGGTGAATAGTGGTGGCCCCTCTTCCGCCGAAATTCTCACCCGCAGGCCTGTGGCCGATCAGGGCCTGATGCGGGCCGGCGCCGCCGACGCGTCGGGGAACACGGCGCCAATCGATGAACTGCGTTACATCCTCGAGAATTCGCGGCGCCATTGGCCTGGTGGGTGGAATCGTCCCGAGCTTGCTTCGGATCTCCCGAAAAATTTTCCCCCCTTTAGGCAGCCAGCAACGGGCAGCCGCTGCGCTTCGTACTGGTGATATGAGGACAGTCGGCTGTGAGGTCAGAACTGTGGCCCCGCCACACCTCACCACAGACGGCCCTGGTCGCCCTGCGCCCCTGCCTGAGCTGGGGAACGCCTTTTGCAAGCAGGCGGGGTGCGGCGGCGCCCCTGCCGCCTTACCCGCCGTGGCCCCCCAGCGCCTGGCCCACCTTGCTGTACACCTCGGGACCCGGCGCCCCAAAGGGGTTCCCCCTCAGCCAGCGCCAACCTGCGCACCCAGCTCGCAGCCTCGGGGTGGGCGGTGTCTCCGCAGCCAGGAGAATCGGGGCGCTCAGCGTGCGGCGATCTGGCATGCCACGGCGCATGGCCGAATATTTCCCTGCCTCCCTGCGGCTGCCAACAGGCCTAACACCACGCTCGCCAAGCACCTTGCGCAGCGATCTCCAGCGGATCAAACCGCAGTACATGATCAGCGTGCCCGCCTCTGGCGAAAGCGCTTGCTGGCCGGCTTCGAGGATGCCTCGCTGCCATGCCGTCCTCCTGCGGCGCCGCTGAATCGGCACGGCCCTGGGCAATCAGCCGTTCCATGGCCTTGCAGCCCGCCGGCGGGCCCCTCAATCTCACCCTCACGAACGAAACCCCCGGCGCGGGGCTGCTGGCGCCCAGCCTGGCGTGGCAAGCCTGCTCGCTGCATGGCCGTGGCCTCGCCGGCTGTTTCTGGCCCAAGGTGCGCCACAACTGTGGGGGGGTGATGCGTACAGCAATCAGCGCGGCGGTGCCTGGCCCTGCAACGTGGATGGCTTCTCGAGCGATCGGCAATCGAGCTCCTGGTGCCTACGGGACCTCACCGAAAACCAAGCCCGGTGCTGGCCCTGCCGGCGGCGCTGGCACAACCGCCGCGGCAGCGCCGGACAACCACTGCCGGCACGGCCTGGAAGATTTGTTCCGATGCCAGAGAGCGGCGCCTCCCTGAACCTGGGGTGAGCGGGGCCGGGTACTGGCCGGGGCCCCCAGGTGAGGCGGCTATTTCCGTAATCCCGAGGCCACAGCCGCGGTGCTTCGAATGGCAAGGCCTGTGACACCGGCGACCTCGGCCACCTGTATGCCCCGACGCACCTGGTGCTCACTGGCCGGGCCAGGACAACGAAGCGTGCTCAAGCAGTGGCGAAAACATCGAGCCCGGCCCCCTGGAAGACGCCCTGGTGGCCCCACCCGCTGGTGGAGCAGCCTGATGCGGTCGGCCAGGACCCGTCGCAGTTGGCGGCGCTGATGGTGGCCCGAGCAGAGAGGTCCCCAGCCCCAGGTGCCTGCGTGCACTCAAAGGAGAGTTCAACCAGGCTGGCGGCCGCTCGCCCCGGTTCCCCGCCTCCGATGAACGGAAATCTGTGGGGTCGCTCTGGGGAGCCGTCACGATCGAGAACGGGCTGCTCACCCAGACCCTCAAGCAGCGCCTGCGATCGATCGCCAGTCGCGATCTTGAGGCCATCGAGTCGCTATTAAATCCGCAGTTGGACCCGCTTGACTGCTGGTTGACCCAGTTGACCGCTGGCCTGAGAGCCTGGGGGACGGCTCCCCTTCCCATGAGCTGACGGCATCCCTTAAACGATCAAACGCACGATACCGTGCGTGCCGTGGTGGACACACGCTGGAAGGAGGATGCCGAGCGGGAACTCAGTGGCCGCGGTCAGCAACAGCGACCAAACAGCTGCCCAGCCTGGAAACAGCGAAGGTCAGCAACTGGTCAGCGAGATTCGCCGGCAAGAGCCTGCAATCCGCTCGATCTCCGCGCGTCCCAGGAGCAGGTGGCTCCGTGCAAACAACAGGTGGCGAGCAAGCGCAGCGAACTCGAAAAGAGCAGAAGCCGCACCACTGCTCGAGCAGGCAAACGCCAGGGTGCGGGAACTGGTGTTCGAAGCAAATCGTTGAACCAGGTGGCCCAATCGAGGGCACCTGCAAGATCAGGGTGGGCCGACAACCTGGTCCAGAAGCTGCAGGTGGCGGGTGTCTGGTGCGTGACGGCCGTGATCGAATCAATCGAGGGAGGCGAGACCTACCGCCCCTGAGACCTACGAACCTCTGAGTCGATCTCCCCTCTTGAGGGCGTCGCCCTTGGAGAGCACCTCCATGAGGGCCTCCTCCATCAGGGCTACGCCCAAAGCCGGGGCCGCAGGCTCCACCCCTAAAACGGCCCCTTTCACCGTAAAAATGCGTGCCGGCAGGCTTTCTGGGATCAAGACTTTGGCGACCCACGACAATTTTCAATGCCCGCCTAGAGCTCCAACCAATGACGGGGGCAAGATCGTCGAGTGGCTGAAAAAGACCGGCGATCCCAGTTGCCCGCGGTGAATCCGTGCTGGTGGTCGAATCGGACAAGGCAGCATGGATGTGGAAGGCCTGTCCAGGGGGATTCTTGCGCTGTGTGATGCAGGGGAATAGCTCCGTGGCGAAAACAAATCGGCCTGAATCGTCCGAAACGGAGGCCGAGATTCGCCGGCCTGCCGCAGGCCCCAGCGCTCCTAGTTCTTCTGCGCTGCCGTTTGCGGCACCCTCCAAAGCCGCCTGCAGCGGCAAACGGCCCCGGTTGAAACCGCGGCTTGAACCAGCTCCAGCGGCGAAGGCCCCGTCGTGGCTCCAGTGGCCGGCGTCACCGGCAACGGCGCCGGTGGCGGAGAAATGTCAACGCCAACGACAACTGCAGCCAACGGCCGGTTTGGTGGCCACACCGCGGCCAAGAAGCTGGCCAAGCAGCTCGGCGTGGCCCTGGAAAGTTTTGCGCGCAGCGGCCCCATGGCCGCATCTCAGGCCGAAGGACTGTTGGAGCGGGCCAGCGGCTAGCCGCTTTGAGCGTGCCCCGGGTATCGGAAGGCCAGCAGTTCCTACGCACCTGCCACCGCCTGCGCTGGCAGGCAAGCGGAGCCTCCGCCGCAGGGGCAGCGGCGTCGGCGGCACCTCTGGCCAGGCTTTCGGGCAAGCCCCGGCGAGAACCGTGGCCTTCAACACCCGCAGCAGCTAGTCATCGCGCAACATGGCGGCCAGCCTGACCCGTCCCTGCTTCAGTCGGCCTACACGATCACCACCGCATCGCTTCGATGCCTTTCTTATACACAGCAGGTGAAGGCCAAGGGGGTCACGATGACGGCCCTGTTGGCCAGGCGGGCGGTTTTGTCCTGGCTCGCCATCCTCAGGTCAATGCGGCTACAAGCGAGCGGCATGGCCTATCCGGCCAGCGTCAATGTGGGCGGTGGCGGTGGCCATGATCGACGGTGGCTCTGCTCAGCCGTCTTGGCCAACGCCGACAAAACCGACCTTTATTCCTCTATCGCGCAGCTTGGCGTCGACCTGGTGGCCCCTCCCGCACCAAACGCCTCAAGCCAGCCGAGTACAGCACGCGGCCACTCACCCTCTCCAACCCTGGGCATTGTTATGGCGTCCGATCGCTTTGATGCAATCCTGCGCCGGGCAACCGGCGCCATCCTGGCTGTGGCGGCACTTTCGCGGCACTGCG
>Ga0163217_1038358_pt1 | contig 10825 bp, 10 predicted proteins | sample SynspAceP_FD_185933 | JGI IMG/M metagenome (GOLD analysis project Ga0163217, IMG submission 185933) | Saline lake microbial communities from Ace Lake in Antarctica - Synechococcus sp. Ace-P (PacBio error correction) | ecosystem: Environmental > Aquatic > Non-marine Saline and Alkaline > Saline ...
TTGTTCCGGGCGTGCGGGCGTCGGGAGCCGAGCATAGGCCAGGGCATCTGGGCGGCGAGAGCCTACGGGCCTTGGAGGGAGTAGGTTCTTGCCTAGCCAGGGCGCGTGGGCAGCCAGGTGTGGGACAGCAGGGCGTCGACCAGAGTGAGGCGGCGCATATTTTCACTTTTCCCAGACATCGCAATTTTTGTAGGCTCCTTGAGCGTGATGAGACCGGCGATGGAAGAGATCACAACCAACTCTTTAGACAAATCATCATGCTGTTGATTTCGTCAGCGCGTGGTAACAAATGAGATATGGCGTTTTAAAAATTACCGTAATAAACAGCACGCAAAGCACAATGTTATCACAGTTGGAGATTGCGTTTTGGTGGTGACACTTGAGTGCCGTTTGCAACTTTTAGCCCGGTATTCGCCTCCACTTTTTTTGCATAAATAGCTGCTTCCAACCAGAAAGGCAACCAGAACTCGGCGAATTCGGTTGGTACTGATCGGGCCGCATTGGCATTCGGGTCATGTCGGCCGACCGCGCTTCCCTTTGCCTTCCATGACTTTGGCCGGCAACAGCGGGTTTTCGCCGCAAGACCGATTCATTTCCTGTTCAAGACCATAAGGAGCGCGCCTGGGATTTCATTCCCGCGCACGACTCGTTCTGATAGTGCAGCAACATTTTTTAATGTCAGCCGGCTTGTACTCCGGCGGCGCTGACAGGTCCTCGTGCGGCCACCGATTAAGATTACTATGACCCGGTAGAGATCAGTTACTGAACTCACACGTGCTTCACACGGGCCGCGTTCAATAACGGGAGCTTGTGGCCAAACTAAGAGCGGGTCAATCCCACCACGACATAGAGCCCGTCATTAGGAGAAGTTTTTGCCGCTCTGAGTGGTGTATGAACGGGCCAATAATTTGGAGACCGCAGGTACCCCGTGGGCTTGGCGGCGATGTAGGAACACACACCGAGACAACCGTATGCCATGGTGCGGTCGTCACGCGTAAGGGCTATGCAACGTGGGGATCCAGGAAGAACGGCCAACCCCGTTGATGTGGATCTCGACGAACTCTCCCGGTGTTATCCATGCGTTTATGCACACTGCGTCGACTCACTGTGTTCACATCACACATCAACCGACTCGTGGCAACGCCTCGACGTTAGTGGGCCAACAAAGTCAGTTTATTTTTCGCCCGGCTTCGGTTGCCATCCAATACGGTACCCAGAGGACGTAACAATCAGATACAATGTCTTGAATTCCAGTTCCAGTCAAAATGGGTGCGCAAATTCAACACAGAGCGTGCACGGGTGACAACGGAATAACATAAAGGTAAGAGAGGATAAGGGTTGGCTTTCAGGGAGCAAACCCCCTATAAGTTATCTTTTTCTACTGCGTAAGCTGACCTGCAAAAACGTCCAGCACAAGACTCGCATAACAAATCAGTAGTTAAGGCATAATCATTGGTCTGCTTGTACAATGGCGATGAGTCTATTGCATCAGAGATATGACGCACGCAATGAAATTCTTATATATAAAAGTCTTGTGTTGTGAAAAAGTGCGATTTTTTTTCCTACAATTATTCAGCGCGCCTCCGCAGGTACTCCTATTTTGAGCCCTTGGTCATGGTGTATTCCCTTTACCAAAACTAAGAAGAAGAGGCCGCGCCAGAAACAGTAAAAATTTGCTCTTACAACTTGTATTAAAAAAGCCTATTTTGCGTATTCCTTCTCTGTGCAACCATAGCTCAAGAACTTCCCCAATTGTCTTTGCAGTATGTTTTTATGCACGATGTGTCGTTTTAGGGGCCTTATAGACATTGCCTTGATAGTGATACCAAATTTGGCTTTTTACGCCACCGCGTATTGGCGCGAGGTCATTGTCTGCCGGTCAGCGCGGGGTGCATGAATAGCAGCGAGGTATAGTGCCTCGAAGCTACCAAATCGGACACTAAGTCTTATCTCAGTTCACGGATAGAGCCTTGCTAAAGCATAACGTCGCTTATAATAGGGAATGGTCTTTAGTCTGTTTTCTTTAGGTGATGCGGTGCCTGAGATATATCTCGCTAATCGGCTCGGTTACTTGTTGACGCCCTGGACTATGTACCGGCTGTATTTTTTGTATAGCGTTGTATATAGCCCATTTTGTAGATGCGAACCAAGAGTATTTTCTCTGCGATAGCCCGGCGTGAGCTCGGATTGGAACTTTTCATAGCTTGAGATGCTTTTAATAGTCAAGGCTCCTTACATGGAAAGGGCTATAGACCGGGCGGAGTAGCGCACAGGTGACCCTTGCTCTGGAGATCACAGGATCATTGACCCTCCGTATCTCTCTCCCGTGAGAATTCGCCATTGCCATAATATTCATATTTCTTTTCGGTGTTATGATGATTTTTTCTAGTAGAGCAGTGCTTCGTTGGGATACGGTCATCGCGCGCACACGGATCAGCTTCAGATCAGAGTTACGCCCGCTTCAAGTACTTTTTATGAGAGCGAGAGCCGGCACTAGTGGATCAGGAAAAGACGCACGATAAGGTATGTATAATGACATCAGCACGGTAATTTGATAAGCCGCGAGAGCACCGTCTGAACTATGGACAAAATCACACACTGCGGCATAACGGAAAGATACACATCGCCGCCTGTGACGATCAGAAGGCTCGAGCCTGGCACTTGCAGATTGCATTACTGTCGCGCCATAGAAGTGAGATATGCCGCATTCAATGCGCGGGTTACGTAGTCCCAAGTCAAGGCCCGGCCTCGCCTGTCACCGCGAATCCGCCTTTCGACGAAGCGGCGAGTTTCGCTATATATCTGATGCGAGAGGAGATCGCGTCTATGGATGGTTCAGAAGAGAGATAGAACGTGCGCGAGCGGGAGGCACCCTTTTGAGGGGGGAGCGAAGCGGCAGTCTGACGCGGATCTGCGCTGATGAGAGCCAGAGGCTGTCTGTGCGAAGCTGTCAGGCGCGCGTAGTTGTGTTGGCCACCCCTGGCTGTCTCCGGCCAGGGGTGATGCGCTGCTGGTCGTAGTCCCGGCTCCAGGTGAGACACGCGGGCTTGATTCGATTGCAGTCTGGGGCCTTGAAACAGGCCCATGCCTGCGCTCATTTCCCAACAAGCCAGAAAACGGCCAGCCAACGGGAAGTGTGAACAACGCGAGACCTCGAACAACGCTCCGGTGGTTCGGGAATACGGTGATGATCTGGCAACGGCGCAATCCGTCAATCGGATCCAAATCAGGAAGGCTCGCGCCATCCAGATCAGTGGACGGGGGTCCTGGGGCACCAGGACAAGCCGGCCGGATTCGGCGCACCGCAATCTCAAGGAGGCAGCGAGCCACGGCGATCATCATGGCGATCGCATAGGAAGCCGGGATGTTCAACCACGGCAACGGCATTTGGCAATCCGCCTTGGCTGTTTGGCGCCTTTTCTTTGCGCAGAGCTCCGGCGTGACCACCGCTGGTTGTCCGCACTCCCAAGTCAGTTTAGGCAACACGTGGCCAAGGCCTGGCAGAAAGGGCGTAGACGCGGCTCATGGCGACAATCCCCGGGAACCCAAATCCCATAATACCATGGCTGACCCCTGAGCGTTTCCTGTCAATCGAGGGATGAACATCAAGGAAGAGATCACGGACGCCTGCGATACGTATTCGAGGCGCACAAGCTACGATCGCGGAAAGCAGTATTCCAAACATAAAAGCCCCGATCGTATCAGGCGCCACAGTGTCGCTTGGCGAGTAGGTGGGCCGAAGCCCTGGTTGCCGTTCTTGAGCCAGCAGTGCTCAATGAGTCTCTCCGGAGAATACGCTGTTTCTGGCCTGATCATGATCTCGCGCATGAGGCCAGCACGGCTCCGGTCACAACCGTATGTCTGCCCTGTTCGTGTAAGGCTCTACCCAACGAAGGCGTTGTGTGGGGCTGGCGCGAAGGCTGATTGACTCCCGGAATGCGGTCGACCATGCTCACACGCTGGGAGGGTCGAAGCAAGCGGAGATGCTAATGTAGCGCGAGGTGAAGCACAAGTGGGCCGCAACCGGCGCGTTTTCGGGACCTCGGCAGTTGGCGGAGAGGAACGTGGTCCGGTCTGATGCGGGTGAGGGAATATCGCCAGCCCACCGTGTTAGGTGCGCTCTCGGGGCCCTCCCCCTTTTTCTGGCGCAGCCCAGGCTCCCCGTTGGTACGACGCCCATTTGCTTTTACCTTTTCCCTGCCGCGCAATAAGGCCCCGTGATAGCGCCTGTGCCAAGCCGCGCGCGTGGGCGGGTTCGCCCAGGGTCATCTCTCTCTGGCGGCAACCGCTTGGGCTGACGTCAGGCACCGGGAAGGAAGCACGTGCGCTGGAGGGGCAGTGGGAGATACCCTTTCTTGGTTTTCTCACAAGGACGGGTTCGGGCGGTCGTATGTACTTGATCGTCTGTATCAATTTGGAGATCAAGGCCTCGAGGTTTGCGCTCGCTCGAGACCACACCATGGGTCACGTTCCTTCTAAAGCACTTTAATGTAACGTAACTACCAAAGATGGGGCGTGAGCGTAAAGCAAGTATTCACGCTCGAAAAGTAAGGCTCAAGCGTAGTTTCCCATTTAATCGATCACCCGGAGACCTGAGTAAATCGCAAAAAGATTATTCCAGACCGCCCAGACCTCTTGGAAGACTTTACTCCTCACGCAATGTGGGAACGGCCTAATTATAACATATATTGGTTAAAGGAGTGACACCCATCGGCAGTGATCGGACCATCTGTGGCTACAGAGGAAGGGAAACCAGAAGCGCTCGTCTCAGCAATCTGGGGCACTGGGTAAGGGTAACTGGGATACGGAGCATGAAGCGGGGTCCAATGTGGGTAACATACCACCGTATCAGCCGCAATGGGTGAAGAAGGCCTTGGGTTAGCGTCGGCTTCCATCCAGCATGCGTGGTAACGGAAGCACGAGCTGGGGCCTGGATGTTTGCTTGTCCAGCGATCCAGGGGATGGGGGAAGGTCCGATGGAAGAGGAGACGCGACAGCGGAAACGCGGTCTTTTCTGAAGGAAAACGTGAATTTCCATGATCCGCGGAATCTCCAGACCACCGCGCACGATCGAGCCGCAAGCAGGTTGTTGGGAATGGAGGTTGAACACAGTATGTCGACTTCTTAGCAGCGCGCTTGAAGATCGGGGCACAAGGTAGACAGAAGCCCTGGTTCCATAGATGGTCGAATGGTGAGTATGAAACTCGATGATGAATGAATTGTTTCCTTGGAATCTACCGCAGGGTGACGCAATTAGCTTCATCAACACACACTTCGCCAGCATCATGGTAGACTGGCGGCGCCCTCGATATCCATTTGCAAGCATTAAGTCGGCCTTCCTGTCAATCATGGCCCATGAGTGGAGGAAATCAAAGTCTGCCAAGCGCATCCAATGGTGGTGTGTGTGTCCGTCCCTCGACACGGCCACAGGCTCCAGAAACTTCTTTTGTGAAGGAGGAGCCCGGATGCTCCAACGGGAAGCTCCATCAACCGAAGTGCAATCCAGCAAGGATAGAATCCTTGCATGCCAGCGCTTGCGCGCAGTCAAAGTCAAAACCGATGGTGTCGCTGACACCTGGCGAGTAGCAGGCTGCATCAGACAAGTCGTCGGGTACCAGGAGCCTCCATCGCCCCATCGGGCCCGACCCGGATGAGAATGGTGCTCCGTAGCCAGCGGACTTTATTCCCCAGGGGTTGGGTTCGAGGTTGACAGAATCGGTTCAGTTTTTCCATGAAAGATCCAGAGGGAATGATCAGCCAGGCGGTGGCCGCCCCGAAATCAAAATTCGATTATTGCATACCTGGATGGGGTAAGATAGACCCCCTCTCAGGCCATTTAAGGCACAGGAGAGCCGGTTATACTGTGGGCGGTTCCCTAAGTTTGATACCTAAGACAATGGGCCCGCGCACGCTCCATCAATTACTAGTTTTGAGGGAAAATGGACTAATAGTGGGCCACAAAGGAAAAAGAGAAGCAGGAGCTCGACCGTTTAAGTTTGTAAGCATGCGAATTTGGAATCTAGCGCGTATAGCTTCACCGTCATGGACGGAAATAGACGGCCGGCAATTTTTTAGCATTGACAATCCTGAAAAGCTAGCAAGTGCAGAGAATGCTGGTCTCGGAGTGGCCAATTTCCCGACCGTAGATGGCGTCAAAACAGGCATCCATTCCATATTGAAAACAGCTTGACAAAGTAAAGGCGTGTGACCTCAGCGGTGCAGAAGAAATACAATGTAGGTTACAACCTCCATCATATCAACCTTATTAGGCAGCAAGCTCCGCAGGCAGCCCTTTTGAGGACCTAGGCTGGTACGGCAATTATACAAGTCGTCACTGCCATGGCTATGAATGTCGGATCAGTTCCAGGCCAGCCTGTCGCTGCCCAGTTTATTGAAGGGCTCTTTTTAACGGAACCGAGCAAAATATTTGGAAGTTCATGCCCTGGAAACAGGCGCGCTGGCCTGAAATGGTTTTCCGTTGCCCCACGTTGTGAGGGCAAGGAGATACGGGCTCAATCATTGGCAGGCCGCCACAAGCCGCTATCAGTGCCGGAGCTGTCGTCATCAAGCACTGCACGGCCGGTACGCTGATCTTTGGAGGCAACAAAGTTTTTACCCTCTGACTCACTGGTTTCCTTGCCTTCTACCTGCGTCGGCCAGCGCAAGACAGGAATCCTCCTCACTAGCTCTGTTAGTTTGGCCGTCCATCTCGACGGTGTAACATTCACCGGGAACCGGCACTCGCGCTTCGGCGTTGGCAATCAGAACAAGATACATGTTCATAAAGGCCAATGGGAAAGAACGTGTAAGGTGGCGGCCATATATATGTAACCTCAGAGGAAGGGTGCAGGTGGATGATGCTACCTTGGCGACGGAATCGCGCGGTGCGTGGTGGCAAGCGCATGGTCGTGGAATCGGAGAACAAGGTGGCCGGTCGTGGGCAGCCGTCTCTGTCGATGAGGCGGGCCCCAACCCCCCGGTATATAAGAGATCTGCCACCCGTGACCCACGTTCTCTTTTGCCGCTATTGGTCCACTGGGATTGGGCGACCCATAGATTGTCACGTTGGCGATGGATTGTGTTTGGTTTGTGAAATTGTGATCATTTCCTCCGATGGGCGGCTTGGCTGTCTTTTCGCGCCGTTGCAGCCAAGTCGGTGCTTCCATCATCCTGTAGAGGGTCCGAATTAAAGGGTCGCATACCAATAGAATTACAACCCCAGAGAAAGATCGCGTTGGATTAACCACCGGAGTAGGCTCAGACGGAGAACTTCTGCAGGAGAAACAGCCTGTACTGCGGCAGCTTCATGCCCTTCGCTCGAAAGTAAACGCTGATCGGCTACTTGGGCGCTTCAGCTACGCTTCAATCGGCGGTTCAATCTGGCGCAATGACCGAGCGTGGTGTTTTCATTGCATCCTGCAGCTGTCAAGCAAACGGCCGAACGAACTCCGCTGAGGTGTGCGGAGTTTGGCCTACCTAATTCGAGTCTACAAAGCTCTGCTGGCAAGTCCTTTCGATCAATGGCGCCCTTTTAGAGATCCGGAAGAGAGGAGCCCTTTAGCGCCCCTGAAAGAATATAGAATTCCAGCCCCCTGTGCATCGAATAACCAAAGTCAATATCTGGCGGGATTCGGCCTCAGCATCGGTCATCGACATTAGAGGTAGTTAGGCCTATTCTTTTGAGTAAGTTAAACTTCGTTGGAATACGTCTTTTTTCCGTGACGCCCCGCGTCGAGCAATGAGGAATGACAAAGGCCCAGAAGATTGCTTTGAAATGTTAAAGGATACTTGCTTGCCACTCTAAGCACTGAGGATAAAAAAGACAGGAGTATTCCCGCGCGTGTATGAGGGCGAGATTTTGCTGGCAGTTTCTACCAAGGAAGATCCGACCCAACTTCTGGAATAAAGCCCTCAAACATGACCAAGGCTTCAATATCAAGGTTCTCGCTAACTCACCCGGCGCGGCCGGAATACTATGCGGAGTTCTTGGCTTTCACCAGTAACTCTTGTCCCCCAACATGCACTGAACAAAGCTTCTTCAGCGCTTCATAACAATGCCATAAGAGGAAATTCGCTGCAACCAGCGGCAAGGCCTGAAAGTGGGCGAATAAGGAAAGGGCGAAGTAAATTGCCAGTAGCATACGCATTAGGTCAGTTTTGCAATTGCACGCATTTGACACACGAGCGAAAAGTGAGCTGTTTCTATGTGAAGACATTGCGCAGGTTGAGAATGAAAATACTGGACCAGCAAGCCAGATTAATTAAATCAACGCCGCACCAATTCGGACACGACAGGGCAGTTTCCCCATGTTCCCATGCAACCATACCAAAAGAAATACAGAATGAATGCTCTATGAACATATTCAAGCAGAACCAATAGCCATGCCCTAAGTAGAGAAGCTAAGAAATAACTCACTAGATTTGAAAAGAACGATTGGCTTTTGCTCTTTACTTGTGCTCTTAATTTGAACGACAGTGCCACCAAGATAAAGATTCTTTAGGGGCAGAAAAGACTCCAACATTGCTTGTCCGTCGTCACAATGGTTGGGCCGTGGGCGAAACGATTCGCTGAACTAGTGCCATCACAACAAGCTGCTGGCCAGAATATTTCGGCCTGAGCACAGAGTGATCGCTGAGGTGTGTATTCCCAACAACTTCCTTCGTAAACCGGGATATCCTCAATAAATCTACCATCGGTCAAGATAAGTGATTTCGCGCATAGTCCCGCGAAACTTGCTGCTGTCTGTTTGAATTAAGAATGGTTGGCCGGAGCCTGAAATGTGAATACACATATGAAGAAAAATACTTGCGAGGAGAAACTGGCCTCAATCTCAAGAACTTGTCAGTGCCGCGGATAAATAGGCGGCTATGGTTTGGTTTCCATAGGATGCTGGTGGGCCCCGATGCTTCTGTAGCCTTGGACAGTTTCTGAAGAAAACAGGGATCGGCTTGCAATAAAAGTATCCAGAAATTCTACAATCCATTCATGCCCAAGTGCATGCAAGATGGCGCATTGTAGTCACTATGAGGGGGGAAAGGGGGAGGGGTGTAGAAAATGTTTCTTGCTATTTTCTTTTTCGCCGGGAGCTTTTCAAGGGCAAAACATCTCAGGCCTATGAGCTCGATTCCCTGGAAGAAAGCGGCCAGTTGTTTATGGAAGCTACAGTCCTTTGTAAACATTTCCATGCACAACGTAATTGTCATACTTCTGATTCGCAATCTGCTGCTGCTGGCAACTCAAGACTGTAATCAGTAAGTTTTTTGAATAGGGACACAAAGAAACCGCTCCAGTATAAGTTGATCTGGATCAACCTTCCAGGGCTACTGGATTAAAAGGTCCATTTCCTGTGTTCAATAAATCCATATCTAACACGTTTGAGTGTATTTAACGTTTTCCAAGATTCGGAGCAATGAGAATTGCGAGTTCCATCAAACTTCAAATATCGTATTAAGCTGTTCGTCATGCGTCGAATGTCTCCTAGATGCAGCCCGATGGATGGCAAGTATTTGTTTCAAGATAGGGGATCATAGAGATCTGGAAGATGTTTTCCACTAATTGGACAGTATTCGCTGCTACAAGACATGGATCTATCATGCGCACAAGAAAAGGATGGGAGGAGGCAAGGTTAGAAAGGGATCTTTTTCGAGAGGTGAAATGAATCAGATCTCATATTGCTATCTCGAAAGGCCGATTGAACCAGTTGGCTTCACGATGGCTGACACCCGCATAAGTGGAATCATATGACTGGCGAAACGTGGCTGCTCTTGCCGGGACGCGTGTATGGTTTAAATTGATAGCCAATATCGGCTAAAGCTAAGCTGTATTTCGGGCTAACATAATTCATGAACGTACCTGATCACTCAATATAACAATTATGTGGAGTCGAATTTAGCCCAAAACCTCTGCGGGGCGCATTGTCCTTGCCAAAGTAACTCTCCAGTTTTTCTCGAACAAACAAGAAATCAGAATTGAATACTCGTAGATTTCAGATTTCTAGGCTTCTCGCTGGGACCAGGCTTCTCGCGAGAATGCACAGGATCGCTTCAAAACTGATGGGTTATGAAGATCACTGTAGCGGCTTGGCGATGAATACACCGAGATGCTTCCTCAATCGACCACATCGCAAAGGCTCGAGCAGCTTGGCGCAATGAGTATATCCGCATCCAGAAAGATATGCGCTCATAATAGGAAAACAGATTAAATATCTGGAACTTTCCAATAATTGAGAATTCTTGAAATTTATTGGCAAGACGTGGCGCGAAAGCCTAATGAGTCTGATTTAATGTTTTCTGCATATTTCCATCATGAGCGGAATTCGAAAGCTTGCAATCGGCTCCATCCTTGCTCCGCTGGCTAATGTTAAGCAATTAGCTTGTTTCATTACTTTATTACTGCATTTCTTCTCAGCGAATAATTTAAGAAAGATAACATATGAAGATTGATGATGACAAGAAGCAGTGAATCCGGCTTTTTTCTTGACCTCTAATCTCGTTACGTGAACAAAAATTGAATATCGGTTTGTCATTCAGTCGATAAGGTTTGATTTCCGGTGCCTCTAAAGCATTGAAGAGACCTCAGACTAGGTAAAGCAAGATAGGGTCATTGTTTCCGTATCCAAGCTGCAAGCCATGGCAAAAGTGCTGGTCGACAGAAAGAACTCTTCGGCAAGCACGAATAATCTCGAAAGTCGAGGGCCTGCTCGATCTGAGAAAAGAACTCTTCATCCGGAATGCAGACGAAGTGCTCTGGGAGTATTCTGAATCCCCAATTGTCCAATAGATTAGCGACGTGTTGAATTGACTTTTTGCAATATCGAATCATCTG
>Ga0163217_1045415_pt1 | contig 10825 bp, 4 predicted proteins | sample SynspAceP_FD_185933 | JGI IMG/M metagenome (GOLD analysis project Ga0163217, IMG submission 185933) | Saline lake microbial communities from Ace Lake in Antarctica - Synechococcus sp. Ace-P (PacBio error correction) | ecosystem: Environmental > Aquatic > Non-marine Saline and Alkaline > Saline ...
AATCACAAGGGAGGAAGAAAAGGACATTAAAAACGGAATTAAAAAATTTTTCCCCCTTGTGGAAAAACAAAATATATAATGAATCTTTGTTTCTTGATGGTAAAAGTAAAGCCACAGACCGTGCCCTTATAATTGCCAGGTGGTTGGAATAAAGCCTTGTTAAAGATTTTTCCTTGACTCCTAGAAAACCTAATAATTTTCACACCACTACTATACCCCACCCCTGTGTCCCCGCAAACAACAGTTTTTCCCATAAACCAAAACCTTTGTTCATAATCTCCCTTGAAAGTCCCGTTTTTTACGATATCTTGAAGTGTTTGAATTTTCATTAAACCGTCCGCCATGAATTGACCTGAATGTCTGTTATTACGTGACAAACAAAGTATCTACACTAACTGAAGAGAGGTAATTAAGTTGTCTGGCTTTACCAGTTAACGCTTATTCTTCAACTGATCTTTTAAGGACTTATAATTGTTTTTTGTTCTTTCGTATACTTGCTTTCCCTTATTACCTGCTCCAAGGTCGTTGGTCTTCGATCCTTTTGCCCCATTTTTTATTGCGCTCGCTTATGCTCAAGTTCTTTTTACTAGCTTAATTCTGCGTTGGGTATGAAATCTGATTTATTTCACTCTTTAGATTTGGCGCTGTGAACTTCTTTTATCACCCAATCGCACTAATCGCAACGTAAATTTGCTTAAATTTCCTTTAAATCTTCCCTCAAGGTACCTTTTAAGGCTCCAAGTTCCATTGCTCCATTGCCCTTACAGAAGCAGAATCAATAGCTTGGGTATGACCGCTGACCATTTCCTTTCTATCTACACACATCCTAAAAGACAGTTGTGAATTACTTCTTCCAAATAACCTTTCAGGGTAAGTGACCGTGTTCGACAATGGTACTAATCCAAGGAACCCCTCTTCATCTATATCATTAGCTCTAGAAGAAAAAATATCCAAACGCATAAACAATTCCCATCACTTACGATCACTAATAAGATTCCTCTAGAAACCTAACTAAAGCAAAGTTAAAGAAAACTAACAGGGTCAATACTTCTGACCCACTTCTCATATATAACACTTGGTAATGAAATTAAAAATCTAAGTCTAAATACACTTTTAAACGCTATAAAAATAATCGAGGTACTCGGGTACTTTAACTGGAATGAGAAAAATAATCTTTCTGATATGATTGTGCCTGCATACTTAAATTACGAAAAAATCCCTATTTTTTAACAATACTATGTGCAGACAGGCACAATAGCATAATATAACGGATTGGTGTTTAATTTAAAGTTAAGCGTATACTTTATCTATGTCCCGCAAACAAACTTTTCGATTTCTTGCTCTGGACAAAAAATAAAATCAAAAACAAAAAGCTTTTGCTATGTTGCTCATAGGGCAACAAAAAGGTTCCTTGCCTGCGCACTATCATAGCTGAAGCGTTGTGACAATACTGACTTGTACGGAAAAAAGGCTACATAATGTTTAAACAATTATGTATAAAAATGACAAAGTAATTAAACCCGTACAGTGAACCTCAAATAAAAATTTAGCACGAACTCTAGTACTGGTAAGTATACAAAGAGGGACCTTGAAAACTCTACATCGGCCTACAACCATTAATAACTGGAAATTAAGAAAAATACGACGTACAAGACTAATCGAACACCCCGAGTAAAATGGAAAACTAAAAGACGAAATACAAACGAATCAAAGCGCTCAAAAAGAAATGAACAGCTAAAAAAACACTACTTAAAAAAGACCTGACCAAATGGTTATCAATATCTATCTAGAGTAGCACTCAAAAAACTAGGAACAAAAGTGTCCTTGAACTAAAAAAAAACTAAATACAACCTTAATCATAGAACACAAAAAAAATAAAGGGATTGCATCCTATCAAAGTATGTCAATGTTTGGGCAAAACGTGATGCTATATAAGTATAAAAAAGAGCAGAAACCGTAAAAGAAATAGAAAGCAAATTATAAACATAGAAAAGGAAAAGAAACGTAAATCCCTCCAAGAGAAGTTGTCACTTAACGAAAAAAACCGCTAAAACAAGACTTTGAAAAACAACGAAGTAAAAAGTGGACGAGACTCCATAAAAAATCTAGAGAACAATAAAACTAACTCTAGAAAAAAATATAGTAGGGAAAGACTACACAACACACCATCGTTTTTATAATACAATAACAGTATAAAGCTTAGAAATCACAAGACCTAAACCAAGTTTGGCCTCAGACAAACTCATAGAACCGTAAAAGGTCTTTGTTACTGCTTTGATAACCGATATATTCTCGTAAAAATTGTAGGATATGGATCAGTGATATCTGGAACTAAAAGGATGCGGTGAGAGCCGCTACAATAAGGCTATTTTATAAGCCTAAAATATTGAAGGACTCATACACAATTCGGATAGAAGAATACAGATTGCAGCAATGATACACACAAATATAAAAAGAAAATAAGATAGATATTAGTAAGACCGAAGAAAAATCATTGCTAACGAAAACGCCATGGCAGAAAGGGTAAACGGCATATTAAAAGAGGAATTTTATCTTGACCAGACCTTTGCTAAGTGCACACGCTAAACATAGCAAAACAAATTGTAATGCAATTAATTTATACAGAAATAAGATTACATTATCTTTAGACTACAAAAACACCTAATTACTGCACCAAAAGCCAGCTAAAATTAATATTAAACTGTAGCCATTTTCAGGGCAAACAATTTGTACGAATACAAACATCACTTTACAAGAGTATAGAAACCATCGTTTACAACTTTTAGGGTGTAATTTGACCAAGAATACATATTAATATTAATTTATGACCTAAGGTATTACTGATCTATTTAATAACCTTAGAATGCCGTATATATTGAAGAATTTAGCTATGTTAATGAACTATTCGAACGGAAATTAAAAATAGATATGAAAAAAATCTGAATATCATTAAACAAATACACAAGAATTGGATTCCGGTGTACTGTTACATATACTCTCAGACCCAATAAAATTATTCCATCCCAAACTTCTCTCAGTTTTCCGAGGCAGAAAATTTAAAGATACCTCAAGCGAATTAGAAGAGGTAGAAAAATCATCAAAAAGATTTTATCACATTTGAGGTTTAGATAGTTTAAGTCGTTCAAAATTATGGAGCTAATTGTAGCGCAACTATCTGATAATAATTCAATCGCAATGGAACAAACGCTTTATTAAAGAAAAACCAATTTCAAAATTTTAAGAATATGACCACTGGTCAATTTAGCCAAAGTTTGGTTTGACTTTAAACAACAAGATGAATAGAAAAGATTGGTGCAAGTAAAAATAAATCTTTAAAAAATATCGTATTAACAGATCTGGATATCGTTATCCATGTTTAAAAACCTATGATTTTGTAAAGTATTCTTTCTGATAAATAAAAACAAGAATAGTAATTGAAAGTTTAAAAATATACATACTAAATTTCAAAACAAAAACAAAGAATAGCAAGGGTAACACGCTCGCGATGTTACAATATTTAATCACGAAATTACAACACTTTATATTTTTTTTAAGTCTTTCCAAATTCTCCAGATTGCTAACAAAATGCTTTTAAACCCAGCAAATGTAGCAAATTTGGCGACAAATCATGAAATCTTACCCCTACTTAGTAAGAAATATAAAGTAATTGCAATTTTAAATAAAGCAAAATAAGTAGCCCTCACCCCATTCCTCCATTGCATCAGAAAAAAGGCTTCTTCACAAAGTCTTAAAAACAAGCCAAAAGTAATTTGATTTTGTATGTTTTTTGAAAAATATTCTTTGACTTAACTCCACTAGTCAACTTCTATCAGTGTATTTCGAATCTGATCAAATATTAATTTGAGTTGATTCTTTAATACGAATTCCCTTTTTTATATTAAAAAGAACAGGAATTGAAATTGCGACGCATAAAAAAACGATGCGCGCCACCCATTTATAGCCCTTCCTAATTTTTAAACCTGAAAAGAAAGTAATATTAACAAAAAGGAATGTGATGGCTCTTGAAGAATAAGTAAATAATCACTAATCTTTTACATTGTTCTAGTCAGTATTTCAATTAAGCTTGAAAAAAAGGAAATGCTCTTAGATAAAAAAAGTAAAAACCCAAACTTACCATAACTTATTTACGCAGGGACCTGTGGATCTTTAGCGTCGAAGATAAGCGTTAAGAAGAAATCTAACTGGCGAACTACTTTGTTTTGAATCCTTTTCCTTGCACCGTCGCGTAAAGCAATTTTTTTTTGTGTCAACAAAAACTACATCGCGCCTCCGACCAAGTCTTTTTTTGCACTACCAAAAGATTTGTTTTAGATAAAGTTAAAATTTATCCTTTTCATCTGTCCTTCTATCACAAGTAGATGTATTTTTTTAGTTTTCTCCATTCCGATTCATAATAGATTCATTATTCTTTTTTTATTGGTCTCCAAACATACAGCATCTGCCTTCTGTAGCTATACTATTTCATTGGATCAATTTTATCATTAATCGCTTCTTCTGTTTAAATCGAATAAGAGATATTATATCTTCACTATTTTTTAAAAAAGAAAAAAAAATTTCCCCCCCACTACCCTCAATAGATTTGCGTGGTGAAAAGTTTGGCATTCCTAAAGACTTGATCCGTTCTATAAGCCACACCATAGATAACATACGGAGGTTGCAAAAAGTAGTCTGGCAACAATGAACCAAAGTAGGTTCTTTGAATATACCAACAGTCTTGGCCTAATTTTCCTTTAAATATACTATTTGCTTTTTGATTAAACTAACGGAAGTAACATCCGTATATGCGCATCAACTATAGAAGTAATTTCAAGTTCCATAGCTTAGGTAAAATGGGGAACTTTACCATTTCCATCTGTTTTTCTCTGTTTGGTAAATATCCCAATAGGTATGTCGATGCCAAGTTATATGTTTTTTAGTAAAGTCCTTTGCATCGATAAATGATAACTGTATAGCAAGAAAATATAAAGCATCTTACGTTTCTAAACGTTCGTGGTGTATTGCATAATTCTAAAACAATGTAAACCTCGCTCTTAAGGTACTGTTCTATCATATTCAAATTTATGAAATTGTTTGAAATGGGATTCTTTAGTATCCATCCAATTGAGCGCCAAGATGATTATTTCCCTTCCTTGAAGCGTTCTAAATCTTCATGAACGCCGTTGTTAGTCATCATCAAACTGTTTTTCCTTTGCAATTTTTGAACTTCTCAAGTAGTGCCAAAGCACATATAAAACGATAGTTCAAGTGTTTTTAGAATAAAACACAGCTTTTTAGCTCTTCGCTAAGAATTATACAAATATTTTTCGGTGGGTAAAGTAGTTTTCATTGTACCATATTTTAAAACTGTAACAATATGGCAATTATGATATCTACATAATATCTCTCAACGTTTTTTGGGTAGCATCTTCGCCTAAAGTACCGTGCTAAATACATTGCTGTAATGATTTTGACTCTTCTAAGAGCTGTTATGACAATCCTACAACTGACGTACCACTTGCTAAATAGGTATTTAAAACTCTTATTTTAATAAGAACTTCCTCGACCTCGATTCTAGAACCTTCCCAGTCCTTTAAATAAAATAGTCTCTTTTAACTATATTTCTGAAACTGTCCAGTAACGGTAAACAACATAATGGATAACTTTTCGATGTACTCTGATTTCTGTGAAGGAAAAAACGAAAAGGTCTGTTTTCTGCATTGTTTAGAGCTCAGTTGAACATTTTTTTAAAAACGAAAGTCAAATGCTTTTAAATGCGCTATTGAATTTACGGACAATTAAGTCAAAAAATGTGCCACACCATTGTACACCTTTTATTTTATTCTTGATATTATCTATACCATTAAAAACAAAAAAACACTGAATAACCATACGATTAACAGTGTTTGTTAAACCTATTCAGGTTCGTCGGATACAGATTTGAACCTGCGACCCCTCGACCCCGCAACCGAGTGCGCACGGGACTGCGCTACATCCCGAAATTCATTAGCCAACACGAAGTTGCCTATAAGAAGTTTCTCCAAAGTGCCTAGGCACGTAGTGCAGTTTACCTACGCAGTCGAAGGCTACATCCCGAAATGAATAGCAAGCACGAAAAGCATATTTTTTAATAGATTTCTCAAAAGCTAGGCTTACTGTAGTGCAGTTTATCCTGACGCATCGCAGAAACTAATTCCTAAAAATCATAACGACGGCCAAATATACAATTAATCCTTTGTAACTAGCAAGTTTTATACTCAAATACACAAAATTTAACCTCTTAAAAAGTCATTGTAAGAAAGTTTCGATAACATTCATTGACCAATTAATCATAAAAACTATATTAGACCTTTAATACATTCTTTTCATGCCCATTTTTGGTTATATACTATATTGCTCCCTTTTTTTTTTTAAGCCCCCCGTATTCGCACAAATACATTTTTAAAAATAAAGTCTCAACCATCAAACTAAGAAAGTAATAAAACCTTGAATCGATCGTGACGCTATTGTTTTACGGTACTCCAGCATCAAAATGTGGAACAACATTCCTGAATATTCCCCGACAACAATTACTTAATACAGCGTTGTGTTCACACCATAGATATAGGCTAATACCGACGAATTAATATGAATAAATCAACCCTAAAGGTTTTTATTTAATGAGGGGTGATAACGAATATCACAATAAAAAAAAGCCAAAAGAAATAATAAAACGCTGACAAATCAATAGCGAAGATCAAGAAATCAAAATAAACGACTTCCATCAATAAATCATTTCACCAAACCTATATTGCTCGCTATCAACCTCAAGAAAAAAATGTACGACTCAAACATAAAAATGAATCGTCTTTGCAAAAAGAATCCGGTACTAGAATGCGAATGTTGGGATATTATGTGAAAAAAGAAAATTAAAAGCTGAGAGCTTTTTTAACAGACGGTTTACATATGAATGCAATGGCTACGAACTTGGCATAGTTTTAATTAAAAATCACAATCAATTATTCAAAAATGAAAAAAACACCTTTTAAGCATCTTAACTAATGCTCATTGGATTTAGCATCATGTGGCGAAAATAAGAAAAAGAAGTCTAAATTTTCCAGAAACAATGGCTGAAAAAGCCCTATTCCGAACCATCGACGCATGAATCGCTACGAATCGGCTTTGGTAGAACAAAAACACGGTGATTATACCTCCCAAACGTCTCAAGATTTATAACCTGTTCACTTTTTATCGATAAAATTACAGAGAAAATACCAATTAACTATTCAAACGAATGCCAGCCCTCAAAAAAACGTAGAACGTATTTTTAAAGCATCAAACCATCGAATAGTAGATTTAAAAACCAACGAATATCAATACCAACTGTACATCACCAAGGATCTAATCAATCATAATCCAATTCAAAAAAATCTGAAGGTGCAATTTCGAGCCGTTCAACCTGCGTCAAATCAATCCTTCACAAAGAATGACACCATCGCTTCGCATAAAAGGGTTAATCCCAACGGAAAAATTAGCGATAAGCCCTAATTTTGAATACCGTGGGGCCAGCTCGATTAAGCGGCGCCATTTTTTACCGTACACTGAGGGTAAGAAGTATAGTTGATCTTTGCGTATTACAAAAAATAAGATACCTCATTTACACCTATCAGACGATCAAGCTGGCGTATGAAATAAAATCATGGCCAAATTAACTGAAGTATCAATGAAAAAGAAGTTGTGGTGGTGAAGAGGTTTTACACACAGGAAGGATTACAAACCCTCAAATTGTTAATGAAGCGGGCTAAACATCAATATACTAATTGTTCCCGAAATAATATGCCCCAGGGTCATACGAATGCCAGCATCTGTAGCCTATCCATTTTAAATGTAATGGCAAACCTAAAAACCTTAACACAGGAAATGCGTGTGGCTTTCAGTAACTTGACACTAGAAAAGACACTAACATATTCCTTTATAGACATGTGGATTAGAGAATAGCAGCGATACCTCCTGCCCCTATTTCATATCGGAGTGATAAAAGTCCATGTAACTAAAAAAAATGATTACCTCTATTCGTAATAAAGTGTGAAAAAATAGTTCAAAAGCACGAAAAAAATGATGGTTTGGATCGAAAATTGCACAAGCCGATATAAATTCAAACGCCATACACAATTTTGGGAAAAGAAGCTATGCTATCAAGGGCGCTGAAAAGGGAATCTAAAAATTTTAATGTCACCTGCAAAAAAGCCCTTATCTAATATGCATATGATAGTCCTGTCCACAGCACGGGTTTACATGGCAGCTATATCCCGTTGAAGTGCCTATGATTTGGTCTTGAAAATTTAAAAGGTCTTCCAAGAAGCAAAAATTTTAGAATAGAACCCCCACTTTGGTCTGAAACATAACTACTATGCAGAATTAGAATATTTGGCTTTTCCTAGAGTTCATTGGGTATGCAGAATTTAGGCTGGAGACAAAGCGAACCATAAGAAATGGAGATATAAGGTACGACTTGCTAAGCAACCCATATTTAGAAATGCAAAAGTGAACTATTTCCACAGAATTAATAACTGGAACAGTAAATACTACTTTTAATAAAAAACTTAAGCCAACTTAGCCATGAAAATCCTAGCCACCTCTCTAATTTTATTCGCTGTAACTGTTATTTAAATCAGAAAAAAAAAATGGAACAAAAAACCTGAAACAACGCCAAAAACAACAAAAGGCTCAAACTTTTAACGTAGGTACGCTATACCCAAAAAGAGAGCGAAGGTATTTAGAAGTAATTTATGCTTATAGATCAGCCAATTAAAAAATAGGATAGTCCACGCCACCAACTGACAACCCCCCTTTTTAGCCCTAGCCATGACAGAACGTATTGGTTTGCCGTTAAAGCGAGTAAGCCGAAGAAAATGGTGGGTGTACCCTCCTATGCGATAAAAATGACATTTTAAATTTTTATGAATAATCGTATCGTGTGATAACCCTTTTTTGTGGTATTTTCTAAAATGGCGTGTTTTTAGTCGCTTAATGATAGTAGTGGACATTGGACTTTAAATAGAAAAGGTGTACTTAAGCGAATTAAGCCATACAACAACATACAGGTAAAGGCATTACAGAAAGACAAGAGCCCCACAGCGCATTCGCTGGTTTGAAAAAAAATAGCGAACAAAAAATATTGCGAGACTTGGTACAATGAATTAGGTTTTCTGAAGAATAGACCCATCCACAAACGCTTTACCCTCACGACCGCAAAAATTAGCGAAATGGCGGCGGAGCAGTCCAAGACATTAGCTTTTCAATCCTAATGAAAATAATTGTGTAATGTTTAAAATGAATTAGACAAATACGATAAACTCGTAAAAAATTGAGGCACTTACACAACAAAGCCACCATAAGTACCGATAAGCCAAACGAAATTTAAAGACTTTTCAAAAAAGTGCTGATATCTCACGTTCTAAAAGACGGTAAATTTTTTATATGCTTCGAACAGAGGGCAGACATAGTTAGCTATTTTAGTATTCATCCTAAAAGAGGCTCTTACAGTTAGAGGTTGACATACCAAATAAACCCGCGTAATTTTCTTTAATCCCCCTAATAACCAAAATTTTTAACTTGCGCCAACACAAGATGCGGATACCATCATTGCTTTTTCGAGAGATTCCAATACAGGTTTGCTTGCCTTGTATCTGAAATACAGCCCGACTCCTGTTTGCATCCTGTTTAACAGCAGAAATAAATCAAAATACTTTCTCAAGACATTAAAAAAAAATAAGGATGAGGCGTTTCTAGACAAAAAAAAAGGCAAAAACTATAATTGCCATATTGGCGCTTGCTTTAAACCTATCATAAAAATATTCTTTTAACTTTTTAAATTTCCTGGTAAACCTTAGGGTTTTTAGTTGCCAATAAAATGTTTCTGCTTTTTTTCAACAGGCCAAACCTCATCTAAGGACTAGCTTCAATAAATTCCTTCCGTTTAATTACATAATGTACAGAATACTATTGCGGAATATGTCTATACGGATTTTTATCTAAAACTAGAATATATCCTGCCAACGCCCACTTCAATACACCTAGATCACCCACTAAACAAGGCTTCCGCGACCTAATAATGGTGCCTCTATAATGCGTCAAATGTTTCAATCCACCAACTTGCGTTAGAAACAATCCCAATGTATCCCCAAGCCTTGCAATTGCCCTGAACTCCCAATGCCTGCTAACCCCGGCTCAATAAATCTTTCATGAATCACTGCATGCTTTTTAAAAACATTCTTCATCCATAAACCATCCTGTCCTGCGCATGATTTGTGCCAATTTCTTCATAAGGCTAAAGTAATCTGATATTTTTCATCACCCCATACATTCTCTCTTGAATAGTATAAGTTTTTCAGCCCACGGCCCCTCCATAAGAAACTAATAAGGTAGCGTCACTCCATTTTAGATGAGCAACCGTTTTGATACATCCTTCATATAAAGGATAAATAGGAAAACTAATGTTCATAGACCAGGTATCCATCCTAATAACTGTGTTCCCATATTTAATTTAAAGTCTAAACCCTCCTTCAGTGTTGGCATTACTTTAAATTCTTTTGCAGCCATAAAAACCCACTGCCTTTTGTTGTCTATTCCCCACCAAGTCCATTTAAATACTCTTGTTTGTAATATCCCACTATACTGTTTTAAAACTCTCCTTGGCATGTTTAAGCTTCATTGTATTCCCCAAACCCAACACAGGTTCCAGTACTATAAATACGAGGAACCATCAATCATATCCCTTCTACCATATTCCAAATACTAAAACATCAGTAGTTCCTGTTTGGTGGATCCTGGTGTTGTAACACATAAA
>Ga0163217_1102018_pt1 | contig 10825 bp, 15 predicted proteins | sample SynspAceP_FD_185933 | JGI IMG/M metagenome (GOLD analysis project Ga0163217, IMG submission 185933) | Saline lake microbial communities from Ace Lake in Antarctica - Synechococcus sp. Ace-P (PacBio error correction) | ecosystem: Environmental > Aquatic > Non-marine Saline and Alkaline > Saline ...
GTATCTCACGCGCGCGAAAACACCTTTTGCGTTCCCTGGCTCACTTTCGACCCAGATTCCCAGACCGCCATCCAGATCCCCAGCCGTGTCGACCCTAGCTGGTTCGATGGCCTGATTGAACCCAGGCGCCATCGCCATGGAGTGATCACTGGCTCCGCCAACAACGACGGCAAGGTCACTCCGGATCAAAACACTCTCCCGCCTTGACCGAAGATCGCCGCAAAAGAGTTCTGCAAACTTGCCCACCTCCAAGTACGCCGAAGAGGGACAGGTGTCCTTGCGCAACACATTCGTGTGAGGCGCCATTCGACCAGTAAGAAACAGGAAAGGACGGTGACCTCTACCGACGCGATCAACGCACGCGATCGAACCAAGCGAGAGGTGCAGAGACCTCACCCGACCGCACCCATCGCCGACGTTCGAGAAGCCCATCTCCAGTGAGAAGCCGAAACGCGACATCATCTCAAGTTTGAGGCCCACTTGACGCCGATGTGATCCGTCGTTTGGGGCTGGTGTCGCCGGCTCACGCGGCGGCCTATCACCTGGCGCCGCGGCCGCCAGTGAAGCTGCTTGAAAGCCCTCCCTGCCCACCCGCGGCAAGCCCGGTGCGGCGGTGGCATGGCCGCGTCCAGTGCAGAAGGTCGGTTCCCCGTACCGATCTTCGCCCTGCTGTCGATCGAGCCCAGCCACGTGATCGACCCAGGTCGCGCTTCACCGGTCGCCTGCGAGGATCCGCTGGTGGCCGGAACTTCCTGCGATATCACCGTTCTGGATCGTGCGCCGTTCGTGCTGTGACCCTTTCTGGCGGACCACAAGCGTGGCGGCTGGTGCCGATCTACTCGAGGGCCAAGAACGCTCGGTGGTGTCCGACTCGAGCCCGAGCGGCGACACTGGCGCGTGACGGACCGAGCGAGGGCAGTCACCTGCTTCGCCCGTGCCGTGGTGATCGCCGACGGGGGCCCCAGTCGCTCAACGCTCCACTGGCCTCGGAGCCCTCAAGCCCCGCTACAACGCCCTAGCCTCTTCGGTGGAGGTGGAGGGAGTTTGTTGCACCGACCCAACAGTGCTCGCTTTGAATTTCGGACTGGATTGCGGCCATGGCTTCTGCTGGCCTTTCCCGCGTCAAGGCGGCTACAGCAATCGGGGTCGCCACGTTCCTGTGAGGGACCGCGATCTGGCCAATGCGATGCAAGTGATCGGCTGCCGCTGTTGCCCAGCTCGGGTGCGCGCTGACGCCGGTGTGCGCCGGTCCTGGGCCCCTGCCGGGTCTGGATCGGCCACTCACCGACTGCAACGGTCCTGGTTGTGCTCGGTCGTCGGTGGTGCGCGCCTGCGCTCTTGTGGTGATCCCTTCCTGGCCGCCAGGCTCAGGCCTGCTCTGCCTCGTGGGCAACCAGAGCCGCTGCTCCCTCGACGACTGGCTCGTCGGGCACGACGGGCAGCCCACCTCGATCCCAACCAGGCCACCGACATGCCCGGCGGGCAATGGCGGCCAGTCGATGGCCCTCGGGGTACGACGGATGCCCACCGCCGTCATTTCTTATCCGGGTCGGCCCGCACGCTCGGGCTACCAACTGGGCGATCAAGCGCCCCACCGCTCCCGTCGCCATCAGCTCAGTCCTCTGGCCGAGCTGGGCTATCGCGCGAGTATCTGCCCAGACCGCGTGATCCGCGCTTGTTGTTCAGCCGCCTCAGCATTCCTGAGCTGCCGGAGGCGACTGTCACGACGAGCCGAGCAATTCGATCGCGAACTCGGCGGCTGCCTGAACGGCAACAGGACTTTCTGCCTGTTCATGCACCCAGATCGGCACACGCGGTCCCAGGGACTTGGCATCGCCGTAACGGCGGTGATCGGATGTCACCACCGCCCCCGTCTCGAAGCACTCGCCGCATTCGTTCTCCTTCGTCGGCCGGCATCTGCCACATTCGCACACGCTGCAGCCGGACCCCCTGCCTTCTAAACCTCGAACATGCAGGAGCCAGGTTCTCCAGCACTCGAAACCTTTTCCCGCGCTAACGCTCGACGATCTTCGCCTTGACCTACGGCCGAGGGCGCGCAATGGTGTCGAAGAGCGTTCACGGGCAGAACCGAGTGAATCAGCAAGACCAGTCTGGGGTAAAGCAATGCGGGCAACAGGCCACCTTGCTGGCTGGCAGGCGGCGCCGAAACCGCCCTAACGGCGCACCCCCACGGCCAAACCGCCGCACGTCTTCAGGAGCAAGACGGCCCGTCGGGTCGCCTGTCGAGGGCATCGAAGACGCGCATCGCTGCCCAGCATTTCTTCGCCGGTGGATGCACACCCATCACCATCGAATGTTTGAGCAAAAATTCTCTGGGCGGCATGGGCGAAGGCCCGCTTCACCCTTCCAGCTCACCGAGGCGCATGGGCCAGCTGGGCTCTTCGAGGGGTTTTCGATGCCTTGCTGAAGCCGCCGACCATGCCCCTCCATCGCAGTTTTTCGTGGGCCATCCGCGGTTCCCGCGCGCCATCGCGCTGCTCGACATCGGACAGGCCTTGAGCCGTGAACACCGGGGTCTCCGATTGGGCCGGGATCGCAAAGTATCACGCCGCTTCAGTTCCCTTGCCCGGCTTGGCGCACGTGGTCGCAGTTTGGGAGATGAGGTGAGCGCAGGTCGAAGCGGCCCGAGTTCTCGACAATTTCCGTCCACGGTATTTAACGAAAACTGGCCCCCATCCCACTTTCGGTTTTGTAAGCCGTGGGTCCCTGACAGTAATTGAATCGACCTGGTCACCGAGATCCAGCCCGCCAGGATTTCAGGAAGCCCTCCGGGGCCTAGTGACCTCCCGAGTCAGTGTCCGTTTCTGTACCCAATCGAGATGCGCCCCACACAAGGGGGACGATCCCACGGTGACCTTTGGCCTCAGCGCAGGCCGACGGCTGTGGCTGACAGGAGGCCGTGAGAATTGCAGTGAATCCCGTTCGAGCTCAACCGACCTGCTCTCGCAAGCCTTGATGCTCATCTCCCCTAGGTTGAGGCGATCTTGAATCAGTGACACACGATCCTTAGCTGAATGCCCCTCGCCACGCCGCGCCCACCGCCTTCGTGCATAGACGCAGACGCAATCTAGTTTTGGCCGCCTTTGGTGATGGAGGCCCGCGGTGTCATCTAGAGCCTGCGCGTCCACTCGGTGAGCACCCGCCAGCGCACGATCCCTGCAGAATTTCCTTGCCGAACCATTGACCAGATTTCGTCGAGGGCTTCAACGCAACCACCATCCTCAGCCTCGAGCATCGGGCCCACGCCAGTCCCCGTGAAGCTTCACGCCGGCTGTCGATCAGCCCCTGATAGCAGGGGATCTGGGCTGCCGCCACGTATCAGGCGACTGGGTTGGTGGGTCCGCGCCTCTGGGCACTGGAATTGCTTGATGGCTTCGAGTTCGCGCGGTGTCCGGCGACCAAACCAACGGGTCATCCCGGCGAGTTGATCTCACGCAACGTTGCCACACGGAACGCCGAAGGGTCTGTCCCGAGTACTTCAACTTCAAACCAGGTTTGCGCGCTGGCCATTCTCCCGGGTGATCATCCCCGTACCTTCGGCTTGCTTGCGGCACTTCTCATCACCAAGGAGAGATTTCATGATTTCCCTGGCCGCCGGCATCGCCACGGTTGGCAAGCCCGTAAGGCAATTGCCCCCACTGCGGGCTCGTCTCACAAGCACCACACGCGCTAGCGTGGTCATCGACTCGCAGCGTTGGCCACACGAAACCTGCACTGATCCTGGCTCCGGGCGATGTAGACTGCCATTGAGTGCCCTTCTGGCTGTGCCCGTCGCTCTCTGCCCGACCCGCATCCGCATAACCTCCCACCTTGACGCACGTCGCCCGCTGCTCGCCTCGACCACTTGTTTCCATCCAGCCGCATCACCTGACGGGTGGACGGCGGGAATCAAGCAGCTGGATCCCTTCGCGACCGGTCGGCTTCCAGCCAGGCAATATCGCCGGAGCGCAGCACGGGTGATGTGAGGGCTGACCAGCTGCCGTCCGTTGGGAGCATCGTGCAGCTGAAAGCACTTTCAGGGGGTCCCAGCGAAAAAAACTCCTGACCGAGGAGGTCGGTGGCCGGTTCAATCAGCGCTGGGCTGTGAACTGTTGCCGCTTTGAGCTGCCCGCCACGGGTCACCGGGTAAGTCGGTGTCAAGCACGGTGTCGATTCGATTCTCTCCAGCATTGCCAGAAGTGGCTGGGTTGACCTCGCATCGGTCCTTGCATCCAATGGGCCGACGTTGCTTGGACATCTCTGCAGGATGGTGGGAAAATCAATGACCGTCCATTGGGCGCGCCGGTCATGGTTAAGATCGGCCACCCTCCCGAATCATCAGGGAGCTCGGATCGTTTATCTTGTCGCTGGGCTGACGCCTTTTCCTGGAGAGCGGATCGCCAGGTTGATCGGCTTGATACCGTGGAGCTCTCGGTTCAATAGAGTTCCTCGCACCGACCTACCTCCGCGGAACAGGGCGGTGAAGTCCTCAGAAACGTTCGGGTTGTAGGTGGGCGCGAGGCCAGCGCCAGCATCTTCGCCGTGCGCCATCCATCACCATGGCGACTCCTCGCTTCGCTTTCCCCACTCCTTGAGCTGGCGGGTCAGCGCCCTGGTGGCCACCTGTTTGCAGCGGGTGTCGAGTGCAGCTGCCAGTCGCATGGTCGTCGGTGTAAGCACTCTCCGGCCTCGAGGCCAGCGGAAGCGGGCGTGCCATCGGCCCCCCCGTTTCATCGAGCGGGCGGCTCTCCTGCGCACATCTCTTGCTCTGTTTGTTCAAGGCCGGCCTGGGCGACCGGTCCTGATCTAAGGAAACCCACCACATTGGCGACAACTGTCCTGGGGGTAGATTCCTCGCTCGGGGGAACGCCCTCAAGGTCGTAGTCCACTGATCCCGATGGTCCGCTGGATCGCTCGGCTGTCTCCCGTCAAGGTCAGTGCGGCTGATGCCGCGCGCTGGCTTCCCATGGTCGGGTTGAGGATCGGAAGCGCAGTGCCATAACTCTGAGAGCCTCGCACGTCAAGGGCGCCGCGGATGGCGGTGGGTCGTCATGGAAAATTGAATGTAGCGGGATCGGCCACAGGGTGAAGCGCTCCTCATTCAAGGCACCAACGTGCCCTGGTCGATCGATGTATCTGGCGCCGCTTTTTTGCCGATTCGGTAAACGCACCTGGCTGGTCTGGATCGCCCTGGCCCGGCTGAAGCTGGTCCCTTCCTTGACCTTGGCAGCCAGGCCAAACGGTATCGACATGCCCCACCAAGGCTGTGGCCATTATCAGAAAAACAAAGCACAGCCGGGCCGCTGGATACCGGCTGGAAATGAATCAACCCGGGGTGTCGTGCCGCTCTCGATGGCCCGTATCTAAGATTGCCCCCCGGATGGGACTCCTGGCGGTGGAGGCGGGCCTTGGCCGTGATGACGTGTCAGCACTCAATAGCCCTGGCGGTCATGGAATGATCTGCTCCACTGTCTGCTTCGCAGAAGGTGCTACATGCCTGGAACCGAAACCAGGCTGCGAGACCTCGATGGCCTCTCTCGGGGACGGGGGGAAGATGGATCAGGTTTTGTAATGGTGGGAACGAGTTGACCCGGACGGCCGCTGCGCATCGCCAGGTGGTGCTGCTCAGCTGGGAGTGGACTTCCTGGAGGCGATGTTTCGAGTGTCTGCGATTGCCTCGAGTCTGTGAAAACTTTGGTCGTCAGGCCCTCTGCCTAGTGGAGCGTCAGTAACGGAAATGCCGAATCATCGATCCCACCCAGGGCCCCAGCAGGAGCCCATCGGCAACCCGGTGCAGTGCCAGGCCAGCACGGGGGCCTGCCTGGCCCACCTTGCGTCCGACATCGAGCCCTGTGATCAAGTCTAAGAGAAACGCCGAATGGCCGGAGCGTGGTGGGACGACGAGGCAGCACACCAGCGCACTGAAACCTGAAAGGAGCCTGTGCAAGTGAACCATGCACTCTAGAGGGAGGCTTACAAGGTACAGATCTGCTCCCAGCATAGACCAGATTGCTGAGGTGGAACGTTTCCATAGCGGCGTGCAATCCCCGATGCTCGGAGCTCAGCCGGCCGCTCGAGACCTCAGCCATCCAGGGCCAAGCCGAGATTACAAGAGGGCGTAGAGCCTCGCCGAGGCTGAGATGGCCAGTCCGAAGATCGCACTGTGGCACCACGCCCCAGATCCGGGCGCAAGCTTGCGGGCCATGAACCTGTCAGCAACCCCCCCGGAAAATGGTTTCCTGCAAACAGGGGAGCCACACGAATCGCCGTGAAGGCAGCAGAGAGTGTCCAGCGCTGTCGCTGCCGCAGCACGAGATCCAAGCAAGGGATTGCTCCGCCCGGTCGCCTCCAGACCAGCCTGCTGCAGCCAGCCGGTCAGGCTGACAAGGGCAACACGATGCAGGAAGCCCTTGATACGACCTGAGCCAACGGCGGTACCAGGCGGTCGTCAGCGTTGCAGCCACCCCCCTGGGGATGGCTCACCGTTGAGCATCCGTCTGATGAATGGCCAGGGCGCCGCCATAGCCTAAATGAGAGAAGGATGCAACCGTCAGCCTCGGCCAGGGAAGACCCGACCTGGAGGCACGGCCCAGCAGCCGGCTGATCAGGGCTGATCAGTCAGGGGGTGACAGGGCGCCTCAGCAACACATAACCGCCGGCGATCAGCGGATCTACATCGTCACCCCTGAGCTGGGGCCTGTGAGCAGGGGCAGTGGGTGGGTTGCCGGCCAGGGCGCAACCAGCCCCTTCGCGAGCAATCAGAAACCACCACCGGCCCAGCGGGCCAGGGTGGAACCGTAGGGTTTGATTACCCGGCCAGTGGAGCACGCCCGCCCCTTCCGCCGGGATGCGCAGCTGGACGGGTTGCCCCAAGGGCCTGGCAGCTCATCTCTGCAGCAGCGGATCGGCGGGCAGTGATGCGCAGGGATCGCTTGCCCCCCGGGAGAACGGCAATTCCTAGCAGCCTGTCGCCAGGGCGCGGCTGGATCTGGATCGCCGGCTGTTGCTAGCTCCTTGAGCACGGGGCCTAAGCCCGTTCGGTCTCGGTATCTGTTGCGTTGCATAGAGGGCCTCGCAGCAGCTGGTCCAACTTGCCGTGGCTTGCCGGTCGAGTTCTTGGAGAAGGCTGCCTGCGGATTTTCCTCCATCAGCAAGGGTCGAAGGCGATTGGGGGCAACCTGTGGCTCGGCCAGAGCTCGCAGCTCCAGCTGCGGCGCATAGGATCGTTGCCGACCGATGGCTCGCCCCCAGGCTTCCACCAGCCCATTGATCCCAGATGTCAGCACGCTCATGGCCAAACAGACCATGGCCAGCCAGCTTCAAGGCAACTTGCGTTGCCGATTTTCGCCTGGAATCACCGTCCCCTCGATCGCTTCGATCTCACCCGGAGCTCCTATACGATGGCCACGTTTTTCGGCCTTTGTTTCGCGTGCCCCTCAGGCTTTTTCCTGCTGGTCCGCCATGGATGAGCAGCCTTCAACCTTGAACGCGGGTGCAGGCGTGAACGATCTGGTCCGTCATTGAGCGACCAGGGCCTGGGAGCAGGCTTGGTCACAGGCGCGGCGCTGAGCCCCTGACATCACGGGCGGCCTATCAGCTCCCACTCACCGGGCCCGGGATACGCGGCCTGCTGCTGGTCGCCCAGGCTGTGCGGCCTCAGCGCCCAGCTCGAGGAGGGCCTGCTTGATGGTGTGACTTCGAACCCTGATCCGGCCTGCTGAGCAGCGAACTCAAACAAGTTTTCCTTGAGTCTTCGGCTCTCTCCGGCCCCTGACCAGCTTTGAAGCTCTAAGAGGCGTCCACGCTGGCAGCCCCCTATCGGTGCCGATCGCCGAACTGATGCTCAGGCAGGCCCAGTGCTGAGAATAGTTAAAGCGGCCCATTCCCCTCGGTGCGCCGCTGATCAAATCGTTCTCGTTGTGGCCCACAGGCGCCATTCTTGGCGGTGCCTGTGCCTGAACCTGTTGGGGGGTTGCCTGCCACCTGCTTTCACGCTTTAACGATCGAGTAACTGCTCCTTTCGGTCCTGAATCTGAAAGCTGCCGCTGCTGCGGCCAATCTCCGAGCTTGCAGATTTGATCACTGATACAGTCACGGCCATCTCGGGTCTCTCGGGTTGCCAGTCAGGGGTCCTGGTTCCTGCGTTTGCTGCTGTGCGTCCATCGGCGAAACCGAATGGAATCGCAGGCCGCTTTCCAGGGCCAGATCGATATTCCGCTCAATAGCCAAGGTTGTCCAGCGGAGTGCGCTGGCCGCTGCCTGGCCGCTGTGGCCGATCATAGCGGCGCCTACTTGCAGTTTCAATTGCCCCGCCCCTCGTTCAGACCGCCGAATGCATTACCTGGCCGGCCGCTCCGACATCTCCCGCTCTACTGCTGCCTGAGGGACCTGGTGAAATTGCCATGGCCCCTTGGGAAGGGCAACTGAAGCCCGAGACCAGGCGGGTTTGCCCGAGTTGCTGAAACTCTCCTGGAAGCTCGGCGCCCCCATACGGTGCAAAGATGCCCGAGGGTGAAACGCCTTCTGGAGTCTTGGCTAACCGATCGTCCGCCAGCTTTCGGGCGAATCGCCCGCTGGCCTCTGATGCCGATGAAACGGCTGGTCGTGCCCATGATGCGTCCATTAAACGATCCTCTGCCGACCTCTCTGGCTCGGCCCAGCGGCGATCTGGTGGTCAAGCTAGTGGCAATTCGGCGGGGTCAGCCGTGATCGACTACCCCGCGCCCCTGCCATCTGGCGATGGATGAGCGCCCGTTGGCCCAGCGGCAGCCGGTGGTGACCTGCCTGAATCTGAAACCACCCAAATCTCGTGCGGGTTGCTCGATTCAGACCGCAGCGCCGGGGCGCTCTGATTTGACGGCCTGTTTTCTTCAGGCTGTCCGCTTTCTGGAGGGTCCAGGCCTATTCTGCTTGCGCATTACACAGGATGTGCTCTCTGGAGAACGGACGGCTGCAGGCCCCTTGCCGGGGGCTGGCCGCAGCCCGAGCCCTGGGCTTGGGCCCCACGTCCTGCCCCTGATTGGTCTGTTGTGCTCCCCTGGTGGATCCACACAGCCTGTTTGTGAGCACGGCCGAGGACGGCACGTGCTCGAAACCTCTCGAGAAGCCTGGTGCATCTCAGCCTCTGGCTGCGGGTTACGGCACGTGGCACTGCTGCCCGCGCGCCTGCAGTCTGGCGGGACGGGGCCCCGAGCGGCTGCAGCTGCGCTTGTCCACCGCCGTTCAGTTGCCCGCTCTGGGGCGGCTTCAAGCCCTCGGTGGCTCCGGCCTTGACCTGGCCCCCACGCCGGAAACTTGATCGCCGCACGGCGCGATCGGCCCTGGCCGACGACGACCAGTTGCCCCCTTTTGGCCCTGGTTTGAACGGTGGATTTACGGCTTGGCGATAGCGGCGGTGGCGACCGGTGTTTGCTCGCTCCGCGCGACCCCGCCGCTGGCCATTGGAAGGGTTTCTGCGCTTGTAAAGGCGGGTCGAAGTCCGCCTCAGGGCGGCTCTTGGCCCGCCCGATCCACACAATCAGCGAAACCCTGCCCCTGCAGAGCGTATTGGCCCTGAGCCATAACCCTCAGCGGCCCAGGAACTCCGCCTTGTGCACCTCTCCACGGTCCGCTGGCGTTTGCCTGGCTGCGCGCTGGCAACGGGCACCTGCCGGCCAGTGGTCTTGCTGGTGGCATCTGTGTGTGCCGACAGTGGGCCGGCTTGAATCCAGCGCGAGGGGGCGATCTGACCCCTCTCCCTCGGCGGGCCTGCTTGACCGCAGAGCCCTGGGTGGCCGGGTTGCTGGCCGGATGGGGTGCTCAGCGCTGTGGGCAGTCCCATCACTCCCCGACGCCGAAGAACTGGCTGCTTGCCGGATTCGATCAGCGTCGTCCAGTGTCTTGCCGGGCCATCGCACGTCCTGCCGTCTCTCTTGGCAGGAGCTGGTGGTAGGCCACGGTCTGGACGGTGGAGGCGCTTGGACGCCCCTCTGGGGGCCCCTTGCCCTCGCTACGCTGGGGTGGCTTGAGAGTCGTTGGCGATCGGCGACCAGCGTTGGCTGCTGTTTCGACCCTGGCCAGGTCCTGGCAGCCGCCCTCTCGATCATCTCATGGATCGGCTGCTCAATACAGCCGTTTGCTGACCAGTTCGCTACGGGGCAGGTGCGGCGACGGGGTTGCTGCCGGAACTTGGCGGGGGCTGGCGGGGTAAGCCCATCGGCCCTTCACCATAGCTCACCGGTGCGGTCGAAGCGGCAGAAATCCGGGTAAGAAGGCCTGCCGATGTTTCCTTTCAGGCAAAGGCAACCCCGGGCCAGAAACGGCCATCCCAGCTAATTGCGCGGTTGTCCCCAAGGCAGCAATCATGGCCCAGGGGGACCACTGTGTTCAGACTGCGGCAGGGTCCCGATTCCCTGTCATCGGGTTTTGGCAGAAATTCTGAACATAGGGGTTCGCTCAGCGGCTGACCGTTTGAGCCAGCCTGCCCCTGGGGTTGACTGTTCACTTATGCGGTTCGCCGGCAATAGGCCACGACCCGTTTTTTGATGTAGGCGTCACAGGCGGGCGATAACTGGATGCTCCGGGATCGGCCCAGCACGGCAGGTTCCACCAAGCAAGGCAGCGCAGCTGGGCTCTGCCTGTGATCCACCCTGAGGGCAGGGATCGAAATGGAATGGGAATTTGAAAACCACAATTTTCTCCGCGCTCAGGGTTGCGGCCGCGATATTGCTGATCTTCTCGACCAGCAGCCGGTCTTGGATCTGAGCCCCGGCAACATCGGCCCCGGATGGAATGAATGCGGCTTCAAATCAGGAAATGGCGGATCCAAGGGCCAGCGCCGGGTGAA
>Ga0163217_1029444_pt1 | contig 10824 bp, 5 predicted proteins | sample SynspAceP_FD_185933 | JGI IMG/M metagenome (GOLD analysis project Ga0163217, IMG submission 185933) | Saline lake microbial communities from Ace Lake in Antarctica - Synechococcus sp. Ace-P (PacBio error correction) | ecosystem: Environmental > Aquatic > Non-marine Saline and Alkaline > Saline ...
ACACCACATTGTCACTATGGCTCCGAATATCGATGGTCTTAAAGTCAGTTTCCCAAATGTATAATTCGCCGGCCAAAAAAAAATGAGAAACGCCCCCCCAAACGAAATTGGCCCCAAAAAGCCAAAAAAGCCTTAAGAAACGCGGTTTTTTCTCGTAAAAAAAAGTTTATTTTTTCTCATCATAAGCAATTGAAGTTTTGGTTTTTTTTTTTTGCCCCCTGAGTCCACGTAATCAGATTCCGCGATGGCTCGACCGCTGGCAACTCCTAAGAGGGAAAACAGCGGGTTTCTGAAAAGTTGCGCCTAATTGTTTTTGAAGCCATGCCCGCCTGCTGCCGATCAACCAACATAGCTTTGCTTCAATAAAATCTTCCCGTCCCATTGAGAGTCTGCTTTTTTAAAGAGGACCGGCTGTTTTGTCTTTTTAAAATCAATGGCGTTTGAATGGGACGTCCAATGCCCGTAATTTGAACAACGCTAATTGTTATGGAACGCGTCTGGCTAAGTAATTGTGTCCATTGGGCGGGGTGGACGAGCCGTTTTTTGTCCAATTCTGGGGTAAAAAGCCGCATGGGTAAAAACGAGGGTGAATACCGGGGCCCTGGATTTAGCGATTGGCTTCGGGGCTTCTAAAAACTACAGAATAGACGCCCGTGCCTCTATTTGCGTGTTTGCCAAACCCGCGAGGCTTGCTTGAATTCGGCGGCGCCTTTCAATAAGTTGTAACTGCCCTTCTCGTCGATATCAACGAACTACCATTGACGGCTGTTAATTTGGAACGTTCTTAACGCGCTTTCGATAACGCCATCAAACTGGCTTTGTGCTGGTGAGAGCAGCCTTGGGTATTGTGTCTTCCAACGTTGCTCGCCAGAAGCTGGAACTGCCAAGGTAAGAATTTTTTAACGCGTAAGCTGGGCGAAGGATAAAGGGCCAAGGGGATCAAGAGCCATTTTGGGGCTTTGCGCAATAATACCGAGCCCTGTGGCATATGGTATAACGTCCGCAAAAAGCGAATGCCCCTGTGCGTTAACCTTGCTGAAATGTTTCAGCGGCGACGCCTTCCGATCTAGTACATAGTACCTGTCTGCCTCCGCTGTAATTTAAGGCGGTACTGATGCCAATAAATGCCAGCCTACCATCACAATAACATCCGGGTTTTATTTTGTCGCTCATAGTGAACTCCTGCTCGTTTTTAAGCACCGCTAATACAGCCTTTTTTTGAGAGGATCGTTTTTTGGTTAATTGATGAGTGTTTGCTTCACGAGTGATAAAGGCCTGACGGCGGTAAATTGAAGAAACGGCACAATACTTCCTTTTGGAGCGGTGTGGGGCTTGTGACAGTTCGTAACTCAACGTATTAGCACCACACCAATGGTGCTTTCTATGAAATAAATTTCCTCAACCAGGGCAAAGTCGTTAATCCGGCCGCAAGGCATGACAAGCGGGCGGGGGGGGGAAAACAAAAAAAAAAAAAAAACAAAAAAAAACCGGTTCCACAAGGTTGATCTATCATAGGCATCTGTCTGGGCATAGAAAACGAATTACGCCGGTTGTCCTTTCTCAGTAAGTCGCAACGGCGCATATCAGCAAACATATGATCGATAAATGCCGTCATTTCCCCTTTAATAACCTTGAACGTAAATGGCTTCTCGAATGGCAATCCCTGCTTCCGTTAACCACGAATATTGCTTGTAGCACGGGAGTGGACTATCATGAGACCATAAAAGAACCAGTTAGACCGCGTAAGCATATCAACCTGTTTACTTTTACCAATGCCTTTCCACTTCTAACGTGTAATGGCTTTTTGTGAATCGGTAACTGTCGATGTTTCTTACGGTTATCGTATTTTATCGCTCAGTGTACTTCACAATGCCGACCGTGTTTCTATTTAAGTGGTGCCAATGCCAATTTTACCATGTGAAGCCAGTGTGGCGGCGACACCAAATTGTGGCCGGTGCCCCACACATACCAAATGAACCGCCCGCCGCATCAAAATAGATAACAACCCCGGCGGGACGCAATTCAGGGTTTGTTGGCTCGGTTAATAGAAGCAAACCACCATGGCTCTTGCCATAGGGTTCCAAGCACCACATGAACGATAAAAAATCTTTATATTCAGTTGCTAGACGTGCTGCCGTCCGAATAAGACCCTGATCCAAATCAAAGGGCCTCCGTTCTAGAATGACTCGGGTAGGTCGCCTTTCGGTATGGGCTATCTCGATAGAGCATTCAAGTATGACTCCAGCCTTGTTTTAACCCGACTGACGCAAAACCATCGTTTTTGAAAAGCTGGTAATTGTTTTTCGACAGTATCTTGCGTTCTCTTCGTTTAGTTCATGCGTGTTCATTAAAGTGTAAGCGATACCTCTTCTTGTTCACTCATTCAATACCGAATAGGTATTTAAAGAAAGGAACAATACAAGCTCTGGACCGTTCGTCAAAATGGCAAGAACGGACATGCTTCTTCCTATAACTCTTGAGCTCCGCATACGAGCTTTCTGCAATTCCAATGTCGCGGCCATTTTTGAAAAGAGAGTAAGCAACAATACTTCTTGTAATGCGTACCGATACCGGTGGGGATCCTGTGCGCCACAGTTTAAACGAATCCATGAAATGACACTCGAGTATCTACGCCAACCATCAACAAACACTTCTTCAATCGTTAGACGTAATGTTTTCAGCGGCAAATAGCCGCATGGCTTTCTTACTGCAAAACTCTTTGAAGCCAATCAGTTTTTGTGTTCCTTTACGAAGCGCAAGGAAGACCATCAAGACTCGTGTTTCAAAACCGTATAACAGGGCTGGTTTGTAGATGATTTGGCTGGAATAGAAACGTGGGCCGCCGCAAGAATGGCTTTGAAAATGATTAATTTGCGGCAGAAATCACCGAGCCTACGAGACAAAACACGTGGAATACCAATGAGCCGAACGGGCACCGACCTTCTCGGTCATGAAGCCGGCGAGAGCGACAGCCGATTGTTCGTGTTGATCGCACCAATGTACCAACCATGACGGAACGCCCGCCTTTAACAAGGCGTCCTACGCCTCCAATAGCGCTCTTCATTTCCGTCAACAACGCCAATGCACACCATGGATTCCACAATAGCACGGAACAGCAGACATTCCCTGCTTCTGATCAGTGCGTAGTTGCCTTTTTCACTAAGGCGCGTCGAAAGTACGGTCCTGCTTGTGCATGGTGTCATTAAAGGCCGGTATTACGCCGTAAAAATATCTTTGTTTCATTCCTGTGTACCTTTTATTTTCATTAATTAAATGTGGTGTTTAGTGTTGGCTTGCTTAAACTAGATAAATAATTGTTCTTAAACTGCCATAGGCCTTTAGCGGCATGTCATAGGAAATTTAACGCCGTGTGTTCTGACTTGAAAAGCGTCCCTTCAAAAATTTGTATGTGGTGGGCCAAATTTCTTTCCATGATTCCCTTCATGGAAATAAGCCACTCTAATCGGAGACTTCTCGTTGCAAATCCCATTTCCATGGGTAACACAAATCATTCGTCATCCCTGTCTTACTGCAAGAAGACGCAATGGTGTCGAGACTTCGCCTACTTGTTTCCAGGGTCAGTCCGACGTCGCTTCATCAAATAACATGTATTCTGCTTCCAATAGCGAGCGCGCCGCGCTATGGCCAAGGTTGTTGTTTGCCCACCAGACAATGAAAACGGGGGTAATTTTTAACATTGTCGACAGCCCAACGTGTTTTTTTTTTTTTTTTTAAAAACTGTTTAGGCGGCAAGCTCTGAGAAGCTTCCTCCTTAACTTCCCTTTTAACAATACGAGGACCAATGCCACATTTCCTAAGGTGGTTAAGTGATAAGGAATAACTGGTTTCCATTGTTGGAAATCCAACCCAGTTTTTGCGCAAAGGTTTGTTATATGTCAGTATCTTAGACGTGTACATGTGCCAATTGATATGAAGCCGTACCTTGCTGAATGGCCTCAAGACCATTAATGCATTCATCGCAAGGTGGATTTCCCCGACTCTGAAAGAAGCCAATAATGGATTAATACTTCTCCTACTGACATCGAGTTAATGCTTTAAGAAATGAAGGTCGCCGAAGTGTTGTATGCAGATCACTATTTGAAATCAATTTCCGCCCACGCTTTTTTCGATTTAGAAAGCATAAAGTGAAATTGGATAAAAAGCGCAAAGTAAGAAAACGCGGCGCAGCGATAGACAGTTATGAACAAGGGTTCTTGTTTCTTAGTAAAAGAATTTGGACTGGCCTAAGTAACTCACATACCAAACACAGAGACCAACGCGCTGTCGTTTCATCACCCCAAAGTACAACACCGATCCAATGCAGGAACACAGGTACGACCGCCAATGGGCAGAACAACATGAAAACAAAAATCTTGCCAGTAAGTGAGACAAGAGAGCGAGAGCTCGACGCATGACGTCTACGGACTCTATTGCCGCCTTCTTTGCTACGTTAGTTAACTAATGTGAACGCGTATAGAAAGTCAGAATGACAACACCACGAAAGAAACGGTTAAGGTCCAAACCAACCATAGGGGCGAAATTAAAAAAAGTGCCAAACTGAATAAGGCAGAGACAGAGCGAAAACATCTAAAAAGTAGGGGCAAGGAATGATACCGGCCAAGCCGATTTGCTTTCATGAGTACCAACCGAAAGCAAACAGCCCATCACAACGCCTAAACTGGTATCGACACGTATGGAAATCCAGAGCTTTTAAAGTGCCGCCATCTCCTAGAAAACCAAGTCATTTGGATTAAAACAGTAAAGAAGCTTATAGTTGTCTTGCATAAGTATAAACCTCGGTTAATGTGTCGAAATAGATCGCAATCGCTAACAAAGCCGAAGAGGCCGCTAGTACTATTTTTGACAATGACATAGGTAAATAACAGCTGCGACTGCAAAATACTCGAATACGCGAAGTTTTACTGGCAAAAAGAACTGAGGTTTCCCCCACTTGAGTTCTTTAAAGCCCAACTAGCATGCCTAGAGAAGACATTAGTAACCTGCCCAGACCATTTGATTGGTGATGGGTGTAAAAGACAATGCCGTAAAAGAACCTGAGGAATGGACAAATACGATGTAAAGCTGCCAGAACTGTTCATTGCCTAAGCAGCGAGCCGAGGTTTGATTGCATGACGGAATGCTTGGAAGCCACAATCGAAAATTTTCAGCAAGGTAGCCTGCGCAGTTAACTGAGGCCCGTTTAAAATAATAGAAAAGGGCGATAAGTTGATGCAAAAGCAACCTAAACCAAAGCCAAAAAAAGAAACATCTGAACAGTGCGGGTGTGTTAGCGTGCGAATTGTCGATCCAGGTTACGGGCAAACCACTTAGTGGGCCTTTCATATTCATGCGCATTAACGCCCAAGCAAAGAACCAATAACAAACCCCCAAAAAACATCGCCAAGGAGCTATTCAAGGTGACGAAACACCCTTGATTAGGTCGGAAGGCCTTTTTTAAAACAGGGCCGCAATGGAGAATTATAGATCAAACATTCTGTAACCGTCCGAGGCTTCCACCTCTAATCCACAAGAAGGGAAAGCGATGAGTCATCCTCGTGATTTATTAATACATACGCAGGTATATATCGCAGATCAGGTGCATCACTTCCAAACAATATTTCCACCAAAAGCTCTTGGTAAGCGACCCTGAACGAACTTGATGGGTTACAAACAAGTTTTAAGTAATTTTAAACCGAAGTGACATCCTGGCGTGTTTTGCCAACAAATGGAAGTGTAATCCGCCCACCCAAGGCATAATGCGAAAGGCCTGGCCCTTCTAAACTTAAGGCGTACTGCTGAGTGTGGGTTTTAATGGCGGTGTTCGTCGTAAGACCGAGTCGCCTTGCCTTGAGCGACAGCAAAAAAAAAAACCTCGTTTTCAGATTGTGTAAGCTCTGATATAAAGTTTTTCTCGCCCCATTTCGCTGCGATTTTTAACCAACTCCTCCTGCTCTGGCAAGTGCCTAAGCGCGGCCGGCAACGATACGTTTGCCGGAATAATCGTCAATTGATGTAAATGTTACTTTTGTGAATTCACCACTCCCTGAGAGTAATAAATGGCATACAGAATACTAAAGTCGCGACCGTGTTCTGCACGCCCAAAAGCTGTCAAGGTGCCACCAACACAACATCAGCGCGACTGTCGCGTAACCGTAAGCGTTCAGACCACGTAGAGGCATTATTTTTCAACATCCACTTTCCGCGACTAGCAAGATCGTGACAGTAATCCACGTCGAAACCCTGCAGGTTCGTTTGTTCGCATCACGATAGGCCAATTCGCGGGAAATCAAAGTAGCCGACGCCGCAGCGTAGCGTTCCCTCTGTCTCCACAAGTCCATCTACGTATCTGCTGTACCGCGGATGGAATCAAAGCCTGCGTAGACAAAAGCAGCCGTTATTAATTTTCTTCCCATTTTGAATATTCCTTTCTTTTAGAGAGGTTTATTTTTTGTTTTACGGGATATTGAGAGGTACAAAATACATTTTGAAGTTAAGGACGTCAAGAAAAGACTAAAAATTAGAACAAAGAAAATCGAACAAAAAAGAGGGCTATCTAAGAAGTTTGGTACTTAATTAATGAAATGATTTGATGAGATAGAAATTGAAAAGGAGAATGTTAAAAAAATAAAAAACACAACTTACCGCTGTGGGGCTTTAAGTAAGCATTATATTCTAAGCAAGGTACTGTCTTTAATTCGAGTTCTATAAAGACTTAAAGCAAGCCGGCTTTGAAAGCAGCGCTAAGATGCTCAATGCCTTCATCGATGATGTCCATCTCGATGGTAACGCGGTAGGAAACGGGATAACGTTCCTCGCGAATACCACAAGACAATAACAACTAGGCCGTTTTCAGAAGCGCTTGCCCGATAATTTTTTAGCAAAGCTCTGGGTAAGGTTTATCACATCCACCGTCGTGTACAAATTCCACCGGCCGATCAATGCGCGCCAGCGTTACGTACATCCAACCAATAATGCTGTTGGATTAGTCCCTGTAGTGCGGTTAGATGATCGACAAACGATCGCCCTATTTGTGTCCGCGCGGTCACATAGTTTCTCCTCTTCCTATCAGCGTCAAATACCGCAAAAGCCTGCGCACAACCGACAGGAGAACCGCCATACGTGCCCAACCTAGGCCGCTGGGATTGGAAGCGTCCATAATGTCTGCTTTACCAAACAACGAGGCTGTAGTTGGTATCCCTCCAGCGAATGCCTTTTTGGCTGTGGTCATAAGGTCTGCTTCAATGCCAGCTTGTTTCCGTGCAGAACAATAGTGCCTGTACGCGCAAACCCCGATTTGAATTTCATCAAGGATAATAACATTCCTGCTCATCACAGCAGGGCACGAAGCTTCTTCAAGAAAGCCTCCTGAGGCCTTTGTAAAACCACCTTCACCTTGGAACGGGTTCAATATATAGCGGCAACACGAAGAAGTTCAATGTCACAAAATAAAGCGTAATTGAAGGTCAAGCAAGTGCTTGTTTCGTCGTAATGCCTAAAAGTCATTGGGTAAGGAATATGGAAAAATATCGCTGGGTAAGGACCGAAACCAATTTTTATATGGCGCACTTTTCCTGTTAGACCCAACTCATATCGTACGAGCCCGTGAGAACCACCGTTAAACGCGATAATACCTGGGCGGCCAGTGTGAAGCGCGGGCTAATTTCATGCGCAATCTCTGACGGCTCAGCGCCAGTAGTGACAAAATAGATTTTTTTTAGGAGTGGTCCTCCCGAGCCGCCCCGCGTTAGCTTTTCAGCCAATGCTACGGCGGATTCCGTATGCTACCATCACGCATGTGAGTGAAACGTTCTAGCTGTGCGAGTACCGCAGCTTTTATAACTTAGGATGGAGTATGGCCGGTATTGACGGACGGGCGATACCAAGCACCAAAGAAATGAGTGTAGCGTTTGCCTTCCACATCCCAATATCTCAGCGTTAAAAAGCAACGGTCAACATCGACTGGGCGCCAATTTGTTGCCCGTTGGCACGAGCGGATAGCAACTCTTCTTTAACGTTTGGTAGATCACGTTGTTCATTTTTCTTCACCTTATCAATAGATGGCTTCTAAATTAATTTTTTGGAAGCCAATGGAACACGTGGCGTCCCACCATAAAGAAGTCTGTGTATAGTCGTAAGTTGTTTTATAGCGGATTACGGCTAATCCACCATGCAACTTATTTTGATTTCCAACGTATTCCGTCGATAACCCGTATGAGAACCTTCGCGCACTTCTGACTGCTTCACACCACCAGGAAATGGCGCGACCTTCGCTGGAAATAATGCCTTCGTTAATGCCCACCATGCCGTATTCCAAGGCTCAGAAAACACGCCAAGATAACGCCGCAAATATTGTTGGAATAGAATAAGACATCCAACAAATGGGTATTGTCGCCATGGCAACGGTTCTTCTTCGGTTTTGAGATTTAAAAAACAAGCGCAACAGACCAAAGATTTCGTTAGAGAAAATGTCCGATGTTTTCGGTCACGGCCATGCAAATGGTTGGCTTCGAAAGAACGCTCGCCCGCTGTTGACTTGCTTCCGCCGATGAGTACTTGCCCCTTTGGAATCGCCAATCGGCTCAAACACAATTTTTCTGACTTTTGCTGAATGGCCGCATATTAATAAAGCGGACCATGAAAACGCCGTCAGAAAAACCGTCGCCAGTTTTTGAATGTCGTACCGCGCTTCGCTAATTTTCAGCGAAAGCATCGTACACGCGCCTCTTTGAATCACAAGGCATTTGCACACTAACGCAGGTTTGGCCCCACGTTACTGTAATTTGGACGCAAATCGGCGCTTCTAACGGCGGCGTCTAGGTTCGGCACGTCGAAACAAATGAAAGGCGCGTTGCCGCCCAATCGCAATCGAGTACGTTTTTACGGTTTGCGCAACATTGGGATAGCAAAGTAAAGTTTGCCACGGCGTGACCAGTGAAATGAACAATTTACGCACCGTAGGATGACCCGTTAATACGCCACCAAATGCCTTTTGCGTCCTTGTCCAAACCACGACGTTTAAACACACCGGCCGAAATACCCGCTTGGATGTGCCAGCTCCGCTAGCGCTAGCGGCGCAACAAAGGCGTTTCGTCAGAGGGTTGAATGACAATGGTACAACCCGGCCGCCGAGCGGGCTGGAACCTGCCTTTACGAGTGATCATGCGATAGGAAAGTTCATGGTTGTAAGTAGCGCGACACACCAATGGGTTGTTTTTAATCGTTAATATGCGCTTGTCTTTGCAAATGTTGTAATCAAATCGCCATTCAAGCGACGCGCTTCGGTCGGCAAACCAATGCATATAAACGACGGCGCCATTAGGACTTTCCCCCTTGGCTTTCAGCAAGGGCGTTGCCTTGCCTCTAATGTCATCAAAGTCCGCCAAAGTCGTCTTGTTTGTCTAAAATCAGCTGAATTCCAGCGACGTAATAAAGTTTGGCACGTTCTTTTATGCGGTTCGGCCTTGGCCATTCTTTTTGGCTTTTCAAGCCGGCCTATCAACCGCCAGCGTTGTTTTCTTCCCGCACCTAAAGTCCTGCGACGTCTATAATGTGTTTCACCGCTTGCAGGTTGTAATCGAAAAACGTCTTACCGCCGACTTAGCAACCAGACCCCTCGCCTCCAATAACAGAACGCTTTTTAATAGAGTAAGGCGCTGAAGATAGCCTATCTTTCATAGAAGACTCCAAGCTTGCGATGTAAAGGTTATTAATAAGGTGAATCTTTAAGACTAACAATCGCACTGTAATAGCAATCCAATAAGTAAGGCAATGTCGAAGTTTGAAAATTGGAGAACCTATCAATTACAATGTTTGGAATGTTGAGATTTCAAACATTGTTTGAGAGAAAATATGTTTTGGCGTGCAGACGACGTATAAAAAACGTTGCTCATTTCATGTGTGCATCTGGCAGAGAAGAACTACAGCTCCCTCCTCTGTATGTCTTGCGAAGAGGGAGGATTAGGGAGGGGTTGAACGTTGAGGTTTACCAGCTAAAAATCGAGCGTTGAAATGTGGTTCTTTAGGAGAAAAAATTGACCCTTGATTTAGAGGCAGTTTTAAAAATGCTAGCAGTGGAAAGCGTGATTTGTACGAACGAAAATTTACCGCTCAACGGTTTGTCTATCTGGGAAACAAAGGAACGGCGATTTTTGATATCAAAGCCAATTCGTTTTGGTTTATTTCAGTTGGGCTGCGGACGCGCCCCTCTAAAAGCCGATGAATGGCTTTGATGAATCAAGAGACAGCTATCGCTTGAAGATGCTAGAGAGGCAGTTAAGAAGAACTCGCGAAGAAAGCCGAAAAAGGCACCTTTGATCTTGTCTCTAGAGCGCGCTGCATCTTGAAGAAAACCAAATCCAGAAATTGTCTCCAATTTTAGGTTTATGATGACGAGCAACATATTTGTTTATGTCAGCTAGCCCACAGATTTAAGTTATCCTTTTAGCTTCACGGATAAAAGGATTTGTTTTTCCTCATACGTTAATGAAGAAATGTTTTTTAGTTAGTCTGTTGTTTCTTCGCGTTCTTATTCGGCAGGTCGGTGAAATCGTCCCAGCACCCAATTCCGCCGCTTAAGCCACCGTTCAATGAAGACTTGGATGGGCAATGAATCGTTAAGGCGAATGTCTACCACAGTGTTGCGCCGAAAATTCGAAAGTGGCTAAAGTCAGTTCCCCAAGTAAATTCGCGCGGCATAGAGCCAACGATGCCAGCCCGCTAAGAACGCGTTCGGTAAGTTTTCATCATAGAATAGTTGGTTTTGCCCTGATCACGCCGACTTCGACGCCATGGCTCGACCGCTGGCCACTCCAAGGGAAACAGCGT
>Ga0163217_1060638_pt1 | contig 10824 bp, 9 predicted proteins | sample SynspAceP_FD_185933 | JGI IMG/M metagenome (GOLD analysis project Ga0163217, IMG submission 185933) | Saline lake microbial communities from Ace Lake in Antarctica - Synechococcus sp. Ace-P (PacBio error correction) | ecosystem: Environmental > Aquatic > Non-marine Saline and Alkaline > Saline ...
GAGAGAGTCAAAGGACACCGGCTTTTTCTATCCAGTAACCCAGGCCGCGCCAGTAAATAAGGACCCCCCCGTTTCCGGCAGATTTTGCCCCGTTCCCGCAAACCTTTTGGGTTTTTTTTGGGGGGTAAAGCGGAAACCAGGGGACCCTTTGATTACAGTTTTGGGGTTTCTTGCGGTGGCGGATGGAAAATGGCGCCCCCTGGGGCGCCAAAAATCAAAGATAGACCAATACCCGGCGGGCTCATGGGGAAAATCCTCAAGCCCGCCTTTCAAATCGGTTCCTCGCTTGTCGTTGCCGCTCTGCGGTTCTTTTCAGCCAGCTTCAAAAAAGGCCGTTGGCATCTTTCGGGGCGCTTCCCGATTCCAGCACCTGCACCGGCTTTTTCCTCCTTCCACCGCAATCGCTGCGCCGCGGAAACCCATAATCAAAAGAAGCCTTTCCCCGATCCGAGATCCTGCCGTCCCCTGGATCGTTTTTATTCTCGGTCCATAATCAGTTCCTAAAAGTACCAATCATCAAAGATTCTCCGGAAACAGCTCGGCGCTCAACAACAGGGCTGGCACCGTGCGTGCAAGTGCACGCCAACCCTTGTCGCCAATACTCAACCTGCTCCGGTGGTGATCCAGCTGTGCGCTTTCCACCGCTTTGGCCACGCGGCACATAGGCTACCCAAGTTCTTCCAGGCTGCCCTGCACGGATGCTCCTGCAGCAGGCCGAAATAGTCAACGGCCTTTGCTGACAATGTCACGTAGACTTGTGTGCCACTCCGACCCTGACCGACCTCCAGACTTTGCAAGCTAATCTGCTCGCTGGGGTTCGCGGGCATTTTCCTGTTGCTGAACACCGCGGGTATCGATTTTTTTCGTCCCGGGCTTTTCAACCGCATGCTGGTCTGGGAAGACACTCCCAGCGGCCCGACGGCAGGATCCAGGCCGGTTTCCTTTCCGCACGCAAATGCAGCCCCCATCACGCAGGGCGATTGCGACCTTTTCAAAGCTTGGCGAGAAGCTGATCCACCGCACGGTTTCTCGTTCGCCGCGCCGCTTTTCAACTATAGGCGCGCAGGCCCCTCTTCAGTGGCGGGCCGCCGGACCTGGAAATACCCGCTCGCTTTTTCACGGCTCAATTCGCGCATCAATTGCGCCAAGAAACTGATGCTGCGCGGTCGTCATTGCTGGGCGGATGGGGCGACTGAGATACTGCGCACTGATCGCTCAGTTTCCGTTTAGCGATTCTGATCACAAAAGCAACTGGAAAAAGCCTTCAAAGGGGCGCTGCCCGCATCGTTGAGCCAGATCGCCTCGCGCTGCATGACCGACAAGAGTACTTTCTCCACGGGTTTTGTTAGCCGCCCTTTCGATCAGGCTGCACGCGCAGGTCCTTGTCCAACTGGCGGATCTCATCTTCACCGTTCGAAAGTCTCCGGTTCAGCACGAGGCAAGCTGAATAATTCGCGTATCCGCTTCGCGTTGCTGCTGCTTCCCCAGCTCCGCTGAACTACCCCAGCTTGAGTCGTCAATCTCGCGTTTGCCAACTCGGCCCTTGCGGTATTCCAGAGGGTGCGCGCTCATCCACAATTCGGCTGATGGCCACGGCCAGATCACGCACGGCTTCCTGCACGATTGCGCAAGTGTGACGCCGTGGTGGCCGGTACTGTTGCTCATCCAGCGCGCGACAGAAGCGCAGCGCCCGCTCGCAGGCATCTGTTTTTACTCAGCTTTGTTTCGACCAGTTTCACGCAACCACCGCACTGATCCACTGGTCAGATAAGTGCCAGCCATGTTTCGGTTCCCAAGATCCCAGCTTCACGCAACCGCTCAATTTCCGCATCCAGTCGCACCGTCTCGGGCACGGCTGAAGGGTATTTCGCCCCTCCGTCGGCAAACACATCGCAATAAAAGCCAGAATGTAGGGGCGTTTCCGCCCCGGCAGCAGTTTCCATGCAGCACTGTCAGCATGGAGACGGCGGAATGTGGCTTGCAAGCTTGGAAGCTCACGGTTGCTCCTTAATGAATTTTTCTTCCGCAAGAATCGATGGGAAACTGCTGTTTTTCATACTGCTCTATGAGCAGGGCTAGCGTTTCAACTCATCGGCCTCCCGAAGAATGCTCCTGCGGAATCGGCATCCATTAGCTCAACAAGGCGGTGCAATGCTGCTCATGCCTAGTTTGTGTTCCTGAATGGATTTTCAGTGCTGCATGGCGCATTTTTCCTCAGAATTGCTTTGCTTGCCTGTACTCAGCTTATACTCCAACACAATCAGCCTAGACCTGAATTGCCAACTTCCGCCACCGAGGTCGCTACTCGATAGTCCACCTCGGCCCAGCGCCTTGAAATGCGCCTCGAGCACAGAGGATTTCAGGTTTCTACTCCAGCCGACCGCTTTGTCGGCTCGTGGTGGATTTGGTTTCGCGGATCAGTAGACCTTGCGGTTCTTCTTCCAGTACCACGGCCCATCCGGGGTTATATGGCCCCAACGGGGGTAGGGATGGTGAACCAGCGCGGTAAGCTTGCAGGAAAAACCGCAACATTCTCGCACCATCACGCGCGGGGCCGGTTTTGTGTTCATGTTGGCGAGTCCGTACTCGATAAAGTCATAGGGCGTCTGGCACATGCCTCGTCACGCCTCTGCATGCTGCACCTGGTAGGCCCGTCAAGGATAGGGTTGCAGTTCCGTTGGTCGAACAGCGCATAAACGGGGGGGGTAGTGCTCTGCCAGCCAGCTTCTCGTAAGCGGATGCCCATCACCAGTAATTCATCCAGCGCCTTGGTGGATATCCGTGCAGCTTCGCTGATAAAACCCTTGCGGGGTTGTTTCTTGAACTCCTGCAAACGGCACAGCGCTTGAATGATCGCCACAAACGTCGCACGGGGTCGTTTCGGTCTGCCCTCCTGTAGCGCACCCAACAAGTCCGGCAATTCCGAGTGAAGTAGTGGCATAACGCGCCTGGGCGTCTGAATCATTGCGTTCAACAACACCAACACCGGCTTGGGGTCAGGCTGGCCTGGGTGTGGTCGACCACCAGACTCACCGGCTGCACAAAGGGCAATGGTTTGCAGCTTTGTGGACTGGCCAGATCAATCAAGCTTTTTGCGTTCAAAGGCGATGCGTAACGGGGTTTTCTTGACTGATCTGTCCCAAGGGTCAGGAAAGTCCGGGTTTCAACTTCCACGGCGCGTTGTTTGTAGTTTCCACCGTTTGCGCGGTGCGCGCCATCCTTTGATCCGCCGGGCAAACATAAAACGCTGCGCAGCTTGTTCGATGATCTTCGTTTTTCGCAGGCGGTTGGTATGCCACTGGGTACCTTGCAACTGAAAGTACATGATCGCGGGGCTGGGAAACGGGCTGTAATGTCGCCCTTGGCATTTCCAGATAGCCTCGGCTTTCAGCGCTTGCCACAACTGGCGGCGAGCCTTCTGCCCCAGTGCCTCGGCCTGCTCTGCACCCGGCTCGGTGAGGTTTAGCGGGCGCAAAAGGCAATGGCGGGTACGCGGCCAAACTTGAAGCCGCGCCGCAATTCCTTTTTCCATCTCGCTCTGCAGTTTTTCGCATAAGTCCTCAAAGGACTCGTGGCCACCACGGCAGACGATTGACCTGTGGTCATAGGACCCGGTCACCCAATTGGCATCGACTGCCAGGCGCAAGCCACGCCTAGGGTCCCTGGCGCGCTGGCGCTCGGTGCCAAACTCGCGCAGGGTGGCAAATCTGGAACACGTTTGGGGTTGTCCCAGCCCTCTTTCAAAAGCGGAAGTGACTGGAACAGAAAGCGCAGCGGCTCGGCGTCTCCAGCAGCCGTTCTTGTCGCGCATGATCAACTCGTAGACTTCCGCATCCGCTGGTGCGCTGAGTTTGCCGGTGCTGTTCTTTCACTCGTGACCTTGCTCTTTTTTCTCCCTCGCGAAGTAACCGTTTGCACCAGCTCTAACCGGCCTTCCTGGGGCAACTGGCTGAACAGCGGCGATCTGGGAAACTCCTGGTAAGGCCTCTTCAAAACCACTGGGCCAACTTGCCGTTTCTGGCGGGTTGCCTTGTTCGTCGTAGTAGCGTAAGTTGGCACACCTTGTCGGATAAAGAACAGCGACAGCAACCTTGATCGCAAGAACCTCTGCTTTTATGCAGATTGGCGCTCCTTCTTGAAGTGTTCTTCCATTCAAGCGTCTTGGCGATCTGCTCCTTGAGCAACCTCGTCGTGGAATGCCGCCCTGTTCCTGCTCTGGCTCCTAATGATCCTGTTTGGCAAAACGCTACATATTCGGCGCCTGGCTCGGCATAGATTTTCAATCCACCACATAGCCGCTGTAGCCCGACGGGTTGTGTGGTCCGCCACCGGTCACAGGCCCCTGCTTGAGCTTGACGTTTTTCTCTCTTTGGTGCCATTGCGGTTGTCTCAAAAATGGTCAACCGTGGCCGACGGGTTTTCGCTTTGCTCATAGCCGATCTTCACCATTTTGATATAGGTGGAGTTGATATTCTGCTGCGAAACTGAAATGGACGCAACCGAAATCTGTTTTTGACCAGCTTCAACTCATAGGCCCTGAACCGGGCCCAACTGGTAAAAAAATCAGGTTGTAGGGTTCTTGTGCGTGGCGAGTAACGCAAAGGCAAAACAGCGGCTTGAGATGATTGAATGGCGCGCTGGCCTTGGCGGTATTGTCACCGATTGCGGTTCATCGATGATCAGCACGGCCGCCATCCTGAATAAACCTCAATCGGCCGGGCACCGGACATACGGTCCTGCTCGGCGGTGAAATGACCGGAGAGCTTTTTCAACTCTGTGGCCGTCAGCGCGGCATAGTTCTCCACAATCACCGGCCATCATCGCGCTGGGAAAGCCTGGATATTGAATAATCATGATCTGCAAGGTATGGCGGTAGCAAAAACTGCCGTACCGCGGACAGATCCTTGGAGTCGTACAGGTAATGGTCAAAGGGCGTAATTGTTATAGAGCCTTTGGAAATGCTCTTTCATCATTCCAGACTTGGACACCAACGACCCTCACGGATAGCACCGAAGGCACAACGATGACGAACTTGCCAGCCCCATTGCCGGTGCATTCAAGATGGTGGCGCAGGTAGACATAGGGTCTTGCCGGTAACCGGTTTCCATTTCCAACGAGAAATTGGGGAAAGGGTAGGCGTCGTCCTCGGCAAACAGGCTGGGCGGAACTTCTCGATAAATGGCGTTCCTGCACCTGCTGCAGGTTGCCCAGTAAGCTCTGAGGATTCCAGTCAGGGTGTTGGCAACTGCCTTTCTCGCGGGTAGGCTTCGCCATCCCCTGGACCAGGCCATCAAACACCGCCAGGGTGGATTCAAATGTCGCCATCCTGCTGGTAATCCAGATGGGGGTTTGAACTTGAGCTTCATGGGGTATCGGCCCTGGCGGTTTTAACGGTTTTTGGAATCAATACGATCTATGCCCACTTGCAATCAATTGGAAGTTGGCAAGGTCCGCACCGCATTGGTTTTTCAGTTGATCGTTACCGTGAGGCTTTGTCAGGCAGAATAACTGGCTGGGGGCTTGCTGTAGCACGGCAATCGATCACCCTGGTTCCAATCTGGTTATCCAGGGTGTACCAGCAAATGGCCTTCTCCACGCAAACAGCTGTTTTGGCCAGCAGGCTGACAAGCTCAATCTTTTCGTCGGGTTTTGACTCCAGCCTTGAGCACAGCTTCATAAGAGTAGGTCTTCCTGAACTGCCCATTGGGGGTCGAGGTGATCGATCCGATAAGCTCCAACTGTGGATAGCTCGTGCATCGGACTGGAGTTTGTGCCTGTAATTGTGGGCCAGCGCGATTTAATTAAATAATGGCACATTCTCTGATGACAACAGATGTAAGCATGTACCATAATATATAAGTAAACTGTCTCATAACCACTCACCGTTACACTGACATTTACTCGAAAAGAAAACTGCAATTTGCGTATCTGTCTGAGAGCGGGATTTTTGAGCCCTCACTTTCCAATTCCTTTTTTTAGATATTTCGGCACAGTTTTGGTAAGGCCGCCTGGCCGCCTCGCTATCTGCAAACAATTTCAGGCAACTGAACCTAGAATGAAGTTAATATCGTTTGAATGCGTCCTTATTGTATTCGTAAACGGCATGGAAGCAAAAAGAAACCCGACCCTCCAAAGAATCCAACACAATTCTTATCATTTGCCACCAACTGCAGGAAGGACGGCTTAAAGTTTGGTTGGCTTAGGTTGGTTTGAATATGTCATCGAACCTAGAAGCTCTTTTACTTCTTTTGTTCCTCTTGAATTTTGTGACGCACTCGTTATTTGGCCCACCAAAGTCCATGCCATCATACCGTCCGATCTGCCAACCGAAAACGTTTGGAGCTTGGTCTATTCCCCCCGTGTTTCTCCAACCAACTCTATTTTCCCTGAACAAGCCTTAGAAATGTGCGCTCAGCAAAGCCCAGCACGCGTCGGGTGGAGATATTTTTCCGCAGAGGGTGTAACTACTTCGTAGAACTGGTAGCGGGTCGCGGTGAACCAAGTTTGACCTGTGAGATTTTCAGAGGACCAGACTCCACGGAGATCGTTATCTGGGGTTTTTTTATACGCTGCCGCGCGGACTCCTTCATGGAAGTTTAATTTTAATGAGCTTCGAGCAATCCTCTTCCGTTTCTCCCATAGACCAGCAAGTAGTCATGCCCTGAACTAAGATTTGCTCTAGAGTCTGGAGATGTTCGTTTTTGCCAAACAATAGTGGCAAATAAATTATCTCTCCGAAAATCTCATCACACATACGCCGCAAGTTCTCCACTTCATTGTCATCTATGGAGATAAAAATCACACCGTCTTCACGCAGCAGATTGCGGCGCCAGAATATGAGGGCGCGAAAACATCAATATCAACCACTTGGTATGAAAGCGGGCCTTCGTTGGCGGTATTGGGTGGAAAGGTGCGGCCCCTGGCTATCTTTTCAGACCCGCATCTGCAAATAGGTATCAGGCTTTCGGCACAATTATCCGGGGTAGGATAAAACTCCTTTGCCGGTGTTGTAAGGCGGGTCGATATAGATCATTTTCACCTGGCCGTAGTAGCTTTTTTGCAGGCAGGCTTGAGCACTTCCAGTTTGTCGCCTTCGGATAAACAGGTTTTCCGGTAGTGTCAAAATCCACCGACTTTCGGCGGCACGGCTTGAGGGTGGCATAGCTGGGCTTGCTTGGATCAGGACGGCAGGCTATCGCGCTTGCCGGCCAATCCATACCGTAGCGCTCGCGGCCGGTTATCGTAGGTCTCATGAACTGCCAAGCTCGGCTTCGCCGCTCGAAGTCGATGGTTTTTCTACCAGCTCACCAGCGTCATTGCGGTTTCTGTGAACACGCCGGGGAACAGCTGTTTGAGCTTCCTGCTTGCGTTGCTCGCTGATAGTCATGAGGCCGTTCCAAGAGTGTTTGGGAGTGTGCTTGTCATAGGTAATTGCGGGTATTCCATGGTTGGGCTGCCACTCAGCGGCAACGCTTTGTTCGGGTATCAGCGTCCGTTCCAGAAGGACCGCTTGCGCCAGTGCCTTGTTTTGTAGCGGTGGCTAAAAAAAAAAAAAAAATATAGCTCTGGGCGTTATCCAGCCCACGGTGTCTGGCTGACTTGCGTCCAGTTTTGCAATAGCCTTTTGTGGAAATAGGAGCGCCGTGGGTGGTAGGCCCGGCTGTATGCCCACGGTCGAGGCAGGGTCGTTGAGCAGGCAGGCGATAGCAGAGAAATGCTGGCCAGGTCTGCGGCGGCCTCAAAATGCTCCAGCCAGTTGAGCAGGGTGCCGTACCAGCGGCCCTTGCAGCGGGTATGGTGGCTCAATCAGATCTCGGCGGCCTGGTCCACGGCATTGATAAACAGGCAGTAGCTGAAATGGCTTCACTGGGGTCGCTGTCGGCCGTTGAATCTGCTGCTTGATCTGCTGGCTTACGGCTTGCGCTCGGCTGGTCGGCATATTCGCCAATAGGCTTCAAGGTTAAACATGGGGGGGGGGGCTTGGGGCTTTGCCTGGTAGGCCTGCAACAGGTTGTGCCTTGAGCTGGCCCCAGGATTACCCTGGTGCTGAGGCAGTTGGTTGTGCAGTTGTGCATGGGAGACGCTGGTCAGCCCGCCAACTGCGGCTGTTGCACCAGTAAGTCCGGGCCCGCTCCAGGGCGTCGATGCGCAAGGCGTACTCGATCAGCTGACTGCAGTTTGCAGCGGGTTGGGCTGCGGGCTGGTGAAGCAGGGTGGCCTGCTCATAGGTTCGATATCACTCAGGCTTCAGCCTCCGCGCGAAAGCCGAATGCAGGCGTCGCGCCTGGTTGGTTGTAAGCCGTCACCCGCTTATGAGTGGGCGATTGCACTGCGGGAGGCCTGTGCGAAGTTTGCCGCCAATGTTGCGCAGCTCCTGGCACAGTCAGCAGGCTGTGGCTGAGACTCAGAATGTCATCAAATGCAACCCATAGTCATTGTTGTCATGGTAGCGCGCAAAGACATCGGCGACCCAGTCCGGGCCCTCCGGCTGTTCGCAGCGCAGGGTGCGGCAACCGCTAGCCAGAGCTTCACCGCAGCGCCCAGCGCATCGCCAAGGTATCCGTCGGGAATCATCGACCCGCTCAAGCATATCGCCGTGGTGCTCAAGCAACTGATCAAGCCAATGCCAGCGCCTGGGCGGCATCCGCTTTCGGCAAGGTACAAAGATATCCACCAGCAGTTTGCCTCAAGCCGTTTCGGAAAGCCTTGGGCGCTGCGGTAATCAATATAGGCCTGGCTGGGGGTGACCAGTTGACTGACCTGCCTTTGGCAAATAGGGCAGCAGGAATTCGGGTAGCGATTCCGACTCGACTCATGTTCTTCGCTCTGCTGCTCCAGATGATCTCGATATCTCGTCTATATCGCCATAGCGGCCAATACAGGTCCATCGATCAGGGCAATCAGCGCTGGTTTTGGCAAGCGCGCAGGTGTTGATTACGCTCATCTGCCAGCGCTTCCTTGTTGGCGGCATAATAGTCCGCAGTAGCTCAATCGTCGTCTATCAACCGATACTCCTGGCCGCCTTGGCCGCTAAAGTGTCTTCGCTGGGGCTTGATGATCTTGGCACGCCTTTCACCACGGCGCTCTATCAGGGCCTGGCCGTCACGGCTCTTCGCGGCCGGTTGTAGTAGCGGCTGAGCAGGTTGACGATGGTTTCATTACGGGTAACGGTGTTTTTCCCATCAGGCCGTCCAGCCTCAGGCTGTTGGGCAGGGCGCCGGGCTGTATAGTCCAAAGGGTCAAAAAACATATGCAGGCGAATGCGCGACAGTCATGGAGTAGTCCGGTGCGCTACGGCATTGACAATGGCCTCGAACACGGCGCCCAGATCGTATTGGCGTAAAGGTCTTGCTGCGACTTTTTTGACCGCCGCCGATACGGCATGTTCTTCCGCACAAACTCGAACGCATCGTTTTGATCTGCTGCTCAGCGGCCAAGTGAAGTCGGCGGCGGTCAAGCTGGTTCATTGCGTCCGTTCAGAAGCCGCTGTAATAGACGCATTGAATAATAGGCATTGCCCAGCCACTGGGTGGGTTTTGCGTCAATAAGTCAGGTGCCGGAGAGCGAGAGCCAGGTTTCGCCGTCCTCCGCTTTTGCACTTGAGATGCAGCTTGCGCAGTTTTGGTCGCTTTCGGGTGTGTCCGTGGCGCAGGAAGCCGTTTGACCAGGCTCGGTCCGATATCCTGCAGGGGTAGTGCCGGGCACCAGGGTTTTCATCAAAGCGAATCAACCGCGACAGGGGGGGGGGGTGGCTGCGCTGGCTGGAACAGACGCAATAAGTAACTTCAAGGTTTCTTTCTGCTTGGTGGTAGCCTACGCGCTGGTAATAGCGACCTTACTGGCATGCACCTGAATGCTGCGCGGAATCTCCACATTCACCACGGTTTTTCAGGTTTGCCGCTTGATTCGGGCAATTGCAGCAGGCGGGTTTCCAGATTGACCCGCGGGTTTGATCGCCTGCTGGCTGATGGTAACAATCCATTCCTCAAACCTTGCCACCATCTCATTGCTATACTATGACGTTGCGAGTACGGTCCTCTACGCCGAGCAACAATGCGACGCCCCTGGTGTTGCAAAAGGCAGCAGATTTCATGGGCATCTTGTCTTTGTCTGGACTGGCAACGCGCCTGTTCTGCGCAAACCAACGGCCCTTGAATTATGCTGGAGTCTTCACCCAGACGAATTATGGAATCTTGCTATGCTCCTGCGCGGAGTTTTTCTCCTGTTCATGCGGGCTCTGCCGAGGAATCAATGTGTCCAGCGGATGCTGAACAGGGTTTGCAACTGGTATCAAGCTCCAGCTTGGCGCTTATCCTCATCGAGCAGGACTAATCTTTTGCTGTCGAGAAGAAAATCTCTTTCTTTGTGGTGATATTCGCTCAGGGGCATGCGTCACGTTGACGCTCGAGTTTGCGCAGGTCTTTTTTGGCGCTATTTTTTCTGCGGTTGAGGCCAGTTGTTCGAGCCTGTTTTTCAGGGTTCTTGATCTTCTTCATCCAGTTTTCGGACGGTGATAACAGGGCCTGGCGACGATCCTGTGCCAGCGCTCTAGCTTTTCGGTTTTTCTGCTCCGAGTAGGACTCCAGTTGCTGTTCGGTCTCCAGCTCCTTGTTGCTTACCGCCTCCCGGCCAGGGGTTGTAGCGGCGTGGTATCCAGCACCATGGGTTTCTTGCAGTACCCCTGGCGGGATGCGGAGCAAAATGCTCGGCATTGGCCTGACTGAGCACCTCTTCATTGTCGGTATGGCCAACACGAGTAAATGCTGGGCGCACGCGTTTTTAGCGTAGTTAAGGTCACTGCGGCCAGTTGCACGTGCCACTTTG
>Ga0163217_1068286_pt1 | contig 10824 bp, 9 predicted proteins | sample SynspAceP_FD_185933 | JGI IMG/M metagenome (GOLD analysis project Ga0163217, IMG submission 185933) | Saline lake microbial communities from Ace Lake in Antarctica - Synechococcus sp. Ace-P (PacBio error correction) | ecosystem: Environmental > Aquatic > Non-marine Saline and Alkaline > Saline ...
AAAAGAGAGAAATAATAACCCCCCCCCGGAAAAACCCGCCCCATTTTGAAAATCTTAATGGTCAAAAAGCCTAGAACTTTCCCCCCCTCTAAATAAATTACGGGCAAAATCCCCTTTATTAAAGTAACCTGTGGGCGAATAATATTGGTATAAATATGATCAGAAATTAATCAGTGCATTGAATCTATTTTTTTTTCCCCCAAACCAGAAAGAACCTAAAAAAACGATGTTTCCTAAGGTCAAAAGGTGCCAGTTTTAAGTAGCACAAACCAGTTTCTTCCCCTAATAAAAGGGGATTTGGTTGGGCGCTGACCCAATTAAAAGTGCTTAGAGATCAACTTCTCAATTAAATGCCAATGATGCCCATGTCAAGTTAGCCTGTTGAATTCGGACAACTCTTTGGAAGATTCTACTCAAAACAGCTTTAAAAAAAATATGCCCGTGCAGACTTCTTGGCTAATTCAAAATAAAAAGAAGATGCGTTTGCTCTATTGGGAGGATATCCTCCAAAAACCATAAGGGAAAAATTGAAGGATGAGTGCACTTAATGAAGCAGGCCTGAATTTACACGGAGTTAAAGGATAATGAAAAGGCAGAAATTAACTATCTTAAACATAGTGGAATTTTATGCCTAATGATTATTTGGCGATATGCTAATTTTTCGCTTGCTGAATTGTATCGGAAATATTCCTTAATCAACCTGAAAAGGCAAAGCCCATTACGAGAAAAATCCATCTATAATTATCAGGATAAAGTTTTTAGACTATTTCCACAGGCCTAGGAAGATTTCAGGAATGCTGCGGGGAGACATATTCAATTAATTGTCCAAAAAACCTGGCAACATTTTAAACGAAGTTAATTTTTCCATTTGGGGAAAGCAAAAAATAGCAATCGTTATATCTATAATGTTACCCGAATGAAATATTGAGAATCGATTCAGAAAAATGGGTTGTCGTGATGAAGGAGTCCATATCCCGAGATGAGGCCACTGGAAAGTTTTCCAAGGCTTTAAATGACCAAAGTTTTGGTAGGGCGAGAGATGGGCGGCATTACCTTATTCCAATTCAATATACCGACGATCAAAAGAGATGTTACATAAAAAATATTACGACGAAGACGCTAGAAAGAACTCCGTAAAAAAAGGATGGAACTTCTTTGCTGGAAAGTTTGTTGCCTTTAGGACAGAGTTGCTATCATAAGCGAAACTAATTGTATTACTCTTTATTTACGAAGCGCCATGAGTTAAAAAAAGGAAAAAAAACACCCATTTCATTCAAAAAGAAGAAGTTAATAGACCGTGGAAGGAGGAAAGCCCGTAAAGGCAAAAAAACATTTAGGGCAACATTTTTTAAAGATGAACTGTTGCGTCAGCAAATTTGGATACCCTTAACGTTTTGAACGGATATCGCAATGTTATAGAAATAGGCCCGGGTACGGGAGTGCTTACCAAAATATTTGTGAAAAAGGATAGCCGATTTGGTGCATGGACTGGATGCAGATTCCATATTAAACCTAAACCACAGTTTCCCTCTAGAACACAATAAAGGTAATGCCGCGCACGGTGAGTTTTAAAGGTTTGGAGGCAGATTTTTTTTAAAGTATGACCTTGGAACCCTTTTTTGGGAAGAGCAGTTGCCCAAACCGGTAATTTCCGTACAATATTTTCGGACGGCAGAATTGTTTTAAGATGTTGCAATTAAAGATCAGGTTTCTCCGAATTTACAGGAATGTTTCAAAAAAAGAGGTAAGCGGAAAGAATTTTGTGAAAGGAAAGGGAGTAAGGCCTATGGTATACTTCCGTATTGGTGCAGGCCTTTTTACGATGCTGATATTTAATTTACATTGTCTCCAGAAGTTTTGATCCGCCGCCAAAAGTACAAGTCGGAGATTAAGCTCATAAGAAGTCCAACTCTCCATTTGGAATGATAAAGAATATCAAAGCAGGCTGGTAAAAAGCAGCTTTAATCAAACGTAGGAAAGACGCTTCGTAACAGTTTAAAAACCTCATCTTCTGAGTTCTCAAGAAGATGCTATTTTGCCTGCGTCCGAACAATTAACGTTGCGGAACTTCATCGTTGAAACACAGATGATAGCAAATGACACCATTTAAACTCACACCGAGAATATTAGTTTGATATAGAGCAGCTAATAAGACGCCAAGCAGATGCCCAATTGGCTTGCCCTGTTAGCTGAGGTGCATTATGCGGATTGGCGGAGATTTATCAATGGAATTGGAACGAGGACCACTGCCTACCTAATTCATAAAACTTGCTCGATAGCAAAAAACATCGGAAACCCTTACGGAGTTGGATGTTTATGTACGGCGACCATCCCTTGCCCAAACCTTTCCGCCAAGAAAATAGCAGGAGAACTGATGAGTTTTGGATAGGAATGATCGCACGGCAGATATTATAGGAAGCTTCCCAAGGGATGGTCCTAAGAGGTATTTCGGAATTGGAAGGACAGGGAGCAATGCCAAGCATATTGTTGACCTGTTGCACTAGACGAAAGAATTCCGCAGGGGACTTAGCTAAGGAATTGGTCAAAGCAATGAGAATGGAACGACTTACCTGTGGTAAGAGGAAAATGAGGGCACAGGCGGAAAAAGTGACCAAGGTTGCAATTCCATTTATGTGTAGAATGATGATAGGAAACTAAAAAAGTCGACTTTCTCTGAAAAGATTGTGCTAACCAACCTCTACAAACCCATATTAGTGAGTTTAATATACCCAAGGTAGATGCGGTCAACGTAAATGAAAAAACCGAGGAAGTGCCAAAAAATTATGTCCGAAATACGATTTGAGGCTATTCGGTAATCGAATGAAATATAGGTAGGCTTGTAGGCCGGTATTCTATAGATATATTGTAGATGTTATAAGCGGAAGAGCAGAAAAGGATTATCAGTTTGGCAGCTGGTATTTCCCAGATGTAAGAGGCGGATGACATTAATTTTGGGGAACTAACCCGCGAGATTACCATGGCTGTTTTGGGCCTTTTGGGAGTGTGGTTGGTGCGCAGCCATTATGGGGGGGATTTGAAGAAACTGATGAGCGATTATGGCTACTGTTTTTTCTTTACCGCACTAATACCGCTAATTGGCCGGGAATGTGGGGTGCAATCCAGTGCAATTATGGTGCAGGGTTTTGGCCAATGACGATTCTTAAAGGGAAGTATTGGCCGGTAAGCTTATAAAAAAAAAATGTTGCTGGCACTGTTAAACGGGGCTGTATTGGCCGACTATACTATTATTTTTTACCTGATATGGAAAGGAAGTTTTCTTACCTCTTGGCCATTCTATTTCCTTGATCCGGTAACCGTAGTGCAGGGATCATTGGACTTTCAACCTATATTTTTGCACCAAAAGGGGCATAGAACCCGCCATTGCTACAGGGCCTTTTAATTACACTAGCAATGATATTTTTTGGAAATTTATATATATTTTTCGCATCGCCAAGGTTATAGGGAATCTTAGGCCACCCACCTTCTTTTCCCTTGGCGGGCCTTTCCGCGCTACATGGTGCCAGCCTGTCAATCCCTAGTGCAAAATCTTCAATTTAAATTTTAATTTGCAGATAAATCTGATTTTGGTCTTTGAGAAAAAAGGGCGATTAAAGTTTGGGGTAGAAGCTATTTAGATTCAAAGTTATGGGTGAAATTCAATGCCATTTCCATTGGCCTTAAACAACCTAAATGGGAGCGATTCGGCCACCAGTTGAACTAAGTGATGTCATAAGGAATGACGCTTACCTAAAAACATCAGATCTTCAATTTAGTTTTGTTAAATTATTTTAAATTCCAAGAATGAAGATAGAAATTAAGCAAAAAAGGGTAAAAGGAATTAAGAAAAAGAAAATGGCTTGTCCCAAGAGGGACTAACTGAAAACTTCGGGGACTTAGTTTAAGAACAATCCAACGTATTGAGAACGGAGAAACCGAACAACAGCTTTGATACGCTTAAACGAATAGCACAAAGCATAAAATGTTAACCCAAACGAACTAGTAGATTGGGCAATTGGTGAGGATAAAGGTTTTTTGAAAGCGCTAAACTATCTGCAACTTACTTTTTCTTTCTTCCCCTTACTTGGAATTCCCTGTTCCGTTAATAATGTGGAATTTCTAAAAAAAGACAAATGAAGGACATTAATGAATTTGGTAAGGATGTAATCAATTTCGAAATTACCTGAAACAATTATTTTTCTCTCGGGTTTTGTATTTAATGCGATTATATGACCTACTCCCTTGAAGTCTACTGGATTGTAATCCATGAGCTAATATATATTCGGTAATAGATTTAATAATGTTCTTCTAATTTTTATGTATTTTATTTAATTTTGTCCTCCATATAATTCAATACGTTTTTTAATTGAATAAAGAAAAAGACGGTTAGATATTTTCCGGAAGATAAATTTTTGGGAAAATAATATATTTCCTAGTTCGGCACATTGGGAAAAGGTTAAGTGGTTTCGGGGAATAGTAGAAATTCCAGGCGAAAATTTCCTATTGTATACAAGAAAGTGAAAGGTCTCAAATCTTGACTATTTACCGTCGATAATACCGCTTCATTTATTATATCCAGACTAATGGCTTTTAACAATCATATTAAATTATGAAAAAATAGTCTTGGTTCTTGTTTCAAGTAGTAAATGGTCTTGTATCTTTACGGCCATAATAAAAAATTTTATGAAAAAGTCTCCATCTAGATGTAAATCACCCATTTATCATTGAAACAATTTAATCTTTGGGGTTTCAATAATGACGAAATTTAACACCCTCCACTAAAGAGTTCAGATTCGAAAAGAAAAAATAAGTGAATATGATGGTCTCATCATCAGATAGGTTCACTAGTGATGAAAGCTTGTTGTTGGATAAGGCCACCACCTAAAATTTATTGGGACGTTTGGAGCTGGTTGGAAAAATAAGACACCGAACATGCAAGCAGACTGGAATTTTTCTAGCAGCTGCGCCTGAAACGGAAACCAGGAATGCGCGGTGGGAACATGCATGGGATGTTATTGTGCGCTCTTTAATAAACTAATAAGGCGGATCCAAGAGGTGATGAATGGAAATGGGACACGGGAGAGGTAACCGTGGTCATTGAACTGGACCGGAAAACCCGTGGGATCATTGCTATGGCAATATGGAAAGGGCCTTCGCCAAGAAGGCTGAGAGAGGGCTTGTATGTAAAGGTTATTGCTATGATATAGTTGGTGGTTGGGTGATGAGAACGCTAGGCCATGTAGGAATTATGGAATAAAACAAAGGCAGAGGTAATAATACATGTGCTCAGACTGACCTCGGAGCAGAATATGATAAATGCAGAGTTTTTAAAAGATTTCCGGACCTGCTTGGGTTATCAGATACTGCTAGGGCAAATGCGTGGTTACAGAGGATCTGTGGGCCGCAATGCAAGAGGTAAAAATACTTGGAGCTTGTTGAATGTCCTTGATAGAAAAAAAGTCTTTCGAAGATATTTTAGTGAGTCAGGATTACCAGAGGCCTTTGACTCTATTTGAATCAATGCGGAGAATGTAATTTGCTTAACGCCCCATGTATGCTGATTGACCGTAAGAGTAAAATTAAATTGCACAGACTGTGGTAAGATAAGATAAAGAATTTTTTAAGGCCCGTGGGTTAAGGTAAGCTATTTAAGTTTTTGGGCCCACATGTTTAACCTTTAATAAATAGAATTGTCGTACATTAAAATTAGGAAATCAAAAAGGCTAATCAGGAAAAATAGAGTTACAGATGGGAGGTTTTTTCTTTAAGACCAAATGACCCAATGGTATTAAACAATGGTATATATAAACCACTTGACTCAAACACGATCAAGTATGGCTTGTACTTTTTTGGTGGAAAGAATAAGGAAAGGTGTGGCCGATTGTTCAACGCAATTGGAGCCTATGAAAGAGGATACTCCCTATTTAAACACCAGCAAATCTACTTTAAATGATGAACTTCAGAGTGGAGAATTGGTGAGCTTACTTAAAGTTTAGAGGAAGAAGGAGTTACGATTGTAGGGTGAAATTGAAGAGTAATATATAACGGGTAAAATTTGATGTGATTTTTAGACGCCCGATGGCAATAATTGATTATGTGAACCTAATGATAAATGCGTTTCTTGATTGGGAAATATTATTACAATTTAGTGTTAATTATTAATCAAGCTAAAAAAACAAACCCATGTCAGAAGAAAACAAGGATTTAGGCGATAAGGCAAGTAGACGCTGCTAAAAGTGCCCAAGGAATCGGCAAAGGAGTTTTGCAAAAGATTGCCCAAGGATCCGCCAAGGGAATTTATACAGAAGGAACACTAAGGAAGCTGCAAAGGACTTTGGACAGGGAAGCCAAAAAAAACGGCTATGAATTCAAGGAGGTTGGCAGGGCCGGAGGAGATAACAAATAAATTACTGGGCAGAATCTGCAAAAAGTATTTGGCCAATTGGGGGTCCATAAATTTTATAAATGGGATATCAGAAAAAGGAATATAATGTTGGTATCAACTGTGTAATTGGTTACTGCACCATGTGTTTTATAATGGGTAGTTTTTATAAGTGATGGCTACTGCAAATCATTGGTCCATAGAAGGTATCATTTACCTTACCAAATCGGAATGAAAATTTTTTATAAAACACTTATCAAGTAGGTAAAATAAAACCTTGGTTCAAAAATAAGTATTATTAAAGTCCATGGTTTATGGGGTCTGAACTTTTAATTTTGACAACTATATATCGTAATATTACGGTAATAAATTAGGGACATCCAATCCTGGTGGTGTGTATCTACTGTAGTAGTTCTAAAAAAGGAATTTCAAATGGAAATACGACACATGAATAATAAGCGATTGGCCATGGTAAGAAGCTCAAATATATCAGCAGGGTATATGGATACGGCTTTGGCAATCGAGAAAGCGGGTGCCTTCGTTCCAAGTGTGGGATGCGGCAACTTCTAAAGATAGGTAAGATTGGTGGCTATTAATGGGAAAAACGTTGTCTCAGCATATCAGCTTGTCCAGCGATGCTGTAATGGCGTGTAGCAAAGGAAGTATTTATCTTGACAGCGCGAGTCGAGGCATGGGTAGGAAAATTACTTATGCATCAATTAATTGTTGAAAGTGAAAGGCAGGAATTTGTGACTTGGCAATCGGAATATTTTTCCCAGAAAATAAAGGAAGTGTGAATTGCCATCTCGATATTGATGTCGCTTTATAGGTATTAAAGGGACGTAAATAGGCCAACGTGATAATGTCTGGAATAGACAACCTGCTATTTGCAAAAGGAAAGTATGTTGAGGGTGCAGTAAAGCATTTTATGCCTAATCAAAGATGTTTAAGGCAGATTTTTGCATCGGGCCTCAATGTCTTCCCCGTGCTGCCGCGTTCGTGCACTTCCGCTCCAATTCTTGCCTGAAACTCTTCCATTAGCTGCTTCAACCGTAACTTTCTGGTGATCGGCTATCTTAATATACAATTAATGCCGTCCACGTTGGAATTGTTAAATAAGGGGTCTACATAAAAGGCATTTGTGTTTAAATGTATTTTGATCAATACAGGAAGTCTAAGCTTCCCGGTTCCACTTCTTCCAATTAATTTTATCACCAACTTATTAAGATCGCTTTCGCTTCATCAAATATAAATCTTTGTCGGCATCGTGGAGCTTACCCTTAATTCCTTTTTTTGGTCTAATGTATCTGTGCTACATAGGGATACCATATATACTTTTCAGAACTCTACATCAAGGACTTTGAAAGTTGGAAAACTGATACTATACTAACACCGTCCATCTAAAAATTGTGGTCAGGAAATCGCAAGGTAGTTGTACAATTCCCCTCCATAAAAGAAAAGTGGCATTGGTTTTTGTTTGAATGCTTAATAATATAGGCCCCGGCCCATTCATGAATTTGGACTCATTCTATATAATTCAGGCTCAAAATCCGAAAAAGATCTGTAAATAAAATCCGTCTATTACGTTGTTTTCTCAAATATTTCGGACCCATTTCCATTCGGTAAAGCCCCTAACAATACTTTTCCTCATCGTCCAAAGGAAGAGGTGGCGATAAAAATAACTGTCAAATTTATCCAAACAGATCAAATGGAATTGTGGTTCCTTCACCAATTCGCTCTGAACGTAACTTCGCGCTGCTCCTATCCTCTTGTAAAAATAAAGGCATGTCCAAAGCCTTTGCCAAAAAGCACGTCGTAATTTGCTTTGGTAAATCAGTCTACAGATCTTTCTCCCCTTAATAGCTTCAATTTTCCTCCGTATAATCTCGGTACTTTACAGCAGTGGCAATCTTTCGCGGGCTTTAGGACTGTTTAAACTTGCTGGGAATAGAAGTCCCCACACAACCTTTCCCTTTCATAGTTCATTGGAAAGAATATATGGGGTTTTGCGGCGCAATAGATTCTCGAAAATTCTGCTAAATTTCACTGTTCGTTCTGAGTTGTACAGAAAATGGGTTGCCCAATAACCACTTTAATGATCCTCGTTTCTTCTGGCTGGTAACTCCTGAGGTAATTTACTTTACGAAATACATTGCGCTTTTTGGATTTAACGAAAAAAATCGACTGTTTTTTGCGATGAAAAAATGGGCAACTACAGGCACTTCAGCTCTCTTAATAACTCAAGGCAGCTTCTTCCCATGGCCTGTCCACTATTAATTTCCCCATTCTTTATAGGTAGATACTTCACCCGCAGGAAAAATACCCAAAGGATGGCCGTCCCATCAAATGCGCATAAGCATCTTAAACCCAGAAATGCTGCTTTGGCAATCCTTAATGGTTTCAAAAGGGTTATACTGGGAAAATATAGGCGACATAGGGTCTATGCTATCAATAGGAAGTTGCAATTATCTGAAAATCAGATCTGTATTTAAAAGTAATTTAACCAGTGTACACCGTCATCCACTAAGGGGATGAATGGTAAATAGTAATGTAAAACCTGTTTTGGCAATCCGTTTAAAACTCCTCTGAAATCTCAAATTTATCTGATAATTGGGCCAAAAATGCATCCAGAAATAGCATAGTCCTCCAAAGCTTATGGTTGTCATAAAAAAACGGTTAATACCTGGGTAAATTATTTGGTTATCCACTGAAAGCTAAACCAACCAATAAATTGTTCCAGAAAGCGCTGTATATTATCCAGATGAATTCAGCCCTTGGGCTACTCCTTTGCGTTAACTAACCTGCCTTAGTGTATTTGGTCAGCGCTAAGATAGAAAAACAGCTCCACCTATTCCTATATATACGTACAACAATATAAATTCAATATCCTATTGCACTACCAATTTGCACTGTTCCTTGCCTGCGTTGTCAGGCAATATCTCCTTGCCATTTGAAGATGTTAAGCTTCCGTAGCCAAAATGTCTAAGTATATAAGAAAACACCTTCATATGTACTATACCTAAACCTACTTTTCATTGTGTTCAGAGCTCCTCTAAATTTGCCAAATTATATTCGACATTCAGACGGAAAAACTTTATCGCTGAATTCTGGATCAGTCCACTTTCATCTGATGATCGTTTGAAGCATTTTAAACAATCCTTATTGCTGTCTCACTATACAACGAGAAATCAGAGAAAAAGCTTCATTTAGACTGGTTCTTCTTGACTATAAAGCAAGGCACCTTTGGGTTCACCCACCCCTTTTTCCAACAGTTTTGTGCCCTTGTCCTAGGATTGAAAAGAATTTACATGCAAAGAGTATTTCCTCCTCTGCAAGGGTTGAAAGGTTTTGGATGTATTTAACGGAAGCCAACCATGAAAAAGCAAGTCTATAGCTCACGATAAGAAATTTTGTTTTAACAATTTCGTTTTTTCAATATATCTGGGGCAGCGTTCAGAAACCCCTGGTACATTCTTCATATTGTCCACCTCCTCTGCATTTAGGCCAATAGGCTAAAATGGCAGCGGAGTATCGAACCTTCCGCGGCCCAAGGTGGTTGTAAAATTTTGCATCACTGGCCCAAAAAGCCTTGGGTAATATTTTAATGTTGCGCTGATTCTAATCCTTTTCAGTAAATAATCAAATTGTTTGTTTTCTCCAATTTACTATGCATCGCGATAATCATCATTGGTTTGATCAAGGACCGAGAACGTCAACCATTGTTGGCTATCATTTTTCATTGAAGTAGGCACTGAGGAATGGTAGTGGACACCAAATCGTCCATAACCACAACTTGATCATAGATTAAAGCCTTATTTTAGGAGATTTATTCCAGACCAAATAACCCTTGCACCTCATCAATAAGAGTTTGGACACTGCAACTACGGGGTGCTTATCTATTAGGAAATAGTCATGCAAGAAATATTTCGTGGTACTGAATAACTTCATGTATTTGCTCGAGGGCAACAACGTTTATCCTTGAAATAGGCGTTTACAACATTTTCCATTGCAATTGGTGGTCTTGCCCATGCAGAGAAATTACCAACCAGGTATTTCATACCAAAGCCTCTTTTTAAAACGTTAAACAACGTTCTTTACACTGTCAGCATCTTTAACTGATGCTCCTCAAATTTAAAACCCTCGATAGTATATTAAAAATGTAAATTCCTTTTCGTCCAAATGAACTACATTCCAACTCTCAAGACCTTGCACCCCTGCTTCGTAAAAATGAAATTGCCGGATTCGTGTCCAGTCCAGGACCTCCAGTTAATGCGTTTTACGTTCCCAGTTTATGTCCATGTTCCCACAACCTTGGTCAATAAGCGGCACCTAGCCCGCTTTCCCCTCATTGATTCGGTAACTAATTAAATCTTCCAAATGGATAAGGGGCCTTCCAAGTGAAGACCTTTAGATATCCAGGCCAATCCCACCACATCGGCCTAGAT
>Ga0163217_1025624_pt1 | contig 10823 bp, 13 predicted proteins | sample SynspAceP_FD_185933 | JGI IMG/M metagenome (GOLD analysis project Ga0163217, IMG submission 185933) | Saline lake microbial communities from Ace Lake in Antarctica - Synechococcus sp. Ace-P (PacBio error correction) | ecosystem: Environmental > Aquatic > Non-marine Saline and Alkaline > Saline ...
GACCCAGAGGAATTTTTTCCGAAAAAATAACTTGCGGGGTTTACGGGCAATAAGAATGGGCGAAAATCGAGCGTTAATCCCAATGCGCGCGTTTCCCAAATACCCAGCTTTTGACCCCAAAGGCGGGGGGTAATCTGGCACTGGGCGCACAAACGGCGAAGTGGCCGGAGAGAAGCAAAAATAGCGTCCCAAAACCCTGTGGCAGCTGACAAGACCTTCAATTGGTTTGTCCCCTTGTTTTGAACGTTAAAAACAGCCAAGCATGTCGACCTGCAACGGGCAGCCGCCGTAAGGCGCAATAGCCCGTGAACGCTCTTCGAAAGGTCCCTTGGATTTCAAGAGTCCAACGCTTGCGCCGGCCTCATCGGCGCCAGGTTTGGCGGTGCCCTCGGTTGATCGCTGCGGCTTCGGTAGAAAGACCAGCACCCTGGATCTGCACGTTGGACGTTAGGATAAGAAAACTTTGTTGAATTCTTCACGCCCACAAGGTCATCAGGTTGTTCCAGGTAAGTCTGAACCGATGCTGCGACCAGGGTTTGCCGGACAACACCCGGCCAACGCGCTCCGTAATCAGGCAAGCGGCAGGAATCGATTCAGCCATGGGGTCATGCTGAAACCAGCGAAAAGCGACGCGCAGCACAAGTTGCTTCAATTTCATAGTGTTCTCCCTAGAACGGATTATTGGCATCCACGCCGACTCGATTATCTGGAGGCCGTGTGACAACTCTATGGATTGTTTTAATGACAATTGTGTGAACGCCTGCCACCCCATGACTAATGGGCCTCCATTCAGTTACTATCCACCGCTTTCAGTTTCAGGCAATGAAATGACATGAGCAACAACCAGCACCTCGATTTCCTCCCTTTTGAACGCTATCATGTCGATCTGGGTTTGCGCTGGCCATAGCAGCAGGAATTGGGTTGGGCAATGTGCTGCCGGCCGCTTTGAATGTTTGGGCGGCGCTGGAGTAGACGGCTTCGGTCCAACTCGCCGTCCGCCAGGCTGAATCTGTTTTAATGGTTTTTACCCCGATGATGGTGCGGTGGAAGTTCAGCAGCTCAACCGCCAATCCATGACGGACAAAGGTCTGATTAATCACCCTGGGTCATCAACGGCTGAATCAACGCCCTTTACATCGGCTCAGGGCTGGGCGTATTGTTTTTTTTCCACTCTTCTTTATTGATCTGATCGAACCGGCCAATGCCAGCCAGTACATCAGCCGGGTTGATTCTGCCTCGGCGGCCGCCGCCCTGCACGCGATGGGTCTTTGTCTGGTCGCAACTGACAAAGGCCGACCCCGAACTATACCCTGGCGCAGGTCGCCCTCAATGATGTGATCATGATCCTTCCGCCTTCGCGCCGATCGCTTCCCGCCCGCTGCCCTGGGCATGACCGATATCGAGGTTGACCTGGGCAACGCCTGATTCTATCAGGTGGTGCTGCTATGTCCTGATCCCCCCTGAATTGTCGGCGATTGACTCGCTGGATAGATCAGCGCAGCGGCCATCTTCGTCGGAGGCTGCCAACCAGGCGGTCAAACAATTCACTGCGCGGATCAAGCCTTTTTCCGTGGTGGGTCTGCTGGCACTGGTCGTTCTGCGATTCCGGCTTTCAGGGCAATGTGATTCTGGAACAGCCATGCTTGTAATCCGCCTGATCGCCGTACCGTATTGATTCAGTCCTACGTATTTTTCGCCTCTGGCCTATGCAGCGCCAAGGTCCTGGAAGGTACCTTCAAACGGCCGCTGCCGTGCGCGATGGAATCGGCAATCGTCAACTTTTTTCGAAACTGCGCCGTGGCCGTTGCGATGGCATGTTCGGGCTGAATTCGGGGGCGCGCTGGTGGACCGTGGTCGGCGTAATTGGTGGAGGTCCGGTGATGCTGTCGCTGGTGGCTTTTTGCCAACCGAAACCCCAACACTTGGTTCCCGCCCCTACAGAGGTCTGATGTCACAGTCCGGACCCAGAAGTACCGAAAAAGCACTGATCGCTAGCCAAAATTCCGAACCACTTTTTGGTGGCGGCCGTGCGTCCTTGATGCAGGCAACCGCTGAATCGGCGCAATGCGCTGCCAGACAATAGATTGAGACGCGCCCGCAATCCCTTACATAGCGCTGTTTTTTGAATGTCAAGATCATTCACCGCATGAGTGAAAGACTAACAAAATACAACAGACCCTAATTCGAGTAATCCATGCACGAAATTAGACAAGACGCGCTGCCCAAAAAAGGTGAGCTGGCCCTGAAGATCACTGCACTGGCCCGCACTGCAACAGCTTTGGCGACTGTTTACGGGCGGCTGCTGGTATGTCAGATGGACTAGCCGGTTCCAGCACGGCTGCAACGCATCGCCGCGGGCGCGGTCCGCAACCGTCGCCATCGACCGTATGGGCTTCATGGTCCGTGGCCGTAGGCGCGGCAGTTGGCATTCACGCAATGTGTTGGAGATCGGCCGTAGCTCGGTAAAGATGCGCGGTCGAAGTCTGGAGGCGAAAGACCTGGCCCACGATGAAGAGCCGCAAGGTGAACTGTAAGCGATTTTCGTGTTCGTCGCCCATGTTGATGTACCGACGGCCGGACACGCATCATCCTCTGTGAGCCGCGACGCGATGGGCCTTGAGACCTTATACCTGCCTCGGCCATTCCCGTGCCGGCGCCAACTTATCGGAATCATTATCTTGAACGCCCCTGCCTGCCCTGGCCTGCATTGCCAGCGCACTCTTGCTGTTGCACGGCCTCTATTCTTGAATCGACCGCCCTAAACAGCCTGAATGGCCGCGCGCTAAGCTTTGGCTGACGCTGGTTATGGTGCCTTTGCTGACCGTGTTTGTCGTGGCGATGCGTTACGGCTTCAGTGTCGGCGCACCGGCTACCCCAGGAACTGTCATGTATTGCCACGCACTGGTCTTCATGGGGGCCGCAGCCTGGCGCTGCAAACGCGACGCTCCGTCGCTGTGGAAATCTTTTTCCGCAGCATGCCCACCGCGCCGCGCAGGCCGCTGTCGATTCTGAACGCAGCTGATCTTCCTGTAGCCCATGTGCCTGTTCTGGCTCTGGAACTGCTGGGCTATGTCGCCGTCTCCTGGCGCGCACGAGCGCTCAGCCGATGCTGTGCGGCCTGCCGTGGGTGGTATTGGCAGAAGAGCATCATTCTGCTTGCTGGGTCGCTAGCCTGGCTGTTTCAGGCGCTATCGCAAATCATAAGACCTTGCGGGTGATTAAATCTGGCGTGGTTGCCTGACCCATCTGCCCAGTGTGCCGGTCACCTGAACAACCGGGAGAACACCTGTGAGCCTGCGGATTCATGGCCGTACGCTTGTTTATCTGCCTCTGCCTGACCTTGAATGGCTGCTACCCGTAGCCTTTACCCTGGCCGGGCTTATCGCTGCTGTTGCCGGCGCCGGGGTCTGCCGTGATTCGACCCGAGCTTTTTCGGCGCGCTGCCGCAGTCGCCTGTTCGTACCATGAACAACGCCACGCTGCTGGCGGTCCGCTGTTCAGTTGTTTATGGCGTGAATGCTGGAGAAATCCCGTGTCGCCCGAAGACCTGCTGGGAGTCCATGTCGCGGCTGTTTGGCGGGCTGCGCGGTGCCTGGCCATTTTCCGGTGTGCCTGGTCGGCGCCTTGCTGCGCTGCCAGCACCGGCTTTGTCGGCGCTTACGGTCGTCACCTTGGGGCGCTGGCGCTACCCACCATGCTTCAAGCCCCGGGCGGGGGGGGGGGGGGGGGGTTACCGAGACCCCCCCCCCCCCCCCCAAACCGGCCTGGCCACCGTACGCTTTGGCGCCACGGGCAAACGCTAGGGCAGATCATTCCGCCCTCCATCCGTGCTGGTTGCTGTTTGGCGATGGTACTGTCACACATGCCCTACCAGCAGGCTCCACTGCGGGATGGCATTCTTCTCACCGAAACCGTGACCGTCGGCGATCTGTTCATGGCTCGCTGTTGCCCGGGCTATTGCTGGTGGCCCTGTATCTGGCGTACCTGGGACTGGGGTCGCTGGCGCCAGCGCATAAACTGCCGGCCATGAGCAAGGCAGCGTGGCGACTTGCATATTGGCCGCCGTTTGCGCCCTGTTGCCGCCGCTACACTGATCTTTTACGTGCTGGGCTCGATCCTCTGGGTATTGGCCACACCGACCGGAGGCCGCCGCTGTGGGCGCGGTGGGCGCAACCCTCTGGCCATCGCCAACGCCCAGTTGACTTCAGCGCGCCTGCGGAAGTAACCACTGCACACGAACTATAAGCGCCATGGTGTCATGATTCTGATCAGCGCGTCGGATTTTCGCTGGTGTTTCGCAGGGTTTGGTGGCGGAAGACATGATCACAGGGCCTGTTCAACAACCAACTGCCTGGCGGCGTGTTTTCCGCGACCTTGCTGGTGATGGTGGGTGATCTCTTGCTCGGCTTCATTCTCGACTTCATCGAGATCACCTTTGTGGTGGTGCCGATCGTCGGGCGGTGCTGCTGATGAATGGGGCTTGGACGATCTGCGGGAGTGGATGATCCTGCGCTGAACCGCAAACCTCATTCCTGACCCACCCTTCGGCTTTGCGCTGTTCTACCTGCGCGGCGTCACGCACCGCCGACAACGTCCGGCCGATCTATCGGGGGGTGTTGGCCCTTTATCCTGATTCAGGCTGTTTTGAATGTTTTGGTCCATGTCACTCGTTTGGTACCCGGATTGAATTGCCGTGGCTAGGGTTCTCTGACAGCTTAATCAATCACCAGCACCAGCCACCTGACCCGATAAGCTGCGGCCACTACGGCTCCCCAGTGGCCGGCTGCCAGAGGAGTCGGAGGTTGTCCGCCGACAGAAGAGTAGGCATCAGCGGGCACCAACGAAATAACCGTTGAAAAGGGTGCCAATGGCAACGTCTGCTGGCGATGCATACGGTGACTTCGCCGGCGGTTTTCGGCAAAGAACGTTCCTGTTCATCGCCTCAGTGAGCGTTCTCTGCAGCGCTGCGCATATCATCCGGCTGACATAGCCGACGAGTCAGCCCGCTGACTCGCATAGGCAACCGTCCATCCTGTCATGCGCGTTGATCTGCATGCTGTATCCACCGCGCTACTGACCTCCGACCCCGCACGGTCGAATATCTCTCACTCAGAGCGTGCAGAAGCCGGCACTGCTCCTAGCCAGCGTCGCGAGCGGCGTGCAACTGGGCGCACAGAGAACACTAACACCGTAGGATCTGTTTCGTCGCTACGAGCGAGCGATCAAAGGCGGCCCTCGGCCAATTAGAGATGTACGCTCGACTGTGGCTGCGGACAATGGCTTGCCACCGCGTGATCAGGCCTGTGCAAACAGTATGGTACTTGGTCGACCAAGCCGCTCTCTCGGGGTCCGGTGAGCATGATGTATGTATGTCGTCTCTCTACAGCGCACAACCACAACGCGAGCGGTTCGCACCAGAGCACAATCATCAGAGCCGCCATCGGCGAGCACGTGCGGGTGAATTTCTATGCTGCAGACGCCACTCACGAAGAGGAAGCGCGTGTGTATCGCCATAGAGAGGGAGGGAAGATGTATATGCTGCGGGGTGAGAGAAGGCTAGCGCGAAAGAGACGCCCAAGCCATGGAGACGCACACACAGTACAACGCGGCGCCAGGGTAGCCCACCAGCGGTGCATAACCATACGCGCCGCGAGCGGTTGGGGGCCGCGAAATGTACGAGCTGCGCCGTACCAGCACAGCCTGGCATGGCCAGAAGGGCGAAAAGCACAGCTGCAGAGAAGACACCAGATTTGAATAGCCCACACGACCAGTAGAGAAATCCGCGACCGCCAGCAAACGCCCAAACGGCCAGCAGCAGCGGATAGAGGACGGAGCAAGACAGGGCGCGGAGAAGCAGGGTGATATACAGAGGAATAAAACAAAGGTGGGCTGGAGGGAGGCACGGGCGCAGGGCCGAGTACCGGGAAGAACCGGAAGCGCAGTGAATCCACAGAGCAAATTGGGCGGGTGTGGCAGGCTGGGCGACGAAGTGAGAGTGCCTGAAGAGAGCACCCCGAGAGGGCTGAATTCGTCGAAAGAGAAATAATTTCACCTCGATTTGATGACTGCGAGGTATACGACCCGCGGTTAAAATTTGCGCTCTGGTTGCAGCTCGCAGCGAGTAGAGTGTTGACGCGGAAATGGGTCTCACCACACTGGCTGGCCAGTTCAATCTAGGCGCCTGCCAAGCGCGGCACGAGGAAGCGATAACGAACAAACGCTTTTGCCTGGAGGTTGGGCAATACCAGCGGAATTGTAAGCGCGCAGTAATAGCGGGGGGGAGAGGAGGCGATATGGGCCGAAGGGTTGGTCCGAGCCGGGCGAAAAATAGAGTGGGGCCCATGCGGCCGGGCAGTTCGGCACTCAACGGCTGGTAGGAAGGGAGGCGCAGTTTTGGTACAAAGGAGGACTCGCGGAGAGCGGGGGAGCCTTGGGTGTACCCCACTGGCGGATAGAGCCAGTTGGCCCTTGGGGCCGGTCACCAGAGAGAGACCTCTACAGATTATTGCGCCGTCGCCGGAACTGCGCAGAAGATCAGGTGGTTGTGGGCTGGAAACCGGAGTAAATCGAGCATGCGTCCGTATATGCGCGGCAGCCACATCCGGCGTCGCCACTGAGAATCCGCGACATGCGGCCTTACCAATGCTCATTTGACGGGTCTTCCAGGCTAGTAAAAGGCGGCCTTCCCAGCAGACAGAGCCAATCCGGCACAGTGGCCCAGCGCACGCGCGCAGTATCACTGTGCGTGCTTTGCTCGCCCCTCGGTGAGATATTGATGCCACTCGAAAGGGTTCGGTTTCAAATAACCATTGGCAAGGCGCGGGGAGCCTGCTCACAACCTCTGACACACACTAAGACGGTGACCTAGGATGCGCCTTGCCAATCACCCGAGACATTCCGCAGGGCGATCAAGACGGCGAAGGGTCCGACGGTTCTGTGCGCGTTGTGAGAATCTCGCTGGATGGCGCCCCGGCGGTGAGAGCTATCAAAGGCCGCCTGAAACCCGGAGAGATACTATCGAGCGCGGCTCGGGCCTGTATGTGGAGGGCACAACTCCGTGGACGGAGAGCGCGCTTCAGCGAGACCCGTGGATCAGAAACGCGAAGAAACGATCCACAAGCGGCGGACGACAGGCCATTGTGCAGAACTTCTGCGGAGCGGCCACTGATAACTCTGCAGAGGCAAGGAGGGAATCGCAGCCGCGCGCAGGGCCTTGCAAACTGCTCGATAGGCAGACAAAGCAGACGCGGGACGCGCGGCGAGGGATAAGGGCAGTCAGTCTGCGGAGAAGCGCATAGGGAGAGCTCATTGAATGAGCCATATCCATTCAATAATGTAAGAACCTCGCCCGTAGAGCAGCCAGCAAGTGAGCGTAGAGAAGTAGGACTCTTTCATCTGAGCAGGAGCAATAGGGATGATATACAGACCAGACCGTATGCATCGGTATAAGAGGGGCGTACTTCCACGTCGGATGGATACTCCAGAGCGCATTGCGCAGATCATCGCGAGGCATCGGAGAGACGTAGAGAGAATTGCGCATCCAGCAACCTGCCTTTGACGAGATGCGCAGAGCGTTCCCAGCACTTGACGTCGTCGGGGAGCAGGGAACGCCGGCAACGCTGAGTTAGAGTTGGCTGCGCGTTGACGAGAGAGAGCTGTCTTTCCCCAGATGAATCTGGGCATTACTGTGCGCGGGTGTAATTGCGATTTAGGACAACATGGTTCCTGGTTGAGAGTACGACCGGGCAACAGACCTGCGTGCGATCAGAGAGAAAGCTGAGCTGCAAAATCGGCGGGGAGGCTGAGTTAGACGGAGGCCTTCGGGTTGGATGGCTGCAACTCCAGCAGTGGCGCGGGCGCGAGGGCTCCCTGGCACCAGCCGGGATAGTAATAGTATAGGATGGCTTGCGCCTGGTGGCAGGCCGAAAAAGCACCAGATCGTTGTACGGGGGATGGACGGGCAGTCGGTGGCATCGATCACACCGGCTTTGCAGCGAGCTGAAAAATCTGCGAGCTGCCTGGCAGGTTGACGGTCCGTGCACCGGCCAACGGGACACAGCACTTGCGCCGGCGGCCAAAAACCGGGCATGGCGGAATTTCAGCCACGCAAGATCCCTCGCAGGCTATTGATTCGTCTTTAGTGTGAATTGCGCAGCCGGGCCATCCCGCTGCACGCGACGCCGTATGGGCCGGCAGAGGAGCAGACCGCATCGGGGCGGGGCGTGAAGATTTGGCCAAAGGCTCGATGTGCGAGCCCGGCCCTCATAGCAGAGTTGAGAAGAGAGAGCCAGGCGTTCATTTCCGTGGGGCGGTCATGCCAGAGAGGGTAACGAATGCGGTAAAAAAAGGCGGTGCTGGACTGGGCTACTAATGGAACCCGAATACCGAGCAATAAAGGGCGCGATGACCTCAGCTCTGGAGTCAACGCGCTGGAGACACCATAAGAGGCGGTCGAGGAATAGCCATATGCGCGACGGGGAAATCAAACTCCCAGCAGCAAAAACTGCGCATGTAAGCGACCGAGACTGCACGCCCGTTGGACAGGAATTGTGGCACAAATCCGTTTCCGCAAGCGCCTGCGCAAGGTCCCGAGACCGGGAAAGATGCAGTGGGCCGCAGGGGGTGTGGGAGGGGAGGTTTACGGTGTAGGGTGGCAGGGAGACCAAGGTGAACCATTTCCAGCGACGGGTTAGAGGGCATCGGAGTTGTGAGCACATCGCCAACAGGGGGTGGCGCTTTGATTCAGGCACGGCACTAAGAGGGCAACCAGCAACCCGAGCCGCCGGCAGTGAGGAAGCTATTGGCGGCGCGTTTTCTCCTGTCGCATGGAATACTCCGCTTATATCAGGACTTAAGTGGACGGTTAAAGAGCGTACTAGAGACATGATGCCGAAAATTCAAAAAATGGTTCCCCGCCTTCGCGGGAATGACGGCCCTGCGATGCGGGCATGCTGGCCGGCATCGCGCGAATCGCCGTTGCCGAACTAAGAGCCTTGCAGCTTTGGCGTATGGACACCATCAGCCAGCTATGCTGCCCTTCCGTCAAAATTTCACCTGGATGCGCCCTCTGAGGCTCTGCCCTTCGTAGTTGAGCACCACGCCTCGCCAAACAAGCCATGCGCAATGACCCGCTGCCCAGGGCAAAACCGGTGCTTTCGTGGCGTCGCATTGGAACAGGCTGCTCTTCACAGCCCGGAATTTTGCCCGGGGCCAAATGGACGGCTGACCTGATTGACCTACTACGCCACTTCAACGGTATCAGCTGCGAGAGGGTATTTGTCCCCGGACAAATGCCGCGATGACCTTATTGGAAGGTTTCGCTGCGTACAGAACAGCCGGGTTTTCAGCCCAGGTGAATTACCAGTGCTGCATGCCCGGGTAATGCCCCACAGTAAGGACCAGGCGCCGCTCGCCTCTTCAAGCCGGCGGGATTCTGTCCAGGCTCATCTTGTGCGGGAAAACAGACCCTCCTCCACCCGGCCGGAACAACCAAAGCAGGGAACTCGAGGCCCTTGGCACATGCGCAGGGCATCAGTATGCAACACTGTCCCTCAAAGCGATCGGCTGGGTTTTCGCCGGCTTCAGCGAGGCAAATGGAGGAAACGCCAGCAGGTATCGCCCTTCGAGGTTTCCTGCTTCAGCCTGGTCGTTCTCGAACGCCCGCGCGCGGAGACCAACTCCTCAAGTTTCAATACGCGCCTGGCCTTTTCACCCTTTTCGTTCTCGGTGAAAGCGCAGCAGCCGCTATGCTGCAATCACGCTGTTGGGCATGCTGTTATCAAGCGGCACGCATCGACCCGTCAGGGGATTCTTCAATCAAACTGGCAGAAGCCCTGCACCGCATTCGCTGCCGCCAGCAAACCCTGTTGTCGAGCCACGGTTCACAAAGGCGCAGGCCCTGCCACATCGAGACGTCCTGCTGGGGCATGCTGACGCAAGGCTGTGATGGTCTTGTCACCAATGCCCCGGGTCGGAGCGAGGGTTGAACGATGGCTCAGCACAGCGCACCATCGTCAGCAGGTTGGGCGACCAGACGCAATATAGCATAGGGACGTTCTTGAGTTTCCGCACGCTCGAAAAAGCGCTGGCCGCGCATACGGTAGAGGAAGAGGGGAGGAGTGAAGGGTGAGAGGTAATGAAGGGGGATCGAGCGACGAGGAGATCGGGAGGGCAAGAATAAACAGGTGAAAAGGAGGAGAGGGAGGGCGAAGAGAGGACTAGAGAAGGGGAGAGAGCTGGAAGCTCCGAGAAGATGCGCACAGTAAGGAGTGAACAAAGAAAAGGTTAAGGGAAAGGCAAGAGGGGACAGGGAAGATAGCGAGAAGGGAGAGAGAGAGGAGGGAGATGGTAGGAGAGATGGGAAAGGAGGGCAGGGAAGAGAGAGGATAAAGGACAGAGGAGAGGAGGAGGGAAAGAGGAAGGATTGGGGATAGAAAGAGATTGAGAGCGGTGGGGGGGAGGGAAGAGGAGGAAGGAGGAGGGGAGAGAAGGGGAGGGAGAGGGAAAGCGGGAGGAGAATGGAAAAAGGAAAAGAGAGAGAAGAGAGGGGGAAAGTAGAGGGAAAGAAGGAGAGGAAGGGCAGAGGAGAGAGGGGAAAGAAGGAGAAAGAAGGAGGAGATTTGGAGGGAGAGTAAAGGAGAAGGGGGTAAGACAGAACTAGAAGAGGGGAAGGAGGGAAGAAGAGAAGGGAGAGAGAAAGATGGAAGAGAGGGGAAAGGAGGGAGGGGGGTGGAGGATGAGGGAGAAGAGGGGAGCAAGGAAGAAGGAGGAAGAGGGAGGGACGAAAAGTAGGAGGAGTGGGCGCGAGGTGGCAAAGAGATGGG
>Ga0163217_1082865_pt1 | contig 10823 bp, 12 predicted proteins | sample SynspAceP_FD_185933 | JGI IMG/M metagenome (GOLD analysis project Ga0163217, IMG submission 185933) | Saline lake microbial communities from Ace Lake in Antarctica - Synechococcus sp. Ace-P (PacBio error correction) | ecosystem: Environmental > Aquatic > Non-marine Saline and Alkaline > Saline ...
GGAGAGTTGAAATCCTCTCAATTACAACGAATAAAAGGCACCACCGAGGGGTGCCTTTTTGTTTAAGCAGAACCGTGCTGCCCGTTTAGTTCGAATTAGATTCCGGCACAAATTGGGTCACGATCCACCGGAAACATCCACAAGCCAGCGCCAAGGCCCCCCAAACCTGGAAAATCAAGGGACGAAAAGAATGATCCCAACGGAGATGGTGCGGACGTGGTTCTCACGCTTTTCGCCGGCCCCGCCAAACGCCGCGTAGGGTAGAACAGCGCAAAGCCAAAAGGGCGGCAGTCTAATGCGATACGACGTTTGGCCAAGTTCACCGCGGATTCATGATCGTCCCCCACGCCATTTTCGTTATCAAAGGTGCCGCCATCGAATGCAACAGGCCCGACATCCGGGATCAACGATGTAGATGATCTCGGAGAAAGTCGAAGCAACAAAGCCCGCACAAAAACAAGCACCAGCAATCAACGATTCAAACAAGACTGTCAGCTCGTTGTCAAAGCTTTTCAGCACTGCTGGATAGTAGTGTTTCACCGCCACGGAGATCACAACAAGTTTCACAGTGCGACTCCGATCAGGGATGGTAAATACCATCCGAGGTGCAACCTTGGCCCTGTCTCGCGCAACCACGGGGCTAGCACGTCCCGAGGTATAGAGAATCAGCACGAGAACAGCAGACCGAAGACCGGGTATAGATCCGCGCAATAGGCCACGAGAAGGCAATAACCAGCCTTCGACGCCTCACGCGTCTGGTTGAATGCCGCAGGCTCAATCAGTTCACACCCCACAAGGATGGCTGATTCAGGATCGCCAAGCGTGGACCAGTGATCACCCTTGGGTGACCGATCCATAATCCTTGAGCTTGCGATAGCGCCGCCAAGCATGAATGCACCACCTGCCCCAAAGCCGCGGGCAGCGTCGGGGTTGGTGATACCGCCAAGGATTGACCCCAGCAACCGCAACGATCAAGACCAAACGCGGCGGAAAGACCGCGGATCAGTTTCGTTAACCGTGCGCAACAGCTCTTCAGCGCATAGACCACACATAAACATTCACAAGCCCACGAACGGCAGCGCCCATCAGCACCACCAATGCCACCACGATGACGTTGCATGGGCCACATCAAGCAGGATGTCCACCCAGCAAACGCAGAACCAGACAAATGCCGCCGATGATCCAAGGGGCGCTTGTCCGCCGAAGGTGCCACACGCGCGACCCGTCGTCAATGACCAGGCCCAGCAGGTATCAAAGGGATGATCGCAACACCGGTCCCGATCGGAGCGGCATCAGCGATCTTGTTCTGCTGCCCTTCTTTGGGCCCAGTTGCTTCTTCGGTCAGGCTTTTCGCTTGGCCTGTTGACCACCCGCGCTCTTCCGATCGCGGCTTGTTCGGTCACCGCTTGATCCCAATGCACTTTTGCCCGTTGCTAGTTCGATCATTCGCGGCCTGTACAGGCTTCGCCGACGTTCGTGCGCAAGCGCTGGCGCCTTCCCGATTCCGCCCTAAAGCTTGAAACCACCTGTCGCGCTTTCCCACCATACAAGGTTCCCCCGAACAATTCGTCCCCGACGACAGAAGGCCGGCATACCAAGGAACCACGTAAAACCTCGCCCCGCGTGATGGTTGCGCTTGGTCGCCCCCTTGGCAGCAGCAGGCGCTTTTTTCAGGTTTCGCAGCGCGTATCAATAAGGCAACTAGAGCGCATAAAGCAGCGCCAGCATGAATCCCGGAAGCAATGCGCCTTGAACCGCGTGCCACAAAGACACGACGCAGGCCGCCAGATACGGGTCACCGCGATCCGTACACTCCAGCTGAGTTGCCCGTCTTATTTGGCGCCGCTGAGTAACAAGTCACCAGCAATGTGCCCAACGAAACAATAAACAATGGACCGGTGGGATAATTTGCCCCAAGGTACAGACAGAGCGCGCGATTACGCCGTTGAAAGCTCGGCGAATATCCGTTCCGCAACAATCGTAAGCAGGGCAAAGCAGCCCATCGTAAACACAGTCGCGCCAAAAATTCCTCGTCGAAGCGGCAAGAAACAGCATGCCCCAACAGACTCGAGTGATAGCGCATTCAGGCCACACAGGCAACGGGCCAAACACCTCGCGCATCGTGGTGAGCAAGTCGTTAAGCCTAATCTGGAAAAAGCTCGAGCGTGGATTCCCATGAAGAAGCGAGGCAAGAAGCGGCCTCGATCGACACGCCCCGCGGAGAACCGTTCGTTCTCATCGGGCTCCGGTTCAACGATAAAGTACATTACGAGTCCAGCGCGTACTTCCCACCCTTTTGGGGGAAACCGATTCACACGAGCGTAGATGCGGGATACGCGAACATTGGACACCGCGTCGTTGGGACGCAGAGTTCCCGATCACGATACCGCTTGACGATTGTCAATCGCTCTGATGCACCATCAACCCCCGCACTATCGAGCGCGCAATGATGCCCGAAAGATAATGATAACAGCACTCACCGATGCAAAGCCCACCGGAAAGCCGGCAGGAATGCCGCCAAAGGGCGGCAAAAACAATGATCAGAGCCAACTCGACGACCCCGTCGAGACCAAATAGATGGACGCCCTTGAATAAATGTTGCCCTCATAGGCTTTTTTCGCCCTCGGCCAACGTATCGCGGTCGAGCATATTTAATCTGCGCTCTCAGGCCCTTCCGGACTCTAACAAAGCAAGATAAAAACTGATATGCCTGCCAAATAACCATTACGCAGAAGCGCAAAGCAGGATCTGAACAGGTAGGAACGTAGCCATTTGGAACCCGTTCGGCGAAAGCGATGTCTCCACTTCCAGCTTCAACAGACGCGCTTGCGCAGCAACAAGCTCTAGCCGGTCGGATGCCGACGGGTTCGGTGTCACCATGGCGCCACAGGACAGAACCGCCATAAAAGCCACGTGACAATAACGCGAAAGGGGATCATGAAGCACAAGCGCGCCGATACATGTCGATCACAGTTGTATGGACGAGCGCTTTTGGTGCGGAACTTGGCTACCGCATAGAACAGCGTCCAACCCCGTAACGTGCCGCGCCTTGGCACAAGAGGTGTAAGACACACCAAGACACGACGACCTAAGGCGTTGAAAAGCTTTAGTTCTTCCGCAAACCAGCTGATGGTCGAATTGGCAGCGGCGAATACCAAACGCCGATCAGAGATATCAGCGGACGAGTAGTAAAAATTCGCTGCATAAAGATATTATATGGGATCTGTTTTGCAGGCACCATCAGCAAATCGCGGCCCACGCAAAAAAAGACCCCCCGTACGGTTGGCACACACCTTCCAGCCCGCGCGACAGCCCAGGCCCACATAACGCCTGCGCTTCCAACCAATCCCTATGGCCGTGAACAATCCACCGCGAAGCGCCGATCAGACCAGGCCAAAGAACTAGCTCTGCCGAGGCACCGTAGTAGATGAACCTGATCAGCTGCTTTCGCCATTGGACCAGTCTAGCCACAATGGAACGGGTTCATGCACGCGCTGCACAAGAATTATAGAACGCCTCAAGCTAGGTTGCCGCAGACAAAAGGCTGATCCAGCGTTTGCCCTCTTGGCAACTGGCGTCCAACGGCAGTCTGATTTTGGTTGGCCCCTTCCGCGGCGCGGAAAAATCGCTGCGCGATACTGCAAGTCTTCTGCATTGATATCCCCAACCTTCGCCGCCCGGTTTTCACAGCGCGGGCTTGTGCGAAATTATCACCCCCCCATACACCCTTTGCGTGCCTGTTTACGAGGTAAAAGTCGCGTGCGGGGCCGCCCAAAGGCAGCCCCCATGTAATCCCAACCGGGATGACTTACATTTTTGCCAAGAACGCCGCTGGCGTTGTCTTCGACATAGTTAGCAATCGATTTTCGACAACCAATTCCTGGCCGAATGCGGGACAGCGAGATTTCAAAAGCCTGGTACGGCATGTCAGTCGCAACAGGGTAATCCGTCATGTTTCTCCACGTACCATCACACGAAGCGTGCTTTTGGCGCGGCGCCCGCGCGACCACCGATACGCATCCCAAACATCGTTCGGGAACTGCTATGGTTTTACGACCACACGCCCTGCTCGCTGCAAACGGGAACAACTGCGGCACCGTTTATTGCAGCGTTTCACGACGACAGAACCTGTTGGTCGGTCGCCATCCCGATGCAATATTCGATGCATCTTTTGCCTGTGGGCAGGCCGTCAGGGTCCCGTGACACAATCAAGGTTGTAACCCGATGCTGTCAGATCCCGAACCTGGCTCGTGGAACCAGCGGTGTAATAGATCTTGGCCGACTTCCTGAAGCCCCGCGCGTTCGTCGCGCAACAACTGGCCAAGCCACCTCAAGACTCGTCAGCGCGGCCCCGACGAACAGCGCCTGATACAGTTCCACCACCCAGGGATTTCGAAACCGATGGCGCCCAGTTTACTTCGAACCCTTGCGCCCAGACCGGGCGCATGCCGGAATTTCAGACATTGAAGTCTAGGGCAGAGTTGACTTCCTGGCGACCAGGCACACCGGACTCGCGACACCGAGTTACACGGCGAGGAACATCTTCAATGTTTGAAGTGATTTCACCGATCTGGTTGTGCAGATCATGGCCGCCACCAGCTCCTGGTGCAGGTACCAGTTTGGTTCAGCCTTCGGGCTGTGGCACGCGAAAGCAGCGGCGTGAAATACCCAACCGGCTGCTTGGCCGATAAAGTATATAGTCGGCGGCGTGTACATATCGCCTGACCGGCGATACGGCCCTCAAAGACTTCGAACCGGCCGACAGCTCCGCCGGGCTTCTTTCGATGGTCAACGTGCCGATAAGACATTGTTTCTTTAACCATATTGTTCAGATAGGTGGCAGCGTCATCGAGCACGCAAAGCCACGGGGCCAAGCGGTGCCATGGTCAGCGTGCTTTTGCCGTTGGTGCATACAGCGGTGCGGCTAATGTGTGGCTGCAGCAGCGGCCAGACCCGCCAATGGCGCGGATGTCTTAAAGAAATGAACGACGGTCCCATGTGTGGATATTCCTCCAGATCATATGAGGGTGCCCGCGCTTATTATATGCGCCGGCAGGTCATTTTCAGTGACACTCAAGTTTAACGCAATGCCCGAACATGAAAAAGATACCACTACTTGCGTAAGACCAGCACAGTTTTTACACGCCCAAATGCTGCAGACGCAAGAAGTGACTTCCGCCATAAAATCTTGTCCCCGCAAAGCATAGCGGGTGAGAAATGGCTCGCTGCATCTAGATCTTTGATGGTCGCGAGGATTTCCCAGTACAAGCTCATGCATTCCGCCGACCCGTCATTGCCTGATCGCCCCACCTATGCTCAAAAGCTGACGCGTCATTGCTGCCGCTCCCTTTGGTGCTGGCGGTGACGGCCGATTGCCTTTGTGGTTGCATTACAGGCTCCGCGCCCCGATCGCGAACCGCGAAATCAGGACGTTAGAACAAGCAAGCTGATCGACCGGCCAAAAAAGTATTGAGCTGCGCAACTATGTCACCAAGCACGCAAACGGGTTTTTACTTGTGTCTACGGCTTCTGCCCCGCCCGAATGTAACGGGGGGGCAAAACATGCAGGTCGCGCAGATCCTGTCAGCGATGATTTATGGCGAAGAGGCAATTTCTTTGTCTACGACTACACGGACCGCCGCTCAGTCAGCCCCGCGCCAAACGAACGACCGCGGATCAACGCACTTTTGCCTGTCAGTTATTATCCGCGCGCCAGAGGCACTTGCTGTGTGGGAACGAACTGATGCCGGCCATCGCGCGCAAATGGCGCGGTATCACACCTAGATTGGCCTAAACCGTTCCGACCGGTGAAGACGCACGCATGATCACCCTATGTGACGTCCGTTTCCAGTTGGCAGTGGTCTGATGGCACGGGGATATTCGATCGATTGGACGTTGCTTCGCCTACAGCGTTGCCAACCAGCCGTTTCGACGTCTTGCGCGGCTGCATTCTCGCACGTTCTTCTATAAAAATTTTGGCCCCCCCGCGATCACGCGTCACCGCGCTTTTTCTGGTCTTCGGTGTCGGTATGCTGTCAACCCTGCGCGAAACGCCGCCTTGCGGATTGCCAAGCTCAAAGAGCTCACCCAACGGGTATTTTGATGCCCAAGAAGAAAACGCGGGGCGTGTGGCGCGCGAACCTGCACGACGGACTCAGCCAGATTCTTGTGGGGGTGCGCTACTGCGCTCGACAATGCCGCGCGACAGGCTTGAACGGGGCGACACCCGCCGCAGCACAAGAGTATATATAATCAGACGCTTTGCCGAACATCGCAGAAGTCCGCCGTATCAGCCGTTAGAGCTACGTCCAGCATCCTTGGATGATCTAGGCTTGTCCGGCGCTGAAAACCTGGTAGCAACAGTTTGCAACTACGGAACAGGTCGTGAATGCAGATTTCAACCACAGTGGGTGGTTTCGCTAACCTGTCTGACGACGAGCTCAATTTGCACTGTACCGATTGCCCATAGAGGCCGCTGGACCAATACGAACGCCATGCCCGCTGCACGGAAAGTTATTGTCGACCTGCGGGGATCACCGCAGGGGGCGACGCTCTCTATCATCTGACGACGGGGGGGCTAAGCCAAAGACGCGCTCTGTTTCAAGGCGGGCTTGGGGCTTGCGCAATGATGCAAGAAATAGGATTGGAACAGGCTTGACGGGACGCTGACGCTTGCAGCCTCCGCCCAAGCGGCAACCAATCACCGCCACCTGTTGTTATCCGCTGACTCCATATTCTGTGCGCCCGCCGTCCGATCGCCTGCCCTGACCCTGATGGAGATGCTAGCCGAAGCACCTCATGCCGCCCTCAGCCTCTCCCGCCACACATATTATCAAGGTCATGATTGTTCGCGATCACGCCGAATGTACGCCGAAGCTATCTCATTCGATCCTAGAAAAGCTAGCGATGATATTGAAGGTGGTTGGCTGTTTGCCCAACGGCCTCGCGCTGCCATTGATAGCGTCCGCGCAGCTGGCACCTGAATGCTGATCTTATGACCCTCAACATGCCCGAGACGCGGACTTTCGGCGACTGAAATTTTGCTGGAGCCGCGACACTGATACCGCATCGTGATCGTTCCATGCACGTATAACCCCGAATATATCTCTCGGCGCTGAGGCACGGTCTTTGGGCTATAATCAAGACGTGCCACCGACCAGATCAAGCTGGCGATCGATAGCGGTGATTGGCCCGGCAGTCGCTATCTGTGCACCCGGTGCGCAAGGGCGCTGAACCAAGGACGCAACGCGTGAACCGCCTGACTCGAGCGGGAGCAGACATCTGCTTGCAGCTGGGCACAGGCAATCCACAAAGAAGTGCGTGACCTTGGAACATCTCCGTGCGTTCCGTCTGAAGACGAGCAGCGCGCGCAAGATACATCAAACGCAGCTCGGCATCTCGTCGGACTGCGGGCTGACACGTTATGCGAGACAATGGGTTGTTTGCCAAAGGGACGGTGAGTCCGGCTTTAGAGGCCGCAAAACCCGCGTCTTTGAGATTACGGCTCCGATATTTTCAAAAAATTAGAAAATTTACCGATTTCAGCGCAACAAAATGGAAAGATTTTAAGCCCCTAGCGACACTTTTAGACTCACAAAATGTAGCCATTGACCCTTCGCCGAGAGGTACCCACGGCACCACGCAGATGAACGGCCTTTGGCTTATGACAGATCTGCCGAGATTACAGATAATCCGTCGCTCATTCTAGACACAACACGCATGGGCGGTAACGCGACCATAACCAGTCACCTCCGCCCACGTCAAGAATCGGGGGCTTATTTTTGCGCAGCCAGTTTGATAAACGACCGCCCTGACGACACCAAGATGACACGTAAAAATGACCGGAATATATGACGTTCCACGGGCCACTGATTGATCAGGGTGTCGATAACCTGTATTTGGCTATCCAGGCGGCGCTTGTCCTGCACTAGAGATCCGAGACTTACACTGTCATTAAATATCGATAACAAACTATATACACACACGTGCTGGTGCGCAGCGACAGGGCGTGGGAGGTGACATGCCGCCTGAAGGCTCACTGGCCGCTCGACCGGGGATAAACACGGGCGTTGGTGCTTCGTGAACCTCTGGCCCCGTGCCTCCAACGCTCGTGACTGGTCTGCACCGGACGCCTTGCTTCGAATTCCATTCCGCTTGTGTTCGACGTGTCACGTCCCGACCTCTATGATCGGCCTTCTGACGCCATTTCAGGAAGCCGATACTCGTTGGGCATCACCGCCCTGCACCAAACGCAATTGGTTGTGAAAAGACCGGGACCATAAACTGGCGCTGTCCTGCACGAGGCATTCACGTGGCCACCAGCGGGCGCGCCGGTCCGGTTCTTGTCGACAATCCAGGATGTGCAATTCGCACGGGGCAATAAACCCCCAAGAAACCGTCCGAGCTCCGCATTATCAGCGCCCCTCAAAAGCCGCGACATGGCGAGATACCGCAACTGGTAGGGCCATAGAGTCCCGCCAAACGCCCTGTCTTTATACCGCGGGCGCGTCATCAAACCTTGGCCCCGCGGCAAATCGCAACTGCTGCGCGAATTGCGAGGCGACGGGCTTTCATCACCTCTACTTGATGGCCCTTGGCAGCTATCACGCCCGTTCGGCGACAATGGCTGGGATGCTGGGGATGCACGGTCTTGTACCAGGCAACATGGCGATGCACGCTTGCGTCTGATGATTCTCAAACGTCGGGGCGTGTGTGACCGACGCATTACCGGCCGTCGTCGATCCTGTTTCAAGACCAAAGTCGAGAAGCACATCGACTCGACCCGTCGTCGATCACAAATCATGCCGGTCGACCATTCCTATGTCGGTGACGTGCATGTGCGATAGAGGCCTGCTGAAAGTCTGGAAATCCCGCGGGCAAAAACCAACTCGACGCGGTTTTGCCAAATGGTGGAAAGATCGAGGAATGGCCGCAATGGACCGGACCTGGAAGTTTGATACAAAAAGCAATGAGCAATCAAACCTGCAATCCGCGCTCAGTCAGGGGCTTGAGCCGCTGACCAAGATCACGCCACCGTTTAATATCACCACCGAAGTGCTGCCCAGCACATATGTGGGGCGGCAATATCTAATTCGAAGACACTCGAACCGTGATGACATCCGTGGCTTGGCAACATGGCTACGCTTTCTGCTCATCGGTAGGCAGATGCCACCCGCGCGCTGGTAATCAACGTCCGCGGGCGAGAGCGTCGTGGCTGATGAACCATGCAAGAAATGGGGCACCGCGAATGCAATACGGCTGCGCGTCAACATTTTCATCCGAAACAATGACGTCGTGGTAGGGGTACGCCAGTGCAGGAATTGCATGGCGAGCGATATTCCAAGCGTGGTCTGAACTCCCTGCCCGACTTTGTAAAGCGTGGCAGAGCCTTTCGGGCCAAGGGGTATCATTTTGTTCCGACCCGGAGATCTGGACCGATGCCATCATGGAGAATGTTGAACTACGATGGCCCCGTTTTATCTTTTGATTTGTCTGGTGGAAAAACACAAAACTGTCCAAAATGATCCCGTCAGGTAAAGCCCCACAAGCATGATGCTGGCGGTGCCTGTACGCAGGTGTGATCGACGAGCCCAAAGGAATAGGTCTTGGCTAAGCCGGAACGGCACAGCAACACATCGCGCGGCGCTGGCGCCGACATGAATACAGCTTATAAGACAGTGTTCATGTCAGCCTAAAATCAAAAAAGGCGGCCACAGCCATTCAGCCCTACAACCTGCGTACCCAACTTTTCGATGTTATTGACCGATCACCCGCTTGCGGTTCTGAGAGAGAGAGCGGCGCGTGTCATCGGACTGTTTTCAGGCCGCGCGGTTATAAACACTCGACAGCCTCAGACGTGGCAGAGGTGATGGAGAGAGGCGAGAACACACACACAATCACGCACGCAGGTGCCATCCGAACAGATCAAGGCGCAACTGTCGGATTGTACGGGTACAGCTGAGGTGAAGATGAACCTTACCTGTCGAAGGTCGGAGCGTTGTCGAACGCGAACTTGCAATGTTTCAAGGGGTTTCCCCCCCCCAGCGCCACAGGCGATAAAACGCGATCGAAGCCCTGCGTCTGGCGGAATAATATTTCGTGCCAATGTCGTTGACAGCACGTTGCGAAACGTTCGTTTTCGAGATTGACCGGCGCGCCCGCGAAAATTGATGCCTTCGCCGAGCTTGATAGCCGCCCTTAGGCGCTGGTATTGTCCGCGCGACCGTGTCGCAATCGCTGTCCTCGCGCAAACTAAATGCCGAGTAATGGCTCCGTGATCTAGCCTTAGCCGCAACAGGCTCTCTAGGCCTAGGTCACTGTTTGACGAAGCTCTGTCTGTGCAGTGTGTTTCTTGGCGGAAATCGCAAATATCGCCCCAAGAGTATCCCGTCGGTCGTGGTTTTGAGTGCTGCATCAGCTTTTCCGGCAGATCGGGCATTCGCTTGCTTTCACGATGCGGATTGAACGCCTTACCGCAGTCTTCTATATATCTTCGAATTGAACTAGTCGCCGGCAATCAAAAGGGTGCCTCCTGTAACGGGTCTAACGCTGTCCTGGATCCGCCGTGAAAGTAGGCGAGGTCGCCTAGTATCTTCACACCAAGAAAACGGCTTTATTGCTTTCGCGTCGGCTCAAGCATACTAGGCCGTTACATTTCCGAACCCCTCCTAAATACTTCTAACATGAGATTACTCGGGCCATTTTTGATAAATTGTCGATTTTTTTACGATTTCGATTGTGTCCCGGTCGCTGCTTATTTTGACGAAACTAAATCAGCCGGTCAATTAACATCTAATAAGGGCAAGAGAGTGCACCTTGCCAAT
>Ga0163217_1083476_pt1 | contig 10823 bp, 12 predicted proteins | sample SynspAceP_FD_185933 | JGI IMG/M metagenome (GOLD analysis project Ga0163217, IMG submission 185933) | Saline lake microbial communities from Ace Lake in Antarctica - Synechococcus sp. Ace-P (PacBio error correction) | ecosystem: Environmental > Aquatic > Non-marine Saline and Alkaline > Saline ...
TCCACCAAAAAAGTAGAGAGAGAAAAAATTTTTTTCCCCCAAAATCCCTCAACTCGCTTTTAAAGCCCGAAAATTTTTTCCCCGGTGAATTAGGTTTGGCCCCGGCAAAATTTTGCCTCGCCATGCTTGCCGAGAAAATTCAAACCTTTAATTCGCTTTCGTGGTTTTTCAGACCGTGGGGCGAATTCGTAATTTTCGCCGGCCGCCCCATGACCGCCGGAGTTCTCCCGTTCCCTCGCTGTTCTTCGAAACCGAAGTGGAGTTTTGACGTTTTTCTCGTTTGAAATTATTTCGTTAATTTTCATGGGTCAAATTTTGTGTGGGTGGAGATGGTTGAAAACCCCGGGGGGGGGGGTCCGTTGGCCGAGCATCATTCTCTTGACTCACACTGTTGATCGCTCACGAGTTTTGCCGTGAAAGGGCCATCTGAGCGGGTACAAAAGCGGATGGAGATCGTTTTCGAGATATGGCTCATTCGTGAATTACTTTCGAAAGGTGTGGGTTTTTGCCTATACTGTCGATGTTTGGCGATGTCCCTCCTGAGACTTTGCACGGGCTTTGGCGAATCAACACTCCACTTTCTCCATCCTATTTTTTTCTGCCACGGTCCGAATGGATAACCATGTCGATCGACAGAACCCACTGTTCCAGAACTGGGATTGCCCCTCCAGAGACTACCCCCGGGGGAGAGGAGAAATGAATACCCGAGCTGGTAGCGGGCGTTTCGCGTTCCTCTAAGGACGCTCCCGCGTTGGTTGGTCAGCGACACTCGGTTCAGGGACGTCGGCATCCTGTTGGGCCTCGCTCGTGGACGGCTGACCGATCCGTAATGATCAACGTACTCTCGGGACGCACGGAGAGGAAGGGCCGGAGATGAGGGAATTCACCAATGAAGAGATGATCCCTGGTGAATGGATCGTCGAGGAGTGCCGAACCGGCGGAGGTTCACCGAACAATGGATGGCCGAACCGGTTCGTGGACGTTCCATGGACATCGGGCGGTGCCGCTGGGACGTTCCGTTTTGCTCCGGACTGGCTCCCGCCATCGGGTGCGCTCGCTTCGCGTCGGTTCAAATGTTTCGATGGAACAGCCGCTCGAGAAAATAAAGCAAAATGAAGTTGCTGCGCGAGGTTTCGGAGGAAATTCCGGCAGCGAAGTGCCGTCACCGAAGCCTCAGTGGATCGCATTGCACCAAATGCGGGGACGGTCGTTGACGTTGCGCCCAATGTTGTGTGCAACAATTGTGCGCAACGGTTTGCGAAGCAAACGCCGGCTTTAATGGTGCACGCAAGGCAACTGCTCGTTTTCTCGGTGGCAGCCAAACCTAATCAGGATGTTTCGGCCGTTTGTGCAGCGCGGCTGCAGTTTCCTCGTTCGCAACGGCAACCGGAACCAAAAATGGGCTGCCGTGCTCGATCTGACGAGGCCGAGCGGGAAATATGTACTCGCCGGCCTGGCAAGATGCATTGAGCGAACCTAGCCATGACGAGGACCCGAACTCGCACTATGCGATCAGTACGTCATTGAGACACATATCGCCGCCCAGTGCCGCCGTGGCGGGTGCGATACAATTTCCAAGACGCTCGCGTGGTGAACTCGTTGCGTGGCAAATCGATGGCTCAAGAGGGGGCATGACACTGTCATTCGCGAGACAGTTCAATGTCGGTGGAGGTTTCTCGACAAGTTCAATCCAGGCGGCGCCTGGTGGTACGATAACTTGTGACGTCCTCTACGTCCCAGATGACGCCGTGGTTTGCCGTGCGGATTACCCGGGTGGGAAAAGGACAACAAAGCCTGCAGAAGGCATCGCCGGATTGGCAAAACCGGCGTGCTCAAAACGGACATCTACTACAACTATTATCGCGCCGCCAGTATCGCAAACCGGCGGACCTCCAGTGGGAAAAATTCAATACCGACCTGCGTGAGTTGTTGGTCGAAACTCAATGCACGGAGGCGGCGCCAAGGCGTTGGTATTTCAACAGCGGTCACGTCTCCGTGCGCGGACGACTTTGCATCACTCGTTGCGACGATGATTCCTCGAGTTATTATTCGCAAATGCCGCTCTATTCCGACGCGCGGAGGAGGACGACTTCGTTTTAAACGCTGCCCCTCTTCAATTGCCATCCTCTGCGGTACGGTGCTAAGCACGTCTGTCACCATTGATGTCGGTGAACACGTAGCAGTTTTGGGTGATGTATTCTCGGCGACAAGATCAATACCCGACGCGTTGCGAGGGCTTCAGGCTCAATTCTGGCTAACGATCGGGTTATGAAAACGAGTCGGTTCGAGTTCAACGGTCCCATTGACAAGACCTCTTTAGCAGCGTCGTCTCGTCGCGATCCCTGCTCATCGATCGCATTGACGATTCCGTGTATGAACTGGAGTCTGCATACGCTTGGCCGTGTAACTTCCGCATTTTCGCGGCCCATGATGCATGCGGTGCTTGTCACGTTGAGCAAAAGCACTCGCGCGATTTAGGCTTTTCGCTCTCGAATCAGATGACAGCCGCCTCGTCTCAATAATGAAGACCGCGCACGGTGTGTAGGATTCTCGCGTCTTGACCGAGGGACATGGCAACCGATGTCGATGAAGTTGGTCCATAGTTCGACCATTTGGTCATTCGACGAGCGGTCGCCCCAGGATCGGAGGTTTTCAGGCATGTCTCCAGTGTCCATGATGATGAAAATCGTCCTCGGCGAACCGACATCCGCCGAGGACGTCGGCACCTATTATCGCACCGCTTTTGTCAGGAAGATGCTGGCGACCGAGATATCCTTTGTCGCGTGGCACCTGCAGAGCGTCGACTGCTGTTTGTCCGGCTGACGGTAGTCCCAGCAATCCATATCTCATGCACCTTCCGTAGAGACACGGAGTCATGCTGGAAAACCTCTCGCGGTCAAGCTGTTGCCGGATGAACCTTCTTCACCTATTTCCAAGTGTGTGACAAGGAAAAGATGTGGAAGGCGCCCATTGAAACGTTTTCGAGTGATCGGTTTGTCTGTTTCAGCGTCAAATCAAGTCGGCTCCGAATAACTACCGTGATTCGGTGCGGCTTTGAATTTCAAAACGGTTGTTTGCGGATCAGTGAATCGGCAAGTACTCACGCACCGATGTCTTCGGTGAATCGCGTGAAGACGAGAGAACGGACAAATAGTCAACTGGGGGGGGGTAGGAATTCAATCAACATTCTAAACGACGGAGGACTTGAAATGCAACGAAAACAAATTCGAAGCGTGTCAAAACTTTCTCCGTCCTCGCTGCTCAGAAAGGCACTGATGATGATTGGCACAGGCAAAAATTGCACCGACCCACGTCTACAGCGTCTTCTACAATCACTTCGCGAATACAAGAGCCCTCTCGAGGATTCTTCTCGCCGGTCCGATGACCCGAAGTCATGCATTTGGAAGCATGTCGATCACTGACGCTCAGTTGTTTGTCCTCATCGACGGTTGGCCAAAAGACACCTGGGGGACTCGCTCGGTGAGGAGTTGGCCAGAATTCAGGGCGATTTGTGGCGGCCAGAAGGAGCGGGGTGAGTCCTACTCGAAGTGTCTTTGGATACCGGCAGCAAATTGTTGTCAATCGGAGCCACGAGGTTGTTCAGGCGGTGATTCCCTTGTCTGCCGACACGAAAGAATGCAGTCGGCAGATGCCACGAGAAGTCCTGCGAGTGTTGGCGAGAAACGAAGGTCACCATCTGCAAGGCGAATTTGAGGCAAGCTCAGTCCTGATTGCTGACAAGGGACCATTTAACGGTCTCGGAACCGCGGTTCCTACAATGAGCCTCCGCAACTGCGTTCGAGTCGCTTCGGCGATGCGAACGGTCGGGGCACTTATCTCGCCTGAAGATTGTGATAAGTCAGAAGATCAAGTGTACCTATGCATTCCCTTCGGTGACGAGGTGCTCAGCTTCTGCCGCCACACTCAGGGAGCATCACGGGCGCGAGCGTTCGCTCGCCTCGGAGGCGAATGATTCGCGTGTTGCTCGCTTTTCCTCGTCGCTGCGTTGAGCAATTGCAGATGAGTTGCGATCGAAGTTGGTGAAGCAAAATAATCAACAAAGAAACACGAGAGGACCTTTGGTTCAAATCAACATTCGGTCGGCATCGCTCGTATTCATGAGAGCGACAGTGAAAGTATAGTTTGGCACGAAAGAGCAGGACAGATGCTTACGAGGCAAAAACCGTCGGGCGAACCGGATCGTCGTCGAGAAAGTCGCGTCTTCGATAACGATCCAGCGAAAGCCATTGATTCGGTAAGCAGGTAGGTGCCTCGAGCCCGTCTGGAGGACTTGTCGTTTCACCAGCCGGACTGCAATCGACGGGGATGCAGGATGCACTCACGAGCTCGCCTGCGGGCTGAGATTATCACGTTAAGTCCCGCAAAGCGATCTCAAATCGACCGGCCGAATGCGATCGCCTGGAAATTGCAGATTTGCATCTTTTTCCTTCTGACCTTAGTCGAGAAAATCTCTCCATCGGAGCGTTCTTTGTCGATCCCGGAGGATTCTGCGAACATTTTTGCATCAAGCAGTGGGTTTGCGAATAGGTAGATGATCCGGCCGGTCACCTACCTTTTGCAACAAAATTTACGCCAACTTGAGGATGTAGAAATGGATTCAATGAAGAGCATTGCCGCACCTCGCAACTCGGAGCTGCTGTCGACCTCGCATTCGCGCGACTGTCGATACCGCCGTCGGGGCCGGAATTCAAGACCTTGCGGCCGTCTTGGAGCCGCGTTTGGTGACACGTCTCATACAGGCGAAGCCCTTCACCGGGTTCGCCCCGAACCGATGAGGCGTTCGCTCGGATCCCGAGGTGCACAAGTTGAAACGCTGTAAAACCAGAGAACGAAGGCACCTTGAGCGGCAATTTTGACGTACCACGTGGTGTCCGGCAAAGTGAGGCCTGCCCGGCGTTAATCTCAAGGGCCCAAAAGGTCAAACGACAAACGCGTCGACATCAGGTTAAGACTCCAACGTGATGGTCGATGGGGCTTTATCCGTGGCAAACGATATCGTCTGCGACAAAACGGCGTGATTCATGTGATCGACGCCGTCATCTGCCGGCCACAAACGATCCCGAGACGGCAGCGCAGCGGGTCAGTTCGCACCTTGTTTGGCCTGCCGCGAAAGCAGCCGCCTTGACGATGTGGCTGCGCTGAAGCCCCTTCACCGTGTTTTCGCGCCCAGACCGATGCGGGGGGGGGCGGGGGGGGATTGAAATCTAAAGGAAAGTTAAAGTAATAAAAAATAAAGTGGGTCGAAATTTGAACATGACATGATATACCAGAGGAAACTCAACACTAACAGCGACACAATACCCACTGAAAATAATGGGAAAATCTAGATCTGACTTTATTTTCGTTATTGAGATTCACTTAAGCTCATTCTCTTTACCTCGAGCGAGACTCTCTACATGTCAGTGCGTATCACGTATAACTTCTCGCCGGAGAATACGGGTTACACATACTCGTTGACACCGTAATACAAGGAGAGGTTAAAGCTACACCGATAACACAGGTACCCACGACGGCTGCCAGTTCCGTCGATCCCAGAGGAGTGTGAGTCCTCTATATTGAATTGTCAAGAGGACAGTTAATTATATGTTTTATAGAATACAAATATTCTCCACACCGCTCGGAGAGCTACCACGATGTGTTTTAAACATTCACAGGACGCACTCGCCGGAGAGGTCTTCCCTCTATCTCTCAGAGTCACTCGTGTATTGCTGTTTATGGAAAGTAATCTCTAAACGATATGCTCTGCGCCACACACGCAATTATCCGTTCGTACGGATCATATCACACATCTAGAGACGTTCATCCACTGCGCCTTCCACTCTTGTATCTCACCGCCGGTGGCCCCCTACACTCCCATCGTCGCGTCCTTTTCCCAGCCTACCCATCGTTTTTGGATTACGCTTTACTAACGTGCCGCAGACTTTCTTTGTCCGGCACAGGATCGCGAGAGCGTATTTTATCACCGTTTTCTTTCGCGACGTGTCATCCACTTGCGCGTGTTCTAGAAGCGAGAGTGTGCGTCAGAGCCTCCCATAATTTCCAGCATCCGAGGGGTAACACATGAGACACACTATGTTCCTAAAACATTACTAGGAATGCACGTTGTTGTCATGATGTTCCTGACGTCGGTCTTTTATACGTTCTACTACCTGAATACCCGAGTTGCGCTGTATATCGCTAAACTGACCGCGCTCGGGACCCCGTACACACCCTGCGTACATAGATAGTGGTCTACAAGTGCCGCAAACTTGCTATAATGAGAGGCCTTCTCGTATATATCCGTTTCTCCACTCTTGACACCGCCTACATCTTGCTCATGATGGCGCTGTCGAATGCTTAATAAACTGAGACAACGGCTGCTTATGATTAGTAGCAATACAGATAGAGTTAATTGATAGCGGTAGAATAGCCGTCAGCCCCCCTGGCGGTCGAGGTCTAAACCTCCTTGTTTTTTAAGCTGTTTGCTTCGAGGTTTGCGCTGAGACGATACCAAATGCGCTCCCGCGTCAACTACACGTTGCTCTCCGAGTGATGGCTCGACGCCTCTCCTCCCGTCGACACCCCACAAATATCTATTCCACCCCAGAGAGAGCAACACCGACACTCAGCTTTCTCGCGAGCAACAGCCGTCACACTCCGGCAATAGAACATTCGAGCGCAGGCGAGAGTAGCCTGCAGCATCTCAAATAACCCGCTGACCCCACTGTCACAGAGTCTATCTTCGAGAGGCGCGAGAGTGTCTTCCAGGTGGGCACATCTAGGAGAATCCGGCGCTCGCGAGTGCAGTTACCCCGTCCAACCGCATGAGACTCAACTTGTGAGAGGGATATTCAAAATGGCCAACCTGCGGTCTGTCCAACAATAAATAGCTGCTTTTGCTTCTTGCTGGCAAAAACCTGGATAGGAGAGCGCAATCTAGAAATTGCTTCAAACTTTGCCATACCCTATTTTTCGTTGCAGCTTTGGGGCCGCGGCCTTGCGCGCGTAAGTTACTCTCCACGTTGCCACACACCATCCAGAGCGCGAATAAGACCAAGACGCCTACCATTCTCCTTGCCTCCCGTCACACCCAGTCGCCAGAACTACTCCCGAGAGACTGCGAGATCCATTAGCAGAGATTCCCGGAAGATCTCCCGGACGTTGAAAGTACAGCTTGTTCGGCTATTATTGATCTCAGAGGCACCGAATAATTATAAGGGCTTGCGCACAGTCAGTCTCGTTTCTTAGAAGAGCGATAGCACGTACTCCACCCCGTCCCTTGCCCCCGGCCAACGCGACGACAGCACCACTTCTGAGAGCAATAAGATGATGCCTACCACAAATCGCGTCGAGCTTCCAGCAGTGTAGTATTCCCAGCCCTTTGATCTGTTTACTATGGTTGTCGCCACTCGAGTCATTACACCACTCGAGACTGCGGTTTTGTCGTCGCAACGAGAGAGCTCCACTGCCTAAAGCTTCTCGTTGGGGCCCGAGAGGTGCGCCTGGCCTAGACTTCACCTCCATTAAGCCGGGCCGAGAAGTTATTATAGGTGCGTCATCTGTGCCTTCGAGCCACATCTCCTGAGCCTGCCGAGACCCCACTCCTTTGATGATGACGCTGTACGATGCAGTGAACGATTAGTGCCGTCACCCTCCTGACACTCGACGCTCTCTATGTACTAACCCGTATCTACGAAACCCGAAACTTCCTACAAGCCGCTGTCGTTTATTATACTATGGGCACACTCTACGGCTGAGCAAGTCTGGTCTTTCTCAGAGTCCAAGTCCACTCAGCTAGGGTTGTCCTCGTTCGCATACCACCATACCTATATTTCATTCCTAATCTCCGCACCGAGCGCCACTCTGCACTCATCAGCGTCTGTCCCATCAGTAGCCACTATTCCGCGATAGAGCACCTGCCACACTGAAGTGATTGCCGCCTGAGCCTTATAGAGTTCCGACAGAGAGGTTTAGTATTAGCCCGCAGGACGACCATCTTGATTAGCCCGGCCCCCCCCGCCCTACCCCGGTTTCCACACCGCGACGTGCGCCACCCCCCATCAGTGCATCACCCCCCCCGCATGCCCCTCGGTCTACAAACACCCGAGACGTCATCAAAAAGGCACAACGAATCCACCCACAAGACGAGGTGCTAACGCAACAATAGGCTATTGTTTGCGCGCCGGCGTCATATGCTCCGCGTGGGAGCTTTGGCCTTCGCGACCATCGGCCGAAGCCCCCTTCCCCTCGCTGACCTTGCGCCGTGAGCTTGGCTGGACCGCACACGCGGATCTTCCTTGACAAGGTGCCTATAATACTACTGGTCCGCTGCCCCCCAACCCACTTCTCAAGACCTCCGAATCCGAGGGCACGTTGATTTAGGCCCATTCACCCCCCACCCGTTCACACTGCGTATTTGCGCCATGTACCTCGTCTGCGCGAACCCAACTCCGGGCCCCCTCCCCTTGTGAGTCCCTCGACCCGCTCACGTGCTGAAGGCCCCCTGCTGGCGAGTGTTTTCGACTCCGGCGCACCGGGCGAAGGTCTCCTTCCGCTTCACAGAGCGCACAGCTGCGGGGCTCGACACCACTTCCGCATTCGCAGCACCCGATTGAGAGAGATCCCTAACTGAAGGTATATCCGGCGGTCGTCAGTTTTCACCCCAGCGCGCTTTCTTGCTCGCCGCGGTGGCGCACGTCTGGCTCTTACCGAGCCCGCGACTCCTACCTTTTCCGCCGAGCATCAACCCGACCCTGCTTGCTAACCGGCGTCTCCGACAAATTCCAGGCACATTGCTTATCGGTGTTCTTACGGTTAACCGTTTTTGCGCAGCCCGCGTCTCACGCCCCACCACCGCGCAATGCGCTGCGTTTTTTTAGACGTCCCCGCAACACCCCGCGACCCTCCTAGAGACGCGTTTTGAGCTCCTGCGAGCTTTTTCCCCCCAGCCCTAGCCTCCCCTCAGCAGGCAGACTTTCCTGTGTCGGCGCTTCTGTGTCGGCGATTCCGTCCCTTTTTCCGGTGCTTTTGGCAATATCGAATCGGCCGGGCGTAACCCGTTTCGCTACCACCCGGTCCACTCCCTCCGCTGCCCCGTATGGAACGACCTCGTTCTAAATCTCCCCTCACGTGGGCCACAACCCAGGGCCCCGCGAGTTGAGCGCATCGATTTGGAAACCGCTGCGGCTAATGGACCACCGCCGACCCGTCGCATGGCGCGTGTGGTGTTTTTCGGTGGGGTTGGCTCCAGGCGGCCCCAAACCGAGGCCGTTTGCGAGCACCGCCAGGCCCAATATGCCCTCTTGGGCGATGGTTTTGTTCCGACTAACCGCGTCCGTATTAGCTCGATCGCCCACCCCACGTGACTGGCCGGATGTCATGCCTCCCCGCCGCCTCCGAGCGTGCGGAGAGTCGTCGCCAACACGCGTCGCGGATCGGGATCGCATTAAATTAAAAATATAAATAAATATATAAAAAAAATTAATATAAAACAAAAATATAAAAAAAAAAAAATAAAAGATAAGAAGAAAAATATAAATGAACTAAGATAAAATAAATAAAATAAATAACATAAAATATAACATAAAAAAAATAAAATAAAAATATATATATATAACAAATAAATATAAATAAAAATATTAATATTATATAAAAAAATATAAATATATATAAAATATATTAAAAATGATATAAAAAAAAAATTAAAAAAAAAAATTCAAATATATAACAAACTAAAAAAAAAATAAATCAATAATATTTAAATAAAATAAATAAATATAAATAAAAAAATAATAAAAAAAAAATAAAATCACAAAATAATAAAATAATTATAATATAATAAAAAAAAAAAAAAAAAAAATATATATATAAATAAAAATTAAAATAATAATAATAAATAAAAATCAAATTAAAAATTAAATTATAATAATAATATATATAAAAAATAATTTAAAAAATATACTTAAAAAATAAAAAAAAAACATAAAAAAAAAAAAAAAAAAATAAAATAATATATTATATATACACTAATCATAAAAAAATAAATAAATAAAAAAAAAAATACTAAAAATATAATACTATAAATCACAATTTATAAAAAACATTATAATAAATATTAGGCGAATATAGGTATTACAAATTAAACAAACCATTTAAAAATTAATAAATAATATTAATATACAATATAAAAATAATAATTAATAAAAAAAAAATATAAAATATTAAATAATATATAAATTAAATAAAAATAAATATAAATATATAATAAAATAATAAAAAATAAAAATACAAAATTACACTAAAATCAAATAATCAATATCTTATATATCAAAAAAAATTTAAAATAACAATAAAATAAAAATAATTAATATATATAATATATATTATAAAATCTAACTTTAAAATTAAAAATATAAATAAAAAAATAAATATAAAAATATTAGAAAAATAAATATTAATATATAATATATTAAAAATTAAATAAAATACAAAAATAAAATAATCAAAATAATTAAACAATAATATTATAAAAATCAAATAAAAAAGTAAAAAAAAAATAATAATATAATATCAAATAATTATCAATAAAATAAAAAAAAATAAAATATTTAAAAAAAAAATTACATAATAAATAAAATATATAAAAAATAAATATAAAAAAATAAACTATCAAATAACAAATAAATATATAATAAATAAAAATAACATAAATAATTATTAATTAATAAATAAATAAAAAAATAAAAATTAAATAAAAGTGAAGGTGGGGAAAACATAAATCTAAATAAAAATATAATATTAAATCATAAAAAAATAATATAAAT
>Ga0163217_1098145_pt1 | contig 10823 bp, 15 predicted proteins | sample SynspAceP_FD_185933 | JGI IMG/M metagenome (GOLD analysis project Ga0163217, IMG submission 185933) | Saline lake microbial communities from Ace Lake in Antarctica - Synechococcus sp. Ace-P (PacBio error correction) | ecosystem: Environmental > Aquatic > Non-marine Saline and Alkaline > Saline ...
CCTCCGGGGCCCCCACGAAAAGAGGGGATTAAAACCTGGAAAAAAACCGGGCGGCCCCCCCGGCGGCGGTGGGATTGGGGGGTCGGGTAAGGGCCCGGGCCGGAACTTGCCGAAACCCGGACGGGTTGCCCTGCCCGGCCGTTTTGGATTGGAATCATCCGCAATAATCCCCAATCCCTCAAAACTGGGCCGCCAGACGGGCCCCTTTTTCGCAACGGCTTTAACAAACTCCATCATCTGACTTCGCCGAGTCCCCGAAAAGGCGGCTTTCCCAGTTGCTCGGCAGGCCGGGCACCGGGCCGCCTCGCTCGGGGCCCGCCACAACCTCGCCCAGGTGCCCAGGCGCGCACACCACCCCAGGCCCTCGCTGATTAGCGCATGGCGCCGCTTCGATCCTTTCGCGGCCCACCAGGCAGTAGCCGAACAACCGGCAGGTTTTTTGAAGGGTGTTTCCAGAAGGTTCCCTCCTCCGGCACTCGCCTTGTTCCCTGTAAGCCAGTTGAAAGAGGGCGGGACGCTCCAGCTTTTGCCTGGATCGGATGCGGGCGTGGAAACGCCCGCCGCAAGCACGGGGCAGGTTTCCGGCACGCCTCCCGCGTGATGTGGGCCAATGGCGTGGCAGAGGCGATTCCGCCGGCCCGTTCAGGGATCTGACCACAGCGCCGTAGAGCTGGGCTTGGCTTGAGCAGGCGCCTCGATCACCGGCCCTCGTCCTGCGTTGAAGGTGCGCGGCCGTCGATGCGCGCGCGTCGAGAATGCCGGCGCACCAGCGCTGAAAGCATTCGCTATGGACCCCGCTGCTGGGCCAGGCCGCAGGATGGCGTCACCGGCCTCCACCTGCTTTCCCGTCGATCAGGGCGGTCGCTTTTGCCACATCCACTGCCAACACAGAAGCCGGAGCAGGTCGTCAGCGGCCAGGGCATAGAAGCCCGCATCTCGCCCGTTTTCACCTCCGGAGCAGGGCGCCAACGCTTGGCCTGCACCGTCGGCAAATCCTTCCACCACTGCGGGCCATGGCCTCAGGGGCTGAAGCTTGCCGGTGGCGATGTAAATCGAGAAAGAAGAGAGCGCTCGGCGCACTGGTGATCCACGTCGTTCACCGCACATCGCCACTAGATCGACTGCCCCACGTCATGTGGCGGCCAGGGCCTTGAGCCAGTTCCAGCCTTCGGTGCACCCATCGGTGCCGGCCACAGCCAGGGGTTGCTCAAGGCCGCTCGGCACGGCGGCAGAGCCCACCGAGCCCCCAGCGGCCGCCGAGCACCTCGGGCGCCGGTGGATTCAACGCTGGTCCGGATCCGCCTCGACAAAGCCCGACCCTGCGGCGACGTCCAACTCCCTGCTGTGGCGGTAGTCCATGGCATCCCGCTTCTGTGGAACAACTCTTGATCCTGTGCATCCTCTGATGGGACACGGCACTGGCTCTCCCGGGGCTGACCACCCGTGGCGGTGGACGGCGCGAGATTTGACACAACCTCCATCACCACTGCGATGCAGACTCCTTTCTGCTGATTGAAATTCGAGGCGGTGTTGGCCCGCCTCCCATCCTTGATGGGGCCGGCGATGTTGGCTTCGATGATGATTTCCTGATCATGATCCTTGTGATCCCATTGCCTCCACACAATCTTTTCAGGACTTGCCATTAAGTTTCCTGAGTCTTGATTTGGTCAGGAAACTATTCAGCACCTCGATCATTCCTCTCATGCTTTTCGATTGAGTGGATTGGTCGTCGGTTTGATCGTTTGATCTCAGGTGAATTGCTGTTTTAGGCAGCGGGTTTCGTTTGTTATGCCTTCCTCCCTTTTCCCTCGAGCTCTTGCTCTCCTGCTCTCCAGCAGTGGTGTATTGCATCCCGCTTCGCCGATTCCACAAGGGCCCACAACCCTTGCCTTGGCGATGTCAAGCGAGCAACCTGCCAAGCAAAGCGCTCCACCAGCCTCAACGGAACGTGGTGATCCGCGACGTTCAGACCAACCTGACTTTGAGCCTGTCATCAGTCCGGTGGTTTCCGCAAACGGTGGCTTGGGCTTTCCCAGCCGTCAATGTCAGGCATGTGGAACCACCGGCGAGGCCAGCTTGTACGGCCGCTGGTTTCTTTCGGAAACCGCACGCCAACGGTGAAATTCCGTCCTGGCACCCTGACCGCCGGCCCATCGCACCTTTGCCCATTCGGCACTCGGTGCGGGTCACCAACCTTCGTAACGGCCGCATCACCATAACGTGGCGCTCAACGACCGTGGCGTCTCGGCAACACGGGTCATTGATCTGGCCCACGGAGCCGCCCAGAAATTTGGGGCTCTCATCTCCAGATTGGCAATCGCCCAGGTCCGCCTTGAGGTTACTCGCAGTAAGGTCTGACGACCTCTCTGATCTCCGGCCCATCCGTCCTTTGGCCGTGGTGGGTCCTTTGTTTTGTCAGCCGATGTTGTTTGCTGCAGCCGGAATCGACCTCTGCGCCGAGGCTGCTGCGCTGGTGCGCTTCCGCTGCGATGGCAGCTAGACGGCCTTTGCACTTCGTGCCCACGATGGGTTGCCTGCATGAGGGCCATCTCAGCCTAATTCGCCGGGCAAGCCCTGGCCTCAGCCATCCGGCGGCGCTGAGCCGGTTATTTCAGCCCGGGGTTCTGTGAGCGTAGTTCGTGGAACCCAATTCGGAGGCCGAGGGCGGCGATTTTCAAGACAGCTACCAATTCCCCGGATCCGAACCGATGCCGCAACAGCAGCGGGGCTTGGTGCCCACGCTCTGTTTTGCAAACCTCCCGTTGGAAAGATCTTCTTCCGGGTGAGAGGCCGAGGTCACCCGGGTCATTTCCGCGGCGTCCTTGCTGGAGACTCTCCTGCGCCGATCCAGCCGGCCATTTTCGGACGGCGTGGCCACCGTATCGCCCGTCTGCTGGCGTTGTATTCGTCCCGATCGCCTCCTGCTCGGAGAAGAAGGACCTGGCAGCAACTGGTGGTCTTTGCGCCGGGTCGTGGCGGCTCTTTGGTCTGCCGGTGCGGCTGCAGGGCTTGTTCCCCACCCTGGCGCGAAGCCGTAACGGAACTGGCCCGGCAGTTCCTCGGATCGCTACCTTTCCCCGCTGAGCGCCAAAGGGCAGCGCCATCTCCCGGGCCCTGCTAGAAGCCGCCTGAGGCCTGGCGCTGCGGACGGGCCCCTGATTGAGGAACGGGCTGCTGGCCAGAGTTACGAGAGCGGGTTGGAAGCCTCCGGTCTGCAGGTTGACTAACGCCGAGCTGGTCGGCGGCCCAAACCCTCCCAGCCACCCCCAATCCGGTCATCGGGTCTTGCTTTGCCTTGGCTGTGGCTGTGAACTGTGGGTCCAGCCGTCTGATCGATCACCACTTTCTGATGATCCCGAGCCCCGATTGTTTGCCATCGACGGCGGCCCGCCCGGTGCCGGTTAGAGCACCGTTACCCGGGCGTTTCGCCCGCCGGCTGGGTCTGCCTCTACCTCGATATCAGGAAAGCGATGTACCGGCCGGACCTGGTGGGTGCAGCGCCATGGGGTCGTACCGCGGATCCGGAAGGCCGTCGCCTGCCTCCTGGGCGATCTCGACCTGCGCTGGAGGGCGGGCTTGGTTGCCGAGCATGCGGGTCTGGATCCAAGGGCCACGAGGTCACTTTTCTTTTTGCGGCGATTGTCACCCCGAACCTGAACCGGCGGTCGTCTGCGTGGCGGCCCATGCGGCCGTGCGTGAGGCCCTCACCGCCAGCAGCAGGCCATGGGCGAAACCGCTCGGGAGGGCTCGTGGCCGAAGGCCGCGATATCGGCACGGCGGTTTTCCCCGACGCTGATTTGGAAGGTGGTTCCTGACCGCCTCGGTGGCAGGAGCGTGCCAGGCCGCGCGCCCTGATCTGGAGCAGCCGGGATTTCCCCGGTTTCGCTTCCTTGAACTGGGAGGGCAGATTGCCGAACGCGAACCGTCTTGATTTCCTGTCGGCGGTTGCCCCTGCTCGCTCAGGCCGATGACGCGATCGAGCTGATTTCAGCGACTGGCCCTGGAGATTCGAGGCGGTGATCACCCAAGGCCCTGGTGGATCTGTTTTTTCCGCGAACGGGTGCCTGAGGAACCTGGCCAGGAAAACTTGACGGTTGTTTTCGCTCCCCCTTAAGTCCCTTCTCCTCAGCAATAAGGGTTGAAGAGCTAAAAAGAAGCGTGAAACAGCTACTAAACACCAATAGGATTCAATCACTAGTTTTAAGCGAATTCCGCGCAATCAGCGATCACCCGTCAAACCATGAAATGAGCTCAAACGTCTTCATTGCAATGACCTCCAACCTTTCGGCGTCTGTGGATGCGCCCAACGTTTCGTCATCGGCGATGCGGCAATGCCATCGGAGCGTCCCCAAAGTCATTGGCAATCAGGGCCTTTTGGCATGATGATTTCAATTCGCTGGTGGAGCCCTGGTCAAGACTGGTTCCTGGTCGCCTAAGGAAAAGCGCAAGTAAACCCTTGCAGGCATCTTCCAAGAGATCGAGCACAATCCTCAAAGCCCGCTTTTCCCCGCCGTAGTAGGGTCTGGAACCTGATTGTGGCTTTCGGAAAACTTCGGGAAGCAATTACAATGGTGATCGGTTCGATCAGGGCCACGCTTTTTTGGTCAAAAATTTACTCTGTTTGGGCCGCCATTCTTGCAGAACCTGATCAAAGTTGTTCCTGATCCAATCGTCAGGATCCGATCAAATCTTTCAACAAGTCAGGCCCTTTGGTGATGCTGGTCTTGCCTTGGCTGGGTAAGTGGGAATACCGCGTTGAGCGGCAGCGGAACGCATTCTTGAATCGGGATCAATTCCGAATGCCCAGGCGCCCATTTCCAGCGGATTGCGACAGATAACCCCGTTGTGTTCCCTTGACTTGAGTAGATGAACGAAGATCCCCTCGGCAGCTGGGGGGCAAATGTTGCCTAGGCAGACGAAAAGTAGGCGCTGGGTCTGGTTGATTCGCTGAGCTCAGGTGTAGAGATGCTGCGATCAGCCGTTGATCGTTCGTCGACCGCAGGGCCAGATACGGCTTCAGCAGTCCTGACCACCACTCACGGCCTCGCTCGCTTCATTGGCAAGGCTGCGGAGGTTGTGATCAACTTTGGGTCCCACCACGTCTGGATGGCTAAGGAGAGCCGGTGCGAGTTTTGTTCGCGGCCTGCCGCAACGGCGTAGCGAACGATCCACTACGCCATCGCTTTTGCCCTTCTCGCAGGGAGGTAAAACAGCGCAGGGTGGCTTTCTTCGCGCTCCTCAGGCCCCAGGCCATTCGAGCACGAAGCTTGTTCCGGGCCCGGGCAGCGGGCTCGGCGCACACTGGCACCACATCTTCGGCCACGGGCTTGCTCTAAAACGGCCCAAGTCCTCGGACCGTCGCCGTACCAGCGAGGACCGGACCGCCCCAGGCCCTCGCTCCGTAAAGTTGTATTGATCAGATTGCGAGCAGCGAAAGCAACGGCTGGCTTTGCCAATCTTGATCAGGCCCTCCACGGCGCCAACAGCCGCTTTCCTGGGTGTTGAACGTAAGAAATCTCCATCAGGCACCCCAGACTTCCAGGGTCTGCCTTGGCACTGAGGGCTTCGGTGGCTTTCCCAGCAGTGCTTTCGCCCGTGCATAGGCTCCTTGAACCGCTGCCAATCAGAGTGGCCAGTCTCGCCGTGGGGCGTGGATGTCCGTCATAAGCACGTCGTCCAATTGGCCGCCAAAACGGCTTCGGGCGCTGCCTGGGCTGGGAAGCGGCTTCGGCAAGTCCTGCAGGGCGAATCATTTGAGGCTGTTCTCTCGCCAGGGTGCGCAGATCGGCCCCAGTGCTGGCAAGCCAGCCACAGGCACGAATGTCCAAGAGCGCTGAACGGCGCCACCCTGAGCTTGGGGTGAACGAAGCATCGCCACAGTCGCTCACGCCCACGCAGGGTTGAACCTTTGACTGAAGCAGGGCTCGGGCGGCGGCCATTGCTCCCACCGGTCGTTCAAAAATCGGTCGAGGAGGGGCGTGATCACCTCAGCACCTCCGAAATTCGCCAACGAACCCAACTCCCCAGGGCCTCCAGCAGGGCCTCACAGGCTCCACAGACGAGCTGATCCTGCTGAGCACTCCGGGCCCGCAGGGCCAACCCTTCAGGCGGCGCGCGAGCCGGCCCGACGGGCCTTCGCGGCGCGCCACAGTTTCCAGTGCTCTTGCCGCCGGCTTCGCGCAGTCCTGGGTCTCATCAATCAAGTGGCGCGGAGAAATCTGGTATGGCCCTGATGCGGCCGCCTGCCCGAGTTTGCCGAAGGGCTCTGGCCGCATTTTCTGGCTACCGGCCGGTGGCAATCGAAAAGATCTTGAATCTGGATTGTTGCCTGCGTTGTCGCAGGGCCTCAAGTAACAATGTGATGGTTCTTGATCATCGCTGCGGATGCCGCCCTAGCACCAGGCGGCGTAGTAACGGGAGAGGCATCATCAGTCAGGCCGGTCTGCGTAGTGCCTGTCTTCGGCTGATGGGGCCTCAATCAGCTCCGAAATTTGCTTGCCTTCTCCATCAAATCAACGCCTCAAATGATTCCATAAAAAATGGGGGCTTGAAGCCCCCCAAGATACGACACTGATCCTTTGCCAAGTCAGACTAGTGCGTTGGAAATCGCATAGTCAAGATAGTTATGGCTCTCGGTTGCAGCTCCGCCACTCAGGCCGTGGTTCGCCTTGATATAAACGCAGACTTTCCACATACCAGGAGGGTGAAAGTTCGAGGTGCGGGTTTGAATCTCGTCCGGAGACCGGCCGATCAAGGTATCGTCCATGGGCCGGTGCCAACCGGCCACCAGGCAAGTAGGTGACCTGATCGAAGGTAGTAGCCAATGTCAGGGCACACTTGCGCCTTTGCCTTGGAAGTGGAGGCGTAAGTTGGGACCGTCTGCTGCTGGGTTGTGAACGGGAACATTGGTGTAAACCGCTTGGGCGGCACCGTTCAACCAAGGCATCAGCCTTGGCTGTGAGCTGCTTTGGCCGGCTTCAGGCCTGCCCTTGGCAGGCCCGAAAAAACGTGGAGCCGAAGGCGGCTTTGCATTTCTCCAGTTGTTGCTGAGAAAGCGAGCCCTGGGGAAATCGCTTGTAGAGACGGCTTCGTGAGTGGGATTCATGGAATGGGAGAAGGAAAGTAAGGGGTTGAAAGCTTCTCTAAGGTCAAGCGACAGAGGATGCGGCCCGGTCAAATTAGGTGCCAATCTCTGAGGCAGAGAGCCGTGCAATCACCTTGGGTGATACCACGCGGATCGTTCACAATGCCGAGGGGCTTTCCTTCATCTTGCGAACACCTTCTTTGCAACTCGAGCTCCAGGGGTGCCAAGGCCAGATATGTCTCACCAGGCCATTCAGGCAACGACTCCAGAACGCTGGAGTCTCCGTTGAAGATTGAAATAGGTGACGTTAACGAAGAATATCTTTCCATGTCGCGCAGGCCAGGCAGCCATGCGAACGGACTGGTGTAGAGCGTTACCACCGGGGGGCGATCAGGCCGGGTTTGCTCAGCGAAATAGGCGCGAGCCGCGTTTAGCGATGATGTGGCAATGAAATTTGCCTGGTGATTGCGATTAACAGCATCAAGAACGCTTGTTGCTGTTCTGAAACCATTGAAGCCAAAGCATCCACAGCTCGCCAGCCTGAATGAACTGCACGGGCATTCAGCCCTGAGCAATAACCTTGTGTGAAAGCATCAACATGGGGAAAGCACCTATTTATGGAGGCAGTGTCTTTGATAATACCCTGACAAACTGCCAGGACGTCGAAACGCCAGAGGCTAGGGCTTCGCTGGCTTGCCGATTGCCGAGCACTGGAGGGCAAGCGACCTGTCTATTATTTATAGGCAAGCCCCGGATCAAAGCGTGGTGTAACAAAAGTCACCCCCTTCGTTCAAATCGGACCTGTGAGAATCCACCTTTTTCTGCCCCATAAGTGTAAAAGCTCCACCCAGTGTTGATTCCATCAATGAGGCCTTCCCCTGCAGCCCGGATGATGCGATTGCCAGAATAAAGAGTTTATCAGTATTGACACTGGGAGGAGGCGTCCGGCCAAGGCTCTCCACGGCTTCCGGAAGCGATCGATCGCGTCTTGCTCAATGGGACTCCATGACCAAAAAGTTGCCTTTACCAAGACAAGTGCGGCTGCGAATCACCTCCTGAGCCGTTGTTTGGCCATGGGTGGCAGATCGCCTCGTCATACAAGTGACTGGGTTGCGCTAACGAACAGGGTAAAATTCGTTTGGCAAAACTTTCTATCAGTTCAAATCAAACTGTCGATCTGTTTAGACCCCAGGAGTTGTTTCGTGCTGTTTTGGATCACAGCCAAAGTCGCGGTAACGCCAAAGGGACTTCTTCAAGTAAAACCTCACTGACAAGGTAAGTCCAGCTGCCATTCGCGGAATCCATGCACTGGCATAAGCCTTCTTTCAAGCTGGCGGCGGAAAAGGTGCTTACTGTTCAGGAAAAAATTCCATCTGCGCAAGCCCTGCCCTTGCGTTCAGCTCGCTAGCTCAACTTCTGAAGAAGACTGGGCTCAATGACTTGCATCCTGCTACTAGGAGGGAATGCTGGAGGCTGAAGTTTAATCAACTCTGATGCCGATCATGGCAGCTGCCGGACATGTGAACCCTTTGGCGATAGGGACGCCATAAGATCAAAGGTAAAGCTTTGTTCTGAGTAAAAAAGCCCAGCACCCATCAAAACCGAAGTAGTAATAGGCCTGAAGGGCAGTTTGAATTATGGATAGCTCTGTTTGAGTGGCCGTTTTCAAACCTTGGCGTATCTAATTTTGTGTGCGGTAGAGACCCGCAATCAGTTGAAGGCATTAGAAAATTAATTGTCTGGGTATACTCAAGCCTTTGCAGCCAATTGTGGTTTTTCTCAACTTCATCGTGCTGGCCGAATTTCAGAGGAAAAGAAGCTGGACGATACTTGGCCACTTGCGTGCGCATCATGGAGCCCTTAATCTCCACGATCTTGGTTGCAAACTCTAGTGCGTTCTTCGGCGCTGGATCCTTCATAGGGAGTGACTCAATGTGAACGGCAACATCGTCAATCAAATATTATATTCGGCCGATGGCTGGAATCTTTCCTGTATAAACCTATGCTACGCAAAAAGTAATGCCGCCTTTTGGCTGTCTGTTGGCACTGGCAACAAGCAGCATTCACCAGCGCTGACTCTGATTCATCCAATCAGAATACGCCGCCAACTCATCGAAGGAATTGGTGATCGCTTGAGAGTGTAGGGTTCAGTAATTGGGCAAAGCGTCAATCTAGATTCATTGGGCTCCGCATGATATGACAATTGTGGAAACAATTTTCCCCCTCAACGGCCGAACGCCAAGATTGTGGCCACTTCGGCTTTGAATGCCATGTGCCAGAGCGGAGACTTCTGACAAAATTTGAACCAAATCAAAATGTCAGTCGAGGTCGCCAATTTCGTAAGTGCGGATGAGCCAGATGATTGTGGATTCTTGGTTTAAGCAACTAACAATCGCAGAAAAAGCCGCCATTGTAAACATGGCGGCAATGGGATGCGGATTGTTTGAGCTAGTTCGCAACAGGCTTGACAGTGCGTATACGAGCGCCCTGACGCTGAAACATTGATCGCTGAGTGAGCTGAGCATAGTCCAACAGTGATAACTTGGGCGCTCGTCGGTTGACAGGCTATTTGCGAGGCATGTCAAGTGCACAATCTCGAGCGCCATTCTGATTGCCGCCTGATCTTGTCGCGATCGGCGGGTTTGGCCGGACTCTGAAAGGTTGGACGGCCAAACTGCGAGCATTGGGCTGATTCTGACCCAATACTGCTGGCAATAACCAGGCAATTGATTAACTGTACGAAGAAAATCTTCGTTTGGCTCACTGAGCAGAATCCGTGCGGGTGTAAGGGCGCAATATTTTTCCCGAAGGCTAAGCCGTATTCGTCTCTATCTATATAAGAAAGGATCTCAGCCTCGTAGCCTCCGCAGCATATGATCGCTGTATGCTCGGGCGATTTTCGGCCTTGGTTGCGTGGCGCCGCCGAGCAAATGCTTGAAGTTCAACCTCAATGAAACCGATATTGGTGAGTGTGCGTGTCATAAGAATTCGTTGCTCGATCGAGGCGTCCAGAGAGGGCCCAACGTGCTGCTACGAAACTGGCCTGACAGAAAGGTTCGATTCTATATATATATATGCGATGGATGGTAGGGGCTCTGATAGACTTCTAGATGGGCTGATGCCTGTCGGAGTATCAATGAGGTGAAGCAATTTCCAGCACCTGACATAAGAGATGTCATGACATCGGCCTATATTCCATTTCAATTCGAGGCTGGCCAGAGTTTCACTCGTGGGATTCGCGCTTGTATCCCAGGAGACATTATGTTTACGGGTAAGGGGAAAGTGATGAATAGACGCGGCATGGTGCTGCGTCAAAGCAATCAGCCTAAGCCGGTATACAGTGGATCTTCAGAGATCCAAGCGTTTTGCTGTAATTGCGCGCTTGTGCTGTTGGAATGAAACTTTAGCTGCTTGTCATGCGGTCCTCCAGGCAACCTTCATAACGGACTTTTAGCGGGCGGAACGGCTTCCGCCGGAAGGTTTGGGCTTGTGCCACAGATCTGTAGGGCGCTTGCCTGGCGGTTCAAGTTTTCTATCCACTTGGCTGCAGTGGAGAACGCATCGGTAATGAATCTTGAGGCGGCACCACCAGGTGACGCTGGTTGGGATAGGGCGAGACATGGGTGACTTAGTTTTTCGCGGGTCGCCCGTCCCGGCTATAGCCTATTGACTGAGCGGCAACGCATAGGTGGGAGCGCGCGGGTAGAGCAGGATGGAAGATCGAGTGTTTGCTCAGCTG
>Ga0163217_1008783_pt1 | contig 10822 bp, 14 predicted proteins | sample SynspAceP_FD_185933 | JGI IMG/M metagenome (GOLD analysis project Ga0163217, IMG submission 185933) | Saline lake microbial communities from Ace Lake in Antarctica - Synechococcus sp. Ace-P (PacBio error correction) | ecosystem: Environmental > Aquatic > Non-marine Saline and Alkaline > Saline ...
GAGAGGATGCATGCGCGGTGGCTACATGGACAGGATTGGAACGCAGGCGAATGGCGCGGCGTATTCGCGTCCGCTGCAAGTTCTGTTTGCTGGAGCTGGGTTACCTTTTTGCGTTAAAAAAAGCCCCGGCCCGATCCTGACGCCCTGCAAATTTCTGGCTGCCAGCCAGCTATGCCGAAGCCAAACCGGCACGGCCGGGTTGGCGCGCCTATTTGCGATCATGACCAAGGTTGGCGCTTAACTGTATCATCCGTTTTTCTTACACGCTGGTCTCCCATCCTGAACCTTGAGAATCCACGCAAAGGACTGTTTTGGATGTCTGGCTTGATGCCTGCGGCGGGTCTGTGACCGGTGGCGGGGAATGGCGGGCGGTGCTTGGAAGCGAAACGCGCCCGACCGGATGGTCGCGTTTTCCCGTGATCGGGTCCATGGGGATGTTTTGCCTGGCCGCCGTGGTCGGGGTCTTTACCGCCTCAGGGATTGTTCCGCCAGCACCTTTATTAATGCGATCCATTCACCTTTGGCGGCGGGCTGCGTTTGTCCGTTTTGTTTTAATACTGATCGGATGTGACCGCAAGTCGGACGCGGCGCGGCGGATGAGGACTGAGGCTTGGTCGTTTTATTTGATGCGCCCGCCCATGGCAGGTGGCGCGCTGGTGGCGGGGCATGTGTCTTTGTTCGCGGCGATTGCCATGACAGGTCTGCCGCCCGCTGTTCGGGTTTTGTCGGCAAACTGCTGATAACTGATGCGGACGCAGCGACTGATCTTGAATGTGGTGGGTCTGGGCGACGATCCTTGCGGGTCGTTGATCGCGGTCGTCTGGGTTATCTCTGCGGGCTGGCAGCCAATATTTTCTGGAAAGGCGCAATCAGCGGGCTGAAACGCCTGCAGAAGGAACGCTGCTGCCGCGTCGGGGCAACCTGAAGGGCAAGGCCGTTTTGGCCATAGGTTTCCGTTGGAGTCTGCTGTGCCTTCATCGAGCCTTGTCCCGTCGCTGCACCGTAAGCCAGCGGGTAGGCCACATGATCCACCGCAGACGGTGCTAGAAGCGACGTCGGCACAGCTGTTCAACCTCGAACGCCTAATTATCGATTGTCGCTAACTCACGCGCGGAGCCAAGAGATCGACCGACGATCACGCGGAAGACACTCACGGTGGAAGGGCCAACGGATCAGGCTATGCTAAGCCTCGATTAACGTCTATAGGCGCAGAACGCCGCCGCTGCACCAGAGAAAAGGATGCACTGATATGTTATCCCGACTGCTTCCGCATCCGATGCTGCGCGATCGCTTGCGATGCGTGGTGTCCTGGTTGTCAATGAAATCAAGCTTGCAAACTGTTTTGTATTTGGGGTTATCCTTGGGCTGTTGATCCATTGCAACTGCGGCTATTGCGACAATTGACGCCTCGCCCGGTTGCCAAACCTGCCAAGCCTGGTGGGGTTCTGATGCATGGTGTTGTGGGATAATTCTGGTGGCCAATGTAGTGGTCGCTATGAATTGTCTTGTTCAAGTCGAACAAGAAATGCGTCCGGCCTGGGTCGTGATTCCCGTTGGAGAATAACGCCACCCCCGAGGCGATTAACCATGTTTTGGCCGGCACGATTACCCTGACGCACGGGTACGGTTTTCCGCCGATGTCTCTGAAGATGGGAAGTCCTTTTGGTGCAATGCGCTGGAACGCGGCAAAACCATGACTGAGGTCCGCGACGACATCAACAGCGCTATGAAGCGTCGCCTGAAAGGAGATTTTCGAATGATTGTGATTGCTTTGAACTCGCCTTTGGTGCGTTGCGGTACCATCGTCCAGTTGCTGGCGATGCTAGCGGCTTTGCTGAAGGAGGCCCCAAAATAACCGCCACGCCGTAATTCTGGCGCTGGGATACAATGGTGGTGAATGCGATTGACCCTGGATCATCACCTGCTGGGGGTATTGTGCGTTTTTGTGGGCAACTGCCATTGATTTTAGAAAGCGCGAACGTGATCTGCCATGCTTGGGTTTGTGTCCCAACCGTGGCATCGCGCGCTTGTCTGCGAGGCTGATGATCATTGAGAGGGCCCCCATAATGCGCCGCGAAATCATAGGACATCTCTGCCCTGTTGATACGTGAGGCGGGTTTTTCACCACTCGTTCGGGTCGATCGCGTTTTGAATCAAGATCGATAAATCTGGCAATGGTCCGCGGCTCCATCGCGCCGACCAAGGCCTCGACAACTTGGGTGTCGGGTCCCCTTGTTGATGGCGCGGCCGAGATGATAAATATTACTATTGCGTCCGAGACAGGGTCCGCTGCACGAATTCTGTGATGGCCGTTCCTGTTTGTGACGCACCGATCCACCGGGCATCTTATCGCCAAAGTAAAATCTGCACCGGCTGCATCAAAACTAAGGATAATGCCGCCAGCCCCAGTGACCACCGTCTGGGGCACTTACTCTGAGAAATAACAAGACCCGCGCCGCAAAGCGCGGGTTTTTCTTTTGCCAATAGGGGCGGGCAGGGCATTTGGCTCCTGCCTAAAGAACATTCAAATTTTCGTGCCATTCGGTGCCAAACCCGCCATGACGCCATCGCGAAGCAGACCCTATCACCAACCAAACGCTTCGACGGCAAACGCCGAAGAACGGCAAAAAGTGGGCGGTTGTTAAGCTTCAGATGGTTAGAGTACCCGACCGGCCCTGTCAGCCGGGGGTCGCGGTGTTCGAGCCCCGTCACCGCGGGCCACACCGCTGCATTTTTCCATCCATTCACTGACTGACAAGCACACCGCCCTTCGGCGTGGTTTGCTTGTGCGTTCAGAGGCCATTGGTTTTCACCCATTTTTTGGGTGTCCGAGGCCGTATATTTGCCCTGCGCGGTCCTGCCGGCTGAAATTTGTCGCAGAATTCTTTGATAATTTTCTGCGGTTAATCGCTTTGACGGCTCCGGCTGGTTATCTTTTTATTCCGCCTTACTGCGCGGCTGTAAGCTCAAGTCTGGTTAGAGTTACCGGCCTGTCACGCCGGGGGTCGGGGTTCGAGCCCGTCAACCGCGCCACTTATCCATTCCTTTTTTAGATTGTCTGATTTACAATCGTCTAAAAAGGGAAAAGCGGGCCGCGAGAGGCCCGCCCGTTTTCTTAGGTCCATTGCAATCCAATATCCGTGCCAGCCTTCGGATACCTTTGTGGGAACGCTCTCCAGATCGTATTTTTCATTCGAAGAATGGATAGCAATCGTCATCCTTGCCGAATCCAATCCAGCACGGCGTGGTATCCAGAATTTTCTGGAAGTGCCTGCGATGGGAATCGACCCGCCCGCAACCCGACATAGGGCGGCGGCACATTCCCAAATTCGTCTGTCAGTGCCATTGGCGCGCCTCCTCGAACGCGGGCGGTGGTTTCAACACTGACCCCTGGCTCGACCCACGTGCGCGTGGAAGCTCGCTGTAACAGTCCTTTCGGAGCATCATAAATCGTCACCATCTTGCGAAAACTTTCGCGGATGACGTGGGGTCCCTTGCGTGCCCACCAGACGGAAGCTGAATTCTGCGTTGTGCCTGCGACGGCAGAACGGTCTTGAAACCCGCGCCTAGTATAGCCACTCACATGCCGTTGGACTTCGCAGGTGGGGGCGCGACCAGATCAATCATCGATCGGCATACGGTCCTGCTCGCCGGCAAGGTTTTGGACAGGCCAACGTCCGCCCAGAAAGCTGTTCGTGATCAAGGCGAGGACCCTGCCCGACTTGGTCACTGAAATAAATGTCGGCAGGCTCGGGGCACACGCCGTCATAATGAAACCGCACGGTGAATGCCTGAAACCTCGCCCGTCGTATCATGCACAGCGATGACGATCACCACTTCGGACAAGAACACACGCGCGGGGTTTCTATACGATACCGGCCGCCCGTACATTGCCGGAATGCAGGTCCAAGATCGGGGCCGGTGATGGTGAGCCTCTTCGGCCACCATCAATCCGCGCAACATGGTCACAGATTAGAAGGACGCACCTTGGACTGGAAACATGCCTTGTATCGCAGATCATCGCAAAGTCAAATCGGCGCGCAGCTCCTCGGCAGATCTTTTTCATATATAAGAGGCACCAGCGATGAGCGAGCCGAGAATCTATCCCTCACCCTTCGCCCTCACACGCAAAGAGATATCACTCGCAGCGCGACAGCTTCACCGTTCCACGGGCTTTCCACGCCCGCAACCCGCTTCGACAAAGGTCATCAAGTTGGGCCCATTGTCATCCCGCCGCACCGCGGCCCGCGAATCAACGCGGCCCTTTTGCTTGTGTCTTCAACGGCAGGAATCAAGGGATCACGGTTTCCAACAGGTTTAGCGGTCAACGGGTTGAACATCCCCATAAGTGGCTCATAGAACAGGAATAGGCGGCTTGTCTGCGGGGACGTCGACATGACCCACGACCTATCGGGGTGACCGGGGTGGGGCGTTTTGGTGGTCCTCAAATAGCCCGATGCCTGTTCAGATCCTCGACCAGCAGTCGGCAGCGCCGGTTCGCAGTCTTCCTTGAAGCGCGGGTCGGTTGAAAATAGATGGGGATGCGTGCAGCAGCTCCAGCAGGCGGTCGGTGGCCGCATCCAGATCGTTGTCTGACCTGCCGTGCCAAGACGTTCGGGTAGGAGACAATGTGAGGTAAAAACGCCTTTCTGTCGGGGTGGAATTTTTACGCCGCGACCGTATCAGCGCGCCTTGCCGTGTCCAGTTGGTGGCTACCATGCGCGCGATGTCTGCGCGCAAAACCCGTTACAAGAATCGACTTGAAAATCATTCGCTTGCGGTTGCGCAGGGCAGCGCAAGGGTTTCCGATGCGCATCAATCTGGGTCGTGCTGCGCGGGGCCTTGCGGCAGGGCCTGCGAACAATCGTGGCTAATTAAAGCATTGATTTGATGGTTCTACAACGGTAATTCAATTTAGGCCACAGAGTGGCGAAATGGATCCGGTTGCCTTTGTGGTCCCGCCACCGAACGAAAGGCAAGCGCAATGGACTAATACCAAACAGCTTGAATGTGGCGATTGAATCTGACGCCCCGCATCCCAGGGCGCCCCGCCCCCGCCCGGGGGGGGGGGGGGGGGGGGGGGGGCCCCCCCTATGCCCGCGTGCTGCAACGAAGGAAGTCGCTACGGAACTTTTAATCCGACATTGAGCGCCGCAAACTGGGCACTTTCCGCACGCCGTCTGGACGCAACCTGACGGGCAGGATAAAAACATCACTGTTCTGGTGCGGAACGACTATCTTGGGAATGGGGCAAAAACCCAGTTGTTCTTGCCCGCCATGCACGAGGCGCTTGATGCGAACGGGCTGGCTTCTGGCGGGACGCGGCAAACATTTCGGGTACCAAGTCTATCACAAGCGCTGAAGAAGAACTGTCCCGACTGCATCGGCAAAGAAAAGCCGCGTTGCTGTTTCACCCAGCGCCTATTATCGCCAACGACGGCCAACGCTGAAGACAGCTGCCCAAGCTCTTTCCAGGTCCTGATCATTTATTCCGATGCGTTTGAACCATCTCTAGATCGAAGTGCGTGCGCCGCATGGCGGGGGCCAAGCTATCTTCCGGCACAATGACGGGATCATATGCGCGAGCTGAATGGCCTCCGACAAATCCCGCAGCGCCTAAATTGGATCGCGTTTGAAATCGATCTATTTCGATGGACTGCGACTTTTGGTGGCCCGATCGAAGCGATTTTGCGACATTGCAGACCCGAGTTCGGCGCGCTGACCTTATATTGAACGAAGTCCACGCCGTCGGGATGGTACGGACCACGCGGGGCAGGGGTTGCGGAACGTGATCGCATGATGCACCGCCTTGATATTAATCATGGGCACGCTCGCCAAGGCCATTGGCGTGATGGGTGGCTATTTCGCGGCTCCGCCAAGATGTGTGATGCGATCCGGTCCTACGCGCGGGGTTTATGCTTTACCACGTCCGTTGCCGCCTGCGGTGGCTGCGGCGCTGCGGCGTCGGTCGGCATTTCTCAAGACCGCGCCCGAGCTACGAGAAGCAATCAGCAGCAGGCCAAAGTGCTTAAAACTGTCGGCTGAAAGGTCTGGGTCTGCCGATCATCGTCACGGCACCATAATCGTCCCCTGTGATGCTGTCCGGGAAACCCTGTTGCATACCAAGATTTTGTCCGACCGCTTACTGGAAGATCCATGGATTTACGTGGCAGCCGATCAACTTCCCCACAGTCCCCCCCCCGCGGAAACAGAGAGCTTACGCTTTATACCCAGTCCGCCCTGTGCAATGGCCCGCTGGAATCAAAGGGCTTTGGTTCACCGCAGGAACGTCCCTATGGTCCCGATTGGTGCGCTGAATCGTGCCGAAATGGCGGGGTGACCGCGCGAATATTTCGTATAGTCCGTTGATTTATGTACCGATACACGAAAGAAAGCCTAACTCGAATCAACATGTTGTTTCGATTAAGGGCAAGCGGGCAATAGCCTTACGGACAATTTTTATGATTGGGTCGGTGGTTCCTTCAAGTCAGCAGATGAGGAAGTTTGGAGCCAAAGGGCTTTGAACGCTTTCTGACCTTGCGCCCTAGGTGATTTGATGCGGGGCGAACGTGCGACCCTTTGGTAAATCGCTCTTGGACGCGTGCAGCGCGAAACTGCGGATCAAAGCACCTATATCGCGGGCAATCCGAAAATGGGCTGACCCGGCAGCCTTTGATACACCTGGTTTTTATTGGGTTATGTGCGTTCCTATGCGCGCTATCTGAATATGGACCCGCCTGACAAGGCCCTTTGCCGCATTCTGTGCTGAATTCCGGCTTTTGCTGTTCGGCGCATGGCATGTCCGTCTCCAAAGCCTCGTTGTTAAAAAAGCCGTCCCGCGAAGAACGACCTGAAACACACCGGTGAAAGCGACATTCTTTTCCGGCCCCGCGACCCCCTTTCACGCCCGTGGGCGATTCCCTTTCTCGCGCGAATCGCACGCCGGTGCATTTGGGGTCCGGTTCTGGTGGCTGGTCCGCGCTGATTGGCGGGGATCGGGGTACTGGCGGCTGGAGCGTGCTGAAAGAAGTGGCAGCGCGGTGGCGGTGTTCTTCTCTCTCGTGGACGAAACCCCCGTTGTGCTGAGTCTGACCTTGGAACGCCCGCTGCAGGGCGCTGCTTGCCGCTGCGCCGATACGAACCGAGGACCCCGACGTTCCGGCGACAATGGCAAGCCCCGCGGTCGGATGCCTTGATCGGACTTTATCGGTCCGGCGGGCGCTTGGATGTTCCCGTGCTTTTTGGCCCGTTGATGCGCGATTTCCTCGAATTGGACCCGCGCAGACACATGCAGCCTTGGGGCCTCATCTCGCACGATCCCCGTCACCATCCGGGATTGGCGGACGCCGCAGCGTGTTGCCCAGACATGGTGATATCCAGCGCGATGTGGCGGAATGTGGCCCCCCGGTACGGACCGCAGGTGGTCGAAGATCCGCCCCGCAGGTGCGTATGGTTGCGGCCTATCCGTCTTGGGTGCGGGTCCGTGCTGCGACGGCAAGGTTCATTCTTTGAAGGTATATGAACAAGGGCGACCAGCTGGGGATATCCCCGCAAACCGAAGAACCCCCACATTGCGTACGGGCGAATCGTGCGCTCTATTTCGCGATGGAATGGTCCAGTATTTCGACCTGTCGTGAATCGTGGTGCGTAACGTCCAATCTGTCCACTGCATCGTCAGGCCTTGGGCTGAACTTTATGAACCGCGCGGTGCTGAAAGAGAAGTTCCGCGCTTGCCACGAATGGTGGCCGAAGCTGAAGAATGCCGCGACGCGGTCCCCCGACTGAATAAGCCGTTACCATTTGCAACAACGGCGACGGGCTGATAGGTGTAGGGCGAACCGGCCCTGACCGATCCTTCGACGTTTCATTTGCAAAGGTAGCTTTGCCAGTCCCTCAATCACATTCGCCCGTGGCGCAACATTTAACCGTCGAAATCCGCAAGATTATGGTGGGAAATGTGCCGGTCGGGGGGATGCCGCCGATCACCGTGCAGACGAATGACGAACACGCTGACCACCGATGTCAAACGCGACGATCGCGCAGATTTCAGGCTGCTGCTGATGCGGGCGCTGAATTGGTGCGGGGTTCGGTACCTTGATGTGGAAAGCTCGAAGGCGCTGAAAGAAATTGTGCGCGAAGTGACCGTGCCGATCGTTGCCGACATCCACTTTCACTAAAAACGCGGGATCGAAGCCGCCCGAGGCCTGGGGCCCGCCTTGTCTGCGAATGCAACCCGCGGCAATATCGGCGACGAAAAGCGCGTCAAAGAGGTTGATCAAGGCGGGCCGCGGGACAACAACTGTTCCATTCCGTATTGGCGTGAAACGCAGGCTCGCTTGAACGGCACCTGCTGAAAAAATATGGCGAACCTTGCCCGGATGCGATGGTCGAAAAGCGGGTGGATCAAATCAAGATCCTTCAGGCAAACGATTCCACGAATTCAAGAATCAGCTGCAAAGCATTCCGACAGTCTTTAATGGCTGCCGCTGCCTACCAAAACAGTTGGCAGAAAGCCACGGACGCGCCCATATTCACCCTTGGATCAAACCGAGGCTGGCGGGTTGACGGTCGGGCACGATCAAATCGGCGATCGGTATGGTAACCTGCTGTGGATGGGCATCGGTGACACGATCCCGTGTGTCCACTGTCTGCTGAATCCCCGTCCGAAGAGGTGAGGTGGGGTACGAAAATCCTGAAACCCTCGGCTGCGCACCCGTGGTGTTAACATTATCAGCTGCCCACCAGCTTGCGCGCCGTCAGGGGTTGACGTAAATCAAAACCGTCGAACGCGGAGCGGCGGTGGACATATCAAACCACCGAATGAGCCTGAAGCACATTGGTTGACGTTCGTCAACGGCCCCCGGCGAGGCGCTGAATGACGGACCGTCGTTTTACCGGTGGCGGCCACGGGTCGATAGTCCTAATCTTGCACGGGCAAACAGCAAAGTCCACAAGCTGGCAAATCGAGGGTATGTCGAACCACATCGTCGAACTAGGTCGATAGCCCGCGCCGAAGCCATCGAAGGCAGAGACCCAAGCGGCAGAGCAAGCGAGCCGAGTGACTTTGCCCAAAGCGGCGCATTTTGCCGAGGACAGATATTTGCGTAATTCCATATCAATGATATGCCTGATCACGCCGCAAGATCCCCTACAATACGCCGATTTTTTCTGCGGCGGTGGCAAGATGGTGCGTGCGGCTTTGCAGGGCCCGGTGGGACTGTGTGCTGGCCAATGATATCGATGCGAATGAAATGCAAGGTTCTATGCCCGCAATTGGGGGCAGGAGCCGCTGACTCACGGCGATATCGCACGAGATGCCGGAACGATCTGCTGTCGCGTCAGGTAGATATGATTGGGCCCTCAGTCCCTGTCAGGATTTCAGCCTTCGCGGGCAAGGGCCTGGGCCTAAGCGGCGCGCGCAGGATGGTGTTTTGCGCATTGGGAGCCGACAAGATCGGCAAACGGCATCCAAGCGGGTTTCGCAACCGGCGGATCATCGCCTTTGAAAAATGTGGTCGGGCTGGTGTCACGCAAACAGTGGCGCTGATATGAACACGGTGCTCGCGCCGTTTGTGCGGCTTGATTATAGGTTGGCCGGCGCTGAAATCGCGTCCACGGCGGTTCCTGCCACAAGCCGCCCGCGACCTGTTTGTTTGTCTGCGTGCGCGAGGATATCGACATTTTTCGGGTCTTGAAAACGGTGCCAAAGCCGTCCATGTCTTTCACGGCAAAGAGTTGCAAAAAGTTCCTGGCCTCTTGCTGCGTCGCGTCCTGTGCGTCGAACTGGGTCTGGGTGGAGCTTGACGAACGCCCTGCCGATGAACAAGCGCTAGAGCGGCGTGCTAGAACGCCGCGCCACGATGCCCTGGTTCAGTGCGGCGACACCGACCGTTTGCTGACACTGATGTCAACCGCCCAGCCTTGAACGGTTTGGTGTGGCGCCGTACGGCAGGGCGTACGGTGGTCGGTACGTTTTAAAACGTGGCCCCGACGCAGCGGCCAACGTCCGTCACGGGCAAGAGCTGCGGCACCGACGGAATCGGCAGGGTGCCTACGGACGAATCTCACCCGCTGGGCGGATCATCGCGGCAAAATCATGATGTTTTTATCAGGCAACCAGAGCCAAGGCGCGGCTTGTGTCCTCGCGTGAGGTGGCGCGGCTGATGGGGCCTGCCCGATAGCTATGCAAGATGCCCGAGCACCTATAACAATGCCTACCGCGTGCAGGGGACGGCGGTTGCTGTGCGGTGTGGCGTTATCTGGAACGAGGTGCTGTTCGCCCCATTCTGAAACCGCCAAGCTTGGCGCAGTGGCATGAACGCGCGCAGGCGTTTCGTGGCAAAGCATTGGCGGCGGCTGACCAATCAGAATCGCGTCTATGCGCTGTGCGATCTGGACGGCCAATCCGAATTACGTTTTGGGCCAGTCCAGTCGATGGCATCCGTAACACGGGGTGCGGCGGCAATCTTGACGTCGGCACGCTCGATGTGATTGCAAACCGTCAGATCACGTGTGGGAAATCGCAATTTGGTGTCTGGCGTGCGGCCGTGTGCGTATGGGGGCGCTCACGGCCAGTGCAAGTCAGCTTAGAAAGGAGCTGTCGATCATGTTCTGCTCATTACGCGACGGCGGGTGAATTGCGGCAGGTAGATAGAAGCCGGGTCTAAGCCCGATGGTGGCCGATGCGCGGGTATTGAATGGCCCGAAAAGCAGGTGGTGCAAGTCATCGACGTAGAAGAACGGCAGGTCGCGGACTGACCCCGTCAAACAGATCTGGCGCTGCCAGATCGAAGCAATAAATGATCTACTGTCGACTACATTC
>Ga0163217_1049682_pt1 | contig 10822 bp, 8 predicted proteins | sample SynspAceP_FD_185933 | JGI IMG/M metagenome (GOLD analysis project Ga0163217, IMG submission 185933) | Saline lake microbial communities from Ace Lake in Antarctica - Synechococcus sp. Ace-P (PacBio error correction) | ecosystem: Environmental > Aquatic > Non-marine Saline and Alkaline > Saline ...
CAAAGGAAAGGAGAGAAAATCATCTTTTTTGGGAAACCCCAACCCAAAAAGAAACAAAAACCCTTTTCCAAGAATTGGGCCATGGCTTTGGGTCAATTTAAAAGAGAATATTAAGGTTTTTTTCCTGTAAGAACTTGCCATAAATTAATTTTTTCTTGAATGTAAGCAGTTTGTTGAAAATTTTTGCTCCAAACCCGAAGAGGGATGAGAGGTCCCCCCTTGTCCTTGTGGTAGTTGAAGATATTCGGATGTTATGGCAAAATAAAGAGAATACAGGGCAGTTTTTCCCCCAGGGGCCTGTAACCCATGTCCCCCCCTTCGGAAAGGTAAAAATCTCGCCAATGAAGGGGTGGGGGGCCGCAAAGGAATTTATCAATTTTTTCATTAGTGGACAAAGTAAAAACCAGGGAAAAATTAATGAATTAATTTTTGCATTAAGTTCCTAAAATATGGAAAGGAGATACGACCACTTCTTAACATATAATAAAACAATTAGAGGGGGATTGGGTGGTTTAAGAACTTCGACCAATTGGCCAGGGGAATTGGCCCGTAGGGGACGAAAATTGGAATATGCGGATGAGGTTTACCCTTGGAAGAAATATTCTTAATAGAATTTTCCATTTGAAAAATTTCATTAAAAGTCTAAATAATTCATCATTAAAATAAGGAAATAAAAGCCAAAAATATGGTCTTTTATTTATTAGTTTTGCAAATTATTAATCATACTCTAGTGGGAATTAAAATAGGGAATATGTCCAAAAATTTTTGAGCTAAAATTTACCACAAATGGGCGAAAGTGTTTTGCAGAGGCTACACTTACCCTGGCTGAAGGAAGTTGGCACACCCATAAGAAATGGATGAAAAGCTGTTTTTGAAATTGCCAACCGATAAGGTGGATTCCGAAGTTTCCAAGTGAGGTAGACGGCATTTTGGTTGAGAAAATTATTCAATATGATGAATGTAGTTAAGGGTTGGGGGCGACGGTTGCTATTAATAAGAAATAGGAACGGAAGTGGTTTTGAGAGGGGCATGATAGTGACGGATATGTTTTCAATCAAGATCAATTGGATGCATCGTCTAAAAGAGGTCGAAGAACTGAAGTGGGAGTAAAGGAAGCGAAGGAAGTTTGCAACGGCAACCCAAATAAATGGATTTATAAAGTAGTAACGGATCGATTTATTCCCCTTTAGTTAAAAAATATTGCCAAGCAGGAAGGAATATCGATTGCGGAAATTGGATACTATTAAGGGAAACTGGAAAGTGAAGGACGGGTGACCAAAAATGAAATATTTTGGACCTAATATGACCGCTGGAAAAATTAAGCGAGGACAATCTAATACGGAAAAATCGGAAAAATAGGACCTGAAAACTCCCAATAGGTGATTAAGGAAAGGCAAAGCCCTATGCTGGCAGTTAAACAGGTTTGAGTCTAAAACAAGATGTTGTTAAACCAGAGTTGGAGAAGGAGCGCGAAGCAATGGAGATGACATATACCTTTTAACTCGTATGGGGAAATGTAATTGCCCCACCATATGATGGCTAGTATTACTATACCTCGGCACATGTGGCAAAGTTTTGGTTGAGGTTGATGTTACCAATGTGGTGAATTGGAGGAATAAGGTTAAAGAATGCCTTTGAAAAAAGGGAAAGGTGAGAAACATTACTTTTACTCCGATATTTAATGGAGGCTGGTGCTATTGCACTTAAGAAATATCCTATGGTAAAATATCTCTCTAGAGGGGATACGTAATAAAGAAAAAGAATATAAAATATTGAATGGCAGCGGCCTTGGCTGATGCAATTTAATAGTTCCAGTTATTAAAAAAAATGCAGATTCACTAAACTTGTAGGTATGCAAAAGGCCCGTAAAAACGATTTTGGCCAAGAGGTGCTAGAAACAATGCCTTGAAGCCAGACGAGGTAGGACGGTATACTTATACGCGTAAACCAATGTTGGGACTTTTGGCAGTGTTTTTTGCACACCAATATCAATCAGCCGCGAAGTGGGTATTCTGGCGCTGGCGCATTACGTAAAATTGCCTTCTGTAATTGAAACCAAGAAGGTGATTTATTGCTATCAGAAGTAAAGAATGTACCTCTCCAACATAGTACGACCATGAAGGGCTGGTGAACGGTGCTCTTGCGGAATGTTCGTAAAGGCAGTAGCTGACTATTTAGAAGCTTGGGACATAGATAGGGAGGTGTAGCTATCTTCCTAGAGTTTTATTTTTTATGTATTAAATTTTAAAATCCCTATTGGATGTGTTCATTTTACCACATTATAAATTAGGATTTGGTATAGGGCTTAGTTATCTTTTCCGGTCAGCATTTAACAATGGTAATCAATACTAGGGTGTAAAACTTTTTAAGCTATAACTTGTGTCAAGGCAATATATTTTACAGCTGTTGGCAGGAATGGCGACTGTTTTTGTCGAATATTGTTGGTTTTCTTTTTTCCCTTTACATTTTTTTAAAAACTATATTTGCATAAACAAACCTACAAGCATGCAATTAAAAGCTAACAAGACCTATATGTTTTGTTTCGACCTGGAGACCACTGGTCCAAAGTTTGCCAAGGACAGGATAGTGGAAATCGCTATTCTAAAGGTGTATCCTAATGGAATAAGGAGAGTAAAAAGCGGTGGTTTGGTTATCCGAATGGAAATTCCTGCGGAAGTAGTGTAATCCATGGTATTTCTAATGAAAAGGTTTGCAAATGAACCACCTTTAATCAGCTGTCCAAAGAAATTTTATAAAATGATCAAGGACTGTGATTTTGGGAGGTTAATAAATTCCGATCGGCTTTGATATTCCGCTTTTGGCCGAATGAAATGCTTCGGGCCGGATTAGACAATGATATGAAGAATGGCCTGTTTTCTGTGGTAGTACAGACCCATTTTTCATAAATGGAGAAAAGAACCTTGGAAGCGGCCTATAAAAATTTTATTTATAAAAATTTTAGACCTGCCCATAGTGCGGAGGCAGATACCACGCAACCTAATGAAATGCTATTGTCGCAATTTTGGATCGATATCACCCGAATTGGAAAATAAATATTAAAAAAACTATCGGAAATTTACTACGCAGAAACAACGGTAGATTTTTGCTGGATTTATTGTAACTGGATGAAGAATGGTGAGGAAGATTTTCTCCTTTGGAAAACATAAAGGAAAAAAAGGTACATGATGTCCTAGAAAAGGAACAGGTTTATTTTGGTGGATTTTGAATGCCGATTTTTCCGTTGTCATACTAAAGGTTTTTGACCCATAAAGTTGAGCAAAAGGTTGAACAATAAACTGGGTTAATTAGCTGGGTTTTTATTTTAAAAATGTTCCGTTATACAGAGTGAACTCCTTAAGTCTAATCTAACAGGTGGGGCTATAAACACCATTATTCCTAAAGAAATACTTATTGTCCAATGAAAAATAATTTTGTATTGGCCGTAATTATACGGAGCATAATCAAAGGAATTGGCAATAACGAAAAGCGCCCTGTTGAGCCTGTAAATAATCAAATTAAGCCGGATTCAGCAGTGCTGCCCAAAGAACAGGATTTTTATAATTTTTCCTGAATTTCCAAAGACGTTTCATTATGAAGTGGAGGTTTTGGTGAAAATTAAAAAAAGTGGGCAAACATATAGACGTTCAAATTTTCCATAACTATTAATGATGAAATTTGGTTTGGGTATCGATTTTAACAGCTAGGGACATTCAAATCCCAAATTAAAGGAAAGGGATTGCCTTTGGGAAAAGGCCAAGGGTTTTGAAATGGGTCCTGCGGTAATCGGTAAATGGTTGCAAAAACCAATTTTAAGGATTTGAACAATATAAATTTTCAATTTGAAAAGAACAATGAACTGGTGCACAAGAAATACCGGTTTTAATGCTGTGGAAGATAGATGAAATAATATCTTATGTTTCGCGTTTTTTTTTACTTTGAAAAGGGGTGATAACTTATTTTTACCAGTACACCCCGCTTGGTGTTGTAGAATAAGTGCAAATGATTAATCTTTTCGGGTAACCTGGAGAATGAAACAAAATGTTCTCATTAAATATAAAATAAGATGATTTATAGTTTTGGACAAATAAATAGAATGGCAGAAGGTGGATGATGGAAATTCATTAAATCTGTCGTTGCTGTTTTTTTGGAAGAAGTGCCTCAAGACCTTGGATGAAACCTTGAGAAAAGCAATTGGGGTTTGAAAAAATTATGACATGTATATAAAATTGGCGCATAAAATAAACCTAAATGTAGAATTTTAACTGGGTATGGAGGCAAACCGCCGTGAAAATAGCCTTGGCAATAGAACTTTATGGAAAAAAAGAAGAGAATACGCGGAAATTCAGCGATTGTGCCTTACTTAAAAAGGAATGTTCAGCAAGTGGGTTTCAGAATTGAAAAATGACTTTAAGATTTAATGTTTGCTGAAAATAATAACCTATTGGCGATGAGATTCTCATGGACAAATTATAGATTACAAAACTCCTGCCTTTTATTGCCCAAGGAACTCAATAAAATTGGGGTTTCCGTTTATTCAGATTTTACTTCGGTCAAGATGATAAGCTTCATATTTGAACGCTCTTAAAAGAGGCGGAAGCACGGGCCGACATCAATAATAATAACTGGAGGTTTTAGGGCCTACCAAAGATGCATATCACCAACACACCTTAATGCGAGTATTTCAATGATTTTTCCTTTAGTGGAAGACCGTGAAGTGTGTGCCATGTTGGAAAGCTATTTTTAAAAACACCTCGGAGTTTTCCCATGTTGGAGGTTTAACAGAAATCAGGCATTTGGTGCTTTCAAAGGCCATGTTTCTCCATAATGAATTTGGGACGGCCCAGGAATGTGGATTAAAAATGAAGGCAAGGCTTTTATTTCATTGCCAGGTGTGCCCTTCCGAGATGAAAAAAATTTAATCACAATCAAAAAGGTAAGTTCCAAGAGTAATAACAGGAATTTAAAGCGCCCGTATATGTTCATAGGACCATTTATTACTTATGGTATTGGGGAAAGTTCGCTTGCGGATAGGATAGCATCCGTAGAGGACACTTGCCAGTTTTTTGTGAAATGGCCTATCTGCCCAGTTTGGGTTCTGTGAGATTAAGGCTTACCGCGAAAGGAGTGATAGTGAATGTTAATAAAATTCCGCTGTCAAATGCTGAAGGTGGTAAAATTAAAATTTTGATAGGCCGACCTGTTTTATGGGAAGAAGAAGGTGATAACCTTTGGAACGGTATTGCTCAATTATTAACAAAAAAGGGGCTGAACCTTAGCACGGCAGAGAGTTTTACAGGCGGTAAAAATTGCCCAACAGATAACCAGTAATGCCAAGGTCGCGTCAGGCTATATAAAGGTAGGTAAGTAAGTTATGCTAGCAGAAGCCAAGAATAGAAGTGCCTTAGGGTGTCTAAGGGGCCGACAATAGAGCAAGTATTCAGTAGTAAAGTGGCCGAGGTGGCCGTAGAAAGGCTGCCAATTTGCACGTGATATTAAAAACGGAATTTTGCTATCGGCCACTAAACGGGAAATGCCCCGGTCCAACAAAAGGGGATTCCCAAATGCGAGGTGGGAACTGTGGTTTAATAGCCCGTCGTTTCTCCAATACGGTAGTTGTGGAGGGATTTCAAAATTGGGGAGTCAACGAGAAAGGATTGTGCAAGAAAGTCCTGTAAATAAGGCATTGAAAAATGCTTCAAAAAGAAAATTTTAAAATTCTGAACAAAAGAATTTGTTTTCCGTGCCCATAAAATTAATTTAAATTTGGCACCCTGTTTATAACAAAAGTAAAAGTAGAGAGATGTCAAAAGTTTGTGATGTTTACTGAAAGAGAGCCATGTTTGGGAACAATGTGTCCTTCCCGATCAAATAACAGAAAAGATTTGATGTAAAATTCTTTCTAAAAAAAGGGTTTCTATATTCCAAGAAGAAGCCGTTTGGGTAACCTTAAAGTTTTCCGCTAAGGCTTTTAAAAGAGTATAAATAAAAAAGGAATTTCCGTTGTTTTAAAAAGAAAGCAAAAGGAAAAAAGGATTAATAAAATACAATCCTGAAAATACTAAGGACAATAATGGCAAAAGAAAGGTAACAGAATTGCAGGTTATTTTGGAAATGTACAGAGCGCATAAAGAATCTGGCATGCCAGGTCTTCAAAGGTACATAACCACAAAAAACAAAAAAGAACACTCCAGATAGGATGGAAATTAAGAAATTTAATCTATCCTAAAGAGAATGACAGTTCATAAAGAAATTAAATAATAACGTCATGGCAAAGAAAACGTAAGCTAGTTTACAAACAAGTTCAAAAAAGATTAACTAAGGCCATTAAAAATGGTAAAGTCCGCCTAAACAGGTTGCTTATACATTTCAGGAGTCTGTAATGAGTCCCAGAGATGGTAAGCGCCTGTTGAAAAAAAAATTAATAACCTAAATATATTGTTATAAAGCTACTTTCTGATGAAAGTGGGCTTTTAATTTTTATAATCTTTGATGAAAAGGAATATGCCAGAATATGAGTTTAAGTTTAAGAAAATTTTTTCCACACGAAAAAAAAGAATCTTTAGACCAGGGTCTTGAAAAGGACCAAGACCAATTTTTATCCAACTAAGCCAAGGCCCGTTGTAAGGGAAGTCCAAAGTAGATGATGAAATGTCTTGGACAATTTGGAGGGAAGTATTGGTTTTCTCCGAACGTTGGTGTAAATAGAACCTTAAAGATAAATAGAACGTATAGAAGCACGTGTATCCAAGGAATAAATACTTGGGGGTAAGATGAAGCTAAACGTCATATTAAGGGAAGAAATAGCCGATTATTATCAGAGACGCAACACTGGGAATGAAACCGGATTTAAATGTGCCAACTAAGGGGAAGAAAACCTTACGTAATCATGGTAGTTGGTGTCATTGGGGGTAAAGGTGAAAAACTACAACTATTGGCAAATTTGGCCTATCATTTTAAAAAAACAAGGATTAAAGGTGGTACTTGGTGCGCCCGATACTTTAGGGCAAGCTGCGATAGATCAACTCCAGGTTTGGGTCAGATGCGAGTAGATGTTCCAATTGTAAAACAAAATTATGGGAAGCGATCCTGCTTCTGTGGCTTTCGATACGCTTAGTCTCTTGCTCTAAAAACAGAATGCCGATGTAGTTATTAATAGAATACGCCGGAAGACTGCATAATAAGTCAATTTAATGAGTGAGTCTAAACCAAAGGTGAAAACGCGTATGCAGAAGGTGGTAGTGGTAACCCCTGATGAAAGTAACTTTTTGGTTGGATGTTTTTCCACTGGACAGAAATGCTTTGAGCAGGCAAACCAATTTACCTTAGCCACTGAAGTGACTTCTTTGGCAGTTACCAAAGAAAATTGGATGGAACAGCAAAAAGGGGGTGTGGTTATAGGTATTTCAGATCAATTTTAAAATCCCGGTAAAAATAAATATTGGAGTAGGTGAAGGAAAGAGAATTTAACAAGGATTTAATAAGATGAATTTGGTAGATTCTTTCTTTACAGTAAAGGATCGAAATAGTTCCGCAACTTATTTAAAATTGTTTTTATTTTTATGTTTTGGCGGGCGACTATCTATTTTTTAGGACCTAAAGTAGATAGGCCAATATTGAACGATTGATTTTGCCATAATGTGGAAACAGATTTAAACATTCGAATAACACTCCTTTACCAAACGGGAAAAAGGCCAATACAAAAAATTAAAGCCAATAATGAATCCTGAAATTAGAAACTGTACGATTCAATTCCTCTGTAACAGAATATTTCGCATTTATATCTCCACGGTTGGTCTGCCAGTCCATGAAGGAAGGTGCTCCTTGCATTCTGGAGTTGGGAAAGAGATATGGGGCCAATGTGTATTTGCCAAGAATTAAAAAGGACATGGGTGTAAGGGATGATGACGCATTTTTGGATTTTAAACGGCAAGGGGATACTTTATTCGGCAAGGAAGCTTTTCGCTTTGCAAAAAAAATAGCAAAAAGGTTATTGTTATGGCACCTCTACGGGCGGACTTTAGCGTTATATTTGGCTCATGGCGAGGAGGATGATTGCGGGACTACTTCTGTACTCCCCCAATGTGGAAATCTACATCCTACAGCTCCCTTAATGTCCGGGCCCCTGGGGATTTACAGGCTCGTTGAAAAACAATTATGGATGGCGATTACACGAAGTCCTGAGGCAGATTCCTGAAAAAAGCTTACTGGGACTACAAGGTATAGGGTTGAAGGCTTTGGTGCAGCTGCAGAAGCCCTGTTAGATGAAACGCATGGAAGCCAGGAAGTTTTTCCAAAAAGATACATCAACCTACATTTTTAGGAATTTATTATAAAAATCAATTAGAACAGGAAAAGGTCGTATCTGTTCCTGCGATTTAAGAAAATGTAACGACCAATTTGGGGTTAAAGGGGATAATGAAAACGGAAGATACTTTTCCTAATGTAGGCAACCATGTAATGACTTCCTATAATAACTTCAAAGACTTTGGGTATTCAGTAAGCAAGAAACGATTCTGATTTTTGGAGGATGTGATTAAATGCAACCTTGAAATAAAGTATTGTTGTAGTACAGTAACCCGAAGTGGAAGTTAGGTCAAATGATAATTTAGTGCATTACATCATTTATTTTTTTTCCATAAATCGGTATCAAAGGGAGCTGGCCCCATTCGGTCGTCATAAGCGGAATCCCCAAATACGTTATTATTACCAAATCCTTTGCTGGGGACCACGTAAAGCTTTTTTTGATCCATGGCACCTAGACCAGCTATGAGTCAATCCGGAGCATCAGGTATTAATTTTCCCGAAAACAGATTCTCTGAACCTGCAACCTGTAATTGCTTTTTCCATTAATGTCTCTTCATCTTCTATATGATCTCTATTAAGACGTGTTCAAGTCTGGGAAGTATTGTCATGGGCTCAAAATAGCTTGGGAATCGTCCTAATCTTTGGTTGCCTCCCAAATACCCATTATTCAGGTTCAGAGGCCAAAAACGAGCCATGCGCGGGCATTGCAAAATAAAGAATTTAAAGATAGCCTGTTTTTTTTATCCAGGTCCCTGCATCCCAATTTTTGTCACGCAACTTCTCATTAAAATAATCCCTAAAAGTCTTCCTGCACCGCCCCCGCTACATATTATCTAAAAGAGTAAGGTAGCATTGTGGTAATACAATATGTGTTTTGGGTCGTTTTTGTAGATCAAACAAATCCTGAGTCCGGTAACAAGAAGTTGTTTCTACTGTAATAATCTAGGCCAGTTAATCCATGGTAAAGATGGTTTTTTACGGTTAATTAGTTTTGCTCCTGTGGGGGCTTAAGGAAGACCAGCCAGTACCATATAATCCGATGAAGGCCATTGTTGATAGAAAGTTAGACCCTTCCTTTTGAGCAATGCCCTTACTGTAAACGCTGTCAAAAGTTTTTAGCAGCAAGAGTTCCAAGTGTGGTTTTAGAGGCGCTGAAGCTTCGAAATATTTTTCCATAACTACTTTCCATCCTTCAAAAGATAAAGGCATCCGTATTATTGGTTTCAAGAAAGTCGTAAAGTGCTGTTTCCACTTTGGAAATTCCCATTTCTAATTCTTCAAGGGATAAGGTTTTCCATTCTTCCGAATTCGAAGAGGAAAAATACATTTCACCTCTGGAGGAATCGCACTTCATCATCACTAGTTTTAGAGCATCCCAATTAAGCAGCAACAGCAAACAAAGATTGTTTATTAAGAAGGAACGGTTCATAATGCTTTATAGCTTAGAGTTTCAAATAGTTAATACATGGTTTTAACGATAAAAAAATAAAAAAAGATATAAGGGACTAAACAATCTTTTTTCAAGTTGTACTTTTGGCAACTTTAATTAGAAAAATATGCCGTACTAAGTCACTTAAGAAGAAATAGGATCAATGTAAGTAACCTTGGGGTGTTTCCCAAGAATGTTTACGATTCAGAAAGGTGTTTTGATGGCCAGTTGAGGCAACAACAAAGAGGTCGTACAAATGAGGAAGAAGGGGAATGGTTGTGAAAAACACTTGCGGTTTTTATTGCCAATGCCAAGGAGGGAAGTGTTAAATAACCATTTTTTGGAATACCGTTCAAAAAAAGGAAGCTGGAGAGGTGGATTTAAGGTATTTGTTACGGGCTGTTAAAGCCCGAGCGTTAATAAGCCGGATCTTCAAAAGGAAATTCCGAATGTGGATAAATATTTTGGGGACCAGCGAGTTTGCCTAATTTATTTAAAGGCCTTACGGGCAGATTTACAAGCACGAACTTTATTGGGGAGCGCCTAACAACTACCCCTAAGAAATTACGCCTAATTAAAAATGTCCGAGGGATGTGATCGTGCCTTGTTCAATTTTGTGCCATACCTATTATGCGTGGAAAAGGCATACGGAGTACTCCTATTGAAGAACTTATAGTTACTGAAGCTAATAAATATGGCAGCCAATGGGGTTAAGGAATTGATTCTTATTGCCCAAGAACCTTACTTAATTACTGTACGGAACTTGAATTATATAAAGAAAGAAATTTTGGCAAATTGCTGAATGAATGGTGAAAGTAGAGGGTATAGAATGGAATCAGAATTGCATTATTGCTTTTCCTACTCGGATTTCCTATGGATGTTCTGGAAGTGATGAAACGTGACCTAAAGTTTGTAATTACCTGGATATAACCGTTCAGCATTTCAGATTCCATTTTGAAGAGTATGCGCAGAGGGACCTACCAAGCTAAAACAACCAATTAACTAACAGGACTTTAGGGCTGCGGTTTCCTGAAAATGAGATAGGACGAACTTTAAAATTGTGGTATCCTGGGGAGACAGAGGAAGATT
>Ga0163217_1013451_pt1 | contig 10821 bp, 12 predicted proteins | sample SynspAceP_FD_185933 | JGI IMG/M metagenome (GOLD analysis project Ga0163217, IMG submission 185933) | Saline lake microbial communities from Ace Lake in Antarctica - Synechococcus sp. Ace-P (PacBio error correction) | ecosystem: Environmental > Aquatic > Non-marine Saline and Alkaline > Saline ...
GGGAGAGAGATGATATTTTTCGATTTGGTCGTAAGGTTTCTGTTTGCTGCGGCTGGCGAACGCCTGGGCTCGTCCTGAAGCATGAAAGCAAATGGAAAAGCGGGTTCCCTGGGTGGTCCCCCTTGTGGGGGTCCTGTAGGGTCTGTTAAGGTCTTGTGGGTCCTTTGTAGGGTCCCCCCTTTGTGGGTTTACGGAAACGGACCCGAAGTCTTTTGGCGGGCAAACATTTGCAGAAATGTTAGCCTTTTTTAGGCCTTGCCCCTATCCCCGTTGGAGGTAACCTGCCGCCCGCAAGGAGTCCCGCACACGCCAAGGAATGCATACCGAGAAGCCCTTGCCGACCTCTTCCGCCGTCATTGGCCCGGCGGTATTGACGGTGGGCGGAAGTGGAAGAAAAAGGCGCGGGGGCTGAAGAAAAAACGAGGTGGACGGGCATATCGGACACGAAAAAAGGCCGGTTCCTCGGCAAGCAAACGCTCCGTTTGGCTTGAAAGGCATCCGTTTGCGAAAACGATCAAACTAAGTCAACATCAAACAGGCATCCATTCCTGGAAAACAGGGAACGGTGCCTGCCAAAAACCAAGTCGGACATCATTCGTCCGACTGTGGAACAACTCGGTCGTGACGCGAACGATCGATTGCTTCGCTGCGCGTATTTCCATGACCTTGCCTTAAAGCCCAGCAAAGCGAAAACAAGGTTTTCAAATCCCGTCGAAGGTGGCGCCGGGGTTTTTCAAAAGGCAATGAACTCCCGTGTCCAACGGATTGTTCAAATGAGTATGGATGCTGGTAGACTAAACGTACCCGGAAGAAAAAGCAGTTCGAAGCTCTGGGTAGAGGTGCACTCGACAAGGGATTATCTCGGCGCCAGCGGTCCTCCTGCAAAAGCAAGTGCGCCCATGGTGCCGACGGTCCTCGGCGGAATTTCGGCGGAATTTTTTCGGCGGTTTCGGCGGATTTCGGTTTCACCGAGGACGATTTTTTCATCAAATCATGGGACCCTGCACCATGCCTTGAAAAACCTCGATCCTCGGGTCGGCGCACACGCTTCGTCGGATGAACCGGAAAACACGCGACCTAAAAGCAACGCCCGATCCTGACGGAAAAAAATATGCAGATTCTCGAGCCAAGCCAAAAAAGCGGCGGCGCAGCCTTGTCAACAATGATCTTTGATTGGGGTGATTGTCTGGAGTCCGTTGCGGGCTGTCCTTTGGCGAATCCACGGAATCGAATCAAAAGTGGGTTTGGGAGAATGCTTACTCGGTTTTGCTCAGATGGCCGTATTGCCCTAATGTGGCCGTCCTCCCTTCGTCGCGAAATATCGGTCGACTGTTCGTCCGGACTGGTGTGCGTCTTGATGCGCACAGCTTTCTCGTGACTGTGGCGCGTTGTGGGATGATAGGCGCTCACGACGTTTGGTGATCACGACCAGGCCTTCCGCAACGAAATGGGACGGCCGGTTCCCTTCTTCAGCAGTCGATTTACGGAGGAAAACCGCCTCGCACCTGACTTTGGCCTGAATCTGTTTATTCCTCGAATCCTTTTTTCGGGCGCTTTCGGAAAAATCGATCCCGGCCGTCGTTTGTCTTTAGCATCGGAACTTCGCAAAAATCTCCGCTGATCCAACTTCCGAACAAAGGATCGGTACTCGGTCCGCTCGACGTTCCTGGTCGAGCGCATTGGCAATCGCTGAAATAAAGCTGTTGTAAAAACTAACACCGATCGGAATTCTTGCGATCACAGCACAACGCGGCGGGTACGATCGACCTGAACAAATTCAGTCCTGATTCAAGGCTATCTACTGACGCATTGTGCAGCGCGATCATCAATATCGTTTGTCGTTTTTGCGCATCGCCGCGGCCCCGCGGTGGTCGCGTCTTCACGCCGCGAGCTACTGGGCCCGTCGTTCGTGCTTCGCGTGATCCGCTGATCGCTGCATTCGTCCATTGGCAATTCATTTGTTGTCATGCGATTGTTGATTGAAAAATGCCAATCAAACGTCTTGAAGGAAGATCAAGCTGGGTGCCACCCGGATGGGTCCCAACCTGCTCGAGTACCCCTTGTTGCCCCTGCCTATCCATTCCCGGACATTGGAAATCGTCCGTCCCTCATCTTTCATCCCGTTTTCGCATGGTTCTACGGGAGTTCGATTGAAAAATGGGAAGCCTATCCGGCACTGCTGGCCACGGGGCTTCCCGGGTTCATTTTGCCAAGCCAGTTCCCATCAACATTCCGCTACTTGCTTGAGATCGCCGAATTACCAGCGTATTTTTCAAACTTGTGGGTTGCTTCAGGCGTGTCGCGCAATGCGGTTTTAGTGGAATCTGATGAAACCATGCACTTGATGAACAATTTCGATAACTGACAGATATGTATCACGAATAAGACGGCAAGATTAAAACGCCCCACGAAATTGGTCGTTGGGCATGGTGGGGTCTTTGTTAGTTTTAGTGGTCGCCACGTTGATGATCCGAGGGTTCCTCAAAACCTCGGAATTCAAAAGTCATATTCAAGGCCCAAACTGATCACCGAACGGGAATATGGTGGTTTCCTGAGCAGCAGCCGAGTTGGTGGAACCGAATCCCCGCGATCATTTTGGACCGCTCCGGCCCGAATCCGCTCCGATCCACAAGGGACAGACAGCGGGTTTGGTCTGGATCAATAAACGGAACCAATTCCGCGTCGGATTTTGATTCCAGCCAGGATGCCGTTTTGCTAACTAACAAGCCAACAGCAAAAAACAGCTGATTGGCTTCGATGTTCAAATGGCCCTACTACTTGAGCCAATGATCTCGAAGTCGGGATCGAAGTTTGTGGCCGATCAATCGTCAAATTGAAGTTGTATCAGCAATTTTGCAAGCAGATCATTTGATGTTTGCGATGTCAAGCATGGAAGGAACGATCGAACAGGCTGCCCTGATCCCGGCGAATGGACCGTACATGGAACTGACGCTTTTGCGCAATCGTGGTCCCGACCAACGACAAGCGGAAATTCCGTGACCCGCGATTCGATGCCTGCAGAATTCCTCATTGAAGTTAAGCCGTGGTGAAAGGAAAAGCTTCTTCGCCGAACGAGCCCGTAAAGTTCTAACCCAAGCATGTGGAAGTGATTGAAATTGACTCGGCCCGCAGAGTAATTTCGCCTGAAGTACACCAAAGACGTCAGCGGATTTGGTGATTAGCGCCGAATCGGGTTCCGCCTGGAAGCTGCGAGAGCCGCGTTTACCGTTGCAAACCCCAGTCAAAAGGTCGAATTCGGTGCTCTCTACTACTGACGGGTTCCGACGTAGAGTTTGAGAGCTTCCTGCAAAAACTGGTTGACTCATCAAGCGGTCCAGCGGCAATACCAAGAGTTGTAACGAACTACTGGAATTTTTAGGCTTGGACACCGAATCTAAGCCAGCCACGTGGTGTGTCATACGTGACGTGTTTGGGCTGGCCAGAAAAGTAGCACGTTACCGCGAACAAGCAAGAATCCCCCCACCGGATGTTCCCGGAATGTTCCCGGATTGCTTAAATAGGCAAAAACCAGTTGAATACCGAGACATGATAGCGACGGGTGCCATCCTACGCCGGCCAGGGGATTGACGTTTTCATAAGCCAGGTTTTCGGGAAAGTGTTTCGGTAATAATTAGCCGTTTTTGGCGTTAGCCTTCGACTGCGGCCAAATCAGAAAGGTCTTCGATCTGCTCGCGGAAGAATCTTCATCCCACGCGGAACCCGACCCTACGCAATCTAACACACGCAAATGACATCGTCGGCTGGCATAGACTCGGTGTAAATTGGCGCTGAACGGATGCACCACCAAGCCAATTTCGGCAATGTTCGATCGATCCATCCTCTTGGCTCCGAAGCTGTCCAGGTCGCAACTAAGAAACTGAATTGGATCTGCCGATCTGATCCAGGCCAGCCCGTCCGTCGCCGGGGGCGATATCGAGGTGAGGATGAGTTGACTAGGCTCCGTTGAGATGGGTCACGTCCAGCACGGCCTTGGTATGATTCTCGCGAAAGTACCCACGCAGGCCGCCGAAATCTCATCGAGCTTCTGCTGCGAAAGCCCGAGCGTTCCCCTGATTCGCCAACGATTTCGGGGAAACCAACTGGCCTAGCAACTGAACTTTGCTTGGGAGGACGAAGTACCCCCGACTGCAACCAAAAAACGCCGTGATCATATAAAATCCGGGATCGGGCGTCGTCGCATTCCACTGACGTTGCGAAAGTAAATATTCCAGCGACGTTTGACCAGCCTCGAAACTTGGTTGAGATTATCGACGCTATAGAGGAAACGCGTAACTCGGAACGGTAATCGGGCAAAAAGATTCGAAAGTCTCCTGCTGCCCGAGTCGAACCGACACGAAGGCTTTTCAAACTCCAACTCCGATCCCTCACGTTCGATTTGCGAACGCAGCCGCAAATCCGCAGCCGACTCGGACGGCAAGTCGATCCGTGACCCTCAAGTCGGAGAGTGACCCAGCTCCCGCACTCGCCAAAATGGGGAAAACGCGTGCAATCTCGCCGAGTACGCGAAGTTTGTCGTCCCACGTGCCGCTGCTGCCGGTCTCAGCCCCACCCGTCACTAATCCGTTGAAGAAGGGCTGCTTTCCCATGCAGCGGGAAAGAAAAGCCTGAACACCGGTTTGTCCGTAGATACCCCAAGCAAAGCTTCGGCTTGACATCAAGAAACGTGCTAGCCATCGATCGGTCCGCAAATTTCGAACTCCCTTGCCTGACATCCATCGTGCCATCGAGAAAGGGCATCTTGTTACTTGCCGTTCGCACCCAAACGTGCCCGGGCTAAATCCGAATTGTCGATGCCCGACGTCAAAGCTGAGCGAATAGTCCAAGCAAACGAACCGGTTTCGCCACTGCTGCTATCGTAACATTCCAACTGAATGAAAGTAAGGCAAAATTCAGGATTGAAAGCAAGTCCCTGGAAAAGATGACTCGGCCACGCTTTGAAAGCTGAAACCTGGTTGAGGTCCAACTGCTGGGGTGGATCCACACCCGAAAATCGTGTGACGAATCTGCCCCAACCGTTGAATCATCTGAAGTCCGGTACGGATAGCCTCCTCCCGGTTTTTCAAAGTCCTCGTTTTCGTTTCGCTGCGATCAACAAATCCGTCATCATAGCCCATCTTCACGCCGCTCAGGAACGGTTTTGGGTCTTGAAATACGTTGATGGGGGTTCCTGGGAAACGATGGGTGGATCAGTGCTTCTGAATCCGAGGATTGGGAAGATCCGTGGACCACCAAATGCGTTTTCCCTCAACGACCACTGGCTTCGACGAAGGCCTCTTTTGTTCCGTTTTGCAAGACTCTGGGCAAACAGAGGATGCAAGCAAAGAATCGGAAAATGCAATGAGCTTGCGCAATACAAGGGCCACTTGTGAAAATGCAAGTGACGGCTAAGGAGATCGCCGCGAAGTGAATAACGCTTTTAATTCGGACTCTTCGCTTATCGTCTCAGAATCCTTGCGATCCTACATATGATCGATCGCTTCGGCTAGACGATTGGGTTGACTTTTGCGGCCTAACGCTCTCGCGTTTTGTCTCCGATGGAATCGGCCCTGCGACACGACGCTGTCGCTAAGCGGTGGGTTCTTCAATACGGCAGTAAACCAAAACCTTGTGTTCGCCGTCTTCAAAGTGAAGCCAAGATTGGAATTTCATACCTCAGTTAAGGTTTGAAATACCGCTTTTCGACAGATGGGCCAATCTTTTTTCCCGCCGACTGCCCCACGCAGCCCGCTGACTGTCCTTGTCGACCGCGCCTTTCAATTGGCTGTGACTGATTCCGATTGGACTGTTGTTGTAGGTTCCAGCAATGGTGCCTTTTTGTGACCGGAAATTTGCATAAAGAACTTTGAGGCTGGCCCAGTTTGCTTCACCGTCCTGAACCAGTGCGAAGACGCCCAGCGGCAACCACTTGCTATCTTCGGTTGGAGTTTCGTCGAGCGGTGTTCCGCATGGCAATCGTTTGTGCTTGCTGAGCAATACTCCGTCAGTTTGTCGCGATGACCTCATCGCCGTAATAGACGAAGTCGTTCTGGACGTAGACGTTGTCTCCGTAGTTATAGGGAACGGGAGTGGTTCGCAGCCCCAGGAAACCAGGGGTTGCCGCCTGGCGGCCCAAGGTGCTGCGCCGGTAGGGCGGTGGTATATCTGAAAACGTGTGTGAATTCGGATTATCCTTGCCCAGAAATTGTACCGGGGTGATTATCCCTTACTGTTCGCCGACCTCCCTGACGGCGAATCTTGCCGATCGATTTTTCGATCTCGACATTTTCAATTCCGGTCCGCTCGATTATCCGCTAAGTCCTGCGGTTAATCCTTGGGATCACCTTGAACGCCTTTGCCCACTGTCGCTGCCTGGGCCACCCGGGCCCGGTCGAATCGCCCGTAACTGGCCGCTCACCGATGGCCCGGGCGTTTCGCCAAGTCCTGGCCGATTTGGCTGTTAGCGGGGTTCCCGCAGGCAATTGACTTGCCTGGGGGGGCGGTCAGGAAATCGTGGCTGCCGCATTTCCCTGCGCGAAGGTCGGGTGCCCGTTGAAGGACGTGTTTCCACTGCTTGAACCGCCGAATGTCCAAGAAAACTGTTCAGTTTTGTCTTGGACGGAGCGGTGCCTGGTAAACTCTGCCCAGCGTACCCCGTGCTGGGTCGAGTACCCGTGTTGGGTTCGAGTCCGTATTGGTCGAAGTACCCGTGTTGGTCGAGTAGCCGTAATACTGGGGTCGAGTACCGATGCTGGTCGAGTACCCGTGGCTGGGAACGTGAGCCTGTGCTGGGAACGATAATTGGACATCCGATGAAGCGACTGCTCGAAGTCGGCCGACCAATCGGAGGGAGACGTGGCCCTCTCGCAGGCGCGATTGCATGCCGCTCCCGGCTGGCACCGAACCGCCCCACCGACTGCCCGCCGCCGCGACCACCACGTGGCAAGAAAGTACCGAGCAAATGATGGCTGAGACAGCAATAACGCAAGCAAGATAGAAACGGAAGATTTCATGATTCCTGATACTGGATGTTGGTCTTTCGAGATGACGACGTGCTATTTGCGAACCGACGAGGCATTCGTTCACATTAGGGAGCATCCCCATCGAATGTTCGCTGAGTCGAGCTGAAAGCTCAAAAAAGAATCGTCGTCAACGACCTTCATAGTTGAATTCCTGCGGTTTTGATTTTCCCGTCCGGTGTCTTTTCCGCTTTTCCTGAACATAAACAGAGTTTTCCGGACCTTGACCAATCGCCGTGCCGAAAAAAAGCCACCGTCGGAATCGAAAGGTCCAAGAGCGGATCCGTTCTCCTCCCGCATCCCAGCCGATGAATTGCATTCCAGACGGTCGACTTCGCGTCCACGGAGCTGCAAACGCTCCGCGGTGATAAAATTCCCCGGTTCTTTGGTCCAAACGCAAGTCGTGTCAATGCGGAACGTTGTCATCGGCAATCCCATCCAACTACCGATCAACCCACTCCAACTCCTTCAGGTGTTCGTAGTTCGAATGAAGTGGACCGGTTGCCTTCTTCGGTCACACGATCGAGCAACCACTTGCCATCCCTTGGCGAAACATACACTGCGGAGTACTTTCGATTCCTCGGCGGTAAGTTGGGGAGAACGCATTTCGAAAGTACGACTTCCATCAAGCCACGTTCGGTGAACGAATTCAATCGATTCAACATTCACCTCGATCAACCTCTTGGGCCGTCGCTTGCGAAACAGTTTTACGCGAACTGCTTCGCAATCTCGTCCCGCCCCTTGAGTTGCCGCCCACTGGGTAACATCGATGAACACAGCAATCAGTCGAACAATAACGCGCAACCCCTTGCGCGTCACCTCGGTGAACGTTTCCAACATACTCCCTTGCCAACCCCGCCGAATCTCCGACTCTGCTTTCCAGTTCCGAGGCCGTCAGTCCACGATGCGTGCCAGCACGATATGAGCAAGAAAACAGGTGAGTAACGAAATCACGCAATTTGCATTGGCCCGATTGTTAGGTCGACGAGGAAATTAAATTTGGAACCGCTCGCGAAGCGAAACGCCCAAGCCGGATCATGATTTAACGATCAAAGGGGCAGCCTTCATCCAGTTCCATAAGTATACTCCGAACGGAATCGAAAGGGCAACTTTTGTTAAAAATCCATTTTCGGCTTGCCAAAGAGCTTTCAATTTCCGCGGAAGCGTTTTCGATGCCGGTCCATGGAAAATGCCAAATGACGCCTCTGAGAAGGTCGGGTATTTCGGTTTCATCCGGCGCAAACGCTTCGTCGGATGAAACCTAAACGCTCGCTTTTCGTGTCCTCTTTTGGATGCACCCGTGGTTAAACTCGTTAAAACCCGAAGCATGTGAACGCACATTGCCCCGATGGGAACTTGCATCTTTCACAACGGCATCAAGGGACGCGTTCGTAGGGCCGGAACCGCTTTCAACTTCGCAATTTTCTGGCGACCTACAAGCCGCAGATATGACCTCGGAGCACCAATGGCAGGTTGTTCGTTTGGGTCGCTCGCTCTTTGAGTCGTAGGCCGACAGCGAGACGAAAAAGACACGCTGAATGGGAGTGGACGAGTTACGAGTCCATTGATTTGCGACTCGTAAGCACATCGTCACACATTGATTCGGTGGAAACCACGTAGCAGCGTCTCTCTGAGACGCTGGAAATTGCGAGTCCCCTCAGAGAGACTCGCCCGACGTGAGGTTCTGCCGAACCTTTTCCCCCTGATGTGATGAGGCATCGCCCCTACGCTTCTTATTCATTCGCTGTCGCTATAACGAGTACCCCGACGCTTTTGGGTTCGCGAGAACGAGCGACATTCTCGGGCTGGCGTGCTTACGCAGCGCCTGGCAAGGATGCCAGCGTTTCAACGCCCGCAGGGATGCAGCAGTCGACACGCTCGCCAGAATCACGCCACTGCCAACCCGGAAAGCAATTCGAATTAAAGTTCAACGAATTGCGATTTTCTATCCCATGACAGGCGAGATAAAAATCAACTTCTGCAAGTTTGAAGCTAAAACGCCTTCCTGCGGATAGATCCGTGCGTTGAAGTTTGTTCGAGCCGTGGTGCCCCGAGCACTGGCTTGGAACTCCCAAAAGCGCCAGCGACTAAGAACGATTGTATCTCGTAACCGAGATGCGGTGTGAGACCAGGCGAAAGAGTGCTGGGCAGACGGTCGATCCGGCGAAAGTTTCCTCTTGCACTTCTACCCCCGTTTCTTCGGCACCAAGGCGGAAATATCCCTCACCAAATTGATCGCCCCAGAACGGTGATGATCCGCCGCCTGAAGGCCGCCGACCAGATGGCACGTTGGACTCTCACGCCACAAGAATTTGCTCGCCACTTGGTTTTGGGAGTTTCACTCAATAGCGTTAGAAGAAAGTGCTCTCGCAAGTGAACGCACGTGATCGCTGGCTTCTCGGCAAGCGGATGTTCGGCAAGATAATGGAAGTCTTTCTCTTCGGCCTCGTTGAGAGTTTTCACCCCGCATCGAATCCCGCGTTGCTTGGACAACAACTCTTCGCAGCGCGACATGTAGGCCCACAACCGATTGTTGCTCCATCCGCCGAAGTAGCGAGTTTTTTGGTCAGCTGCTCCGGTTGAATGTGCAGGCACCAGCGTTTGGTAATTCCCCTCGATCCCAAGCGTGATCGAACCTGCTGACTTTCGTGCCGCGATGACTTTGCCAATCGCGAGCCAATGGAACGTGACTGCCTTCACGTCAGCCTGCGACGAATGCGGTAGTCACTGATTCGGGCCGCCGTCAGGTAAACGTGGTCAAGTAGTTTCACCACTGCAATGCGCACCGCTAGTCGGCATCCGTTGGCGGTTGGATATACGCCCACCCACGCTTCGACTCCCAGATCCTTGATGAACGACGCCCAGTTAATCGTCAATCGCCGAGAGACTCGAACTTGCCGCCCAACTTGAGTTTCCCCCGACGATCGAAGTCCGCTTCAAACTTGCTGATCGCTTGCCTTGCGAAAACTGGCTTTCATCGCCTCCGTGTCCGATCAGGTGGTAAGGCCATCGAAGGTTCCCTTGCTGGCCCGGCGGTGCGTTGCTTTTTCCAAAATTGATCCGTTCGAACCGCAGTCCTTCACCGGGAACCACAGGTGGACATGCCAATGAGCTTGCAACTTCTTGATTCAATGTGCAGGACGGAGATCGCCGACGGGTCATAGCCCCTGTTCTTCCTTGATGTTTTCGCGGGACACACATTTCCATCCGAAAACTGAACCAGCAAAGTCTGCCAGTTCATTTTGATTAGCCAAGGCGAGTTCGGACAGTTCAACCTCGGCAGCGTGCAGAACCGACTTGGAAAATACGTCCACGCCCTGAAGCAAATAGCTTGGAAGCTTTCTCGTTGAAAATTCCACTCGCTTCGAACCGCTGCAAGCGGGGCAGTGTCGATCACCGCAAGAGTTTGTAGCGGGTTACTGACTAGCCGCAGTCGTCGCACTGGTACTTCGCCGCCGCATCACGTGATGCGGCAACACTGACGTTTGGCCAGCAACGCGCTTTGCAACGGTCGCGGACATACCGGGCGTTGGCGATCTGCCAGCACCAAAGACGAAGGATTTCGACGAGGCTTAGCTTTGTGGGTTTCTGCCGGCGCTCCGTTTCTTCCCGGCGAATTGGTTCGTGGATCGGCAGTTGCCCTGACCGGTAACCAAGTCAAGCGGACTCGGTTGTGTTGATGAAGTGCCTTCTTGGCGCAGTGCAGATAGAATCATTGTCGTTAATAAAAAACTGGTGACCGAGCAACTGCTGATCGTCAGCACGTCGACTCCCGCTTCGAGTAGACCTGTCCGCGTAAGAATGT
>Ga0163217_1094725_pt1 | contig 10821 bp, 5 predicted proteins | sample SynspAceP_FD_185933 | JGI IMG/M metagenome (GOLD analysis project Ga0163217, IMG submission 185933) | Saline lake microbial communities from Ace Lake in Antarctica - Synechococcus sp. Ace-P (PacBio error correction) | ecosystem: Environmental > Aquatic > Non-marine Saline and Alkaline > Saline ...
TAAGGGCCCCTCTTTTGTGAACTTTGATGGAAACCAAGTCCTGGCCGAAATCCCCAACAATATCAAATCTTTCCAATTGAGTAGCCTGCTCCAAACTCAGGAGTCATTACATATAACTCACATCAAGAGGTGATCGGTATTTCTGTATCCGCTGAAAGACCATTCCCGGAAGTTTTCCAAAATGATTAAATCATATTCAGCTGCTTTTAAAATAGAAATAGCTCTGCCACATAATTAGACAATGGTAAAATTAGACTGACGCGTAGCAACGATCGCATATACCACTCGATCAATTTCATGGCATTCATCCGAATTCTGTCCACCTAAAAGTGCTCCACAGTTTTTCTTTTAAGAGGATTATCTGAAACAATTGCATCGTTTTATCTTCGAAATCCAATAGAAAACGACGAACCAACTCCATCCATAAAGAAAGGACCTTCCCAGAACCACCTGTCTGTTAAATTCACAATTGGCGTCTTTACTTTCGAAGCCATTTCATGCACTGGTATCCAACTGCTTTACTCTCCCTCAGCGAAAGTTTTTCTGCCGCTGAAATTAATCGGGCAATAGCTGTTGCTTTTTTGATTTTAAGTGATCGACTTCATCCGTAAATGTCTTTTCCAGTTGGGTAATCGAACGCTCACCTAAATCGTTAATCATTCCTTGCAAACCCCATAGAACGACCATCTCAGGAGATAAATTCGCTCAATACCATATTCCTGCAATCTCTATTCTTTTCTGGTAGAATTACACCACCCTCCACCCCACCCCAACAATTTGATGTTGGCCTGCGCCATTTTCTACTAATAAATACGCATGTATTTGAAATACTCACGTGACCACCTTGATAAGATGTCATGGCAATTGCGTTAGCATCTCTGAATGGCAGTATCAACAACTTCTTGCACACTTCTAATCGTGGACCTAAACATGAATTACCTCAACGCCAGTAGCTGAATAATCTTCCGCATCACATTGTGGCTGCATCATGCCATCAAACAATGAGGCTGCAGTTACGCCATTCTACTTTATTTATTGTGTATATGGTTTCGCGTCTAATTCCATTTCTTGAAATTTAAGAACACAAAATTTTTCACTTTCAGTCTTAATTAAAAAGATTTTAATAGCTTTGGTAACTATCAGTTAGACTCACTTTATTACTTTCCCTAAACCACCTTATTTTATGAAAAAAGGCAATTTTTTTAACTTCCTTTGCGATTCTTTCTACTATTATATTGGCAGGACAATCCACTAGATACATCGACCTAACTACTCAAGGGGCCAGTGCCCTTGTTATCCTAAGGGCAGTTTTCAAATTGAAAGGAGGTTTGGCTGCTGCTAAGACTACCATTAAAAGCACGATACTATAGAGTATTTCAAATTTGCTTTCCACAACTCATTTTAGATTATGCTTTTGTAAAGAATATATGAATTTCGTTTAGTTGCTCAAATTAATCACTTTGATCGAAAAAATTTAAATACTCAAACTTTGGCAGAACTCAATCATATACCTTTACCCGCATTAAGCGATCTTCAACTTTGGGATTAAGTTCCCACTTCTTATAAAGAGGACCAAACGCTTAAAAATTAGGTTGGGTTATCACATTTCTACTCCTTTCAGGAACAGAGCGATTTAGCAATGAGAGTTTTGGAATAAACAATAGACTTTAATCTCTCACAAATAGGAAGATGCGGTTTCTTTTGGGTTACATTTAGGGATACTTATTATGAGAGGGATTCATCTAAGTATTGCATCTTATTTCAGCACAGTTAGATTAAAGAACCGGTTTTAAGCGTATTTATTGAGGAGTATTATAAGCAAGAGAAGGTCTTGGCAATCCGGCTATAGATTACAAGCCAATTAATATAATGTGGAGTTACTTCTTGGCTAAAGACAACTCAATTGACGTTATCAATAGGGAGTAATCTAAATCTGAAGATGAAGATTTCTTTAGACATTCTCGATTTATCTCTCCAGCTGGCTGTAAGCTGGTTGATTCAAAAAAGAAGTAGAAAAGTCTTTTCCTTTTGCTCGACTTAAGTCTTCCTATTCTTCGTAAATTTGACGATCAAAACGAAGAATATTATGGCTCAGTCCGCACTTATCGCAAAATACAATACTTCCTAAGGTCCCCGTACACTTCTTTACTCCTAACCGTTTCCCATTGGGAATGAAGTTGGAATAGGTTTAGAGGCTTGGAAAAAGCGGTAAATTATCATTTGATGAGAGCAATGCAAAAGAAGGCATTCCTTACGTTGCATTTGGCCAATTTTGGCGAAAGCTTTATGCACTTTCTGTGGTTGCAATAAGAATTACAAATCACGACCAGTTGAAGATTACATACATCAACCGCAGTTTAAAAAGAATGGGATTTTATTTAGAGTTATTGGGAACGCTGTCATCAGTGAGATTCACTCACTGTTGGTGGTGGCACTCCTACTTTTTTTCCAGTCCCTGATAGTTTGAGAAAAAACTAATTTAGGAATTGACCTCAAAGGATTATTCTGAGAATCATTCTTAACAGCTTTGAAGGTCCCATCCAAACACACCAAAGAAGGAACACTTGAAAGTGATGAACGAATTAGGTTTCAATCGTGCTAGCTAACGGTGTTCAGGATTTTGATCCGAAAGTACAAAAAAAAAAACGATTATCGAGTTCAACCATTTGAAGTAGTGGAAGAAGTCCATTAAAAATACTAGAACTGGCCGGATACACTTTCCACTGTTTTTGGATTTGTTTATGGATTACCACACCAAACAAAAGATTAGCATATTGATACTATCAATAAAGTAAGAGTTAAAGCCGATCGGATTGCTTATTAAGTTACGCTCAACGTGCCATGGATCAAAGGAAATGGACAACGTGGATATGATGATGGCAGACCTCCAAAAGCGAAATGAAAAGAGAGAGATATTATACGAGATGGAATATCAGTTGCTTTGGATTCCGGCTACAAAGAAATAGGCATGGATCACTTTGCTTAGAAACAGACAACATGTATGTTTCATGAAGACCAAGAGCTACACCGAAACTTTATGGGTTAAACTCAGCTTCTAAACACAACTGATGATAGGATGTGGGTGTTTCTTCCATTAGTGACAGTTGTATGCGTTTTTGCACAAAATGTAAAAGACCGTAGAAAGAATACTAAAATAATAGAAGAAGGTAGAATTCCAATCTTCAGAGGTCATTGAATTAACCGAAGAGGATTTTAGTCCATTCAGAAGGCACAATTTTGGAAATTATTGTCAACTTACGAAAACTTCTTGGGCGAACGAAAGAAGCTACATTGCAAATTAATTGATGAATGCATTCCAAGGTTGGAAGAGTTTGATTGAAGATGGATTCTTAGAATTAAGGAAATAAAAGCTTGAAAGTAACAGAAGCGGGAAAGCCTTTTTATTCGAAATATTTTTTGTATGGCTTTGACGTAAGATTGATTCGGAATAAGCCACAGACGCAGTGTTTTCGCATGACGATATAGGGTAAGAACGCTTCGCTTTTAGAAAGTTAGATGTTAGACCACTGCGCTGCTAGAAGGAAAAAGTTAAATCAATTGGTATTCTTCACTTAGTGAACCTTTTGCGAAATTTTGTGGGCTTTGCGTTTAAACTTGGGTTTTTTGTTAAGGTGCATTTAAGTTGTTCTTAGATGTTTGGTAAACATAAGATAAAAATGAAAAGAATAGGCGGTTTTAGGTGGTGGGATTAGTGGATTAAGTGCTGCTAATTTTTTTAATTCGAGAAGACTTGCATTGACTGTAATCGGCAATCCAACCAAGTTGGGGGGGTAATGATACTGTTACCAAAGAGGGTTTAATCTAAAACTGGTCCTAAAACCTCTGTAATGCTTATAATCCTGAGTCTTGGATTTGCCTTAAAATTTAGACCAGTCGATTCTATTATTTAACCCAGTAAGAAGTCGCGCCTAAGAGTCGAGTCATATTGATGGAAAAAAACGCCAGTTGCGCTTCCCTTCACAGGCCCAGGGGCCCCTGGAAATTTATTAAGGTAATAAAGTAATTGTTGGGGAGGCATTGCCACCATTTTAAGAAAAGAACCATTCCAAAAAAGCCAACAGATATTCTGCTGAGAATCAATGGCTTTCTCGTTTGCCAAAAAGAAGATTCAGTACTTCCCTTTTTGAACCATGGTATGCACCTTTGTTACCTGGAAGTTTATGCAGGTGACCCAAAAAAAATGAGTGCTAAATTTTTCTAATGAAAGCATTATGGGAAGCTGAAAAAAAACACGGCAGCATATCAAGAGGATGATGAAGTCGATAAAAGAAAGGAAAAGCCGATTTTCCATAGACAGCAAGAATTGCGAAGCAAAGAATGATCAGCTTCAAAGATGACTTAGAACAATCCTGAATTGATTCAATCCAAACTAAGGAATCGACTAAAAGTTAAAGTTCATCAGTTACTTCCATTGAAGTAAAATTAGAAAATGGCTATCGAAGTTTCTTACACTCAAATGAACAACACATCAATTAGAAGTGGGATCATATCGTAAAGTGGCTTTACCGGCCTATTGTTGAAGCAAATTTTTTGGAAGACTCCACCCTCGTTTTACTGAACAACTTAACTCCAAGTTTATTCGCTCCTATCTGTTTGCAATACCACTTGGGATATGATAAAAAGCAAGTTGTAAAAACCAAGCACCCGGATTTGGCATTCCTCAAGCTAGAGTAATTGGAACAAAAAAGCTTCTTGGGCATCCTTGTTTATTAATCGTTTTTTTTTCCACACAATACGCAAAAGAGAGATTTTCATTTGCTATTATAATCGTTGGAGCTCGATGCACCAAAATTGACCCCAACTTCTCAAGAAGCATTAATAGAAAAGATCAAAACTGAATTACTGAGATATGGAACTTTCTGGCGAAACCCGAATTGGTGAATTACATCAAATGGGAAAAGGAATTCCGCAGTAATAATTTAGGCCATGAGGACTTAAGTCCTGAAAGAAGCAAAGTTCTGGTCTAGACAATCCAAATTTATCAGATCATCGGAAAATTACATTCATGGAGTTTCTGTAGCCGACTCTATCAAAAAGGAGTTTAGCAACGCTCAAAAATTACGGCTTAAAAAACTTATAGGAAATCGAATTTTTTAAGACATAAATGGTCTCCTGGAATCTCAAAGGCTGGAACGAAGAATCGTAAATCAATGGTATAGATTCACTTTTTGAGTGATAATTTATCAGTCAAGACCAATAATTAAAAAGTGGTTTCATTTGACAATCGGATATCTTTTTAAAATTTCCAAAATCTTAGGTGGTAATAGGTCGTACTGCTCAAGTTTTAACATTTTTTTGTAATGTTAATATTTAAACGACAAATAAGCACTGTAGTCTGAACAGATCGCCGTCAGACCCTAATCCTCTTTTAGTTTGCTCGTTTCAAAACATTGTAAGGCCATCCAGCATTGATGGCTAAGAGTCTGTATCGAGCAATGCCATATCGGAGGTCCTGCCCGCTAACAAATACCTCCAATCATTTTCCTGAACACCATTGTACTGACTTTGGTGTAACGCTTCCTACCGAAACTTGTCGCTTACAATTTTATTGTAAACGTAAATGCTGAAATCCCCATTCACAAAATTTTCTCCATCGGCTTTCACCAAATTAAATTTCATCTGAAGAATAAAAACAATGCTTCGCTTTAACGATAGCGGCTTGAAATACCGTTCTAATTGATAAAGAACGAAAGTATTTTTATTGATATTAAAAATTAAAATCGGGCTGACCACTACCCCATTTCAGGTTGCATTCTGTCGCTGGTCTTCGTGTTTACTATTTGAGAAAATGAAAAACGGGAGAAAAAAAAGAAAACAATGCAAAGTAGCTGTCATCAAAAAATTAGCCATTTTGGGCTTATAATCGTGGTAGCTTGGTGTATTATACCATCGGCAACCCACTTTAGGAACCCAAAATTCCTGAAAATTTTACCTGTTCAAACGTATTTAGAAAGAGATTTGCCGGCAGGAATTAATAACATCCTGCTCTATCGGGACGAAGCCCAAGGTATTTCTATTCGATCTTCTTAAAGTAAAGATTCTAAATGATCTTTTAAAATGCTTCAGTTTGCATCCTTAAAATCTTCATCGGAGGCAGTTTCACTTAATTTAAACAGCTTATTAATGTTTTCCACCTGAACCAATCACGCAAATCAGGGGTCAAACTTTTTTGCGACTCATCTTGGCGCTATTCACTCCTCCATACTCCTTCTTTCACGATATTATCTCTTCATCGAATTTTGTTCCCAATGTTAAAGATCGTGCAATCAATTTTAGCCCATCTTTGAAAACAGTATAACTCGTACTAACCGCCACCAACATCCATATAAAGGTATGTTTTGGAAGTATTTTAAAGCAATCCGCTATATGAGTTTGAAAGATTAGTTCTGCTTCAGATTCCCCATCAATAATATTCAAATTGAACACCAGACTTTTTGAAAATCCCGTTTGATTACATCACCAGGTCCATTTTTTCGCATCGCGCATTGGCAGATGTGGCAAATGCTTTATAAAGAAACTAACATCGTATGCTTCCATTAAATTGCGGAAAGCAACATGCTCTTGTTAGCTTTTTCTTCTTTCTCCTCGCTAATTCTATTCAGATTAAAAGAGTCTTCCCTAACTGATTGGAATACGTATCAGTGAGGCTTTTCTTAATTATGGGACCGCTTCTGTGTTTCGTAACATTCTACTAAACAGATAACCGAATTGCATTAGAAACCAATTCAATAGCCCGCACAACCCTCAACGTTTCTTAACCATCATCCAAATTTAATGGATTTACCGGAAGAGTTCCCTAAAGAGAAGATTATAATATTGAATTTTAATCAGTTAGTTATAATCATACTTCACCCTTCATTGTCTTTAAAGAATAATGATACTCAACTTTTACAGCATAAAATAGCTACCTCAAAATATAGAATATTACACAACCCTTACTTTGTTTTTTTTACAAAGTAAAAAAGAGGCTGTTACTAAATAATTAGACAGCCGCACTAGAAATCTCTTAATAAATTTTTTACTATTGCTTGAACTATTTTTTGATAGTTCACCTCAATTGTTCTGATATTCGAACAAGATAAATTCCATTCTCTGGTTGTTCAAGTCAATATTTAATTCACCATAAAAAACATTCTGCTGACCAACAACAACTTTTCTTTCCTGTTAGGTCGACACTTCAACCGTAACAACGTATCAGTTATTACTATTTTCACAAAGAAGTTTTCCCTGAAGATGGAAATTCGGATAAATGTTAACATCTAACTCCATTTCCTTCTCAATTTCCACTCCTGATTTAGTCCTAAAATCAGGAATCATCTCCTTCACCGTCCAATAGTACACTCCTCAAATCTGTTAGTAAAATTTTTCTTTGTCTTTAAAGAATTACGACATTGATAAGTTTAATTCAATAACGCTGGTCCTAATGCGAATGCACCAAAACATAGCATTGATTAAAATACTCGGAGCAACTGGCCCAAGACACCCAGTTTGTGTTTTGCAATGCACCTGTAAAGCAAACGTAAGAGGCATTTTACAGGTTGATACCAGAAATCTATATTCATCTACTGATTCAGTACAACTTGTATTCCAACTTCATTGCATTAAATCGACACCGCTTATAAAAGAGTATATACAGCGACATTCCCTCCTTTACAGGACAAATTCATGAATATAACCATTGTTTGTAAGGCTTCCCGCAATATACCCTGCATGCCTTAATTTCAAACCAGAAATATTCAGGATACCAACCTGAACCAGCAACTACGTAACTATGTAAATTTACCTTTAACTAATACCAGGAGTATAAAATCCATCTCCAAATCGATAGTACCTGCTTGGCCATTAATACTCCCGATGAAACTGTGTTAGTAGAAGCCCAAGTAGCAAGGTTATAATTTCTGAGATAGAATATCTCCAATTGTTTATCACATAAGTTTGGAGAGCATCAAAATCAAGTACTCCTTTTGGCAATCTAATTGATGCCACATCTACTACCCCATCCACTATAAGCCGGCACGAGAATCAACACTTAATACATCAAACAAAAATTCCAGCTGGGCTAGGATATGAGTTTGGGTGCTATAAAACGTAGGTTGTTACCTCCATTCGAAATTAATAAGAGCCATATATTCAAGCGTCTTTAATCTTCTTTGCGCTTTAATTTGATAGTAAGTCTTGTCTTCTCACATTTAATGTCAAAAGTATAAGTATAGCCTCTGTATTCCCACTATACTCTACAGCAGAATGTAGAAAGAACGTAGTTTCGCGCTACAAGATTGCCGCTACAATTCAACTTTTGCTTCCACAACTCAACATACTTTGAGCTTACGGCTGCATATTAGGCAAGTACTATACCGAATTTAATAGGATTCACTCACATTGGGGGCCTGTAATATTTAGAAACCATAATTAGGTGTATTAAGACTTGTTCAGTCTGGTGTAAGTCCTCATCAGACGTCATTTATTTCGAACCACCCCTCATGTCCAAAGAGGATGTAAGTGGGTAACCCCACATTGACTTTTCCCCGTAAATACGAAAACCTGTAAATAAATACAGTTAAATTGCAATTCGAAATTTTTTCTACTTTTCATGTAATGGTTTAGTTTATTAATAATAATTAAAGACAAATGAACGGAAAAACATTCTAAAATCAACACTTTCAATAAAATCGCCAAAACAGCCCAAATAGGGCGAAAAAAACAGCCAAAACGCTCATAAATATTAATAAATATTACTGATAAAAAAACACCAAACACTAACACTACCTACTAAGACATAACTAGCTACAGAACTTAATTCTACTACTCGACATATCCATTGTAAATTCATGATTTAAACTGAGAAGTTTAACAATGAGAAAAACTTAATAGATAAAGCAAGCAATTTTTTAACCAAAAAAGAGCGCAAAGCATTTCTCCTACGGGCGCAAAGAGAACTCCCCAGATATTCCATTTAGTAATTGATTGATTTTTCTCCCGCAGATTTTCAGCCAAAGGCGGACAAGTTCTTCGCAAATTTTCGCAAGATGTATTTCTCCTGATGCCTTTTTACCGCAAGCCGCAAAGGATTTTCGCAAGGGCCGCAAAGTGAAGTTATCCAACATCATAGTTAGAATTAATAAAATAAGCAATTGATTCAAATTTTTATTGACTTATTGTCACATTGAACTTATTAATACATTGCTCCATTGATTAATTCGTTTACTTTTTATTCAGGTATATTTTGTTTCCAGCCTTTGGTTGATACCCTTCGTCTACTTCTATTTCTTCTCCACAGCTTTTTCAAGCTTTACCCCATGCATCCTGCGAAATCTCCAATAAGGTTTCCTCCTGAATTAACAATATGAATATCCTCTTTCTCGACCCTCTTCTTAGGTTGAAGGTAAATAATGTCACCCCAATTCAGGCGAATCGTTTCTTCGTAAGTCGTTGTATTTTGTTAAATTTGCCACAATCCCATATTGAATTCAATCAGCATAGACTCCCAAATCATCACCTGATTTTGGCGATACACATACTTGATATTGTTAATCGTGGTAGCGAACTTTATGAATTATTCCCATTTTTACTGGTGTAAACCGATGAACCTCTATCCCTTTCGATTACTGTCCTTTTTTACTACTAATTGTTTTTATGATCCTTTTATGCGCTTTTGGATCATCAAATTTTGTACAAACTCACTCTTTTCAATGATTCCAATTAACAAATCAGGAATATTTGGGATTAGTTGGCATATAACCAGCTTTCTTCAATCCTTTTGCCCACCCTTTGGTAGTCCGTAATTTTTTAATTCTTTAATAGAAAACGCATATCTATTTTACCTGTTAGGAAATGCAGAAGATCTTTATAACTTTTCTATTACCTTTTTTATACCTTTCTAAAACATTCGTCCTTTGGCATCAAATCATCCATTGTAAAAGTGGGCCTTCCAATACCGATGGCACTTAATCCCAAAATGATTTTTGGCGTACCGCGCCCAAACGCACTATTTCCATCTCCGATTCTAATTCCTTGCGCCATGTATCGCTCGCAGGATTCCTGTTTCGTTGCATCTCTTCAATGGCATCATCTTTTATATGCAGCATATACTCGCTCGAGTCTTCCGCGTGGGAGCCGGCTTGCGCAATAGTGAGTGGACAATAAAAAAGTAAAATGTAAATAGTAAATCTACGCATGTTATCAACTGGTGTTAATAAAGATGTAATTTGCAAATTAACCGTAGTTGTAGCTGAAAAAATTGAGCAAAAATGAAACAAGATATTAACAGTCAATTAATTAACTCTAATGGCAACCTAACCCGAGTCGTCTCTTCATTCCTTTATTGTGCCCTGCAACCCGCACCAGTAAATGTATGGCTAAATTTTTGTTCAGGTGAGAAAATAAGTCCTGTTGGGGATTTCAAATCAGTTAATCCGAATTAGCATTTTACCGTTGTAGATTAAATCCAATTGAATGTGATGTCCTTTTTGAATGTATTCACAAAATCAACTAATTCTGGGTTTCACTTTGGCATTAAACCTCCCAAAATGATTATTGATTACATCTCCAGTTGTTGTTATCAACGAGTATGAATTAATCTGCCAATATAGAGAGTGAATTCAATCGCCCTACCTTCCTCCTTTAGCCTGAAAAGATGAGTTATTGTTGGTGCTCCTCCAACACACTCGAAATAAATTCCGGCTGAAGTTTGCCTCCACTTCCAAAAGGAGTGAGAATACAATCCTAATCTTGCTCCCAATCTACTTTCATTTCAGCTACTCCTTTCATTGCCCAAATAATTGTTCCTCCTTCAGGAATTAC
>Ga0163217_1008341_pt1 | contig 10818 bp, 15 predicted proteins | sample SynspAceP_FD_185933 | JGI IMG/M metagenome (GOLD analysis project Ga0163217, IMG submission 185933) | Saline lake microbial communities from Ace Lake in Antarctica - Synechococcus sp. Ace-P (PacBio error correction) | ecosystem: Environmental > Aquatic > Non-marine Saline and Alkaline > Saline ...
GGGCCCGCTGTCATCGCTTTTGTGCATGGCAGCCCAACAGTCAGCCAACGTATCTCCGCACATGCTGACAATAATGCTGTTTCACACAGCCCTGGAGCGACCAGGCACGATTCTACGGAGGCCGAGACAACTTCGCCTCACTGTGGCCACACCCCACGAGCCCATGTGGCGCAGGTTGAAACCATGGCTAATCCGGGTGCAGGTTATCAAGAAAACCATGACTGGCGCCCGCAACCTCCAAAGTTCCAATCTTCCGACCGAGCAGCGAGAGCATCAGCTGCGTCTCTAAACACCAGCTTCCGCTGCATCATCAATCGCGCGCCTCGGATAGGCCGAACCACGGGCACGGCACAAGCACCAAAGGCCCGTACATCACTAGTCGCACGAAAAGACGCATTCGACGTCGGTAAGACAAAGACCGTCCGACTACAAGCTACGATCGTGAGACGCACCACCTGCCTATGTCCAGCCCATCACTACTGAATACGGGTCTTCCGCCCACATCATTTCTACTTGGCGGCGTTCGCCATAGATTACGAGTACAGAAAAAACCCGCAAGGCGAGCAGACGACGACGAACGCGCATCAGTATGGCGAAGGTTGATCGACGAACTGTGGGCAGACTTTGTACGCAGGACTGCGCGGAACATGAAGAGCCTATGAATGGAGCAACGGTGGCTCAGAATACTTCGCGACATGCAGCGAGTGACCACACTCTGTTCATTCTGGGCAGTCTGGTAGGGCCTGACTCCAGCTGTCAATCAGACCTCTGCTGGAAAAGAACTCAGAACCACGCACGGGGGGAGTTGCAACAAACCAGTGTGTCGATACGGCTGTTGGGCAATGAACAGCTCACTGGCCGGAGTGGGGAAACCGCAGTGCCGCAAAGCCGCGCCGATGGTAGCGGGCGGCGACAAGAGAGGCTGCGATGTGGAATCAATTAGCTGAACGAGCGGTGAGATCCAGCCGATAAATTGCCTGGCTGGCCAAATCATGCCATTCGCTTTAAGAGAGAAAGCTTGACTGCGCCCTCCTGCACGGAAAAAGCCGAGACCGATGTGAGCGACAGCCTCTTCACGACATACACCACCTGTTTACTATAAGCTACGATCGCCTCACACGGATGGATGTCAACATCGACCTGTTTACACACGGCGAAGGATTTGCTGTTGGAAGCTCAGCGCGAGCCACTCGACACCCACCTCACTCACCTTCGCTGGCTTGATGGAGGAGCAACACCAATCAGACCCGTACCCTGGCCACGCAAAGGTGATCGGCGTAGGGCCCTGCGTGAACCCGGGCATAACGGCCAGGCCCAGCACTATACTGCTCAATCAAACTCTCCAGATCGATCAGGTCTTTTTACGCAAGCAGGATCGACGCTCAGGAGGATTTTTAGCATGCGAAAGGCCCTTTTGCTGGAGAGGAAATTGAACGGCTACGTTAATCAAAAATCTGGCGGGGCAACCATAGCTCACCGTCGCAGGAGCTAGGCGCGCCGGCGGACTCAGCAGCCGCAAACCCATTATGGAACTGCTACCACCATGCCCTGAGCACAAGGTTTTCGGCCGAAAGCGAATGGCTTGGCCGATTTGTAGAGGCGAGGCGGGATCAACGCAGCTTCGGAGTGAGCCATTTGACTAGGCTCGGTATTCGGTGAGAGTGATCGGCCGCCAGATGGCCTACGTAACGCACATCGCTGGCACGCGCTTTACGAGTGCTCCAAAGGCGTGTTGGACACCAATCTCGCTAACCACCACTCCAACCATAACACTGGTGGTTGCCATAGCCGGACACATGTGCAAGCCCTGGCCTCTCCCTGGCGAGCTGGATGCTCGAAATCAGGGCAAAGGCTCAATAGCGGATGCAACAGCGACTGGCGCAGCCAGATCCCTGCCACGCCAGGACCAATCACATGGACTGGCTAGGTCACCCACAAGAGCATTTGGCATGGTGCGACACAAGCTGCTGGCAGCGGCCCTTAGATCGAACCAGCGCTCCTATTCTGCTCAAATAACCAGACCCGAACCCGTGACTGCAAGGTGATTGCAGGCGACGCACGTGTCGATAGAATCCGCCGCCTGCTTGACGCAGGCGCGAATATTTGAGGCAGAATCAACAGAGGCATCGCCCTCGTCAACCGGCCATGCGCGCTACGCGAGTGACTGCATTGGTAGCGGTGGACTGGATGCCCACGCCACACATGAGCAGGTGGTGAGCGACACAGCCGACGTCATCGAAAGTGCCCCTCCATTCATGGTCGTGCCTGAGGTGTTATCTGGCTTTACTGAGGACAAGGCCCCCAATCGTTAACACTCTGAGGCGGGGCAAACTGGAGAGAGTCCATTAGAAAGGGCTCCAGCCATTCATGAGCAAACGACCGTAACATCACACACAGCCCAGGTTCAAGGCCAAGGTTCGCGCTGGAGGCGATCAAGTGAGCCAGACAAGAACGCTACAGGAGATAGCCGCCAGATCAACAAAAGCGATACACCCCGATGCCAGGCATGATGCCAGTGGAAGAAGCAGAAATGCCTGGGAGAGAGGCTGGCCAGGATCGTCATTACTACCGACACTAAGAAGAACAAGCGCAACGAGGATAGTACAAAGGCCATGGAGGCGGAGCTGTTCCAGCAAGATCGATCGGCTCCAGAATGGAACTGCGAGTGGCTTTAAAAAGAACTAAGTCTCACAGCTGCGGTGAGACCCACGTGAATCTGGACACTGCTGGTCGACACACTCAACGATCACTCCTGAGACAGCATCAAAACCACGGCAGTGTGGAGTCTGCTGGTGCTGTTCCAGACGGATCCCAAGCTCTACATACCTTATGGCACTAAATCCCACACCCCGAGGACGGCGTTGGACGTGCCGACCAGCTCTCCAGTCAGTTCGCGGATTCCAATTGTGAGCTCCACAGCCAGCGATCGCATAGATGAGACGTCATCCTGTACTAGACCTTTGGATGAGACTGCAGAAGGCGCAAGCACGGCCTACAGCCGGATGAATAGTGTGTCATAACCATAAAGCAGTAATGAGAACGAGGATTACGGGGATAATAACAAAACATGAGCCCACCGGGACATGGAATGAATTGTGAGTGGTAACGCAAGAGAGAGGTAACGCATGACGACAAACACGACATACATCAAGAAAGCGGCGATACAAATGAGGGATTTCAACGACCCACACTACCAGATAGCAAGCAAACACACACCGTGCCAAGGGAGGATACAAACGGCTATTTCCCTCGCTTTGAGGACCTACCGGAAGACAGCGGGTGGAATCCAGCGCTCGGTTGGCGTTTTCGGGAATGCGTACTATCTCCCCCGCTGCGGAGAAAGGCCCGCCTCTTCGTCGTAACGCCCTTGTTTTCTGCGCGCGTTCGGTGTGAGGCTAGTTACTGGACCGAGATCCTCCATTGTCAGGAATACATAAGGATCGAGTTGGTATGTGAAAAGAGATAGATTTGGATGATTATCAGTATTCCAATGATCACCGATGTCGTCGACGGAGTGTGACACTCGGAATGCTCCTTTCGCAGTCGTGGATACCTGAGTTGCTAGCTAACGCTCGCGCGTCGTTACAACTTGAGCCTCAATCTTCTTTTGACCTCAGTTTTCGGAGGTCATTCTCCCTATGGCAATCTGTGAACTCGCGCTTTCGATGCGCTCTGCATTGGTTTACATCTGGGGTGTGCTGGCGCTGGGCTTCTGTGTTAGTTTGGCCCGATACCCATGCGGGGCCATGAGTTTTTACGGATCACGGTCCACGGTTGATACGGGAATCCTTCTCTGGGCCGAGGGTAGACCACCAATTACGCGGACGGGATGCGTGCAGTCAGGGAATCGCTCTCTGCATTTAATATCAGCGCAATTCGTAGGTCTGGCATGTATGATCGTCATGCAGCGTTCGAATTCAACAGTCACACGGATGTGTGGCCGGTTAGTCCCATTAGATGCGTTGGTGAGTCGCTGCGGATGTCCCGCCAGCAGTACTCCATAACATCATGCCTGGGTGAATGCGATACCTACATGGTGAATCTGTAGAGTTCGATTGCTTCAAGCTTTGGTAAAGACTGTCAACATGGCAATAGAGGGCATCATCGAGCAGCTGGAGACTTTGGTGTTCTTAACCCACTCGCATTTTGCCATCTGAGCTCGACGATTCTGCTGGAAGCAGCTTCCGCCTCCTTTTGTGCCTGTACTTCCTCGTTGGCGGTTGCGCTTCTTGGTCGGTGAACCGATCGCTGGCGCCGCTCCAGCATCTGCCCTCTGCCACTGGCTCCACTGGATCGGGTGGATCGCGTGATCAGCGGCAATCTTCTCTGGGAGCGTCTGTGCGGCACAATGATCGCCTCCATGGCGAGCTGGCCCTTGAACTCTGGGCGTTGGGTCACGGAGTATGTGGCGCTCTCTATTTGGAGCTGGGAGCCCTTCTTCAAGGCAGTGCCCGCCATCAAGAGGATATAGGTGTGAGGGGCCATGTTCTCACGTAAAATGTCTCAGCTGTAACAACGCTTACAGAACGATACCTCAAGCTTTATGGGTGGACGGTTCAAGAACGTCGCCCTGTTGGCTCCGCCAACCACCTTGCCATGTGTGGCGGCATCCAGTCACCGCTGCAAACGTCAGCACTCGCGTAGCGCGCAACCGGGTTGACGGCGATGCTCTGCTGCTCAAATATTCGCGCCTTGCGTCAGGAGCGCAAGGAATTTCATCCACACGTGCGTCGCAGCATCAACTCTGCCGCACGGGTCTGGCTGGTAATTGGAGCCAAGTATGGAGACAGACCTGGTTCCCGATCAGGGCTGCAGCAGCTGTCGCAACAGCCAAATGCTGGTGGGTGAGGCCAAACCAGTAAAAGGTGGGCCAGGTGGGGACGCGCCGATGAACGGTTTGCAAAAAGACTGAGTACTATAGATGAGTATCTAGTAAGCCGAATCTGTATATCGAGCACCTCCGGCCGCCAGGTTAGACGAGGGCCTTTGCGTACTGGGATCTGGTGGTCTTCGGAACAGAACAACCGTCGACGGAGGTGTTGGTGACTGGTGTCTATCGCATGATAGGGTACCATACTCGATGCCTTCTGAAGCCACGAAGGTCGCTGGGCAGCGAAGTCGTCGTGTTGTCTCATTCTGGCTGGCCGAATTAATCTCTAACCGAGATCCGTGCTTCAGTTCGAGCTCAACGCTGGATTAGACTCCTGTCGACTCGGCGCTCTGATCAAACGCTCCCAGTCTGCATTCGCTTTCGGCTGTAAGAACCGCTGCTCCAAGGTTCCAGGTCAGGAGGCATAGCGCTATAAGAGGGGTGGCGGCTCGCTCTGTTCTACCGCGGCGACTCCGAGCTACGACCGTTGACACATGCCCGCCAGACTTGAGACGTAGCCGTTCACCTCTCCAGCAAAGGCTACTGCTCAATAGCAAAACCTCGCTGAGAGATAGACCTGCTGAGAAAAAAGACGCTGATCGATCCGGGATTGAAAGAGGCAGTAAGTGATTAAGGGCACTGACGTTGGGACGGTTCACGCAGCCATAGCGGGGGAGGAATGAGGAACACAGAGAGGAGAGAAACGCGCACGATCACTTGCGGGCCGGTACGGATTGTGATGCCTTCACACGCCAGCCGAGGTGCTGGAGGTTGGAATCCGGCCGCCGCTTGAAGCTCACACGAAATTTTGCTCCGCCGCTTCGCCGGTGAACTCGATTGACTCATCCATCACGTGTGCGGCGATCGAGCAGTAACAGTGGTGGCTGTTGTCTGAGATGAGAGGTCCTGTCGCTTCACATGGCGGTGCTTTCGTGCAGGAGGGCCGGCGTCCTAGTTCCTAAAGCCGAATGGCAGGTTGGCCAGCCAGGCCATATCGGGCTTGAAACCACCGCGTTCAGCAGTGATTAACCTATCGGCAGCCTCCTCCTTGCGACTGCCCCGCAATCCCATCGGCGCGGCATGCGCCCGCGGTATCTCCCACTCCGCCAGGAGTTGTTACATCCCACCAGCCTGACGACAACATCTAGGTGTGTGCAACTCCGCCCGTCGTGGTGTTCTCTGTGTAACCCAGCAGGGCATGACAGCTGGGTCCAGCGGCCCAGCCAGATCGCCCAGAATGAACAGAGTGCCTCACTCGCTCACGCCGAATGTATCCGCTGGATGTCATCGGCCTCTATAGGCCTTCAGGTTTCCGCGCAAGTCCACTCCAAAGTGCCCACATCGCCATTCAACGCTCACGACGTGAGCAGCGTCGTTCCCGGCCGCTCGGCGAATAGCTCGAATCCATTGGCGAAGCCGCCAAGAGAAGTATTGGGCGTAAAGTCCTCGCATTCATGGATGGCCTGGCAAGGTGCGCTCCTACCGTCGTAGCTCACTTCACGATCTCTACCGCGTCATGGTCTTCGTCGTATAAGTGATTGTACGTGGCCCCTTGGTGCTGCCTGTGCTCGTTTTGGTTCGCCTACCGACCCCGCTATTGATGGGCCGGCGAAGGGTAGATCGAGCTGGAATGCTCGCCTGCTCAGCGAGATTGGAACTTGAGGTTGCGGCGCCAGCAGAGTTGGGTAGGAGATTACGCACTCCTGGCCATGGCTGCGATGGGCTCTCAGAGTCATACATAGGGGTAGTTGGCTGTGGCCACTTGACGCTATGGGTTGTCGCGCCTCACTGCGAGATCAGATGGTCACTCTACTCTCGCTCCTGAAGTGGGTGCACGTCAACACAGCTTCATCGAATCTCATTACCATGGCTCGGACGAGTTATATTTTCTGGGCTGGTATTCTTACCCTTTGTGTGTGTTAACATATTGGTCTAGACTCGCGAAACTCTTAACAAGGCCTGCATCTGGTCACTCAGCGCCGAGTGGTTATATGGAGTTGTAATTCTGTCGGTTGGCTCGCCTGCTGTGGGGCTTGTTTTATTGCGTCTAACACCTGGTCTGAAAAAGCTCGAGGCAGCTCGTCATAATAGATGCTTGCCTTTTGGACCTGGTATAGATTGGCTCTTAGTTGCAATCTGTGGGTGTCTCTCTTTTTTGCGCACGGAGCAGAGTCTCAGCATAATTTTGTCTGAGGGCTCGGTGTGACCGGCCACCGACCCCGGCGTTTGAAACTTCTAAGAACTCCGGTAGGCCTTTACAATATTTTTGTTTTGTTATTTTTTCTTCTGCCATTGTATGAATATCGACTGTCTCGGTTCGAATCAAGAGTTAACAAAGAGACGACTGCAAAAACTTAAATAGTTTGCTAATACGCGACTGACATTCGCTCATACGGCAGGTTATGCTAAACTGAACTAGATGGAGGGGATTGATGCACCACGTCTAGAAAGGTACGCACGTGGTTACCGGAATGCTACGTCACTCACTGTCTTGGCGGATGTGGACTTTTTTAAGCGGAGCATCCGAGAGAGTGATCTCAGAACGGTGTATCTCTAACGCCTTAGCGCACGGAGCATGCGCGAAGCATCAGCTCGATCTCATGAAGATTCTTCCTCGAGCGGAGCCGCTCTCCGAAACCGGAGCTCGAACTCTCGGCGCGGGGAGAGAGTTATATATAGGTCCGCATCGGTACATATGCACACGTAGTTCGCAACCAGAGCTGATGCACTTAATTAACTTGGCGAAGGTCAGGTAGAGAGAGGAAAGTACGACAGAATGCATGAGAAGTTTGAGTTTGGATCAAACTAACGAATTTGGAGCCGCTCAGTCACTGCCCAGGCCAATCGCATGACAGTCGTGAGTGTATTCTCGGTGTGGTTTCTCCGCCCAATCTTCTCTTTACAAGTGGATGGAGCTACGGTCCATTATGAAGGATTGAGGGATACAGCACCAGAGCGGTGTCCGAACCGAATACGGCGACATCTAACTCGTGTTGCGTGAAGTTCGTGGTATGAATGGCAGAGGACAGAGCGTCGAAGGCCCCAGAATATTTAGCTAGACGTTGGGAACGTTGGCACGTGACTAAACTACCTCCGTATAGTGAAGTGTCCTTATATGGAGTGCAGCTATGCCTGAACTCTCAGAACAAGTCTACTGTGACTTCTTCGGCGTGAGCGAGTGAGCACTCTGTTCAATTCTAGGCGATCTGGTCGGCGTGACAGTAATGTTCCCTCGGAGACCCTATTCGCTCTGAGAGAGCATCTGTCATACTCCCGGAGATCACGTCACAAGGGCGGAGGGAAGATGTAATAGTTGACAATCCACAGTGTGTCGTCGGCTGGTGGGTACTCGACGCATGTCTGCGGGCGAGAGCTGAGCGGGATACGCCGCGTGTGTCTCGCAGCCAGCGAGCCTGACGAAGATCTGCGTGGCAGAGAGCACAAGTGAGGGAGTGTCTGAGCAGAGAAGTCACTTGCTGAATCGCGGTGGAGTCAAGTCCGATCATGGCCTGGCTGGCAACCTGCCATTCGGCGACTCTTCTCATGATTGTGTGTATGGCTTGACTACGCTGCCCTTCCTGCACGGATAAGCTGACTCCGCTTCCGATCTGTTGTTCGAACTCAGCCTTGCCTCTCAGCCGATCAGGCTTCACCACTTGTTTACTGCCGTCGCTCCGCCTCACACGGATGGATGTCCAATCGACTGTTCACGCGGCCGAAGCGGGGAGCAATTCTGTGTGTTGTGAGCTCAGCGGCGGCCTCGATTCCTAGCGTTGTCACAGCAGCTCTCGCTGGCGTCGGCGGCGAGGCATGATAGATCCGTCTATATTCTCGATGACCCTCTTTTCGCGTACTCCTCGCTCAATGTAAGTTGGAGTGCGTGGAGTTGGCGCTGAAACCTCGGGTCGAGCCACGCGCAGCACTTTCAGTGTCTCTAACAATTCGCGGGTCGCGATAGGAGATTCTGATTCTCAACACAATGCAGACCGTTCGTCGCTCAGCCTCGAGAGTAATCTTGCATGTTAAGCAGAGTAGCCTTTGCTGGAGTAGGGTTGAACGGCTACGTCTTAATCTGGCGGGGCCTAGCCACTCTCGACACGTCGTGCTTGTGCAAGGCGCCGCGGCACAGCAGCCGCACTCCCTTCTTGGCTGCTCCTAACCTTGCCCTGAAGATGTGGTTTCGAGCACGAAGCGAATGTGTCTGGCGGGTTTGTGAGGCGGTGGTCGTGGGATACCAAGGCCCAAGCTGGTGACGTTTGATCTCGGTCTCGGTGGTCGTTGAGCGAGTAGACTTCGGCCGCCAGTAATCCGCGAGACGACATGATCGCGGCATGTCGTTCTTAAGTGCTTCTAAGGCGTGTTGGACCATCTCGGCTAGCCACACTCCAAGCCGGTTCACGGTGGTGGCCTGGCTGAACTCTGCGCCCAGTCAACTAGATGTGCATCTAAGGCCGCGCTGCACGCCTTTCTTCCTCTGGGCGGCGAGGGGTGCCTGCAGAATCTAGGAGGCACAGGGGCCGAAGTTAGTAGAGGTGCGGTGGGGGTAGTCATTCGCAGACCTTGCGTGGGATGGGCCGCGCGCGTAGACGGAAGCCTATCGAGCTCGGTCTGGTAACTTCTTGGCTCGCAGAGCATGGGCGAGTGGGGGCGAACAGCTGCTTCCGCCAGAGCCACTCTTATGTTCGTGAGTCGCAAAAGCTCGCTTAGACATTGGTCGGCCTTATAGCCGGAGACGCACTGCACGGCTGATCGCTAGGACAGAACGCCACGTTGTGGACCATGGATCCTAGCCGTCGGTGCTGGACGACAGGACGCGAATATATGGGGAGAGCACCCGAGGGCGCATCTCGTGACGCGCGTGCGCGCTGCTTAGGGGCGAGTTGCTGCCAGTATCGTGGTTGCATGCGGGTGGGCTGGATGCCGCCACAGTCATGGAGGTGGTGAGCGGCAAACAGGGCGACGTTGCTGAAGTGCCCTCTTCATGTCGTGCTGAGGTGGTCCTGGCTTTTCTTGGAACAGGCCCCAATCCGTTAACCTCTGAAGGCGGGGCACTGTCCCTTGAAAAGGGGGCTCCCAGCCATGAAGCAAACGCGTACCACAGCCCAGAGTTTCAAGGCCAGAGTCGCCATGGAGGCGATCAATGGCCTGCAAGACGCTCCAGGAGATTGTTCCGCTGATCAGGCGGATCCACACTCCGATCCAGGTGAGCCCAGTGGAAGAAGCAGATGCTGGAGGGTCGCCAGCGATTGTTTCACGCCGAGGCAAGAATGAGCAACGCCAACGAGGAAGTACAGGCCAAGGAGGCGAGCTGTTTCCAGCAAGATCCGGTCGTGCTCCAGAATGGAACTGGAGTGGCTTTAAAACAAAAAAGTCTCTAAGCTGCTGTGATGCCGTGAACTGCGCAAGCTGGTCGACCACGATCACCGCTGCGGGTCAGCATCTAACGCGGCACGCTGTGAGCTGCTGGAGGCATGCAATCGATTACCGCCTCTCTAACTAACCAGGGCCCACATGGCATGAAAGTCCAGGTGGCGTTGAATCGAACGCTGGGATCATGGGAGAGATCGATGACGTCTGTATTCGGGGTATCTCCTGCAGCGGCTATGTTCGCCGGATGGTGCGCTTACGCTGGACAGGGAGGGAGGGATCCCGATCAGTTCCGCCTGACCAGTTGGGTCCGAACCTCGGTGCGCGCATGGGTTTCACCGGCGCCATGTATCGCAGAAACCTTCCACGCAGCAGATCAGTGCCCATGAGATTGAGCAGCCAAATCGGAGCGCTTTCCGCGAGTGCTTGGTGGATTTTCCCTAAGGTGAAGGTCAAAGAAAGTGGATCAGGTTTGTGGCAACCCGATATCGAGTCGTTTATTATGTCCGCCGGCTAGCGGAAATATGGACTTTCGCTTGCTAACATCGTGGTCATGTTGTGCGATCTCTGGTTCTCCGAGG
>Ga0163217_1054161_pt1 | contig 10818 bp, 13 predicted proteins | sample SynspAceP_FD_185933 | JGI IMG/M metagenome (GOLD analysis project Ga0163217, IMG submission 185933) | Saline lake microbial communities from Ace Lake in Antarctica - Synechococcus sp. Ace-P (PacBio error correction) | ecosystem: Environmental > Aquatic > Non-marine Saline and Alkaline > Saline ...
AAAAGAGAGAGATGGCGCAAGCACTCCGAAAAGCATTGGCCCCAGGGCCCCCTTTGCGCCCCAAAGCCCCCAACATTCTCAGAGGAAAACCCCCCCGCCAATTCCCTCAGAGATTCCCGGCCGTTTTCCAAACAAAGCACCCCCTGCAAGCCCAACTGCCCCGCAAGCGCCTTGCTTTCAACACGCTGCTTGACACCCAACGTGGTAAGGGGGTCGCAAAAAAGCGAACCTCATCAAAAAAAGCCCCCGAATCCCGGCTGGCAAACCAATTCGAATCGGCCCAGAAAGGCCGTGCCCTCGATCACCAGAGGCCGCGGATGGCGCGGGGGTGAAAAGCATTGGGGCAGGAGCCGAGAGCGGGGTCCAATCCTGAAACTGAGCCACATGGGTCAGTCCATCTGGTTTGGCCCCTGGAATGCAGGCGGGCAAGGAAGAAACATACCAGACAGCAAGCGAGTGCAAACTGGGCTTCGCCTTCGCATTTTGCCTTCGCCGCAGATGTTCTGCTTGGCCCGTCGTAAGGTGCCGCAGGGTTGTCGGCGAGGCGGAAATCGTGGGCAAGGGGGCCATGAAATCCTGGCGAAAGGAGAAGCTCACCATCGAACAGATCGGCGATGATGCGCTGCGCAGCTTTGCACCGCATAGGTGCCATGCTCCAGTACGGAGAAAGTTAGCTCGCTCTGATCCTTGAAAGAACTGACGCCGTCATCGGAGTAGAGAAGCCGAGTCACGCCGAACCACATCAACGCTGTAAGTCTTTGAAAGACCAGCCGCGGACCTCCTCGGACTCCACCAGAAGCGGGACAGCCATCACCTGAGGCCACGTCCGTGACTTCGCCCGCTCTCGATGAAGGTAACGAAGGAATCAAGGCTGTTGACCACACAGCGCCACCGGTGTTTCCACGACGGGAAAGGGTCCGTTTATCGACGTGCGGCGAAGCGGGCCAGCGCCCGCCGTCGAGAGAGCAGCCCTCATCAGTCAGCGGTGGGCAGCTAAGACGCTTAAGCACGCAAAAAAGCCAGAATCACCTTACCTAGCCTTCTGAGTTTGCATTGCCAACATCTCAGCTGTTGTCCGAATAAATTGACAGACTCAACAAACAAGATTTAAACTGAATCAGGATCAGCCGGGTACTGGCGGGTCGCATGTTGGGGAGTCGGCGCCCACCCCTGGGGACAGGTCAAGACGCGAGCTTCGGCAGCGGGAAAGCCCCAGGGGTTCCTCCCCCCTGCAGAACCACGCCACGGGGCATCACCCGTCGATCGCTCGACCCTGGCCATCGTAGGTTTCGGAGCCGCCCTGGCTCCAAGCAGGAGATTGGAAAGAACTTGGTCTCGAGGTCCCACGGTGCTTCCATACCTCGGCTTCTCATTCCCAGCACATCGAGTAGCCGCTAAATCCGCCCCAGAACATAACGGTGATTCGAGCCGCCTAAAGCGATCCCAAGCAGTACGCGGTGTCTCTGACGTTGATCCATCAACGCCCTTGCGCGTTGAGTTCCACCAGGAATTCGCCTGTGTCCACCGGCCACGCTGGTCATCGGGACGTTCAGCGCCAGATCCACAATCCGGCTGCTCCGATCCAGGCCCCACAAGCGAACAGAACCCACACGGCGGCAATGACCACAGGAAAATCCCGAAGGTTTTGAGACCTTAGCCCCCTAGTCCTCGCGCGACAAACCGTTTCGTTTTTCCCATGGCCTTGAAGCATTGGCGATGCCGCTGCACCGACTTTCACCCTCAATGGACCAGAACACCGAAAACCGCTCAGCCTTTCTCGCTGCGGGGCAGCGGGTGGTGATCTACTTCTACCCAAAGGACGACACTCCCTGGTGGCACAAGGAGCGGTGCGGCCTTCCGGGATCAGTGGGCGCGCTATCGACAGCCCTTGGGATCAAGGTGCCTGGGGATCAGCAAGACGTGCGCCGCCAGCCACGAAAAACTTCATCGCCAAGTACAAACACCTGTCCGTTCCACCCTGCTCTGTGAACCCCCGATCCCTTCCCCGGTGGCCAGCGTCCTATGGGACTAATGGACTGAAGAAGTTCATGGCCGGGAATACATGGGCACTATGCGCCAACACCTTCCGGGTGGCGGAAGGGAAGCTTGAGCCGTCCTACTCACGGTCAAAGCTGAGGAAAATGGCTGAAGCAGATCCTCACGGAATCTGAAATCTGGGCTGAGCGCCACAAAGGCCTTCAGCAGAGCTCAGGTGCCGCACTCAAAGTCCCAGCCAAGCCTTTGAGTAACGGGGGCCAACCGGCCCATCGCCCCTGTCAGCCCAGAGCGTGTTGCGCCCTTCCCAGACCCTGCCGCCCCCCAGCGCCTGAGCGATCGCTTGCCGCCACCCGACCCCAGAGACAGCCGGCGCTCATCGCCCTCCGCCGTGCGGGCAGGCCCAGGGTCGAGCCCGGTTCCAATCCCGCCGTCGTGCGCCCGGCGAGCGCCGGCAGCTGGGCCTCTCCCCTTCGCATCGCCGTCAGCTGGAGTTGGACTTCCAGCCACAATCCCCCCGGGCGGAAGCCTCGCCTGGCTGTCCCCCACCCGGGTCACTCAGCACGGTTCCGGCCACGCCCACAAGCACAGCAACCTCCCGCCCCTCACGCTCCGGCGCCCAGGCCTGCATCGCAGACAAGCCCGGTCCAACGCCGAGCCAGGCCGGGCAATCGAGAACAGCGGCACGCCCGGCCTGGTGAAAGCGCGCCCTAGCGGTAACTGTGAGCTTGGGTGGCGGGCTGTCCCATCACAGGCCAGCAGCGCAGCCGCTCGCCCCTCCTTTTGCTTTGAGGCTGCCGGTGCTGGCTGTGCCAGCACGCAAAGCCCGGAGGTGGCGCTTCTGCCCGCCTCTGCCCAGCTGCCAGCGCTGTTGCCGATCAACAGCCACCGAGCCGGTGGGCAGGCCCCCGCACGTCCATCTCAGATGCCCTCGCTCCATCACGCCAGGCAGGTGGATGCCACATTCCTGCCTGAGCCCCTGCAAAACGGCCTGGCCCGTTGGCCATTCTTTCGCGCTTGGCGTCTTCGCCTGGATCGCTGCCAGCATCCGGCCGCTGAAAGGCCAGTCACCGACCGTGGAGTAGCCCTGCTCGAAAAAAAAAAAAAACCCCCCAGGGGGGTTTTTGAAATGGGGGACGCCTGAATTCTGCAATGTCAATAAAAAACGTCTCGACTTGGTCCAGTCTCAGCAAGGGACGACGCGACCAGCGCCCGCGCACGCTGTCAACGGGCGCATCGCGCGGCGATGGTCAGTCTGGTTGCCCCTCACCCCTACTGGCCCAGCCGTGCACCTGAAGCTGCTCAAACATCCGAATCCAGCGCTCCACCTTGCGCATCCCCAGGTAGACGATCCATTCTTCGAGTCGGCCGTCCTCCCAGAGCCGTCATGCAGCGCCCCATCGCGAGCCCGAGCTTTGCTCCGCTGCGCCACTGAAAGGTGAGCTTGAGCAGGCTGGCAAAGGGTTTTCGGCATAGCGGTAGGTTTCCGCCGCAAGTAGCCGTGTCCACCCAATCACCGGATGGCGGCACTGAATTCGCTGACCATTGTGCACAGACACCGCCAGACTGAATGCCGAAGGCTGGTGGTCAGAAGCAAAGGAATCACCGAAGGTCTGCAACCCCAACGGAGGCGGGCCATCGATGAGGGTTGGAGCAGGGCCGTGCGGCAGCGGGCATTCAAGCTGAGCCGTCACGATCGGTGGGAGGCCGCGAAGCCATCAAAAGCCTGCCATGGCCTCCATCCTCTGCGTTTCCCATCCTAACGCGCTGTTAGGGTTCACATCCTTCCCTGACGACGCGGTCTGGCCACATGAACGGAGCCCAGCCAGAGCAGCAAGCGGAGCTACTGGAGCGGTCGTCATTGCGGTCTGCCTTCGCTGTTGCTACACAGCCCTGCCCTGGCCCGAACACGCCCCACCCCCCCGATCCTGCCCTGATCGAGCCGAAACGATCGGTTCGTCTTCCTGCGCCTCCTCTACGACTGCTCTCAGGCGAACTGCGCTCACTGGAAGTGGCTCTCCTATGACAACCCTTCTGGTGGCCACGGCGTGCCGTTGCGGATCGGTGAAAGCGCGATTGATACTACGCCTCCTCCCTGCCACGAGCAGGGCCAGGGAGCGAGTTCTCGAAGCTGTGACGCCCACCGGCAGCCGTCCGACCAGCTCGCGTGCCTGGGTGGAGAACCACGCCATTCGGCTTCGCACCCTGGCCGATGTCGAGCACACTATCATGGCCTGTGCAGGAGCTTCGCGCCGCAAGCGGCCTCTGCACGCCTGGCGGTGGTTGCGCTGGCCCAGCGGCGTTGACTGCCGCAAAAGCTGCTGATTGGCTGCAGGAGCGCCTTGCTGATGTTGTCGAGCAGGGCCCCGAGACTGCTGCCCAAGGCCCGAATCCTTCAACCGATGACAGGCCGCAAACGGCGCCCGGCTGCGCCGGAACGTGCGGCCTGCGCACCTCTAACCAGGGTCTGGCCGTGGAAGCCTACCACATCCGCTGGGTCGCCAGCGGCCCAGCCGATTGCAGCAGCCGCGAGGAAGACTGGCCGTCGATGGGTGATCTGGACGGCGGGGTGACCGCCCAACAGTCGTTCCATCCATCCCGGCCGGCATCGAGGCGGCGGCCCCTGCTCCCTGCCAAACGCCAAGCTGCAGCTGCGGGATCACTCCGGGTGTGTTCGTGAGCGGGGACCATGGCCCACGTGGAGGAAGGCCGATGGGGAAGTCCTGCCGGGCAACCGCCTCAGGTGGTGGCCTTCCACAAGCGGAATCACTGCAGGCAACCCTGCTTGCGATCGATCGCGGCTGAGCCCTTGAGCCCCTTTCTTGGCCGGATCTCGCGAGATGATCACCTTGGTGTGGCGAGCCAGCCTGCAACGCCCTGGCTTTGACCCCTGGCCCGGGTCCGCCGCCTACCGCATCCGCCAACTCACCCTACCTGTCACGTCTGGCCGGGCCGCTCCCACCACTGCGCGTGTGCACGCGGGCCTGGCTCAAGCGACCTGGTCGCCCCCTGTGCGCCAGCTCCCGTTTCTTGACACGAAGTTGAATCCCAATCGCCCCTCGCTCTGGCCAAGCCCCGTGGCCTGTGCTCGATGCAAGGACCTTGATCGCCCCCTGCGTCGATCCGTTGGCAACACCAGTACGCGCGAGCGTGGCGGCTGAACCACGTGATCGCGGCGGAAGCCGAGGCGATCGACGGCCTTAACGCGCCGTTTACCCCCAGGCCCCCCCCTGGCTCCTGGCCTGGCCGGAGAAAGCCTTGCTGAGCAGAACGTCCGGTGTGGGAGCGGATTGCCGATGTGTTCAGCGCCAGCGGTCGTGCTCGAGCACGCCCCCCTGGAAACGGAACTGTTCGATTCGTCGCCGATGCCGGCCTCTGGCCAATCTCCCCGAGTGACGAGCCCTGCGCGCTGGCAGAGCTGGCTGCGTCGGCGGTGGTCCACAAGTTTGGACCAACGGCTCCGGCGCGATCCTGCGGGCTCGAACTCGAGGCCCCCCTCGAAACGGGTGATCGTCCTCGAGGCGGCCGACGGCCAAGCCCATCCCATTCCCTGCACTCGCCAATCGAGGCCCATCGGCCCTCCAGCCCACGAGGTCGGCAACGTGGGCGACAGCCCCGAAGCAGCAGGCCCGCCAGGCGCCGGTGTGATCTGCCTACGGATCCTCCGCCTTGAAACAGGCCGTTCTGCTCGTCGGGTCAGTGGCCTGCGTCCGGCCCAGAAGCGGCGGCTGAGCGGCTAGTCCCAGCGCCGCCATCCGGAAGCCGGTGGCGCGAATCTCTCTGCCCCTGCAACCCTCGCCGCCGAATCGCGGAACGGATCTGCGCCAGTCTAGTGGTGGAATGGCGGGCTCGGCCGGCTTGCTCTTGGGTCGCCCCCCTGGGCAATCGACGCTGCTCGATCGAACATGCCCGGCTCGAGCGCGCCAAAGGTCAGGCCTGGCGACTGATCACTCGTGGGCGGGGGCCTGCTTGGAGCTCCCTGGGATGAGGCGTTGGGCTGGTCTCGACCTCCCAAGACCATCCCCCCCTTGCTGCGCTCCCCAGCAAGCGGCCGCGGGCCATTGGCCGCCTGCTGCACCCGACCCAGCCACCAGGAGGCCACCCCGGCAAGGTGCAGCTGGAAGGAGATCTTCAGCGAGCTAGATGACCCCCCCAGTGGCACGCCAGCGACCCTTGCCAAACAATGGCGGGAGGCCATCAAGGGTGAGCAGAAGCCAGGGCGGAGAGGTCCCTGCTGCTTGGCCTTGGTCGTGCAAAGACAAGCGAGCCAGCCAACGGAATCGGCCGAGCTGGATGGACTGTGCGCAGTGCCGGCCGCCTGCCGGTGGACGTCCGCAAAAAACTCACCCACGGGAGCCACCATTTGGCGATGAAAGCTGCGGAGCCGCCCTGGGAAGCCCGGCGCTGGAGGGCCATCCGGTAAGTCACCGATTCGCGAACTCAGCCCTTCCAGACCCGACACTCGAGCGCCTGCTGATCTCCGTGACGACCGCAGCGAACTGATTCCTCAGACATCCTTTGCCAGCGGCCGCCACACGCCGGCGCCCTGCCAGTGAACTGGCCCAATTGCCTAACCTGACTGCCCGAGGCTGACCGTGGCCCGCGCCAAGCCCTGTGCACTTCCAGGGGGAGACGCAATCGGCACTCCCGGAAGACCTGCGCGAAACCCACCACCTGGCAAGAACGACGCGACTAGAATTCGAGAGCGAGATTCCTATCGCCGCCAGCGCTGGCATCGATTACGCATGCAACGCCGGAGGCAAGGCGCCATGAGGGCGTCGACCCGAGCCAGCGAGCACCAGCCCACCTGCGCCGGGCGAGCTGGTGTGCGCCGCTGGCCCTGTGGTTACACCAAACGCCGGCAAGAGCTCCCTTCTCAATCCCTCACCACGCCCGAGGGAGGGAAAGGGGTTCTGGCCGAGAACAAGCTCTCGCCACCCTCGATCCCACCACGCGACGGCTTGACTCCCACAGCCAGGCGGCACCTAGCCAACGGCTACTGCTCACCGACACGGTGGGTTCATTCCGGGAGCTCCCCCACCGCGCTGGAACCTTCCCTCCACCTTGGAGGCAAAACCCTGGAGGCGTGGCTTGCTGATCGTGGTGGATCTCTCCCGATCCCGCCTGGTCCAAACAACGCGCACCGCCACGCGATCCTCGATCGCTTGCACAGCCCTCCCGCCAGGACCGCAATCAGATCGATCGTGGCCCGGCCCATCGAACTGGAACGCCGCCGAGGCGATCAGCCCCGAATGTTCTTTTCGTTCCGCCACCGACGACGGATTTGCAACCGCCTGCGGAGCTGCTGCCTCCGCTCACAGAAGGATGACTGATCGCTCAATCTCGAAGCCGAAATCAGGATTGCGATGGCCCGCCAGTTCGAATGACACCTCACTCTCGGCATTGATTCTGGAGATCAAAATGGCACCTATCCGCTGTCCCAGCATTGTTCTTGCAAAGAATGTTCTTGAAGACTGGATTATCCTCCTCCAGCAGGCCACTACCGTGCCGAATGGAAAATGGTGCCACAACAGCCAAGGTTGCAATATCAAACATACACAAACCACCCCACTGCTCCATCGCAAAGGCTGAGCAGATTCGCCGTAGCGAGCATCTCGCCTCACACTATGAGATGAAATGTTTCATGAGTGCAGCGAGCCTTGCGGCAGACCCGAACTCATCGCATTAAGACCGTGAGAGCCCTCTCCATCGCCAAGTGCCTCTGCCTCAAGCCGATGCCCCCGTTGGCCATAGCCGAACCAACCCAAATGCCGAACAAACGTCGCGGCCATAGCAAGAGCGCACCAACCAACCATTTAGCCAGTCTCAGGAGAATCCCTGTTCCTGAAACTGCGCAACGCTTCTGGCCTGAACGACGTCAAGCCAGCGACCGCAACCAATCCAGAGACGACAGATACTGCCTGAACTTCATCGCAATCACAAGGCCAATGCAACCAAACGCGGATCAACCGTTCGGTGCATTTACCCAGGCCTCAGCTGCAATCAAAACTTAAATATCAAGTCCTGAATTTGATTCAGGATCCCGACACTTGAAGACTGGTTCCAAGCCTCAACATTAGATCAATCACCCATAACGTTCAGCTCATTGAACGCCTTCCTCCAAACCGCCTTTGGCGCTACGCTTGATCACATTGGTGTGTTGGTGGCTCCATGTCTGTTCATTCAAGCGGATGCTGGCCCCGGAATCACCGGTCTCACTGGATCGTCGGCTTGCCTGAGCCACGGGCGTGCTCCACCCTGAGAAGCTCTGGAGGTTTGGCATCCGGCCCCGCTCACGTGCTGGTCTGTTCGCGATCTCTGCCGCCGTTTCGCTCCGTGCCTCGATCAGCTCCGAGGCCTGATCGCTCCGATGCGGTCGCAATCCCCAAGCGCATGATTCTGCGCTCAACCCTCTGTGCGCCGGTTTCAGCTTCGTGCCCACACACCGCTCGTCGGCCTCCCTGCTGCCGTGACGAGGCTGGTGCCATCGCCGCGCATCTCTCCCTCGAAGGTCTGCGCGCTCCGTTTCCAACGGTTCTGGGGAACACCACCCTGACGGCAGCTCAATAACCTGCTCAGCGAAGTGAGCAAGCAACCGCTACGGCAGCTTCGATCGTTCAATTCACGCCGATCGGCATTGCGCTGCTGCGGGCAAAGCGCTCACCAATGGTCTTGCTCTCCGACCGCTTCACTGCCGATCGCGGCGCCAATAACAACGACCGGTGCGCAGCTTCAGCGGCTATCTTACCCGAAGTACGACCCCCCGGGCTCGGAGTCTGGTGGCAAGTCCGTTGCATCGCAACCCGCCTGTCAGCGTCGCTTCGACGTCTGACGTGCTCGAACTCCACGCCAGGAGACGTCACACCCCACCGTGGCACCGCAGCTTTGACTGAAGGCGATGCCTGGTGCTGCGTTGCACCCGCGCCGACCTGCTTCGCTGCCAAATCAGAGCCACATCGTTCTGGCTCCCGTTCCTGAAGCCGCAGACGACCTCTTGGCCTCCCCAGTGAAGCTGAGCCCATCTGAGGATGTGCGAGTTCTGCTACCGGCGCAGTTCGACCCTGGCGGCCAGAGCCTGCGAGAACTGGCGCTTCCGCCAGCCGCTTACAAAACGCCACCGTTCTGGCACTGCGTCGCGCAAAAATGTGGTTCTGCGCGAAAGCGGCTTGCAAGGCCACCCTGAGGGAAGGCGAAAACGTGCTCTACTAGCAAGGCCCCAAGACGCCATCCGAGCCTGCAGGCACCAATGACCTGATCGTTCTAAGAGCAAGATCGAGGACGATCTGCCCACCGTGAGCCGCAAAGGGTGGCGAATCCTAATCGCGGTTCTGGACCTCCTGCCCAGCTTCAGGTGCCTGCCTCTGTGGGCGTCCCGTGCTGCTGGGCACCGTGCGATGGTGCCACCGCTGCCTGCGCACCGTGAAATCTGCGATCCATCCGGCCTTGATGTGATTCTGCTGCGGATATCTGAGCAGCTTCAGCGTCGCCTCGAGAAGACGCTGGCCGAAGCCGTGGCCAATACGCTTGCTTATGCCCTGCCGCACTTTGCCGGCCTACTGCCCTGGCTGCCATTTTCCTGTTCAACCACCCGCGACGAGTGACGACAATGCCGGCCACCAAATGCCGATGGTGATCCCCGATAGCGGCCAAGGTGCCATCGTCTTCGGGATGCCACCGATGCGCTTCATCCTTCGCCCGGCTGTTCGGTGCCAGCCAGAGCTTCTCAGCCCGTGGCTTAACCAGGACCAACTTGATGGTTTTCGTCCAGGTCGATATCGCTTCTTGATGTGGACCGCTACGATTCCCGCTGACCCTTGATGCACCGTCCTGGTTGCCCGCTGATCTGCCGCAGTTCAACTCCTTTGAGACAGGCTTGTAGGCCAGCCCTGCTTCAACGCCGAACACGCACCAGAAATGGCTTGTAGCGGTGTGGCAGCAATAGGAACCTTGATTTCTCTTTGTTCCATGGCCCTTCACTCGGTGACATCCGTTCCCGAATTCAACCCGGGATCGCAACAGGCCCCGACACCTCTACGACTAACGCCGGAGAGAAGCGGTCGTGCTGTTTTTCGCACCCCGCCGACTTACACCCCGGTCCCTGCACCACGAGCTGGGCGAAGTCCTCGCGGCTTGGCGCCCGGAAGTGGGAGAAGCGCAACGTTCAAAACGCATCGCCCTGAGCGTTTGATTCCGCGAAAGCCACAAGGCTGGATCGGCGCATCAACGAAACCCAGAAGCACCAGCGTCATTACCCGATCCTGGCCGATGCCGATTAAATCGGTGCGCGAGCCTGTACGGGAGATCCATCCAAGGCCCTCAACAATCTGACCGGGCGTTCGTTTCATCATCGATCCGAAACAAAAAACGCGGCTGCAGAATCACCTATCCCGCCCAGCACCGGCCCGAACTTGATGAGATTCTGCGTGATCCGATTCCCTCCAGCTCAACCGACCACCAACCAGTGGCACGCCGTGAACTGAAGGCACGCGAGACTGCGTTGTGGTGCTTCGACCCAACCGACGATGCCCGGTGAAAATTCCCCCTAATGGAGTCACGGAGATCAAGCCCCCCCTACCTGCGCACCCACACCCAGCCCAATCGCTAGCCTCCCCTTCGCAGTTTTCGGTTGCTTGGACGCCCTCACCATGCCGCCGGATAGGCAGGTTCAGAATGAACGCCTGCTCTCCGACGCTCGATGACCAACTGTGCAAAATGGCGGGGATTTCCTCAGCCAACCGAACAACTGCGTGGATCGAGCCGCCGTTGGCCGCGCCGTCAGTAAGGAACTGTTCTCTGTGGGGCCGATGTGCTGTTGACAGAACA
>Ga0163217_1081780_pt1 | contig 10818 bp, 5 predicted proteins | sample SynspAceP_FD_185933 | JGI IMG/M metagenome (GOLD analysis project Ga0163217, IMG submission 185933) | Saline lake microbial communities from Ace Lake in Antarctica - Synechococcus sp. Ace-P (PacBio error correction) | ecosystem: Environmental > Aquatic > Non-marine Saline and Alkaline > Saline ...
GCCCTGCTGGAGAGATTAAAGTTATACCACAATCCAACGAGTCCGCTGGACACATCTTGACTTCCTTCAAGGGATGTACACGGTGGGCCTTGTGACTTTTGCTCCACTAAAAATGGCCCACTAAACCGTTAGCGGCGCCGCCGGGGTTACTTTCATCCTTACCTGAATGATTGCCCACTGAAAGACGGCACGTTGTTATAACTCCGCTGAAAGCCCAGGTGGGTTTGGGTTTTTTTTTTCTCTTCTCTAACCCCTTTCATCGAGCACAAGTGGCGTTGTGTCTTTTGAACAAAATCAGTTAATTCTTTTTTGATTTAAGTCCAATGTTGGCCGCCAACAGGCCTTTAAAAGCCTCCTTGGCTGCACTGGTTATCAAAGTGGGCAAAGTAACAAAATGTTCCCTAACCGTCATAAAACTTATGACATGGTTCTCCTAGCAAAAATGAAAACGCTTCCATTTAGCGTTCTTTGCCCTTCTAAATCTTTATTTTAACCATAAAATGCCCTCTGACTATGGACAAAAACCTTTCGGGCTAATAACTTAACGGGCTTTGTTTTTTTTTTCCCATCCCCGTTACACATTAGTGGGTGTTGATGGTTGGCTTTGCAATAACGGCGTCACTTGCATGAAACTTTAGTTTTTCTGCGATCTCTGGCAGTATATATGCCACAAACTGGCCGCGCCCGCGATAAGTGGCCACAGTCAACAAAATTATTTGATTGGCTTTTTTCTCCATCCGAATTAAAAAAAGCGCATTAGCCACCTCGATCACAAAATCCCATCGGGGTGTAATCATCATTATTGAGCAATGAACTTTGTACATGGGTGGTGGAACTTGCTTTTTCCTCTTCTGGCGTCCAACCAGTTTTCAATGCTCAATATTTTATTGTCGTGGTCTTTAACCTCTTATCTTCTGATTAAATTAACTTTAAATTGCTTACAATTAGGACCAAAGTTTGAATTAAAGTTTCTTTAAACAGAACCCAGTAAAAACCCAATTTTGCCTTGAAACAAAAAACAGGTTAAAAAACCCCTACAAAAATTTTTTTTCCTTATGACGAATCATATTGAGTAGTAATTTCGTTCCTTGCCCTCAGACAACCTAAGTGTGGGGTCAAAGTGTGATTTGTTTTCCAAGGGATTTAAAGGAAGCAGAAATTATGCAAATCGGAAGTAAAATGGTTCAATAATGCAAAAGGGTTCGGCTTTATTTTTTCCTGATGATGGTGGAAGAAGATATTTTTTGCACACTACTCTAACATATCCAAAATGGTAGGGTTACGCTTTCTCTCAAGCAAGGACAGGGGCAAGAAGTCAAATATGATGGTGCAACAAGGTCCCAAAGGGCTTGCACGCTGAAAACATTAGTACTTCAATGGTGAACCTGAAAACCGCTAAAATGGTTAAATCCTTCATAAAAGCAGACTGAAAAAGTCTGCTTTTTTTTTTTTTTTTTCTGTTATATCCAATATATTCTAATTAAAAGCCTAAGCAGCCTTTAAAATGTCGAACTTAGGAAAACAATGCCCTTATTTATGCCTAGCTTGTCATCTGGGAATAAATATACTCCGCCATATCAACGGTTTACCCCTGGTGGCGTCCAATCTATCTCTTTCCATTAAATTTTTTGCTTCATAGCCAGGCTCATGTGCAATACACCGATGTAAAAGGTCTTTTTGCCAGTTTTTCGGCATCTTCACTTTGTTCCGATAAGGCCTTCTGCCCCAATACATAAGCAAGATAAAAATGAACTGCCTCTTATTGTCTAACTCAACCTGCTTTACGCAAGGGTATTTATTGGTTGGTCAATATTTTTTCAGTCGCTTTATCAAGTGTTGAAGCTAATAATTAGCTTGGTAAATTTCCCTTCAGTTTTAATTCCTAAGGTCTTTTGCTTTTTTCCTTCTTAGTCCTTGTTCCCAAAAGAAAACGGCCAGTGCTAAAAAATTCACACTAAATGAATCCCCCACCGCAAATGCCCCCTTTGCTTCTATTAAACTGCTTGAAACGTGTTTTGGCGCTGAACCAACCTCAAGACTGCAACCTGTTGGTTTCAAACAAGCCGCCAACCAGCCAATGCCATGGCCAACATTAGATAACATTTTTTGCACTGGTGCCTTAAACTCAAATGAATTGGGAATAAAATCAGTCAGGTAAAATCACGTAAATAACGTTTCCCGGTAACAGAGATTGTTTATCGACGACTTCGAATTGCTCCGTTCCCATGGTGTACGGATCGCCCTCACTGCGCCATGGATAAGAAATATCCGCGAGACCAATCCATAAATCATGTTCTTGCAAGTATTCAGTTTACTTTAGCAATCAACTGAATATCATGAGCAACGTCTCGTCTAAACCCCGAAATAGCTGGCATCCAGACTGACGAGCAAGAGTGGACGGCTAATTTAAACCCAATCACGAAAAATGGCAAATCTTTCGCCTGGCACATACGCCAGTATATCAACCATCCTTCTACAGCATGCTTTCAATCAATAACTGGTTTCGTCTTTGAATCGGATTAATTTGAACCTTACCATTACCCTTTATTTCAAAGGTTTTTATCGTGAAGAATCCGTCATTCTTCAAGCCTTCCTGCGCCAATCAATCCAACAATTGGGCACAGTGCCCATTGTGGGTAGAAAATCAAATTGCAACCAAATGGGTTTTTACAGAAGTTAAATCACTTCTTGGTAAATAGTGGCAAATAAGTAAACTTTCAGAATAACCGCTTTTAGTTGTCCCATGGGGTTAAACAGTCTGGTCCCCCACAAAATTTGAAACCCCTGAAACTTACGGACAATCATCCGCTGGCAAATTTGACGCGTCCAACAATGACAAATCAACTAGGCCCCACGGTGTGGTAAAATGAAATACCTTTGTCAGATTAACCAATCGCGATAGGAAGGAACGGTTCCGGGCGTAACAAGCCCGTTAATTATCTTTTTGAATATCCAAGAAGCGGTTGTGAACTTCAGGTAAACTCGGATAATTTTATCAATAAACACTACCAAACCATTGTTTAGGTTTACGCCTAGCTTCCTTTCAAATAAAGCCCCGCATGCTTTCAAACAAGTTCTTTTGGTAAAAATTACTTTTTTTATTTACACAGTGAACCAAATAACAAGGGTTGAGAAGACTTTTCCCTTCATGGTCGCTTTTGACGTGTAAAGAAAGAACAAAATGCCGTTTGTTTAGCGTCTTTCAATTTTGCTCTTTCGAAAGAATTTACACAGGCTTTTTTGCTTCATAAACATGCCCCATCGATAACTTAACCAGCCAGTTAAAAGTCCTACTTTCGGTTTTAAAATGGTTATCTTGCCTGCAATCATCAGTAAAATTCAATCTGACATGGTCCGCTTTTTTGCCACAGTAAACTTGATTTTCTCAGCTGAGTAAAAATCCGCCACTGCCCGCATAGCCGCTTAACATGAAGTTTTGTGACCGCCTTGAACTCCAAGCCCCCCATTGATTGCGGAATTGGCTTTTAACCACTAATTTTTTTTTTTAACCGCCACAGGCGGCCTTTCTGCGGGTCTGAAGTTACCTTCACGCAAAAATTTGGGTTTTACTGCCCTTACCATATTTTTACTGTAATTTAGCGTATAAATTTCCTTTTTTTTGCTCCTCCGTTTGTTTTGCCTCTTCCCGGGTAAACTCGGTAAAGGCAAAAACCATTCCACTTCAACTCTTTAATCGCCGCCTTTTAATTGGAGGAAATTGAGGCACGCATTGGGGTAATTTTTCATGAATAAATTGGGTATCAAGGAATCTTGAGTCAGCCGCCAAACCCAAAACACAACCAATGGCATCAGGGCAACACGCTGCCTCTCGGGTAAATAAAATCTGCAAAAAGTGAGCTAAGATCCGAGCGCAGAAAAGAAATAAAATCCTCCAATTCAATTTCAAATTCCGGCAGTCGAACGCAACAACTGCCGATAATAGGAAGAAGTGAAATATGGTTGCTAAGGGCAGGAGCCTCATCAGTTTTTGTGTAAGAATATTTTTTGACTTGGAAGTCGCATTTTAAACCCTCTTGTTTATTGGCACGAGGCACCACACCATGTAAATATTAGGGCCACAATCTAAAAGCATGGTAAGGTTTTTATGCTTTTGTCCATTCCATAAAAACAAACCTTTTTTTGGCTCTTGGTTGTAATTGAGAATGAAATAGACCAGGCTTAATACCATGCCAAATAATAATGCGCTTTAACAGGTGTGAGAGTAGCGAGTGTGTGCTTGCATATTAATATTTGCTAAGCGAACTTAAAACCACAAAACCCCCTCTTTAATATATCGAATAAAGCACCACTTATAAATATGGTCAAATTGAATCAACAATAACTCAAAACTAAGTTCAGAAATTCGAAAGGCAACACCACTTGCGTTGTAAAAAACCAGTTTGAAAGCCAACACATCGTTGTTATTCAAACAAACCTTTTAATGTACTAAGCCATTTTTACCTGATCACGAGGGGCGCCAAACTTAAAAAAGAAACTCTATTCCTCTTAAAATAATTTATGCAGCGGGGGCGGCCCTTCGAATAGGATAGTGAAGGTTTATTGGTATTAAACGAACGCATGAATGGGCAAGCTACAAACCAACCTTGCCCAATCCCCCTCAGCTAAAACCGCCTAAAAACTTAAATTGGCACAAGTTGAAGCAAAACTGTGTAATGGACGCCATAAAAGCCCTGTGTGAGGTGTTGAATTAGTTGAGTGTTTTTAACGGCGCCGGCCCCCACGGGTTTATTGCAATCACAGACCTCAGATTTTGGCCGCGGCCGAACCATACAATCCGCCCAGTCCCCAATCAGCAATCTCATTCCCCCACTTCCCTGGCTATCTATCTACCATTAACCGAAGGGACGTAATCGTCCAAGTTACGACGAAATGAACAAGCTCCATGTAGGCTATCCCGACTTTACGTTCTGGGCGGTCTATCGAATTGCAACTGGACACCATCGTATGAAACAATTCCAGTGGTCATTATCGTCCCAATTATAATTACCAACTAAAAGTTCGATAGATTTATGCATTTCGTTAACATTTTAAAATTTTTTAGCACTATGACTGGTATTATCCGAGATGTTAAGCAGGACTTTTTGCCTAGATACTTCGCGTCCGTCTTTTTTACGAACAATCTAAATATGTTTATGGTCGCACAGATACTGCAACTTTTCAGGTTCCAGAGCTCATTAAGAGTTCCGACTCAACAAAACCCAGAATAACAGCCGCCATTAAGTCATCGTAGGATGGTCTGGGGGAGTGGATTCCTCTGTTTTCCTCGCCTTTTTTGCTAAAACAACCAGGGCTATATCAGAAGTTGAAGGCCTTTTTCTGAAGAAAATTGGGAAGAAGATGAATAATTTCTGAGTAGTGCGGCGGCAGAGACCTTCAAGACGGCGAGTTCCCGTGGGGCCGAAAACACTGGCATTCACCTGCTACGATTTAATTTTGCAGCAGATATTGGACAATGTGTTTTGAAATATTTTCCTTGATGAATATCGGTTCAGGACCGCAACGGGCCCCTAAATCCAAGAACATAATATGCAACCAAAGAACTCAAATTTAAAGCTTTTTTAGAAATTTGCCGCAAGAGGAATTAAGGCGCCGATTATATTGCGACGGCACTACGTGTGCAAGCGGCTCTAAACGATGTCAGGTAGTGGCAATTGTTAGGGGTTGGATGGCAATAAAGATCAAAGCTACTTTTTGTATACTTTGTCTCAAATGAGCATTTTAGCACAAACACTTTTTCCTATTGGCCCAGCACATGAAAACCCGAAAGTCAGAAAAAATAGCCCTTGAACAAAGGATTAGTGACTCATAATAAAAGACAAGTCCCCGTAATTTGGGTTTTATTGGTGAGCGGTAAAATTAAGGATTTTCTTAGAAACAATTAATTTAACCCTCTCAACCGGCGATATTGAAAAGCGCTGAAGGACAAAATAATCGGCCCCGCCAAGACGGGTTTTGATGTAACCCCACCTTAGGTCAGCGCAAAGTTTACTTATTGTGGTTTTAAAAGATTTTTCTGAAGACCCCTTGGTAATGTTGTAGATAAGACGTAGCCACGCAATGTATGATTGTATGGGCCCCAAGGCGCCAATCACCCTCGCCTTTTTTCAAAAGGACTTCCATACCAATCAATTACATGGGTAGATAGAAGGGCCCCAATTCTGCGCACTGCCGTTGTGTGGGGGTAAACTCCGCTTATCGCCAACATAAATCCATGGTGTCATTACCGCCCGACTTTCGCCGAGGGTTTCAGTTCAAAGTTATTATTTGATGAGCCTCAAAAAGCCGTTACCCAGGCCAGTCAGCCCGTTTTTTTATGCAGATTAAAGCTGTGTTTTTTAGCGGTGGCATTATAGAGAAGTTAATATTCGTTTAACATGAGCCAATTGAAACTCAGCAGTATCATATAACGTAACCCTTGCTTTTTGGCGGGATCGTGGTGGGTTCAAAAGCGGAAGCCGCTGGTAAAAACAAGTCCCCGCCCAGAACTGGGCGAACTTAAATCAAAAAGCGGTTCAAGCGCCAGCAATTACAGCATTGTTTATTAACCGCGCGCCATTACCATCGATGTACATTGGCTCACTGATGGAATTGGTTACTTTAAGGGTTTTTCAACCAATTAATTAATCAAAGCTGGCAAAATGAATGATAAGGCCAAAGATGTTGAAAATTAACACCGCTATTGTGGCTAATTATTAACGCTGGAACGTAAGTGAGCGCTAAATGGCAAGCCCCCTATGACAACCCTTCCTTGAGCGTAATCGGTTCAATCCAACGTCAAGGCAGTTTGGCACAATGCCCTTATTTGACAGTCCAATGATAGTAATAAAATTTAGCCGCCAATCTACAAGTGATTGTCCATCAGCCCCCTATTTGGGCGAAAATCCAATCGCTGGTAGCCCAGCCCTTTGAAGCGCAGCGACAACCAACATAAGTCAGGGGCGTGTTCTACTAGCAAGGTTAACCCGCGCAGCGTGGTTTTGGCGTCAAACTTGGTGGTAAAGCGAACAAATTCTTATTTTCAGTTCGGCAGAGCATAATGCGCGATTGCCCAAAATCAGCATTACCAATTCTACCACGGTACACTAGGAGTCCAAAATGGTAACTTAAAAGCAACCCATTTATCAGCAAATTCGCCAATGAGAATGGACTATGGCGAATAAATCCGCTGAATTGAGAAACACCATTTTTAGTGAGTTTGGTTTATTTAAAAATCGCGTTATTGTGAAGTTCGTTGTTACAACAGCTTGCTTGGCCCGGGTGCCACCCGCTTTATTTTAGAAGTCCCCCGCTTTTAGTCAAGCGGCCAATGGGTTTTCCTCGATAACAATCGCGAATAAAATTTCAACTATAGATTGATGCGGCCCAGCGGATTAAAACAATTGAGCCCGAAACTACCAATCCACGAATGTTCCAAAGCCCGTTCTGAATACTTTTTTAAAAAGAGAAAGTTGCCAATCAGCCGGAAACTGCAATGCTGTTTTAAGAAATTTAAATTCACTTCCGGCTGCCACCCTGCAGAGACATCAATAATTTAATCTCATGCCTCAATGGCCTCCCTCAGAAGCACGCATGAACCGTTTTATCTTGCCTAAACTGCATAAATTAATAAAGCGAATTAAAACGTTTAAGCCATTGGGAATTAAAGTCCTGTGCGATGTGCATTGGCCAGAAACTCAATGACAACCCTGCCCACCGGCCTATCGACTATTGGTAAAAGAGAATGCAAACCGTAATGAAATTCCGTTCTGCAGCGTCCCAAACGCAGCCACAAGATTTGCAAACGTAGTTATCTAGGGAAAATTTAAATGGCGCAAGTGGGTAACTTAAGCCCCCATATGGTAGCCCCTACCCTGAAATTTTGACTGGCAACAACCATTGCTGGCTCATTTGTTGAGCAGTTTTAAGGGCATTAATGGGAACGCATTTACCAAACTCAATTGAGCCAACACGACTATAATCGCAGAATTATTTTGAATGGCCATTAGCCCGTTTTTAATAAACCTATTTTGTGGAACTTTGATCGTGACGTTTTTGGGCTTCAAATCGCCCCTAGGCCCCCATTTTTAAACAGCGAACAGTACGGGTGGAAAATTGGTTTCTTTTCTTCCACCATGCCACACAAAGAAGTTAACCCCCATCGATTTTGAAACTTCAGAAGGTAAACTTTAGGTTTAGCCCCAATGCGAATGTTTGGCTCTTCTAGCAGCTAAATTACCGGTATCACCGGTTGCAAAACGAGAAAAATTTTTAACCGGACTCAACGTACTGCGTAAATTTAGGTTTGTTGGGTGGGTTTGCTTTATTCTTTGGATTGCTTTAAACCAAGCAGCCTTTTAAAAGGGATCAGTAAACTACAAGTAAAACCAACAAAGCCTGCCTGATGAATTAGACAATAATTGGAAAATTAAACCGCCGAACCCCCAGTTTGGGGGGGCCAAAACCCGTTTTTATGGCGCCCCCGGTCCCATGGCATTGACAAACCCCTAAATGAGAGCTTAAAGAGCTTACCCCGAGCCCAAAAAAGTTAACCCGCAGAATAATGGCTGACTTTATGACTCTTTGAATTTCCTGAGGCAGTCAAAACTCATTAAAAAGCCTTAAGTCCACACTATAATTGGTAGAGCCGTTGAATTTGTAGAGCAACAAAAAAAATAGACCGCGCCTGTAATCCAGTCAGTTAATGTAAAAATAGCGAATTTTTAAATATCCCCCAATAACAATAAACCCGACTACAAACTTAGACGGGTTTAATAGTTTTTTAAGGGATTTAAAAATGGTTTTTAAAAAAGTTTTCTGGAGACTTGGGTTTGGCGGCCATCGCCCGTTACCCAGAAAGAAAACTTCACGCCAGTTCGCCTCACCACATTAATCGCCATTTTTTATTATTTTTCTTGTTTCCTTTCTGCCAAATCCCGCGCCAAAAATTTTGGGTTTGGCGTGAATTTTTTGTGCTTTACCAAATTAAATAATCGTTTTTTTAACTACCAGCGCATTTACTTTTGTTTTTAGTCCCTTTACCTTAATCAGCCATGCGGCCCTTTTTACCCGCCAAATTGTTACTCATTGGGTCCCTATAAATATTGCAATTTGCTATGGACCGTATTTTAATGGCAAATCAATCTCTATAATTTCATTTCTTTTTATTTATTTGGCGGTGGTCTGTTTTCCCCTTCTTTTTTTTAGCGCCCAAAAGAACCATGGTCGCTTAATGGACCCAGTTTTGGTCTTGTTTTTATTGTCCTTTTTATCCCAAGCGAGAGCTAACTTACCAATTTTAATTCGAAGCTTAGATTTTTAACAGTGCTCACAAGTTTTTAATTTTTTCAAGTGCCTGTTCTATTGGCATTAGCTTTGGTTTAACTTGCAGCTTATCATAAATTCAAAAAAACAATCTAAACAGTAGTTTTTGGCTCACCAAAAATTGCTTTTGAAAAACAGCGCTCTGAAACAAGCTTTTTTTCTTACTCCAATATTCCTGCCGCCAATACAATTGCACAACGTTTAAACAGAATCTAAATAGCTAATTTTGCGATTATTTTGCTCAGCGAAGCCTCTTATTTGGCCTGATATTTCAGAATTTTTTACGGCCCCCTGTGTAAAATCTGAAATCCGCGCACAGTTTTAGTGTGCTTACTAGACGAGTTTGTTTTTTGCCATTTTGATGTATTGGCACAAACGTTATGGTTTAGAAAAATTAAAATCCGTGTGATTAGTTATTATGGCGGCGCTGTGGTTTTTGCCCCAATGGCAACTGTAAAGCAACGCCAATACTATGCTGTGAATGTCGCTTAGAGTATGGCAAGAAAAATTTCGAACATTCATCAACAACACAAAATTGGCAAACGGCCCTTAAGAATGGCAAAGATTGGTTTGTGGTGAGGTGGTTGCTGGTGTAATTGGAAAAATAAATTTAGTTTATGATATGTGGGGGAAGCATCATCTTGCCTCTAGAAATGAAATCCATGGGTCAAGGACAAATAGAATTCAAACGACTCAGCGACGTTTAACCTTAAGCAAAAACTATTTAACTTTTGGTCGAGCGCGGAAATTGAAGTTAAAGGTGGTTTGGTCCAGTCACTACCCTATTTGGGTTAATTGTCGTTAAGTGATAAACTGCATAAAACACTTACAATGCACAAAGCGCCCCTATGTACTTCCATTACAAAATTTCCGAATCTGGAAATGTTTTTCTTTCCCGCGTATTGCAAAAAAAACCTTTTATTAATTAAACAGGTTTGCAACATTTTACGATCCACTAGACGAGCATGGAACTAGCTGGTTTAGCCTTTGAAGAACAGCAAAATTGGATCCGCATTTATTAGTCCGCGACAACAGAGCTGGCCAAAGTTTAGCCATGGCCAATTTAACGACATAAACCAACAGTGGTGGGAGCCCTGATTTTTTAATTAAGTAACAAAAGGTTTGACCAATACATCCCGCAAGCAGATGAGTTGATGCCGCGCTTTTTTTTCATTTATTCCCTCTTGGCGCATGAACTGGACTTGAGGGTGAGCTTTTCCAATGTGGATGCTGGCGTTGTACCACATATTGATCAATACGACGTATTTATAATTCAACGGGGCAAGCTTCAAGACGCTTGGCAAAGTGGGATTTGCGGGTAAACATAGTGAATATCTACCCCATCCTGGACTAACAATTAGTCCGTTTAACGCCCTAATTTGAATGAAATTTCTCACTGCCGGAGATAATATCATTTCCGCCCCAATCTCCCCACAATGGCCCATTGCCGCTGGAGATTGTATGAATTATTCAGTAGATGCGGATATGTGTAATGAC
>Ga0163217_1040595_pt1 | contig 10817 bp, 4 predicted proteins | sample SynspAceP_FD_185933 | JGI IMG/M metagenome (GOLD analysis project Ga0163217, IMG submission 185933) | Saline lake microbial communities from Ace Lake in Antarctica - Synechococcus sp. Ace-P (PacBio error correction) | ecosystem: Environmental > Aquatic > Non-marine Saline and Alkaline > Saline ...
GCAAAAAGAAAAAAGAAGAAAAAAAAAATGCCCCCCCACCAGCCCCCTTAGTGGGGTCCCGAACCCAAAAAAATTGGAAAACTATTTAAAATCCCTGTAAAAAAAAATAAAAAAAAGCCATGCCATAACCAAAAGAAAAGGTAGGTCAAACTTTTTTTTAAAAAAAATGAAGACACAAAAACATATACCAAGTTGGGTGGTAAATTCCCTCCCGTAAGAGCCTTCCCAAAAGCTGTAAGGGGGAACTTCCCTATTTTTGGTCCCAAGAAGGCAAAAGGAAGCCTATTTTAACAGATGTGGGGATTGGCAACACCGAATTAATAGAATTATATTTCTCTCCTTGGGTCCCCCCTTAATTTTTTAGGGTCCATGCTTATGAAAACCCGTTATTAAACCGGTTTTAATCGGGAAAAGAAGCGAAAAAAAAGGGGACTTTCGTTTGGAAATGCCCCACCGAAATAAGAAAAACACAATTAGCGAAACTAGCAGTTTCTATGGTGCCTAAAATCGACCCAAAATTAGATTTTAATAGTGGTAACAGAAAGCTTGTATAGTGCCGTAAGGTTGGCGCGAGTTATAACAGGGAAAGAATAAAATCATTAAATTCTCTGGCTGTTATCATGGCCATTCGACTCTTTTTTAATTCCAAGCTGGTAGTGGCTGCGGTGACTCTTTTGGTTCCCAGAATAGTCCTGGTGTTACCCAAGAAACAGCAAAAGATACCTTGTTTAGCGAATACAACGACTTTAGAAAGTGTTCAAGCCATTGTAGCTGCTAATAAACGGAGAAATAGCAGCTGTAATTATTGAGCCTGTGGCGGGAAATAATGGGCTGTATTAATTCCCGATGAAGCTTTTATTAAAGGATTGAGAGAATTAATGTACAAAGAGCAATTTATTATATTTGATGAGGTAATGAACTGGTTTCGCTTGGGAAAAAAGGTGGGTGCGCAAGAAGTGTTAGGCATAGCCGGATACGTTACTTTCGGAAGGTTATTGTGGTGGTTTGCCTGTTGGTGCTTTTCGCTGCCCGGAAACGAGAATTATGAATTTATTTAGCGCCCTGATGGTCCGTATACCAATCAGGAACCTTAGTGGAAACCCATTAGCTATGAGTGCAGGCCCTTTAGCGATGTTAACTGAGGCTGAACAACAAACCCAGATGGTTCTTTTAGAAGCCTAGCAGATAAAACAGCATATTTACATATTGGTTTAAGAAAAAGTTTTAAGGAGCAACGGCATAGACCATCAAATAAATAGATTTGGAAGTATGGATTTTCCCGTTCATTTTACAGCTACTCGCCAGTAGTAGATTTTGCTTCTCTCAGCAGAAGGGAATAACGAAACTTTTAAAAATATTTTCACGGAATGTTTGGCAAAACGGGAGTGTATTTACACCAAGGTGCTTTCCGAAAGTTATTTTTTAACGATGCCCTCTTATGCCGATATTGAATGCTACTATTAAGGCCTTAGAAACTATTGCGCCTCCTTAAATAGTGAAACTAGGCATAAAAAAAGAGAAAGTCATTGGCCTCTCTTTTTTGTTTACATAAATATAACTTTGGATTATTCTTTGATTTCTTCCTTTCTAGCCCCCACTTTTTTTGTCATCTTTTCTTTTATTGGTGTTGCTGCATTTTTTTTCCCCATTTTTGTAAACTGATTACTTTATTTAAAATAGCTTTGCATTTTTGTTTTTTTTGAGCTATTTGATGATCTAACATTTCGGACCGCATGCGAATTGCTCGTCCTTTGTGGTTTTTTCCGGTCGTGCTCACTGGCTCTTAATGCTTTTAGTTCCGTTTGTTTAGACTGCCTTTTGAAGGCTTAATCTAAGTTGTAATTCCAATACTTTAGCTTTGTTGACGTTTCGTTTCAGGAACTAATCTAAGTCATTTTTTTGTGCTCAAGGGTAGCCTTTGCTCTGGCTCATATTTTTCTCCGCCTCTTCTTTTGTGCGAATCCGTTTAAACTTACTAAGACAGTCAGGTTACTATTAAATTTTTCATTAATTTTTATTTTTAAGAATTATACCCTTAAGGACTAGCTTAGGTGTAAAAGGTTTAAGTCAGCTTGGTTGGGATTAGTAATTTTTTAACACTATCCTTAAAAAAAAAATCAGCAACATGGTATGTTGCTGATTATGATAATCTTTAGCGCGGTTGAAGCTTTAGTTTAGGTTCTTTCGTACGTAATTTTTTTTGTGTTCTAAAAGTACCGTGGTCACTTGATGTATTTTCCAAGGCGATCTATAGTTTGCTAAATTGGTAGTGGCAACGTCTTCAATGTGTAATTGAGCTTCTTCCATCCTGATGATAAAAGATGGCGCATACAGCAAAGGAACATAAATAGAGTAAACTTTAAATTTAGGCTTCATAATCAAGTAATTTGGGATGACTAAAGTTTAATGAAAAAGAAAATAGGTGTTTTTTCCGAATTGTTGTGTAATGAATTCTTTTTTGTAGTGAATCATTCATTTATTGTGGTGTGCTCTTAGTACGTTTCACATATGTCGTATTTCTTAAAAGAACGAGGTGATAGTTTCTCTTGTTTTAGAGGAAGGTATGCGATGCTCTTGTTTTGCATTTTTTTTGAGTATCTTACAAGTAAAAAAACCGGAGAAATTAGAAAGAAGCCAAAGACATAGAAAGGCATGTAGAGGTGTTTGACATGATTTTTGGTTATAATCTTTGCCAAAAGTAATGCATTAAGGTCAATTTGCTCAGAAGATGAAAAAAGAATAAAGGACGCGCAATGTTCTATAAGCTTTGGTTGAAGATTACTGGGGGTAAACGGTTAAGTTCGTTTTAAAAGAAAACTTAACACCAGTAGTCTAAAGCTTATAAAAAATCTAGTCTTTAACTTAAATTTTTTTACGAGTCATTTAGGGTCTAAAATCAAATAATCAATACGCTCAACAGCAATCCTGTAAGTGATACTTACTCATGCTATCAGACGTTTTTCTTGAAATGGCACTTTAACCGCCCCAGCTCTTAAGGTATTTAATTCTGCCTAGCTACTGATCTTAATATCAGATTGCTAGTATTAATGAGCCGCTAGACTCTTTCTAGAGTTTTGGTTTTCAGCAGTCATCAAATAACCTAATCTATCATCATGTCCCCTTTTGTAGATTTCCTACGGTTAGGTATCTATTTAGATGCCTCTGCTTGAAAATAGCTTCAGCCCAAATGCCGTTCTAAGATCTTCATCATCTCAGTAAAGCAATAAGCCCTTTGCCATGGTACTGTTCAATTTTCCGATCATACGAGACATTTTACCTAGATTTAAAATTTTATCCAAGGTTCTTACTTGAATAGAACGCAAAGCGCTCTACAAGAACCTGTGGCTTCCAATTTTTATTAAAGATCATCTTTTGATGCTAATCACCATTCCTGGAAGGTTTCAAATAATTGCTTTGAAACAAAGTCTAAACTATTTTTTGAACGTCTTTCTGCAACAGGTGTATACACGCTCTTCTTGTGTCCAAAGGCCTTATATATTTCATAAACCTGATACCACCATGTTGTTGGAAACATGACCCAATGTAGCGATTGTATTGCCTAATACTTGCTCGTAAAGCGTTCCTAAATCATCAAGAATTTTACCATCTCAAGCAATCCATGTGCTTATGTTTTGGAACAATACGCTTTAAGTTAGCGATACCGTACCTAACTTGCCTTAACAGCCATCATCACCTAATGCTTCTGTTTGTGCACTTGGGTCAATAACTTCTCCTTCGTGAGTCCCCCAAAATCGATACATATGGTCTCCAGCATGTTTTAAAATCCAAGCTATCTAAAACTGCTTTTTCGTCTTCTGCCGTTTTATCAAAAATAGGACGGTATCTCCAGTTTAATGGAATATTTATCCATACCCATCCAATTTCTGGCATTAAAGCACACCATTCATCAACCTGGTTTTGCGCAACATAATTAAAACGTGCGTAATCCAATAAGTTGATGGGGCTGTAACCATATTTTTTAAGTGAAGAGGAGGCCGAACGTAAAGAGTCTACGGGATAGGAACCACCTACTACCCATGTTAATGCCGGTAAAACCTAAGGTATGACCAACTCGTGCGAAGAAACAAAACGAATTAAGACGTCCCCATGACCCTCTGTTTTAAAGGCAACACCTCTGGCATCTTCATGTGGCAGGCAGTTTGCCACAAAAATAACCAAGTTTACGTATAAGTCATTACATGTATGATACCAGTTAATGTCTGATTCCTAAAATTTCACCCAGTGTCTTGGATTCAACTAACGTGAGGTCCATTGGCATAGGAATTGGAGAAGCTAAATAACGTACTACAGAATAACGAACGTCTTCAGGAGAACCATTCTGGCCATCTTCTGCTGCAGTAGGTGGGCATCTTTTGCAATAATTGCATTTTTTAACCTGCCCGCTTCGAAAACGCAATTTTGCCAATCTTCATACCTTGCTTTAATATAAAGGCACCGCTTCTTTGGAGTTTGCTCTATCAATCATATCAATAACTGCTTTTTAGGTTCACACGAGTTCACCTATCTGTTGAACTTTGCTAACATATTCTCTTTAACTTCAAAGTCTCCCAACGATCCTAAATATCGAACAGTTTTTACTTTCCTTGGAGCTTCTAAAACCGTAATCTCTTGACCACGAAGCAAACCAACCTAACACGTTTCATACAAATACGTCCTTTTTCTGGGCTCTGCGGGTAAAAGTATCATAGAATTGGTTTATTTCTATAGATATAGACCCTAATCTCCGTTGAAGGTGCCTCACCCACGCAGGCAATCACGTCTTTAACGTGTCTGGGCTTCAATATTTAAAGGATAACTTTTTAGCAGACTCAATATAACTTCTGTGCCCATCTTAATCTTGAAACTTATGACTGTTTTTTTTTGTAAAAAATCCCTGGCATGCCTAAAGCATTTAAACAATCTTTTTCAAAATAGATCAGTAACGTCAATGACAGTAGCTGGCTTTTATAGAATCCTTTTTATAGGCCTTTAATTTCAAAAGCGTAACAGAACGCGGTTCGGGAATTAGAAATTTACAACAGCTTCAATCAGCACTGGCAATGAATCTGAAGCAACATATCCGTGTGAAACCAACACACGTAAAAAACACTTTTTATCTTTTCTCTTTTCCCAACGTAGTACTTGAGTGTTAATTTTTTCCACCTCCAAAACCAATACCTGGGCAGTTTTTTGAAATACGGCTAACCGATTAACTTTCTTTGTTTAAACAAAGAATCAGGAATTTCATAGACAATATTACTAATCTATTTCGTGAACATTAAACAAACCTTTGTCTGTTTTTTGGCTTCTTTAGTAATTCACTGTTGTCATAAGGAAGATTCTCCCTTTTTTTGCGGCTGGGGCTTTCGCTTTTTGCCTCAAGGTTTTTTTTTGTTTTTCTTTTTTGAAAATTTTGGGCTTTCAGTTGTCGAAAAACACCCTACCAACATGTACCACAAGAGCAAAAACTTTGCAATTACCATTTTTTTATCATTTTTAGTAGTTTAGTTTTAATTAGTTCATTTCAAATTATAAAATAAAAATCAAAATTTATGTTAGTATTTCTTAAATGAGGTGCCTATAAAAATGCCTTCCACAAAAATAAATATGTTAAAAAAAAAGCACCTATTACACCGCAGTTAATCGCATAATAAAATTTAAAATGCGTAAAAAATACGTAAGGTTTTATGAAATGAACTTTCTAATAATGGTATATTTAAATCAACAAAAAATAGCGTAGAAGTAATTCTTTTATTTGAGTTAGTCCAGTCAAAGCTTCTGTTACTCAGGGCTTTGTTGATTTTTTTTAAAATAGTATAATGTACGTATTTTATACAACAAAAAGAGGAAAACACTTTTATTTTCCCCTTTTTTGTGTTTTTATTTAAAGAGCTTATTCTGTAGTGTTACGATTAAGTCGATTCTCAGGTTTTGGTCACGCTTAGTAACGCCAGTTTTTGTTTCATGGCTTTTAGCTTGTTGTCCCCATGCTTTTATTGCTTAACCCAGAAAGCTTCTTTGAGGGCATTTAATGACATTTCTTTTTCCTTCTTTAAGGATGTCAAAAATAACCTTTTTTCGTTTTTCAGATAGTTTCAAACCTGCTTTTTCTTCTGGTCGCATGCTGGTGGGAAGAATAAAATCTTTGCAAAACCTCTTGTATGGAAAGAATTATTTTGTCATTAACATCGAACTAAACGATCAATACCAATACGATACCTTGTTTGGTGGCATACGTATTTTCTAAAGAGCCCTGATAAGATCTTGATCAATAAACATGGCTTCATCATCCCCTTTGCGGACAAGCGCAGTTGCTTCTTCAATCGTTCTCTCTTTGATCAAGTTTTAGGGTCAATTAAGCTCAGAATGCAAAATTCGCGCAATCTTCTTTTCCATGTGACCATTGCAACTCAAACGTTCCTGTTGAGATTCAGGGTTATCCCTATGTTCTTTGGGTTATGGGGGGCTCATTTCTTTTGGATAATCGTAAATAAATGTGGGGTTCACATAAAAATGCTCGCAACTTTTCACCAAATCTATGTTCAATCAATAAGTTTCCCTACACCCCATGGTTGTGGTCAACCTCTAACCTACATTTTTTTGGCAATACTCTCGTAGTTCAACATCTGTTTTCCCCGGCAACATCATAGCCAGTAAATGCCATTTAATGGCCGCCTAAAAAAAAAAAATTCTAGGGATAAGGGTGACCTTTAAATTCTAATCATGTTTTTTGCCAACGTGAACCTAGATTTTCCATTGGCATCTAGAGCCTACCTTTTCAAGAAGTTGTTCGGAATCATATCCATCACCTTTCATGTGGTAGTCTTTGGTTAGGCCAACATATACTCCCATTACGTAAATTTCTGGATTATGTGGTTCTGTCCATCCTTCATTTCTAAAATCTTTTAGAGAATTCAATCAGACCGCCATCACAACCACGCCACAATTAAACGTTTTAAATCAGTATAATTCGTTTGGCAATACGCAAATACAAATGGATATTAAAGCATTGTGGTGTGTTAAAGAACGGGACGGCGCTGCTGCCCTACAGAATAGGTTGCAAGAATAAGGAGTTTCAAACTTCTTAATATTCCCTGTCATGAAAAAATACTGACGAATACTATTGGTGTATTTTTTGTTCTTTTAATAAGGTTTGCTTTTACCTGTGGATTTACAATTAAATCTACATAAACGTTTTGAACGGTACAGCGTAAATTCAGGATCATTAAATCGTACGTGTAAACTTTTTCCGTCCGGTCAACTTTAGGTAAAGGTAATGGGCGGTAGAGCTTTACACAGCTATGGTAAAGTTTTTTTAACAAGACACTGTTTTTTGCCCTACTTGTGTCGTAAATCAATTCACCCTCAACGCAATAATACCCCTATAATCAAGTAGTGTTTTTAAAACATCGTTGTATTTAGAGTGGTCGTCTTCCCGAACCACAGTGTTCATCCCTATTAATAACCTACCAATTTGAACACGACCTTCGCTATCTGTAATTCTGCAAAAGAAGCTTTTTTCCTTTGTAATTTTTTTTTGTTCGCATTAGACTACCCTGCTTACAACTACCTTTTTTACCTTCCTTGATAGGCACTTTTATAGTTGTTAGAGTGGGGTGTCAACAGGGTAATAAGCTTGCTGGATAAGATTAATAACCAATTTTCGAACGTAAATTTGTAAGTTTTTTCTCATTCGGATGGCACTTCTTGTTCTGAAAGTTTGCAATTTTTTACTTTATTAAGGCTGGCAAATATAGGTTACAATGCAACGCAAATCAATTTGTCTCAAAAAAGTAAATATTATTGAGAAATGCTACGTTTTAGCTTGTGTTTGTGTATACATTTACCAGTAATTTTAACGTCAAATGTGTACATTCATCAATCAAAATCAAACAAAATTGAGTATTTGGAGAGTTTATTTTTAGCATTTTATTTCCCCCACTACGGTCATTGCGGGAAAAGTTTGCGGTTCCTATATCTATTGTTTTTTTTATCTAACTCCTTTGTGGTTGGGTTGCCAAGGCGCGTTATTGGCTTGCTTTGTTATCTTTAAATAACCCTGAATTAAGTAGTTAGTCCTTTTTTAGTATGCAGTGTTCAGTAGCGGTTGGCAAGCGCAATTTTTTTGTAATCATTTTTTACCGATATGTTTTACATCTTATAATCATCAGGAATTTGAATGCTTAATCTTATAATTTAATAAGGCATAATGCCTAACAGCTTAAAGCCTAAGCCTTCCTGCAACTGGCTATTGTTTACTTTTCCCCAGTTGGATTTTTTATTTATCTTTGCAAGGATGAATAAAGAATTATACTTAAAGATTTAGGCTTAAAAAGATTACAAAGAACTTGGGAACTTAATCAAGAGCAGCTTTTTTAAAACTAATTATTGATGCAAAAATCAAAAAATCAGTAAGATGAAGAATTAGTCAACTCTGAGTTTAGGTAGGATTCATGCACGCCCGTTCTTGAAAACGTCTAAATTATTTCTAATTTTGTAGAACAGTCCTGCGATGTGGTAAGTACTGTTAGGCAAAGAGTGGTGACATCCCTAATCTGCTGGTTGCGGCGAAAGTGCAATTAAGCCGAAAAAGGGAGCACTTTTTTATAAAATTAATAGGCGGAAGGCATATCCACCTATCACGGTCCAGGAGAAATTGTGGGCTATCCTATTTTAGACCGTTTGGATAATTTTTTTTTACGGATATTCCATAAATATTTGCGTTTTTTAGAGAGGTTGTGATCCTTAGCTTAGCTGAAATATGGTTTAAATGCTCAGCGTTCGGAAGGGGAGACAGGCGTGTGGTTCAGAATGTAGGCAACACCATTTGCTCGTAAAAAATTTGCGCTATGGGTGTTCGGGCCACCGTTTGGGTAAGCCATGCAGGGGTTTGCCTTAAGAATGTAAATGCCAGAATTTAGGCTATTTTGATTATGATGTGTCCATGTGGCCATAAAAGGCGAAAGCAGTAACTTTTTGAATGTGGAATTAGGGAAAAAGAAGTGCTATAGAAGAAGTAAAAACGAAACTCTTAAAACATTCTTGTAGTTTGATTCGGTGCGGAAATTAATAAAAACAAAAACCCTAGGTTTTGAGGCCTCGGTTTTTGTTAGGGCTATGTATTAACGTTTTTAGCGTGCAAATTTGGTTAGATGGCGTTGAACTTATTAAATCACCATCTTTTTGATAGGTTTTTCTTGTTTTAACCATTCCTACGCCCTCTGATAGCCATAATCTTTTGAGGGGGCACGTTTTTTTTCATACCCATGATTTTGAGGATTCGTTTTCGGCCTGTAAAAAAAAAAAAATTAAAAACCGTAAAAAAAAAGGCAAAATGGGTTCAATAGGTTCCGGGCGGGTGTAGTTATCGTTTCTTGTTTTTTCTCAACTTTTCTACTGGGTTTCATAATGTACCGATAGTTTTTTTCGATATTTATGCCCGCCATACGTAACGTTAATGGGTTAGCTTAGCATCTTCTAAATTTAGACCAAACAGATAATTCATTCCCGGCAATTCTATATCTGTTCCCAGTTACATCTACTTTCCATGTCTTTGTATTGATTCTAACATGTTTTGTGGGCATAAGCGGCTTTAAACGTCTTTTTAATTCCTTATCTGCGCAGGTATGTTGTAGTTGGTGCTCAAGAACATCTTTTTCCCTTTTTTTGTCCTTTAAGGGCTTGTGGGCCCATTTCAGCATAAGCTTGTACTTTCCACGAAATCTCAATTCTTTTGTCACCTTATAATCCTGCTGTTTCCATCGGCTGTTTGCCTTTTTTTATCGAACAAATAGGCATGAACTGAAACTTGCGCCCTTCCTTCAAGAAGAGTAGGTACTTTGCTGCATGATTATTGCCGCTGACGCAAAATTTAGGGCTAACAAATAGCAGCAAGGTTAAAATATTTCGAGTTTTCATAAGGAATGGAATTAGTGGTTTAATGACCTAAAAAGTAGGGACCTAATAGCTCACTAAGATATTTTTCAAATGTAATAGAAAGGATCTTTTTTGTGTTAAATGGACATATTGTTCAGTTGATTCCGATAGTACGCGAAGTTAGTGAGTTTTTCTACCAGTCTTTTGCCAACCATTCGTAGCTTTTTAATCAGTTATCCGTGCATGACTCAGGCTAAATCTAATACTGAATGTGCCATACTAAGGGAAGTTGGCTATGGGGTCCTGCTCTTACTGGTCAAATAAAATATAAAGTCTTTTGATTTTGAATATTCGGTAAACCGACTAACATATATTTTATTGGCAATGTAAAAAAATTTGTGGTTTGGTGTACACACACCGAGTTCCAAGTGCTATCCGATTTACCTTTTATTGGCTTAAGGTATTTTCATTCATGAGTAAAGCTAACTACGGAACTGGGGTTTTGTAATTCCGTGGTCTTTTATTGCAGTTTAGTTTCGTTTTTGGGTTATTGTGCCTTTTTTCCGCTATTTGATATAGAATTGCCTTTGGGTGTCAGTGGTCGTACACCTTACATTGTTGTAGGCACATAGATTTTCATTTTGTGAAAAAGTTTATTCTTTTGTTTAACTAAATTCTATCGGTACCCAGTTTCTACTTAGAATTTCGTAGGGTGCCCATTTCTCTTCAGGAAAACAATATAATCTTTTGTATTCATTCCTATAAAATGTTTGGGCGCCCTGACGCCTGAGTTTATTTTAGAGTCGCTTTTCTTCTTTTTAAAATTAAAACCACTCAATTTTAGCGCTATTGGTCTAAGCATGGTTTTATTTTCGAATCTTTGAACAAGTTCAAAAAACAATAACGAATAATTTCCTTGTAGTAATCTGTAATCAAAAAAA
>Ga0163217_1075146_pt1 | contig 10817 bp, 3 predicted proteins | sample SynspAceP_FD_185933 | JGI IMG/M metagenome (GOLD analysis project Ga0163217, IMG submission 185933) | Saline lake microbial communities from Ace Lake in Antarctica - Synechococcus sp. Ace-P (PacBio error correction) | ecosystem: Environmental > Aquatic > Non-marine Saline and Alkaline > Saline ...
AATACATAAATTAGATATTGCACTAAAGTGCTAAATATAGTTGACTAGCTTTTCAATATTTTTTTACTGATTTGAAGTTGAACAGGTAAATATACGAATGAAATTATACGTTTTTAAAATTACGGTTTTAAATCAGCTGGCAATTTAAAACTTAAAAAATAGTACCTTTAATATTCTATTTACATATACTAATGAAGCTAAAAGCAAGCCTCGCTTTTTCTTTTTAAATTTTAAGCATTAACTGCCTGTGGTCAGTAATTAAAATGCCCAAAACAAATTTCACCAAAAAGATACCCCTACGAGGATAAGCATCACTCCAGAACGTGCTTGTGGGATGTAAATTTTTTATCATTTAGCCGCTAGAAGTACAGGCCAGACAAAAAATTTATTTTCGGGGTACGAATACCATTCGCTACACTGTTCTGTCTGAACATAAACACCATGCAAAGATTGATTTGCCAAGTCACCCCTTAAAAATTGAAAAAGTTAACTAAAGATGGAGAAAAATCTAGCCGATAACTTCGGAATGTGAATGCCAACATTTCATCAGCTCTTAAAAAAAGCTCAGATTAAAGGCGGAAGCAATCGAGCTTATTTGTGCACTTTTCAGGAATATCCAAAAGAGGCCGTTCGGCTTCCTTGGGATGGTGGGTTCTCATGGAAAAAAGATGATAATGGACAACTTTTGTGGCCCACCTCTTTGCCAGGTCTAGGGGGAGCGTTTTTTTGGGTGGCCGAAATAAAGACCATATGTATGATGAGGTAGATAGTATGGCCCATTAGCGTAACAGTGCCAAAAGGTTTAAGTGCATGTTTCAAACGGTAAGATTACTAGCTACTGACGAAAATGAAACCAAAGCACCTATCACTGCCCCACTTTGGCTGGTTGAAACCCAATAAATAACTACGGGTGAATGTAAATATTGGTGATTATGTTCACTTTGGAGAGAAATAAGGGTGAAAAGGGTCTTTAGATATGGAGTATTAATGTATTAAAGATCAATCTTGCGCCAGTAGCTAAAGAACCATTTTAAAAGAACGCTCCAAAATGATGAAGGCTTTTGGCATTTGGTTTGGATCTTTACCCGTTTTTACGAGATAGTTTTTAAAACTGGTGGAAGTACCCTATTGGGTATGGAACACCAAAGTTTCTGGTAACTATGGCAATAAATTTATGAAAGGTATTTGGGTGACGATTTATCTGGAAACTGGCTGGGGTTGAAAATTCGATTTTATTAATCATTCACGAGGCTGGTCCACGAATGGTTTGCAAATAATATTACCTATAAAGAATTGCTGATATGTGGATCATGAAAGCTTTACGGCCTAATTCTGAAAATTTTGTTTCTGGATTTTTACTAAGGAAAGAAAGCTGTCTGCTGATTTATGTGATGGTCCGAAAAAAATTAAAATGATACACCCATCCATTGGACCTTATAATGTAAACAGTGAAGGTATTGTAGTGATATGTATTTTACAAAGGTGCAAATATGCCTTCATACAGCATACGCCCAGTTAAGTGATGAAATGATGAAAATGGCGTTCTAATTCTTAGAGGCCTTAACCAAGCGTTTTACCGACCAAACCGTAACTACGGCAAAATTGAAAATTAAATATGAGTAATCAATCTGGATTTAGATTTATTAAGGTGTTGCGATCAATATTCTACGATCTACTACAATTCCAGTTTTAGAATACAAAATAGCCGGTAAAAAACTAAACTAACCGTATAACTGATGTGGTCGAACGGTTTTAAATGGCCCTTTAAAAGCAGTGTAGGTAAAAAAGATTAAGCTCTTACACCTACTTAAAATTGCAAGCCCAAATATAACTGGGTGATTTATCATCCTTTAAGTGCTTAGAGATTATTATGTCCATCGTGTCGAAATTGTGATCGGTTTTTAAGCTTGTTTTAAGCTCACGCCTACTTGTAAATAGGTAGTTTAGCTAATCTGTATTCCTTTTACATAGAAAAAAATAATCATTTAAAAACGAAGGCTTACTAAGGTTTTAGAAGAGACTGTTCCAAGAGCCTATTTTATTTTAAAATATGATAAATTCATTCTACTTTTATAGGCCTACACAGATACAAAGTATTAAACTTGTTCACTATATTTAAACTATTATTTTCAATAAACGTACCATAACCATGCTGTGTAAATCAAAAATATTATCCGTTACTTCTTTTCCTATTTTACAGCGCATTGACCGCTAGCTCAAGACGCGGCAAACAGCCATTACTATTGAAGAAAATACTCCCGCTCTAAAGTCGGGTGTAGAATGTACAAATAAGTCCTGATGGGAAATGGTAGGCGTATACCGTTTCAGAAAATGATTTAAAAAAAAGACAAAGACTAAAAGAGTTTATATGCATTCCTATCGCCGGCGGTGTAGGCTTTGCTATTACAGGTAAAGAATATTCAGCAAGTCAAGCCACGTTTGGAGCGCCGACAATAAATACCTGTCTTTTCTGGCTCAGTAAAAGCTGAAAATGAAAAACACTCAAGTTTGGCTTTTCTAACCACGTTTAGGTGGCGATTTCAGAGGTATCACCAAAATTCCACAAGGGGTAAACGAAGCATGATGGTCCACTACCGAGAAATAAATTACTACTGGTAGCTTAACAGATCCAAAGCCCAGAAAGAATTACAGTGTAAGGAAGATGAAAAAAAGTAAAAACCTTATGTTATCAGATCGCAGGCAGTTTTTAAAAAGACTATGTTGGGTATGCTTGACGGTATCGAAAATCATATTTACCACCTAATTCCCTGGGGATAGTATAGCAACTCAATTAACTTTTGGAGATTTTGATGATTAGTGCTCCTGTCTGGAGTCCGGACGGTCAAAAAATTGCTTTGGTCAGCAAACTTAGAACTGAGGACCCGAGGAAATGCAGATACTAATATCTGGGTAGTTTCTGCATCAGCAAACAAAATAGTGATAAAACGCTTAGTAACAAGTACCAGCAACCCAAATAGAAGACGATTCCCAACGTGGAGTCCTGATGGAAAAATCTATTGCATATAAAACCGTTTTAAATGGGAAAATTTTGTGGTATGCAGGAGAGAAATTAGCTATTTCCGGCCATTGGGGGCCAAGCCACGCGTATTCAACTGAAAGTTTTAGATGCGGTCAATATTAGCAACTGCCAAAAATTCACTACGGGATGGGAACGCTTGTACTTTTCTTTTAGAAGAAAATGGACTAGCGTGTTAGATCGGTTAGAACTTAAAGGCAAAAAATCTAAGAACGAAGTTTTTCTGGGAATTAAGTGTCGGCAATTAAGGGGGGGGGGGGGGGGGGGGGGGGGGGGGGCTGTAAAAGGAGAAACAATTTATTCCTCTTTCAGGAAAGTAGATCGTTCAAACAACCTATATACCTATGAAAAAAAATAAATTAAAAGAACTTACCACCAGCTCATGATGCTCTTTAGCGAGTACTAAAAAACCGATCATGAAAAAAATTAATTTTAATAGTACACCGATGGCACTCCTATGAGGGTTTTGTGGTAAAACGCAAATAGATTTTGATGCCTCAAAAAAATAATCCTACTATTTTATGGATTTCATGGCGGACCGCACAGCCCAATACGATTTTTATTCAATTTGATAGTGAACCCCAATTAAATTTGGCTGCAGCAGGCTATGTTGTTATTGCTTATCAAATCCGGAGGATCAAACTGGGTATGGGTGAAAGCCTTTGCAAAGCTATATCCGCCGATTGGGGGGTAATTTAGATTACCACGATGTGATGTCGGGTGCTAGATTATGCGATTGCCAGGGCTATGCACGATCCTGATTTATTAACCCTGTTTTTTTGAAGGTTGGTTCTATGGTGGTATTTTAACCAATATGTCATCACCAAACCAACCGCTTTCAAGCAGCCTTATCGGGCCGCTAGCGAAGCGCTATATCGTGCAAAATTATGGACATGACCATTATCACTTTACTTGGGAACAAGAATAGGCTTGCCTTGGGAAAATAAGATGCCCTGGAACGTATTTTCGCCCTACACGATGTGGCTAAAATACAAACACCTACCCTATGGATGGGTTGGGTAGCGATGATTGGAAATGTGCTATTTTGATTCAATAGAACAATGTAACTATGGCCATGAAACGATTAAGGTAGAGAAACCCAATTAAATTGTCTATCCTGGTGAACACCAAACTGGTACTTTTCAGCGGCCTTCTTTCAAAAGGACAGATTCGAAAGGTATTTGGCCTGGAATGAAAAAGCTATGTGAAATAAATCGTTAAGCCTAACGCAAGGTTTTTAATTTTGCCCTTTTGACCTAATTTGGTCCTTGTTTGTTTCTTATACTAATGCCTGTGGTATAGAAAATGGGGGGGTTGCCAATTGATCTTCGTAGTTTTCAATGGAATCATAAAAGATGACTTTACGATGCGACCTTTTAAAAACAACAAATGAAAAATTTAACTGAGAGAAATGGGCCGTGCTATTTATGGTGAGACCCTCCTTTGGATGTACTAGAGAAACTATGGGCTTGCAATAGCAACTCATATCTGACCTACATCTGTATTTGACCAATTTTGTATGCTAATCCATTGGATAATTGGTATATGTATTCGCTTTAAAGGAGAAGAGAAAACAGACTTCAACGGTCAAATGACATTTAAACAAGCTTGTTTTCAGGACCTGTCATAGGACACTCATGATTAACCGTAATTTGCGCCACTTACGCAATGGATTATTTCAACAATAATTCTCGGAGTATTTCCCAAACGTCATTGCTCATGTCGGCTGGAGAACTGGGTATCATTCTCTTTAAAAGAGGGCTCAAGCTACTTTAATTTAAAGAATTAACTATTGACAAAGCACTTATAGGTAGTTGCTCATTCGGGACTCCGTAACGACTTAATCGGGCGTTTTTTTTGAAGACCAAAGTCAGGAAGTAAGAATGAATATGCCCTGGATTCATAAAAACGTTCAGCCAAAGGGCCTTTTAAGTTTTTTAGTGAAATTCTATAGACAATCATGCTTTTGTAGCAGGAAGCGATAGTAATTAAAAAACTTAGCTACCAATCATTACGAACTATAAGTAGCTAAGTTTTGTTTTTTTTTTTAAACTAAGACCGAATTAGCTCTTAGACTAGGCTTACAAGGAGTATAACAAACCTAAAGGTCAACAAAACGAGGCTGGGATAAAGGTTTCTGAAGTAAAAGACGCGATAAATTTATGGCACTGTTTACGCACTTGAGAATCCATATCTAAAAGGATTAGTCGCTCTAATTTCGTTTCCCATTTAGCATCTCTGTCTTTTCTATACGCTAAAGAAGCATCCCCAATTTTGAAATGATTGTGATTGTCCATTCCCTATATCTTGGTTTCGTGTAACCGATAGTTTTTGTTCTAAGGTTAGCTCTTTTCCAACCCATAAGCATGAAATCTACTGAAGGTGGCCATTCGTTTGCACCCTTTGTTTCACGGACTCCTTGATTTGTTATTAGTAACACTACATAACCGATAGGTTAACTAATGTTTGGCGCTACTTTTAAAATTCAAGTACGTATACCAGGTGTGGTAGCTTGCGTGTATCCTTCGTTTACAGATTCTGACCACCAATGAACTGATTAATTTTACTATAATTAAAATTCCATTTAAAAGTAGCCCTAAATTTTTCCCAAAAGTGCGTTGTAACACCGACCAGAGCAAACATTTACGTTTTTCATCGGCAAAATTCAGAATTAAAAAAAGTACTTGTCTAATGATAAAACATTATCGCAAATTGGTGAGTCCAACGGTATTTGATCAACGTTATTGCATACGCTGCACGAGCAAACACGTTTGTATAATTAAATAATTTAAAAAGCTGTTGTATAATAAACTTAATTAATGCGATAAGGGCATTTTGTAGTTTCTTGGTTCACAAACTGAATACCTATTTAAAATTATTTAAGACCACACCTTGCGCTAAAACGAGTTACGTCCGTAAATATTAGCCATGTTATAGTTTTAGGGTTAACGACTCACTCTTTTAAAATCGATTCTAGTTTCCCAAATTCCGGCAACAATCGAAAAGACGTTTTCTTCGTAAGTTTACCCCTCCACCCCGCGAGACCCGGACGCCAAAACTGACCCTGTTTTTTATTGCCATAGCGGCTGTGCTGATAGACCGGTGGTGATGGTAAACTTTCTGTTTTTTCTCGGTAACGCAATTCCTAAATAAATATCATCTAAAGATTATCTGGGGTATCGTTGGTTGCTAATCCATCATTTATTACCGGGAGTTGGATTTAATTGTGAGCCGTCTTCTAAAAAATTGGAAAATATTAGAATTAAACTCTTGGCGACTTAGGATGGTTCCCAAAGTAAATTTAGATAAACTCTTCGCGTTAAAAATCTAAGTAATCTAGCTTAGCATCTAATTGGTTAGATTTTTATTACGGTTAATTTTTGCCCTAAATCATAGTTGTTAAGGAGGTTATCTAATCCTAAGCCTTCCGCTGTATTGTTCAAAGCATCTGCAACCGTTTGGATCATTAACTAAACAGCGCATTGTAAATAAAGAGATTTTCGTTTTTCAATAAATGCTTGTGCCGAAGCAAAATTATATTATTTTTCGTCGAGCGTGTAATAATAATTATATTTTGAATTGATACTAATAAATATAAGGAGTTACTTCATTAAACTGTGAAGTATTACCGATTACAGAAGAAATAGAACCATTTTGGTTTTGGTCCGTCATTGGATGTTCGACCGCAAATGTCATAATCCTAGTTGATTGCTAAAATTGAGGCTTTGTTCAAGCTTGCACTTAAGTTTTAAAAGTACTTGGTTTCAGAAGCTTCTCTACTCGTTCTTCTTGGCGATTCAAATCCGGGATTTCCTAAATCTGGATTGTGGGTTATTGCACAAAACTTGTTTCTCTGTAAAGAACTACGACTGCTTATTGTGAAATTAAAACCCCACTTAAATCTACAAGCCTTGTTAGGGCGAATACTAAAGTTACCCCGTCGCAAGTTTACTTTCAATTTTTAAGGCGTTGCTGGGGGTCTAGTGAACCAAGACCGTTATCTCCCAAATTTACTGCTCGTACCAACTACCTTCTACTTGGTGGCTCTTAAAACCGCCTCCAAATTACGATATCAACGACTTTGTTTAGGCTTGTTCTCCTCCAATATTATTTTAAATCTCTATAAAGTTTAGGCTTGTATTTAAGGATTGTAATAAACAAATCTTAGGTTGTACTACCATAAAGTTCGTTCTCGGGTGAGGCGCCCACCACAGCCGTGACTGTACGCAAACAAAAAGTTTCCTTACCTTCTTTTATTTTAATATTTCAAGCCACATTCTCTTGGTTTTTCGTTTACCCAGCTCAACCTGACCTAACTTGCAAGAGTAGTATTCGCCAACACCTGGTAATTTTATCAACTCCAGCAATTTTGAAGGAATTTTTGTGGCTAATTTGTGTCGCCATCAAAAAAGTCCTTTCCATTGATCATCAGTTTATTCACTAACTTTGGCCTCTCAACTTCTTACCTGTCCGTACTGCTTAATTTCGAATCCAGGTAAATTTTTAATGAATCTTCTAACTTCGTTCTGTTCCTGTATTAAACGATCGGCATTATAGATTAAAAGTGTTCCCCTTTATGCTCACTTGGCATCTCATAGATAAGCTCTTACCTCAATCGAGCATGTTATCGGGCTGCATGACAATACCATTTTTTATGAATGTCTTCCTCCAGGGTTTGAAATTAGAATCATCATCCCTTTTCATCCAACATAACTAAATTTTTAATGGTGTAGGCACCATTTTTTCCTATTGAACTTAAAATTAACCGCGCCATTGTTATACCCATACGATTCTTAGACCATTGGTGACTTTGTTGAAGCCCACGACATTGGCCAATTCAAGAGGGGGCATTTAAACTATTGTTACTACACCTTCAATATTATTTGAGCATGCGATACTGTTGCTAGCTAAAAAGTAGCAAATTGAAAGATTTTTTTTTCCAATAAAATTAGTTTTTGATTTCGTGTAGTGTCTTATTGTTGTAATTCGTTGTTTTAAATTAACCTGTCCTCGTCCTCGTTTGTTTCTCATTCGATCATCTTTTTCCTTGAACTGTTTGCGGTAAATTCCACTTTAGTAATATTCTTTTCTTATCGGGTGCTCTATCTTATTTTTGTCCCTTTAGGTTCATTACAATTTTCGAACATAGCATCGTTGTATTTCCAGCACTCACTTCTACAGATAAGACCAGTAATCCCCAATACTCACTAGGACCATAGACTACCAGGCACTTTGAAGTGTATACCATCCTTCCCCTCTGTCATAGTATTTCAGGAAACTACTTTTTCTACTGCCGTTGGGCGTCTGCATTTGCCTCACGGTTCTTGGCGCTATATCATCCAAGAAAAATTATACGCAGTTAGCTCTGCCGTTGGTATAGCTGCCGTAGCTTTTAAAACATAAATAACTGACCAATCTGTTTGATTCTGATCCATTTTTCCATTGATCACTTGCCAATTTATCCCTTTACTAAAAATTGCTTTCCCATAAAACTCTTGACTTTGGATCAACTATTTTCCTTTTACGTTTTTATAGACTCGCCCTTGGCGGTTAAATTCTTTCCCAAGAATCTGTTGCTCCTGAATCGGCAATCTAATTTTCTTTTCATCAAAAACAGCGGCCTCCTTATCAAACGCTAAGGACGTATGTTTTTTTCTAATCTGTCTTTTTCATCCGTTCTTGCACCTTGCTTTTTTTGAGCCTCACTCATACGGGCAACCCAAGTCCCAGATCCATAGTAGACTTAGAGATGTAAGGTTTGCTTCACCCTGAAATTCTTGAGCATTAGTAGTGAACGAACTGAATAAAAAGAAAGATAAAATAAACTGTTTTAAAGAGTAAAGATTTTCATAGTTTGTAATTATACAATTATTTTGTTTAACAAATATATAAAAATATTGAACAAAAAATTTTTATGTCATAATATTAAACGGGTTTGTGCAGCTATCTGCAAGCAAATTCTAATTTTTTCATAAGTATATTAAACTATCCAAATACTCCTTACTGTTGAACGACTATTAAAAAATTCATAGTACACTAGCTCTCCATTATTAAGTACAGCTCTTTGATTTAGAAATACGATTATGGTTTAACTGCGCTTGTTAAATATTTGTAAAGAAAAATATCCTAGCGCGCTAGTGCAGAAAACTGACAGACAATAATCCTAAAACTTTTCTACTTACCCCATATTTAGCTTTCACTTTTAGGGATGCGTAGGTTTAATATAAAATATAAAAAATCGATCAAATTTGAACATTAAACAGTTTTCAAATTCTAACTGCAATAAACAGACTAAAACCTCTTGTACATAATTCATTAATGTAGTACTTAGGCAATATCAATAGCCCAAGAGCGATACTAAAAGTGTTCATATATGAAGTTACAAACTAGGACTTCTTAAGGTGATAAGGACTTTTTTAATGGGTTCCTGTACTCGTATGTAGAAACCATACCAACCGCCGAAGTTAAAAATATCACCGACAAGTGTTTATGCCGTCAGGATTCTCAAGAGTAAAATCATATGAAGTTATCGCAAAGACAACGGGAATCATCGAGGAAATTTTGGTTTTTTCTGAAGGCAATGATAATCAAAAAACGGAGACCCTAATTATTTTAATTGAATCAAAAGATTTAAAAATTGTTTACTGGATAATGCTAGAGTCGCTTCTTCAATGGCTTGATTACCAAAACAATTCTGGTATAAATTACAGGATGCAAAAACAGCTATAGCCTACGCTAAATAAAAAGACGCTTGAATGATTCTTCTCTTATATGATAGACAAAAAAAATTATGGGACATAGATTGGAAGTAAAGTAGGCTCGAACAATGAGAACTAATTTTGAAAATGCTAATTGAATGTTGGCTAGCTGCTCAAACACGTTATGAGGATTTGTAAAACGTAGCCTTAAAACTAGTTCAGATCAAAGTAAAAATAATTTAGAATTGCAAAAAATTTTAGAAAATGACTCATCATTAGAGTTGAAGGCGTTGATGGCTGGTCTATTTAAAATAAATAGAGAGAAAAAAGGGGAACTCATTAACTAGTCAGAACCACCTCAGGCAATCATAGGCGCTACTAACTTTTACTATCAAGAATTATCCATTGATGAAGTTCCGATATTGTAAAAATTAGAAATAGGTCCAGGAAAGTAATGTATCCGCATGGATGTTTATAAGTATGGTTTTCAAAGTCAAATTAATAGCTATTGATCCTATGATGAAATGCAAGGACAGTTCTTTTCAAGCCATGCTACTTTTTAGTATGAACCAAGGAGTTGTATCCGAATCTTAACGGTAGAGGCTAATATTTATTATTCATGAAAAAGAAGCTGCCTTTAACGGCATCTCCAAGGAATTAATATGGTTAACGACTCTACGCGTTATGCTTGAGAGGAGGAAAACTTAAACATAGTAGAAACAAGGATTAGTGGGATTATGGATCTTAATCGAAATAAAAGCGGGTGATCAGTCTCCAAATCAGCAAACTAGAATAACCCAAAAAAAATGAAGAGTAAAGCATATTAAACGGAAATATTGGGACTAGGGTGCGCCTCAATGAGAGCGCGAATGGGAAACAAACACTAGTGCTGCCATTGGCGTTACTTTTTAGTTTGCGCTATTTATTAGCCCTATACTTGGTTTTATGGAAGCCTAAACCAATTGTTAGAGCGAGGGAGCGGCCATCGTTTTTTAAATCGAACGCCGACACGAATGCGACTCTACAATGATTATTCTGCCCTACTAAAAATACACTATAGCGCTAAGTGAAGACTACAACAG
>Ga0163217_1062602_pt1 | contig 10816 bp, 7 predicted proteins | sample SynspAceP_FD_185933 | JGI IMG/M metagenome (GOLD analysis project Ga0163217, IMG submission 185933) | Saline lake microbial communities from Ace Lake in Antarctica - Synechococcus sp. Ace-P (PacBio error correction) | ecosystem: Environmental > Aquatic > Non-marine Saline and Alkaline > Saline ...
GCAAAAAAGGAGAGAGATTAACAGGGCACTTTCAACTGTTTGAATATGGGTTTTAGGGAACAAAAAGGTAGATTTTTCGCTTGAAATTTTTAATTCATCAGAGTAAAGAATTATGCTTTATAAAATTAGATTTTTCAAAGGAACCAACTTTTTGAATAATAAAAAGTCTAAGATTGGGGATAAGGAGATAAGAGTAAGGAAGCTGTTTTAGAAAGAAGATTAAAAAAGCGAACGCTTCACAACACCTAGAAAGTAAGAGCCGCGAATAGGTGAAAAGCACGAATTAAAAGTACAGTTAAAACAATCTTTGGTTCAGGTTGGGACCAGGTAAGCTAAACCTTTAAAATTGAAATTTCCAACAGTTGTTACGGACTTTCTGCAACCCCTGCCAAGTCCACTGGTCTTCCATCAAAAAGCTTCCAATAAGAATTTCCCCATTATTCCCCAGATAAGGACTTAACTTCGTGTAAAATTTTTCCAATATGAAGAAGACAATGGGAAAAGCGCCTTTATTCAATCAGGCCATTACAATGGAGGGCAGGGAACCTTTAAAAGGTCAGATGATCCTGAAAAGGAGCTGCTAAATATAAAACTGTTATTATCCACAGCATGAATAGTGGTGTAATGATTGTTTGGAAAAGGGTGGATCTCATGTGAGGAGGTTTATGATATTTGGCGGTTAAAAGTATGGAGAAGATTCACCAATTTTTTTAAATGCAGGAAAGGAAGCGTATTTTCTCCCAGAAGGAACCATGAATGGAGACGTATCATGGAAGGTAAAGGGTATGAAGCGGGTTTCGTTGTACTTGATTACGGAATTAAAAAAATCCAATAGCATTGGGACGAAAGACCGTGAATGGAAAAAAGCCAACATGATATTTTTGGAAGGAGAAAGGGATGCGAGTTTTGGGCGAAAGAACAGAAATTATAAATCTAGAGCCATTCGAGTTTATTTCCTAGACGATTGCGTTTATAGCAAATGGCACAAATTAAAATACGGAAGATTTCATTGGACCCATGTAAAAAAGAGAGTAATTACCGGGAACTGTTTGGTGCGTGTGCTTGGATGTTCAATGGAATTGTGGCCGAGCAATTCTACAGGCGGAATGGACATTAAAATAAATGGGAGAGAGTAGGAGATAGCTCAATGATTGGAGCAGGAACGTTATGCGAATAATAACATCGTGCAATAAGTTTGCACAGGAAGTGGGAGAGTTTTTATATCGAAGCAGTGGTCGTTTATGATGTCTCTTTTGGTGATGGAATACAAGGATGATTTAGAGAGCGGCCTCGAAAGTGATTATAAAAAGTGCTTGAAATTGGTGGCGAAATGGTGGTTTAATTGCAAGTGGATTGCATGGGAATATTGGCATGCTTTCCATATAGAGATGTCCGTGAAAAACGACTTCATACAAGTGAAGCATTATCCAGATTAATAAGACTAAGAGTTAATCGAACTACTGCCAAATAACGGAGTAGTTAATCTATCAGTTGCTTTTGGAAGGAATTGTGACTTTAAAAATTATTTAGACAGAATTCTTTCCGAGCTGAATTGGGCGAATTTGCATTTGCGATTTTCTCACCACAGAACTGAATCAACCACCCTAAAATATGTGTTACTAAATGTTTAGTCGTCATTGGGAGAGTTTGGAGCAAATGATTTTCATTGTGTGCTTTAGTTCTGGATTAAAAAGGATAATCATTCAGAACAATCATTCGCAAAAATTTGGAATTTTTTGGGGGGGGGCCTTTATTTTTATACACAGTATCTTCGCTAATTCAACACCATAATTTAGGAATTTTGCAACGGCTTTTCTGCAATCTTCCAAAGGCCACGACGAATGAAATGTGAAATCAATGAATAAGACTAAAGGTTGAAACTCATTCCCCTGCGCCATATTAACGGGCACTTTTATCAATGCTCAGTATACTGCGCTGTATATTTATGGCTCTGCCACATGGCAACGCATCGTTTCCTGTATCACAAGTTGTTCTTTTGATAACGCTAAATAAATGTTGAATTTCGTCTTGCCAATGTTTTTAACAATTTTTGGATTGACTTCACCTGAATACATGATAACAATTTGCTTTATATCAATTCGATGTATCCGCTTTTTCAGCATGCTTTCGATTTACGGAATGTCATAAACTTCTAGTTTGTACAAATAAGGTTTTTTGGAAAGCATCAAGTATGTTTCAGACTTTAATCAGGTATACTAGATGCTGTGGAACAATAGATTAATTTATATTCCACCCGCTTCTTTCAGCCAACGAGCAAGAATGCATCTCAATATACTCAAAGGATATATTTTTTCATTCTTACTAATCCTTTGTCTTCGGTCCTCGATTGAATTAATGTTACATATTTATCTTCATTTGACAATAAATTTTTAGGATGCAAAAATACGACAATAGTTTAAAAATAATATTATAACTTTAAGGAATTCATATTATTTAAATATCATCCTTTATGAATTAGCGAATATGCATGCGAGGTCTAATTATTGGGTCGGATTCGCAGCCATAGATTAATTTTGTATGGTGTTGGATTTGGAAGAATGGAAGAATATTACTTACAACAAAATAAGGTTTTAAATAAGCGATTGCAAGACATGTTCAGAGTTTACAGTTAGATGCTTCGTAGGAACGCCGGTGGATTTTTTATTGAAAGGAGTGGAGAAGGTACTTGGATGGGGCACATTATAAGAGCAATGCATTAGAGATTAATACGTTAGCACGGAATGGATACTGGTTTTGGGCGAACCAAGATTACGGAAAAAGCGTTTACATTGTCTTATTCATCCTAGAAGAGAATGTAGGCGATTGCGGCAGAATCACAGTAGCTATTTGTGAAAGCGCTGATAGAAGGAAAAGATATGATTTGAAGAGAATTCCAAGAATGGCGAGAATTGGTGAAGCCGAACGATTGGGAGAAGTAGGTCTATTGTGGAGAAATGAAGTAGAAGGTATTCTGGATAAGATTGAAATAAATTTCCGCTTTTCAGTTGGTTTATGGCGCAAATCCAGAAACGAATTCAGGCATGTAAAATCAGAAACCAGTAAGTATTGGTGTAGAATTAGCTTGGACAAGGAAGATAAAAAGAATTATTAGAACAAGCGGAGTAGCTGTTCAAAAGGTGACATCATAGTCGTGAAGTAGATTTCAAGAGCGTGTAATAAGTTTGGTTTTTCCTTTGGTGGTTTACACCAATCATGGCAAACCATCGGGAGAGGAATTTAGTGGAATGTCAATCATTATGAAGATTGATTTTGGTGGCTTTTTCAGTGAAGCAAAGAAGTATCAGCTAGTGATTATCGAGCGTTAATTACTGGGGCGATTAACTGATTATGGTGATTGATTATGTGTTGTGTTGCTGCTAGCAAAAGAACAGCAACTCATGTTAGGAGAATGCGAGTTTCCACTATTGCGGAATTAGTAAAGAAACAATGATGATCCTAGCGTGGTTTTGGGTCATGAAAATTATATTGAAAAATTAAATCATAGTTTGACAGAAAGCATTTTGTCATCTGGATACACAGTAAGATCCATTTCTAAAAGGATGAAGTGGTGATTGAAGACAAGCGATTGAGTATGGAGGAACAGCAGAAATGTAACAGACATTGTACATCCGGAAATGTGTCTATGGCGAGGAGATTTCCAAAATTTATCGACTTAGACATTTGCGGGAATTTTTGGATATCATGACGACAACATCAAGTATTCCTTGATGAGACGGAGGAGCAGTTTTAGAAGTTAAATGCAGGACAGGCTTTAAGAATGCACTAGCGAAACCTAAAGGGTTGCCTCGAATTGGTGCTCGTGGTTGGATAAAATTATTCCAAAGTCAAGGGATACGGCCGAATTCCGATTATTGCATTATGGACATGGAAAAACAAACACTTCCCGATGTGATTTGCGCACATGGCAAAAATGAAGGGTAACTGAGTGGGATACAAATAGTGATGGAGTTTACATTCAGAATAGGGATGTTGAATGAAAGGAGATTGCCAGGGCAGTTGGAATTTGGTATTGAAAGATCCTAAGTCAATTTGCGGGTTAGGAAATGGCTAGAGGAGATAATTGAGAGCAGGATTAGATTTAAAACTGTGATGTGGCCATTGTGGACCAATGTAGATGCAGGACTTATGGGATTGAAAGGTATCCAACATTGAGCAATTGGCAAAGTAAAAGGGTATGCCAGAGACTGTTTGCCAGGTGATTATGCTATTTGTTAAATGCCGATGAGACTTGGTGTAAACGAATGCGAAATATATTAAATGTACTCGCATTAGTTTTCAATGAATGAAGGAAAATCTAGAATTCCAAGGACATTGGGCAAAAGTTGGGTGGAATACTGCGATCTACGAACAAGGATACATACATTTGCCCGAGGCACAATGGGAAAATGCGGATTATGGAAGCAAAGAGATTCCAAGTTGACGTTATGGACGCGACTTTTATGATTCAAATATTTTAACCTTGCAGTGCTTTGCAGCAACGTGAGAGATTGTATGAATAGACATGAAAGCGGACTGAGATATCCTCAGCCTCAAACTCCGGAGAAATGAACTTCTTTAAGTTTATAAAAATTTACCGTGTTGATAGATTTATGCCAGACAATCATAAGGAGTTGGGCATTGAGAAATTTACGATAGATAAGAAGCACGTTAAGTGGATAATAGAGGTGTGGGCGATAGAAGAAAAGGAAGATACAAATCCAAATTGGAAGCATTGCAGCTGTATGTTGATCGAATATTATTAACGCAAGTAAGCGATTAGAGGTGAAAAGGAGGAGTTGATCATATGTTGAACGATGTTATAAAAATGAAGATCCACAAAAAGACAATCATTCATTCTGAAGAAGCGATTAACTGACGATTTAAAATGCTTCAAAGGTTCCACTCATAGTTTGTGTAGCGATGTGAATACGGAACGATTGAATATTTAAAGTGATGAAATTAAAGAGGAAGAGTATAAGGAATTAAGTGGGTTTCGAGAAATAAAAGGCCATTTTGAAAACTAGTGAAAATATGGTTTTCATTTTGAAAATCATATTAGGATCGTTGCGGCACCAGCGATTTTAAAGATGATTTTTTTTTGTTGGTGGTTGGATTTGAGATTTTTAGTAATATACTGTAATAGTGGGGGATTAATAGAAGGTAACTTCGTTTCCGTTGCTACCGTTTCAGAATGGAATATCAAAATTATCGACAGAACCGCTGATTTTAAGGCAAGACTGGTCTCTCAACCTTTCTCTTATCATACCCATTTTCAAGAAACATTGATTGACCATATAATCTTAAGCGCATGCTGTTGAAATTCTATGGCAGATTTAAATTCATCAAATCCGTAATGATTATTTTTCGCTAAATCTTCTGTGGCTATTGCCTTGTTCAATATAGAATGGAGTTTTAAACCAAAATTTTCTCGTCTATATTTTTCACTGCTATTTTACGACAATGGCCGATGAAATGCGTAATCCAACTATTTTGAAATTGCAAAGTGTGTTTTAATGTATTGCAATTCATTTTCGCAACGCCAAGGTGTAATAGATGGATTTGGTGTTCCCTCCTATTATTTGGAATTCCAATGCCATTGTAATTTTATCTCGTTTTAGGACGTATGGAGGTTATGAATGGGGATTAAATAGAGATTTAATTAACCTAACCTAGTTCTATTTGTGGAATTTTTTAACAGTCATTTTTAGTTAAACATTCGGTATTCGATTAGTGGTTATTTTAAGTTATTGATTTATTTTATTTATTGAGTGCTTATGTTTTTTTTAACAGTTACAAAAGGAGCATAATTTTTTAAAATGTTCTAACCTCAATTCTTTATTAAATACGTGTGATAAGATGCAGGTTTTTTGCATTGTGTTCATATTCTTACCACCAACATTTTGTTAAGTTTCCTATTGAAAACGATTACTAAAAGATGATCTTTGAAATTATATTTGTTTCGGTAGATGTACAGACATTAAGATATTGATTTAATTGTCTTCTGGTCCATATTTTAGAACAAATCGAAATAGCATTATTTCATAGTTCCTTCAACCATCATTTACATTGAGTGTATCACTCATGATATAGATAGTATATTGAAAACTATACTACTGCAGAGAAAATCTGAGTAGAATTTCATCCATTTTTTTTAGTATTGTCAGATATATAAATAGTATTGAACTATCCATAATGGGTAATAACTAAATTTTTCGGTGGTGAAGATATAGATAGTATTGACTTCCAATATGATTTTATTGAATTTTTAATACGTGAAGAGTTCCTGTTTGTTCTTTAGGTAATAATTCTTTTTGAAACAAGATTTGATTTTCTTTTTTTGACAATGAAGGTTTCTGATCGCTTTTCATTTTCTAAATTTAGTTTAATAAGTAGGGTTATTTTATTATTATTAATTGGTTTTGCGGATCTTTAGTGTGTTGTTAGAATTTTCCAATTTATTAATATCATTGGCATACAAATTTATGAGAGGAATTTTTACAAGTGGGTACTTCTGGATATTGAAGGATGAAGGAAGTTTATATAAATGGATAGTTTTTTATAAAATAATGTTACAAACTGTAAATTGGTTCTGTAAAAACAGGAATACAAGACATGTTTGTTATTATAAAAATTAATTGATGTCAATGGTTAGGTAAGTTAGTATCCTATTGATTTCAATTGTTATTACATTCCTAAATGTTGCACTATTTGGTAAGCCTCAATTTCATAATTTATTATTAGACATATACAATACTGTTAGTTTGAGGTAAATCCCTTAAATTATCTAATGATTATTGTGGATAAATTCAATTTCCAATCGGTTTGAAATAGTTGAGTCTTCTAAGTTTGTATTTTTTACATAAAATAGTCTAATTGGGGTGCCGTCCCTTCTATTTTGACGGAGTATCAAGAGAGTGTTTGTAGTAAACACTGATTTATTAATTCTGTTTTTTAATTTTGATCCGGATATATACAAGATTTTGTTGATTAATATCTGGGTTGATAGTGTGTAAAAATTTAGAATATCATTTTTATTTTGATTGCTAACATCCTTAAAAAGGAGGGTCATTTATTACCATCTATCAGATTGTTAATTTTTAAGTTCAGTCAAAAATAAAACTCTAATCTAGGTCAACGATTCAAATTTTCTTGGGGATTAGAAATACTTGAATAAATAAATGGATTAAAGATCAATAAATTCTTTAATATCTTTTTCGAACTCCAGCTCAGGGAAATCTATTATGTAACCCTTTTTTAAATGTTTTTAAATTTAAAGATTATTAATGATTATCCCATCAAGTAATAGATATTACACATCAACACTAAATAGTGAAATTTTAATTGTCATTATTCTCGATCATATTTAAAAGTGTTAACAGGGTTAGGAACAAAATAATTTGATACATTTAATTGATTAGCTTCATCCTATTGTTTGCTTATAGATATTCATGGTTTCCTGGTTTTTAAAACGCTGCGGTGTAATAAATATCTCTTGATTTTTGCTTTGACTAAATTAATAGAGTGTTGTATTCGAATTCATGGCCACCGTAGTTTAATCATAAATTTTTTAGAGAAAGGAGATGACAGTTATAGAAACATAACCTTATATAACAAATTCAAAGTATCTAAATTATACTTATCTAGCAAGTAAGCATTAGTAGCAACACTGTAAATGAATAGTAATACTCATTAAAAATATAGCAAAGTATTTCTAAAAGTAAGATGTCATGAAAAGCTTATTAGGTGCGCAATGTTTGTTTTGGCTTTTCAAGTTATTATTTTACTGTGTTTGTATGTATGGGGTATAATCATAGGAATATGGGGTGAAGTGAAATTACCAGTTATCATATATACGGTGTCTTTTAGAAGGTAAGTGTTGAGTCAAGCGGCTAATTTTCACAAGAGTCGTAATACATATAGATAGGCCAAAATAATATGATGGAATACGGATTTGTAAATTCCTAGCATAAGGAGTAGAAAGTATTCGATAACTGAATGCAGTGTCTATTTAGGTTTGAGTAGGATGATCAAACATTAGACTGTCAAAAAACTCATTGGTATAAACATTACTGATTCACACCTAATTCTCCGTCAAAGATAATCTATGGCAATTTTTATTATAATAAGTGGACTTGCTTATATTGTCTTCACAGTAGTTGTTAATTCTGTTGATTGAAAATTGATTAAATGAATTAAGATGAATACGATTTTTTCTGTTAGAATTTGGTGAGTTAGTATACATTTGTATCATGTGAATAGCTATCCTAAGGTTTTAACTGTTCGAAAATTGGCAACAAGCGGTTTCCGTAACTATAAAATATTGTGAGAAGTAAAGTGAAATGAACTGATGACAGCAGGTAATTAGTAAATTGTTTTATTTAGGGATGGTTAACATCCTTAAGACAATATTATAAATAGTATTTATATTAAAAGGTTTTTTTAAAAATTTCATTTGATTCATCATCAAACAAAATCATTAAATTTAGCTAATAAACATCTGTTTGCCCTTTGCGTTATTGCGATTTGTAAAAGTTACGATTATGAATTAACTTTTTAAGGCATTAAGAAATGTGGGTAACTAACTAAGTATTTTAAACTTAATTCGTTCATTGGTTATTCTTTCATTGTATTTTTTTTTTCAAAGAGTTAATCAATTCAGCCAACATCAAATAAAGCGAAAGTCACATTTATTCACCATCTATCAGACTGTTTAATTTATTTTTTATGTGTAAGTTGCAAAGAATACTTCAACTCAGCGGACGCATAAACGAATAATTTGAGTTATCATTTTGTCCAAATTGAAAGTTTTAATTAAAAAATGCAATTAACGAGTAGGATGTTTATAATTAAGTTTTTGGTTAGGGGGACTGACTCAACCTTTAGAATTGATAAGGGTAGTAAGATTCATTATGGTGACCGATTCTTAAAATCTGTAGCCTATCACTAAGTAGGATATTTTAAGTCGCTGTAAAGAGTGTTGAATAATTGGTCAGTTAATTACTATAATATATGAAACTTAATAGTTTTTTCCATTAAATTCCATCCTTGATCTCTCTAATACTATAATCAGTAGGATTTTACTTCTATATCAGGAACAATTTCTATTTCTTGAGTTTCCTCTGCTTGGGATAGTACATCACAATTCCTGAAAATCATAGTAATTATGATCACTGGCAATCACGATTGCAGAAAATTTCCGTCCGCACCGCGGTTGCACTTCCAATTAATGTTTGTTGTTTAACTCCGGCTTTAAAGGCTCAGCAGTATAATTCGCTTGTTTAGATAATTCGTATGAGTATAATACTACTACCGGGACCTTTTATATGTTTTATACCTTTTGATAGAAATAAGAGATGGTTTTAGTGGAATTATAAAATCATAGTTCAGGATGTGCAGTATCAGCAGTTGGTAAACTTGACAAATGGAATAGTGGAAGTGACAAAAATAAAGAGCTAAAACTAACCGGGAGAAAAGTAGAAGGAAATTTCGAATATCAATAATATGTGCCTTTGGTATCAATAATTCTTCGTTTAATGTTTAATGTCCTCAGCTTAATAGACAATGTGATGTATCCGATATTGTTCTCGGATTATTTTAATATATTTCATAGGATTACTTTGTATGCATATATGTTTAGACTATCTTTGGGATATAGTTCAATGATTTCTTTGTAGTGTGGCATTAGTGATAGTTAATTTAATTTCTATTTTGATTTGAATTCGAACGTAATAGGTCGGCAGAAATGTTCTCAATTTTGACGTTAAATTTGAAAGCAGAAACTTCAATTTTTCTTTTAAAAGACGGAGATGCCATTTATTTGAGTGATTTACATCTCCATTTCTAAACGACTTTTAAACTCCTTCATTTGTATATTGCACGAAGAGCTGATTTTTATAAAGAAGGTGAATTGGTGGGGCATTAACACTTTCCCAATTTGATTTTATCTCCTCAATCATCAAGTTGCGGTGCAATTTGAATGTCACAATAATTTGAATGAAGCATAATTCATATTCTAATTCTTTCTTTGAGTCGAGGAATTCAGGGATAATACTTTTTTAGTTTAGTATTCCGTCTATGCCTTAAGTGTTATAGGAAAAGTAATTGATCATATCCAATATCGATAAAGAGATAACAAAATCTAAATCATCATCAGGAGTAAATTATGTTGCAATAATCGTTCTCATTTTGCATTGAGGATTTTTCTACCTGGTGCCATGCTTATGTAAGATGGATCTCCTTGACCGATTTGTACACAATGTATATTTATTTTGTAGATTTTCTTCTGTGTCAATCACTTTAAACCTGGTTATGAACAGATTTTTATCTATGGGTTGGATTTGCATTTTTATTAGTTCTCCTATGAATCTATCCAACGATGATCATAGGTTTCTTCTTTTCTATTTGTTTCGTTTAAGGTACTTTGGTATAGAAAACGAAAAAAGTTTTCAAAATCCCAATTAATAAGTTTCCTTTGCAATTTCTGAGGTGATGATATTTGAGAACCCCAAATTGACCTAGTACTCAATCCTGATATCATCAGTGAAACGTTAGATAAATTAAAAGAAAGAAATTTAATAAACTCTTTATAAACATTTAGATTGTAGACAACTCCTTTCTATTTTTTAGTGTTTGAATTGTCTGTTACCGTCGATGTCACCACAAAATCATCAAACGAAGCTTTTCTTTTCCTGTAAGGATTACTGCACAATTAAATTCAGAAGATTCAGAGGAAGTCGAGGGTGATTGCCGTATTTTTTGCAATTCTTTTGTGCGTGAAATATTTTGATCTTTCATTTTTAAATGTAAATGCGTCTGA
>Ga0163217_1013541_pt1 | contig 10815 bp, 14 predicted proteins | sample SynspAceP_FD_185933 | JGI IMG/M metagenome (GOLD analysis project Ga0163217, IMG submission 185933) | Saline lake microbial communities from Ace Lake in Antarctica - Synechococcus sp. Ace-P (PacBio error correction) | ecosystem: Environmental > Aquatic > Non-marine Saline and Alkaline > Saline ...
TGAAAATCCATTGCGTGCATCTGGGTGCCTGGCTGGCCGATTCCTGGGGCTTTTGTTCGTCAACGTAGGTGTGCGCTTGTCCGGCCCCGTCAGAGGTCAGCGGGCCTTTCCGCCAAAATCGCTGATCCCGTCTTCGATCCTGGCGTCGCTTGTGCGTTCGGTATTTTCGGCATTGCCGAGGTTCTGGATGCGCTCATGGAATTTCCGTGCAGGTGCCTAGGTCGACCGGATCAAGCGGTGGGATGAACGCGGCGCATCGGTGCAGGCCGCGCCGAGCGGCTAGTCGTGGTACCGCAACGCCCTGCCCGACGAAGATGCAATTAGAACACGCTGAGTTAGGTCCACTTCTAACTGGCCAAAACCCGTAAAGTTCTCGTGGTTTATGACGCGGGAAGTTGTCGCGCTTGACAGCCTTGTCGCGGGATTTGAGCCATTCCTGGCGGGTGTCTCACGCATGAATGCCAAGAGAGTTGGCCGTGCGGGCCGAACGCCTTCTGAACTTGTGGGTAGTAGCGGTTATGGGTAACGTATTGATGTCAAAGACGGACCAAAGGCCGCTGCGATTGGATTGAGATTGGGGAGGGCAGTAGGGCGGCAGCTGGTCGAGATATGGATACCCGACAAGCTGTCCCTTGCGAGGAAGCCCCTGACAGTCGGGGTCCTTTGATGGTAGGGTCGGCGTTTCCAGAATGACATGAATGACGCTGCTTGTCGGGGTTGCGCGCTTGCGATTTTGTCAAGAAGCTGCGCGGAGCACTGACCCCAGGTCCGTGTCGGGGATCGACGCGTGTGTTGGGTTCGACAAAAGGTGTCATCGAAGGTCTCAAGGTCACAGCCCCAATGAATGTTGCACGCGCGGACCGAGGCCCTCGCCGTGCTTGAGAACCGCTGGATTTTTGAAGCGACCTTCACCCAGCCGGAATGCAGGCCATTGGTCTGGTTATTTCGGAATGGCGCCGCGGTCGGCGAAGTAGACGGCTTCATCTGCCGGGTAAACTCGCGCATCAGGTCGTTTCGTAGGGATGGCGAATTGTAAAAGCTGCCTGCATTTGCGCTGAGCCACGCGCGGCAACGGGTCCTTGGCTTGGCCCGAATATTCAAAGCCCAATCGTGGCCAGGAGCTTGTATGCAGCCGGAATTTGAGTAAGTCCAGACCGAAAACTCCCAGCACGGGATATGGGCCCTGTATCTCGAAACGCGTTCCGATGCGACAGAAGCGTGCCTCCAGCCAAAGCACACAACGCAGCCTGCCCTGTGCCTGCGACAAACGGGGCTGGACTGAAACCGTCCCTTCCAGCCGTTCGAAGCAAGCGCATCCCAAGCGCAATCCTTGCAGGTAGGTTTTTATGCCAGCCCCGGATGGTAATCTGTCGTCCAGATACAGGAAAGTAAACCGAAATCTCTTGCAGGATTTTGCGCGTCGAAGCAGCAGAGATCGCAGTTTGCCCGACGGGCAATACCGTGATCTTCGCGGCTGACGGGCGCACAGGTCAAGCCTCAAGTTCGAAGCGGTCTGCTGAGGAAAGAAAAGCCGGGCGTGATCATGGCGCATGAACTGGAATCGAGTTTCCCAAAACCCAGCTCTGTCAAGACATCAAAAAATTTCCGGCTTCCGAAGACCGGAGTAATATACTCGTTGCCTGGCTCTGAGAGACATTTCCGGGGTGGTCTGGAATGGGAGATACGGAAAGAACTGCGCGCGGCCTCGCGCCTTGGTCAGTCGCGTGTGATGTCCTGCGCTCAATGCGATCGCCGCTGAACTGCCGCGCCTGCGCCGATTCTGCGCATGCCCTAGAGCGAGCCGCTGCGATTGCGCAGAGGAAAACCGTGCTTCGCCGCCCAGTGGAAATCGCCGCCGCGCGTTGAAAAGCCTTTGGTCAGAGGTCGCATGGCAGTAAAATCTGTGCTTTCGACAGGGGTCGCAGGCGCACCCATCCGACAGCGACTGGGTCGTGAGGCTTCTGCGCGCGTTCTGCGCAATAGCCCCAGAGCGGCTGCCGCGAGCGGAATCCGCCGGCAACTAATCGACGTGGCCACAGCAACGGCGCGGGTTTTCGCGTCGCGAAGCGCACGCCCGCAAGACCCCGCGCTTACACGCCACACGGCGCTATTGGCGCGGGCGCGTCTGGCTGGTGGTCAAACTACAATGATCGGCCGATGGCCTTGCCCGCGCAGGGCAGACCGAAGCGTGCGGTGTCAGATCACGGCGCTCCCAGCCTCGAGATTCTGAACCGCGCCCAAGCGAGCTTTGCCGATTACGACCGGCGCATGAAGGGCGAAGCGCGCCTTGGCGGCGGGAGCGCGCTCTTTTTACCTTGAACGGCCGGCGATGGTGCGGGAATTTCCTGGCGATGGAGGGAGCCTCTCTTATGCAATCCCTGACCGTCGCGGGCGCATCCTGTCGAACCTCAGAGATTTTTCGCCGTTATGGCAACGCTTGCCGCCTGGGCCGGACTGGGCGCGCAGACCGGTGTCGCTGTGCAGTGGCGACGCGAGCGGGGCGCGGGGCGGCGCGCAGACGGTTGGGATGCTGCGGGCGAGAGCGGTTGCGCGTAAACGACGCAAGCGCTGCGGTGCCGCTCGGTGCCGCAGTGCATGGGTCTTTTCCCCGATGGCGCGGCTGCGGTACCGAGGCCGCCCCTTGAGGACGCCGCGCTGCCGCGCGTTGAATGGTATAGGAAGCGCACTCCAATCTGGTAGGTTGACCCAGTGCCGCCCCAACGGATTGAACCGGGAGCGGCCGATCACTGCGCGCCTAGGTCCGCTGAGCGGTCAGGGCAAGTGGTCAATTTCCACGCCCCGTCCTGTGGATGGCGACACGCGAAAGGCAACAGGCTTTGTGCGACCCATTGGGTTTTGACGTGAACCGCCGCCACTGGCAAGCAAAAAGAGGCCGCAGTCTGCGCGCTCTCACATTTACGTGGGGGACCCGTGCAGAACCGCCGAACGTTCTTTGTCCGCGATGCAGGTGGCCGGCAGGCGCGTTTCCGGCGCCGGCGAATAGCAAGCGTGACCCGCCCGACGGCGCATCTGGCCAGGTGGCGTTCCGGTTTCGAGGCGGCGCTTTCCCGCGTTCGCCAATATCTGCGCGAGGGCCGCTGCCCTGCGCGCGCGCGCAATCGCCCGGCGGCCCTGCCCGCGCTGAAGCCTGCAGGTCAATCTGCGTGCGCGACACCCGACCCGGGCGCCCTGAACCTTTGCCAAGCACTTTCGGCCAACAGCGGTTGACAAATCGCCGCTCGCTGCGTGACCGGCAAGGGAAAGTCTCGGTTATCCCGCAGCCGCGCCGCCTCGACCAGATGACCGGGTGCGCGATTTCATCCGCGCACCTACGTAATCGGCGGAAGAGCGACCGCCCAGCGCCGCAATTCTCGCGCGCCAGCATAACGCGAAAGCATCGCCCATATCATGCTGCCTCTCCGCGACGGAGGGCGTGATCCCCAGCCGCGCGAGTCAAACCGCACACATCAAACCGCCGACTGCAAAAAGCCGTGTCGCGCGTCGGCAGCACCAAGGCTCTGTGGCCAGCAGATCAGCCAGCAGTGCGCGCCTTTTCGCCAGACCCGCGCGCCTGGCGTGCCCACTAAGGGCTTACGCGCTGCTCAAGCGAGCGCGGTGGATTCAGCCACGGGGCTCGCGCATAGCTCGGCGGCGCGATGTTTTGTCAGCACCGAACATCAAGCGACCATTGCATGCAGTCCCGCGCAGCAATTCCGTCAGCAGAGCCTGAGCGCAGAGCACAGACCTCACATCCGCGTCCAGCACCGATCAATCGGGCGCAGGAACTGCATCCTGGGAAATTGCGCGCAGCGTCGCGAGCGCGCCCAGCCGCAGCGCACACCCGGCGCGGCGCCCGGGTCTCGCGTAGCGTCGCCGTCAGATCATCGGCGGTGCGGAAAGATCGCCTCGGCATGGTCCAAGCGCGATATGCCGTCCGCCTGGTTCAGGTGCAGGGCCGGCCGGTCCCAGCGCCTGCTCGAAGATCATGGCCCAAGCGCCCCCGCCTCCAGCGTAGCGCAATAATTGCGACGACAGCGTGCCGATTGCGACAGGTTCAGTGCCCCGGCGCGGTCCCTCTGGTCAGGGTGCCGTCGCGCGCAACCCGCCCTCTGAAAAGGCGAGTGTGGGTGGGCAGGTTTCAAACGAGGGATCCTTCGATCAGACAGAACGATAGGCAGCGGAGGAATATGTAATTTATAAAATGAAGTCGCAACCGCTTATCAGCAGGTCAGCGCCGTCCCGACCCGAACCAACGGAGTTGTTCCGAATGTCGATGCTTCCCCATCTTGGCCGCCTTGCGCCCTTGCGTGATGCTTGCGCCGCGCCTGCCCGCGTTTTGCCGCAAGCCCGACCGGGGGCGCGACCGGCGCAATTTGCCGCGTATATGCCGAGGCTGCTCCGCAGCAATCGCGCTGGCGCCTCGCCGCGCTTGGTGCGGTGCAGGTCGTGCCGTACGAGCGCATCCGAGCCCTTGAGCGGTGGGCAGTGGTGGCAAGGCGCTCCTCGTGCTGGCGATTCGAGTGCGATCGCAGCGTGCCACGATGGCGCTCTGGCTCGTCGCCTTCGGGGCTGGAAAATTCGTCGTGCGGGTATCGCGCACCGGGCTATCTGATGTCGAAGCCCGCGCGAGGGTGCGTTCACGGCCTGATGCTGCCGCGCTTTGCAGCGTTATGGTTGCTGGTGCAAGGCCGCAGTCGCCCCCCTTGGCGTGCTCATGTCCAGAGCTTCCGTGCTGTCGGGCTGGGCGCTGCCGCGCGGCTTCCTGCTCTTCTTACCCCCGAACGGCTGAGGCGCGCGGCAGCGCGCCCGCAACAAAAGTTCGTGCGCGTCTGGGGTGCGGGCGACGTCGCCCTGATTGGCGCGGCTGTGTTGCTCTGGTCGGCTTTTTGGCACCGGCCGAGATCTGGCCGGCGCGTGGGGGTTGCAGCCGGGTCTGACGCGGCCTGCCGCTGGCGCGAGCGCAAATTCGGCGGTCGCCTCTGGTGGTTGTGGCGGCCGGGGCTGAAAGCGCAAATCCTTCCCTCGCGCACGGCTGCGACCCCGGAGGTGATGGAGGCCCCGACGTGGCCGGTGTCGCCCTGTGCACGCTGGCATCATCACGGAGCGGGCGGCCTTCTTGATGATCCTCGCGGCCGATTCTGGTCCAGGCCAGCCCCCGGGCGGCGAATGTGGCGGCCTCTGTGATGCTCCGGCGGGTTTCACTGGCACTGTTCGGGTTCGCGGCGGTGATGGTTGACGGAAAGGTGCGGTCAAGACCGCGCTCGGTTGCCGTGGCGCGGACGGTGTGCGGCAGATGGGCTTTAGTTGCTTGCTTCCAATGCGTGCCTTGCGGCCTCGGGGCGCTGGCGTCTTTTTTGCCACAATCGTGGCGCATGCGCGCTTTTAAACAAGGCGCACGCGTTTTCTCGCCTCGGGCGGGGCGGTGGCGGCGGTGGCGATGGTACACGCACAAGCCCAGGTGCCCCGGTCGCGCGTGCCCGCGGGCGGCAGTGCGGGCAAGGCATGTCGCGGCTGGCGCTGGTGCTTTTATGGGAATGGTCGCGCACCCGCTGCTGTGCTGACGACCGGGCCGAATCAGCGGCAGGCCGCTGGCCCGCGCGCGATCCTGAATCCTTTGGCGTCGCCTATCTCGTGGCGCAGGGGTTTGGCCGATGCGGCACCGCGCGCGCTGACCTTGCGCGCGTACCGGGGGCCTCGATCGCGGCGGCGTTGGCTTATTTTCCGGCTTTCAGGCGCTGGCGGGGGTGGCGCGCTTTGGGGTCCGGCTCTTGCGTACCCGCCCATGTTCCCGGCGCGTTGGAAATGGGCGCTGATCGTGCTGGCGAGTGGGCAGCTTGGCCCTGATCGCGGTCGCGCAGGCCTTGTTCCCACTTTTGGGCGCAGTCATCCCCCGCCGCCCTGCCGGCCCTGCGCGTGTGCATCTTGGCCAACTCGGCCTTTTCCTCATGCGGTCCTCGACCGGTCTGATCGGTGCTTCGGCCCCCAAAAAGCAACGATCTTACAGGAGAAATATCCGAGTGTTAATGGCAGGGCTCGATCGATTCATTTTCTGCCCGAACCTTGATGGCCGCCGCACCGATATCGCCCGGCACGGGCGATCTCCCCCCGCCTTTCCAGCTTGATGCGACTGTCGCGGTCAACACCCTTCCTGGGCCAGACCGAGGCACCCGCGGCCACTGCCGCCGAAGACTGGGCGCGACGGGTGGCGGGGGTACGGATCGACGCGGGCCACGGCCGAATATGGCGGCGGAAATCACAAAATCCGCCAGGCGATCAAGCGACGCCGATCCTCTGGTGGCCGGCGCGGCCGCCCGCCCCGATCGCACCCCGAAACCGCCGATCTCGCCAATCCTCAAAAGGCCGGCTTGGGGGCCGAAGGTGCGCCCCGCGCCTCCGCGCCCTGCCCACCGTCGCCAATCTGGTGGCCAGGCCACCGGCACCACTGGCGCGAATGACTGATCGCGGCGCACAGAAACATTCAAGGCCTTTGGGCCTGCGGGCCATTTCGACGGGGCCAGGCGCTTGTGTACCCCCGCCCCCGGGCCCGGGGCGCATTCGCCGCTGTGGCGCGACTGGGCAGCCACGGCTGACCCCCCGCGAAATCGCCTGGGGGCTTTCCGGGCTTTGTTGCGCCCTAAATGTGCGGCCGCAACCTGGATACGGCCGGAGCGCTGCGATCCTGCGCGCCTGCGACCCACCTTGGCCTGACCGAGGACGCGGGCAGGGTCGTGCCTTTCAACCGGCTGGATGATGGGATATGGGGTCCGGCTGGTGTCGCAGCACGCCGCGCTGGATCTTTGTTGGGCAGGCGAGAGCTTGCGAGGCGGCGAACCGGGGGACACCACCGCTGGAACCCCCCCGCGACCTGTGGCTTGGCGATCCGGTTGGTGCCTGGGAAAGAGGCGCTTTTTGACGCACGCGCCCGCAGGTCGCGGCCCAGGATGGGCCTGGAGAAGTGGTTTGCCACCTTCATTGCCACCCGCGGCCCCATTACCACCGCGGGACGCCGATAGTGTGCTCGATGTCGATCCTTGTCGCCCGGAGGGATGGCAAGAGCGGAGAAACGCGCGCAAACACAGCGCCGCCTTGCCGCAGCGATGACCGGGCCAGAGCGCATGTCGGCGGCCCGCGCTGCATCGGCCTTCCTGCATCGACGTGCGCTTCCGAGGTCTATCGCCGCGCGCTTGAAAGCGTCCGATCGCGGCATCACGACCCCGCGACGGGTTTGCGGGGCTTTTTCGGCGCCTGCCGCTGCGCGCACCGCGGCACGCATGGACCGGAAGAAATTGCAGGATCCCATTTGCCGGGTGCGCTTTACCCCGGTGATGACGTCGAGCAGGCGCGACCGCGCGCCGAGATGGAGCAGGCGGAGCCCCGCATTCGCTGCGCGCACCCGTCGCGCGCCTGGGGTGCGGTTTTCGGGTGCATGGCCGGGCCGTGTCGTCCTTGTGCATTTGGTCAGGCTGCGGGCGCCGGTTATGGCTGGAAACTGGGTGTGAAAGGAAGCGGCTGGCGCTTGGGCGACCAGCACCCACGAGAGTATCGGGCCGCCAGCCCAAACCCTTTGCGAAGGCGTGGTCTGACCGGCGCAGCAAAGAGTGCTCCGACACGGCGGGGCGGTTCTCAAGAGCACTGAGGACGCAGGCCACGCCGGACTGGTGCTTGGCTTCTCGTCACGGCGGGCGAGGTCACCAACAACCCGCACGAAAGCGCTCTATCTTTGGCGGCGCCCTGTGCCGGCCCATGAGCGCGTGCGAGGTTTCGGCGCGCCTGCTTGGCGCAAGTGCTCAATGACCCGGAGGCCCTGCGCGGGTGCTGGCAGAGCGTTGGGCGTGAAATGTTCCCGGTGGGACGACCCCGCTTTGTCCGCGGCCTGCAACACACGACGACCGACACGATCCACGCTTTTGACCCGACGAACCGTCGCCATTGCCGAATCAACGCCAGAAGATTATTACAACAGCTCGTCAATGCTTGCTGCGGGGACCTCACTCGCGTCGGTCGGAACGCGCTTTGCGCGTCCCGGGGGCAAGCGGGGCCCAAGTATCGGCGCCACCCGCTTCCGTCAACTGGGGCGAGGTTCGGCCTGAATGGGCGCTGGCTGGAATGCGCCGCCTTTATCGCCGCCGCCGCGGTGCGGCGACGCTGGGGCCGGACTGGGGCGGTCGCGGCGGTTCCTGCAACGATTACGGGATTATGGCGCGGACGAGGGGTTTTCCGGCATTCGTGGAGTTGATGCTGACCGCGGGCCGGTTTTGTCGGTGGGCAAGCTGGATCAGCCTGGCAATATTACGGGCTCATCGCTGTGCCCCCACTGTTATTTGGCGGCAGACAAGTCTGATTAGTCATACAACGTTGTTGGGCGGCATATGGAGTGGTGCAGAGGGCACGGGGGCCTGCTTGCCGCCGCGGTCTGCCGTGGCGGCGGTGCATGATGGCAAAACGGCCCCTTCGTCGCAACGAAAACGGCTCCTGCGCTGGTGCGCGGTGTCTGGTCGCGGCCCCGCCGGCGACGCGATGGCGGATGTACGTTGGCGGCGCCACGTACGGCGTACTGGGCATTATTCCGACAACGAGACTGTGGTTTGCATCTGCTGACGGTTAGAGGACGGGCAGATCAACACAAGGGCCGGTATCGGCGCCAGGTGGAGTGGGGAGGCGTTCAGGTAATTTCCTGTGTCAAGAAACAAAACACTGCAATGGCGAGCTACACCATAGTCCTCAATCTCCCTGCCGGGCGCGCGCCTAAAAGTTCCTGCTGCGACAGGACGGCGCACCGGCTTCGAAGCCCAAAAGATCGCGCGATATCTCATTGAAAACCCTTGTAAAGGCCGTAAACAGCGCACGGTTTTACCACGCCCGACCCTGCGGGGGTTTGGAAAAGGCGATATAGGCCGTGCAGTGTCGGTCATCGGACAGGCGGCTGATAGCCAGCGCAAGATAGGCGAACAACCAATTCCTCGGTATGGGCCACGGAATTTCAGGCTCATGCGGCCCAAGATCATCGGCCCAGCATTTGGTTCGGGCAAATGTCAAAACTCTGGCGGCGCCACTTTTTAAGAGCAGGCCCTGGAGAAAACGCGAATACGCGTTCAGGACCCACCCGCCACAGTCGATTCGATGTAGATCGTTGTTTTGCGAAAGGGAAAATGAAGTCCGTCGATCAGCCAATACGCGGTCATTTCGCCGCGAGCATTTCGCCGAAGCGCCTCGTGAGCAACATCGTCGATATCGTCATCGAGGCAATCGCCCGGCGCGCGCGTTTTCCGCAGTCCGATGAAAATTGCTGCCCGTGCCGCGCGCGGTCCGAGGTGTAGAAGTCGGAGGCGACAGCGCAAAGTCTCAGAATCGTCTGGCAAAGGCATTGATGAAATTGGGTCAGAAAACTGCCGCCTCCATTCCTCGCCGCATAGAGCGTGCGCCGCGCGGGCCCAGCCCCCTGACCGCCGCGTAGGCCAGAAAGATCGGTATCGAGGGTTTCGGGTCATAGTCCCAGGCCCCTCAAGACGCAATGATCGCCATGATCTCACGGATGAGTCGAACGCCTTTCGCAGTATCGCGGGCGCCCAGGGCGCGCGGGCCTCGTCCCTGGCTTTTCTGTGCCGCCGTAAGGGGCGGGGGCAAGGCAACACTGCGAGCCGCATCGCAAACCCGCGCATTGATCAGGATCAGTGCGGACTTGCTAAGTCATGATTACGTTCTCCGATGGGGGGCGGCCATCCGCTGCCTGCCTACCGATTCTAAAATCGATGGGGGGCCGCGAATTTCCAAAGACGTGCGCCCAGTGCCGAGGCTCATGGCGTGGTATTCAAAAGCGGGCCGATGCAAGTTTTGAAGACCGATATGAAGGAGACATTCCGAATGTCCCGATCAGCGCAAACAGCACCCGAGGCCCGCAAAGGATTTCGCAGGCGCCGCACTGCGCTTGTTTACAGGCGCGGGGTCCGGTATCGGCGCTGCCCATTGGGCGCGCGAACTGGGCGCAACCGCGGTGCCATTGCATTTCCAGCGACATCGCCATGACGCCGCCGAAAATCGCATCGCCCTATGAAATCCGCAAGGCGGGGCGGAAAGGGCCGCGACGCAGGCCTGCGAAGTCTCCGATGCCGAGCGGTATTGGCGCGGCACTGTGAATTTTGCCAGAGGGACAGGGCGGCGCGCTTGCAAGTCTGGCGGTGAACAACGCGGGCCATCGGCGGGGCGAGTGCCAAGGTGGGGGGAATAAACCCGCTCGACAGTTGCGGCAGGTGATTTCGAGGTGGAAACCTGAAACGGCGTTTCTAACGGCTATGCGCGCGCATGATCCCCGTCGAATGACGAAGCGGTGCGGCGGGGCATCGTGAGAGACAAGTGGGCGTCGATAATTGGGGCAGCGTTGGCTTTGCCAATTCGAGCGCCCTATGTCGCGGCAAGACATGGCGTGTCGGCTTGAACAAAGGAACGGCCCGCGATCGAATACGCGAACGCCAAGGGGTGAGCGCATCAACTCGGTCGGGCCTTGCGTTCATTGCACCCGTTGCTGACGAAGAAACCTTCGGACGAAGAGTGCCTTCGAATGGGTTGCAAGCCCTGCACCCGATGGGCCGGATCGGCACGCCCGAGGAGGTTTCGCGCTGAACGCTGTTTTCCTTTTGTCAGAACCGGGCGCGGTTTTCTGCACCGGCAGCTATCAATCTGGTCAGACGGGCCTATAGCGCGGCGCCGTGACGCCGCAATTTTGGCGCGGGAGCAGCCTTTCCCTATGCCTTGCCTGTGGGGCGGGGTGGGGGGTGTTGTTGGGGAGGGGGGGTGGAGGTTGGTCGTGGTGGTGTTGCG
>Ga0163217_1022658_pt1 | contig 10815 bp, 10 predicted proteins | sample SynspAceP_FD_185933 | JGI IMG/M metagenome (GOLD analysis project Ga0163217, IMG submission 185933) | Saline lake microbial communities from Ace Lake in Antarctica - Synechococcus sp. Ace-P (PacBio error correction) | ecosystem: Environmental > Aquatic > Non-marine Saline and Alkaline > Saline ...
GTTGCCAGTGGCAGAGGGACTGGCCGTTCGGTATTCGGCTACAACGCATTTGGCATACCTGGCGGTTGAATTCGCACATTCGCCTTGGCTTACGTCAATGGCCGACTTCGAAGGCCTCCTCATGGCTTTTCCGTCGTGTGTCAAATGCTCCCTTCTCGCAAGGAAGGAACTGGATGTCATCTCGAAACTCCGTCCACGCGTGATGTCCTATGTGGGTCACCGAAGATTGGAGTTGAAGCGACTTGCAGAAAGGACAGGGACCTGCGTCATACAGAACAGCGTCGCGAGGGTCCGCCCTTCGCAGAAGCACAGGTCGAGAGCGGTCCAAAATTGCGCCGAAATACGGCCTTTCCCCTTTTCTTTCGAGTCGAATGCCCCGAAAATGGCAGCGAAAGTTGGTTGCAGCTAGCTCTTCGATCAAGACCTTCGCGCGTGGTCAGGGTTTTCTTACCCGGAGAACGGATCACCTCCAAGTAGCAAGCAAGTCTGCGGCAAAGCGGATGTATAATATGTGGGCAATGGGCACCTCATCGGGATCCACAAGATTTTCACAGCGTGCCTATTCGAAGTCATCGCACACCTTGCATTTTCGCAGGGTAATTTTGCGATGCAGCCTCCGAATCAACTTACCGCCCTCGGATGTTTAAGTCCAAATTTTCCTCGTAGAAGTGGCTGTGCCCTCTATTGTAGATTGCCGGGAAACCCCCGAACCAGCGACTTACACCGGGGCAAGCACCGGCATCGAATGAATCTTTGAAGAGCAGAGAGAATTCGAGCGCGTCACGTGTACGTATGCTTGGAGCGAAGTCGCGGCGGACGCCGCCCGTGGTTGGAATGAGCTCGATCGAAATTGTCGGAGAGCGACGCAATCCCGTGGCCCGCTGCCTGGAGGAGATCCCCGGTCGCCGAGCGGAGCTCGAAAGGGGGTTTTCTTTTGCTGTCCTCTCTGGCCCGGTTTCTGGAGCTACTGACTGGAACGATGGCACCCGTCAATTGCAGAGCGGACAAAGGTTGGCATAATTCCGCAGCGCACTTGGCCGCCGATTCTCGCCGCCGGATCGGACTTGGATCCGCTCCAGGGCTGGTGCGACGTGGTTCCGAAATCGGTCTGCGTGTTTAAACGCGCTGCAGGCCACCAGCCCTGAAAGTTCTGGCAGCAGGAAGCCATCCGATGTGTGTCAGAGTTGGCTGTGTGCGAGGGAGAACCCGCTCGGCCTGTCTTCGGTCCTAAGACGGACTCCGCTCCGCAGTCGCATCGATAAGAAGGTGCATCTGCTCAGCGGGTCCGCCGCTGCGGCAGTGGCGAGCAATAATTCTAGGTCGTGTGTTGGTCGTGTGAGTCATGCGGTTCACATCTATATAGAATGTCGGACCGAACCGGATGGCCATGGAACAGACGACCGTGCGCCACACCCGCGGTCGTTCCCAAGACTAAAATTGGGTGGCTCCAAATTCGGCTACCCCCAGATTCCGCCCGAAAGCGTCGGGTTACTCGCTTAGCAGACAGCAATGAATAAGAAGCCGTAGTGGGCGATGCTAGCACAGTCGGGGAAAGAGGTTCGGCAGAATCTCAAGTAGGCGAGTCTCCGCGAAGACTCGCAAATCCCAGCGTCTCCGAGACGCACCGTCTGCTTACCGGTGGTTCTACCGAATGAGTTTGTGGACGATGTGCTTTGAGCAAGGTCGTGGGAAATCATTCGGTGAATGGGTCAGACCCGCACAACCAATGGTGGGTCTACGGCCGGAAGCGGCTTGACCACCCTACTGAATCACACCACTAGATGACACCCACAAATGCTCCTGCTTTGCTAAAAGCCGCCTTTCATGGCCTGCGGCAACTCTTCTGATTGCGAAGCCTGTTTTCTTTTTCAACCTTTCAATGCATCCCGCAGAATGACAGTCAGCGCGCGATCCCAAGCTTTCATTGTTTCCGTCGCGCAAAAATTTTGGCGACCTGGTTGCTCGGCAGTGCTCGTATTCGGTGCGATGGCGTGGCAAATCGTAAAGCAATTGGAGACGCGGTGCCGTGACCGCTCTTGACTTGTCATGCTCATAACGTGATTTGTTTGGCTTTGCGGATTTCTCCACAACGGTCCCCAACCCTGCTTCAAACCGAGCCAAGCGAAACGGCCGAAGAAATCCCTCTGGAACTAACGGGTCAAGCACGAGTCTCCAACGGGTCGACCCGCGTCGTGCTGTTCGTCGAGTCGCAGATTCCAGGCTCTTTGCTTCCGACGGGCGACTCTCGTTCGCTCCCCGCAGAGAGGCCTCCAAAACATGGGATCAGCTGAAGAAAGAGTAAAACAGAACGAAAAAAGGATGGAGGCAGGAAATCTTTTGGCGCTCGTTTATCTAAAAGAATTTACTTGACCGACGGGCTTCGCTTTCCGGTGAGTCATAGGAGACGCGGATCATACTTAGCGGGCTTACCAGAACTACGCAAGTAATATGCTTGGTAAACGGAAAGCAAAATCTCGAAATCTCGCTCGGATTCACGAAAGCGATATCCTCGAACCGGCAGACCAGGCTTGCAGGCTGTTAATGAAATTGCCAGAACCAAAACCGTCCATCGAACCTTGCTGGAGATCGTCGGCGGTCCGCGATGGCCGAGTGTCGAAGTGCGTTCACAACTGCTAGAAGTCTCGATTGGCGATCACGATCATGTGGTGTTCTCGCTCGCAATTTGCTAAGCCCGCGTGCAGGCCCCGCTCGGTGAGGTGCAGCGTGCGGTTCAAATGCCAGAGTCCAATTGAAGGCAACTCGGTATTGCAATGACAGAATCTTGTCCATGCCTCACACAATCGGGCGCTTGCCTACGAAACGGTTTGGGGGTTACGAGTGGCTTGGCTTGGCGGATCGCGGTTTTGGTGGTCGAGATCAGCCCGGGGCGGATGGATCTCCAGTTTTGCTTCCCCTCAGCTAAAGCGACCGCCAATTATTTTCAACTTTCCTGCGTCAAACGAGGCCGGCCTCGCCTAATCAAACAGCCCTAGATAAAAGTGGCCTCGAACGCTCCACTTCCCTTGCTACGAGATCGCCCTCGCGCGCCCGGAAGTGCCACCGGCGATACCGCAGGCAAGCAATATCAAAATTATCGGCTTTCACCGCACAAGCCTGTTTGACTGCTCGCGAACTGACTACGCGAATTCTTTAAAAAGATAAACGAAGGGGCCCCCGAGAAAAATTTTTTCATCGAGAAACCGGGGTGCGGTGACCCTGCGAGCTCCTGGCCAATGGCGTTTGATCCTTACTATGCAGGAAGGAGATGTGCGTCGGTACTGGGGTCAGTTGGACAGCGGGAGGCAAGCACATCGTTAAATAATGGTATTAAAATTCACCGCGGGCTTTCAGCTAATAATTGTCTGACAGAAGAAACGGGATACAAGACCGAACTTGGAATATACGAAAGAAGGGCTTACTGAATCCACGACAAACAAGACGCAACAGCTCCTCGGTGAGAAGACCGGCGATCGATGTACGGACCAACGACTACCTGTTGGGTGAACTGTGCAGGGTCCGCGCAGATACGGACGAGACCACATTCGCCTGATGCGCAGTTCGTAGTCGCTACACTTCGGGCGCGCTCACACCCAGCAGACTCGCTCATGGGTGCTGGTCATGCGTAAAGCGTTATGCGTTAGGCGATAGTGCGCGCAAGCAATGCCCATAAGCGTGGCAGAGCGTGCATAGAGCATACCACATCACCCTGATGTCCACCGGTCAGCCGGCAATCACGCGCAAGGCATGCCGCAGTGGTCCTTTCTCGTAGAAGAAGGTCCGTCAGACGAAGTGCGAGACGTGCGTGGTTCGAGCGCGATAAAGGCGCATTATCGCGCTGTTTCGTCTGGCAGTAAGAAGAAATACGACGGAGAAGGCAGTTTGGGGATATCACGTAGAGTATTGTCTGTGTGAGAATGATGATGCAACGATTAGACACCTCTTAGCGCTGACGATTTGACTCGTAAGGGCGTTACACAAGGCCTGCTGTGCGAGCTTGTTCTCTGTGAGCTCTAGGTCAGTCCATTGGGCGCGAGCGAGAAGTCCTTAAGTACCACAGAGAGTTGTCAGGAGACATGCTGTCTCGCGCACGTGGCGTCTGTCTCTACCTGGGTGTATTGACAAACACTCTGATTTCTCACTTGTAGAACGTGGTGACTCAGCTACCGACTATATCCAGGCGACATTGGGGCCGACACGAAGGCCAAGAAACTCGGTGCTCCGGCACTCGCATTCAACGAAGCTTCAGCATGCACGTGTTATAGGTTGAGCGGATGTCTCTTGGACGTGTTCACGGGATGCGGAACGGATGCACTGGGGGTGGTTCGAGAAGGCCCCAGATAGTTATAGCGACCAGCCGGGATGGTCTTCAGATATCGTTACACGGACCGGCACTCTAGAGTGAGTGGGTTTGGCCAAGCAAGCGGACTCACTAGCGGCAACATCGGGACCGCCCAGTTTGTTTGGGTGAGGTTCACATGACACGAACTGGCTCTACATCGTTGTCGTGAGACTTCAATACTAGATTTTCCCTTTGCCACCACCGGCCGGGCGAAGATATGGAACTCTACGGCCTCGGGACTAATGCACGCTCCGTCGATTGTGGCTGCAGTCTGATCCGTAAACTCGACTCGAAGTCGCGGCCGATACTTATCGGCAGTCGCTTGGGAGCGTCGCGCGACTTTCAGGCACATAATTCTCATCGGTCCGATCTGGCTCGTGTCGCTCATTCTCCAACGTAGGTGGCGATCCGGCTCTCTCTGTTTGGCAACATTGCGACAACCTTTCGCGGAGGTGCTCCATAGACTGGTGGTGTTCTTAACACTTGGGCAGAGTCTTCTGTCGCACCGCTTCATTTTGATGTGCTGGGTGTGGAGGAGCCGGCCTACCGTGAGGTGTTATGTGTGCAGAGATTGTCCTGGCAACATCGGCAAATATGCGATGAACAACAAAAAAAAGAAAAAGCACCAGTTCATGAGACATCGCGCAGATATGATCTTTCCGCTGTGTTGTGTCTGTATTCGATAGTTAACTGTTCGACAATACACCGCGCGGCAGCGATAGTTTCCGCGAGAATGGATTCTACAGTCCTCATTCGGCAACGTGAGAAATACACGCCACCCGTTAAGTTCAGCGTTCGATGCTGTTGCGAAGAGATAAGTATGTCTTCATGTCGGATGCAATAAGATACCGGCAGCGCGTGAGCGATAGCGTCGTGACAGGATCGATCGAACATGGAAATCGACTCTGGGGTGAGCATATTTTGAAATTCGCGATGGAGACACGATTTTCATCTCGCACGGACTCTCGGCAGAGTTACCAGCCTTCATTGCTGCCGTACCGGACCCACGGACAAGAGTCTCTGATGCGGTGCGTATGGATAATGACGCTGAACGACAAATGCGCAGATTCGCGTAGTGTCAAGCGATGGTAAAGTTTCGTTTATGTTAATCATGGGACATAAGGTACATTGGGAGAGTGGCACGAAAATATATGGTCGATCATCAGAGTAACACTATCTCGCATAGATAGACAGACACGGCTAGGTGAAGTCGCGGCACTCAGCGTTGTTCGAGTAGCACAGTGAGAGACACGTAGAGCTGGCTTGCTGCATATTGGGGTTTGCAGTGAGTTCGAATGATCCAATGACACTTGCGAGTGCTCACTTGAATCAATCGGCGGAAATCACACGAGTTTTCAGTTGCTTTGATTGGGTCATATGCAGGTAATAGTATCCTGCCAACCAACCGGAGGCGTCGAGGGAAATCGCGTATCGAATTGCATTGCCGATTTTGGGAGGTCGCCGTCTGGATACGACTCTCTGCATGCTCGGTCACCCACGCATCTGCAACGTGGGTTGGTATCCGCAGCTCCGAGTATAAGTACTGCGCCGGTTATTGCCGACCTACCGATAAGAACGCAGATTCCTTTTTGGCGAGGAGGCGACTCTCGCGCCGGCTTAACGGTGGCTGCATAGCGACTGCGATGCGTGCGGAACGCGCGTAGGTGGTTGTGCGTTATTAATGTATCACAAGTAGTTCGGAGGAATTCGGTGCGACAATCCATGGTTTGTCGCAGATTCACTCAAACAAGCGAAGAGCACACGCGAAATACGCCGCCAAAAGGCAGCTCGGAACCAGGCAGAGATATCAGCTATGATAGAGTTTCCACGCACATGCAGCCTGGCGACACCCGCCCATGGCCAAACACTCAGGCGACCCCAGCTTGCTGGTCGCGCCGGAGACCGGGTCGGTGAGCAGCATAAAGAAATGCACCAGCATGGTCCGCGCCGCTGGCTAAAGTGAACAGCGGCGAGCATAGGAATCTGGACCTGAGCCGCTCGAACAAAGGCTCTGACGCCAGAGCGGCGAAGCATGCTACGGGGGCATGCAAGTGAAAATACGCTTTAGAGGCAGCAGCGCGCCACCGGCCCGATAGGCCATGGCTGACCCATTCCCAGCGTAACCGGCAAGCTTGCCGAACCAGGCTGGGGCGTTGCCAGCTCGGTCCATGGTCAGGCCTGGTGTTGTTCTTCACCAACATCCAGCGGCGTGGCCCATGGCCCAGGCCATCCATATGCCTGCGCGGCGGCAGGAACCACGTGCAACGCTTCTACGAAGCCCAGCGTGGCCTGAATGTCAGGCATTCAGTTGTTCATGCCGCGCGGCGCCGGCCAACTGTCATCTTCTACCGGATAAGGAGATCACCGGCAGCTACCGCGTAGCCGAGCATGGCCGGGTTAAAGGGGTTCGGCCCAGGGCGCCGTAAGAGCTTGTTTGCCGAATCACGATGGGCGAAACTGCTGGCAATCAGGTACCAAGCCACCAGGGCGCCAGCGGCGGCAACGCCAGTGGCCAGCAGCCAGGCGTGACGCAGCGCGCTGCATCACTGAGGAAAAGCTCAGTGGCCGCTTGCGCAGCAGCAGGATCGCGCTCGGTACGCAGCGCGACCACACTGGCCAAGCACAATGTTGATCAGCGTGCCCCAGCCAAAGAACAGGTTCATGGCAACAATGCCCGGCAGGGGTAGCGCCAATACCCAGAGCAGATGGTCTGGGTGCGGTTGTTTTGCCACCGCGCATGCGGTGAGGTTAATACGAGGCAAGGCATTTACACGCTGCTCCTTTGTTGGCCTATGCCTGCGCGAAGGCCTTGGCAAGCGCCATCCAGCGCTTGCTTGGCGCTAGCCAGCTGCGACCTGGACCTTCAGCGTTGTCCGGGTCAGCCTGGACTGCGGCCGCTCGCATTTCTTGAATGCGGCTTTTGGCCATGGCCAATATCGGTCCTTCTCAACTGTTGGTGACGGGGATCGACCGGCTTTTTGGTCTTTTGACCCTCGGCGCCGCCCTGATCACCAGGCGCCGTAACGGGCGGCTTGGCTTTATCGTGCAGGCGCGCTTGCGCTGCAGCCAAGTTCTCACTGGAGTTTGCCCGATCTCTGGCTGCCTGCTCCTGTGTTTGGTGCGTCGCCAGCGGCTTTTTTCCGCTTTGCGCAGACTGGCCTTTGGAGCATGGCCGCTTCGATTCTTCAGGCGCTTGCTGTCATCGGTCGCCGCTGCGGAATGGCGGTGGGGCCGGTTTTCCTTACTGAGTGCTCACCCATCGCCTGGTCCGTAGGCAAGCTGGGGGTTTGTTCGGCAGGCTGCTCAAGCTCCCCGGACATCTGCGCTTGCAGGTCGGTATTTGCCGCGGATTGGTGCAGCCAACTGCTATCTGGGCTTTTCTTAGGGCCAATTTGGCGGTGGGCGGCGGCGATCTTCCAACTGCTTCTGTTCGGGTGAAAGGCCACTGGGTTTTTCGCCTTCCATGCACGCGCGAGAACGTCGGGCTCGGCATGGCAAGGGCAGGTGCGTTTCCCTCTGGGGCCTTGGCTGCTCAGCTTCCCTGGCGGCTTTCGGCGCGCGCGCTTTTTCCCGCGCGGCCTGGCGGTCAGCCTCTTTCTGCTTCGTTCGCGTGAAGCGTTTTCCTGCGTTGCTCGAAAGCGCTGCTTGGAATGGTCAGCCTTGTGCTGGCTGTAGGTTCCTGCGCGCGATATCAAGCCTTGGCGCGCGGTAGTACTGCACCCCACACGTGGAATACTGCTGGGGCACACGTATGGGCACCACAGCGCCGCACTCGATGCAGTGAACAGATGCTGGCGCTTGAGCTGCCTCGTAATCCTTGCCAGGGCGAACCAAGTGCAGCTGTTTGCGGAAGCAATTCGGCGGGGCAGGCCTCGGAGCACAGGCCGCAGCGGATTACAGGCCTGGGCGGTGGCGCGCGGTGGGCAGCTCTTTCCGCGCCGTTGCCCGCCAGCAGGCAGTTACTGGTCTTGACGATGGGGCGCGTCCCATTACGTTTTGCAGGGTTGAAGCCATCATTGCCACCCATTACCAACCGGTAGCAACTGCTTCCGTTGCAGGCCGCAAAAGGTCAAGCATGTCGCGATCGGCGTGCCTGATAGTCGCTTCCACGTTTTGGTCGGGTGTGCCAATGCCCGCACCGGTAATGTTGGTTTTAATACGTTTTGCATCAGCGGCTTGACCGAGCAGTAGCCGTCATCGTGGAATCGCAATCAGTGTGCGATGGTTCTGGCGGCAGAGCATGCCGATATCCGCGGCAAAGGCTGCGCGCTGGGTATTCCTTGCCGGGTGAGATCTGGATCAACCTGCTTTTTCGCCAACCGGGAGGGGTACTTGGTGGGGAATTTCGATGCACCTGCATGGGCCTTGTCGCCGGGGGGGGGGGGGGGGGGGGGGGGGGGGGGGGGGGGGACGGCTGCACGCATGGCCGGCCAATGGCTTCAGGCTTGTTGTCTTCGATGCCGGATCAGCACCTGATCAGGGTGGCAGGAATATGCATCAGATTCTGGTCCCGGCGACGACTTTCAGCTGCCTGTAACGCATCGCAGTATTCGTCAGCGGTGATATAGGGCTCGCATTCAGTGCCGTTGATAATCAGCGTGTGCAGCTTTTGCTCGGGCCGGCCTTGAGGCTTCACTGCGGTAGGGAAGCCCGCCCGCCCAAGCACTGACGCCGGCGTTACGGATCATATCCAGCAAGGTGGCTGCTTCCAGAGAACCGGTAGTCAGCGACTGGGTGCAGTTCGGTCACTGGTCCTGACCGTCGGTTTTCCAAGCGTGATGGCCCACTCTTTCCAGTCCGGAAGGCGTGCGGTAGGGCGCTGGGCCAATAGGCTGACGGTACCCGAGTAGGCGCATGCAGTGGGCAAACTGACCACCCGCTGGCCTTTCGGCCAGCAATTTGCCCCTTCAATACTCGGTTCGCCACCCCCACAGGTTCCGGCACGCGCGCCCTATATGTTTGCGCAACGGCAGGATCAGCTGTTTTTGGGCCCGGCATGCGCTCCAAACCCGTGCCTGGGTGGACTCATGTTTGTGTTATTCGGGGTGGATACGCCGGAATGTCCCAGAATTCTACCTGGCCAGCATCAGGCCAGCTCCGTGTTGGGCGTCGGTGGCAATCAGCCGGGCGGGCGGCAGCGGGAAGTTTTCCCACTTCCGAGTTTCTGCGCGGTGGTCGGCAGGGGCAGCATGTTCGATGCAGTTCCCACTGGGGCAGGGCTCAACGACAGATCGCAGCCGGTACACTCGTCATGATCACCTGTAATGCAATCTTGCTTGACCGCGCCAAAGGATGCGTCCACCGGGCAAGGCCTGAATACATTTGGTGCAACCAATGCACTCGGCCTCGCGAATGTAGGCGAACCATCTTTGGGCGGTTTTTCTTCGCCGTGTTCGCGTCCCAGCGGCGGCGCTTCCACATCCAGCAGATCGGCCAGCGGCGTGAATGGTGTGCTTTCGCCGCGGGTGGGCCACTTGTTGATCGGTCGCCGTTGGCGATGCTTCGGCGTAAGGGTCTTGCAACCGGTGGACCGCACTGGCCGCACTGGGTTTTGCGGGCAGAGCGCATTGAATCTGGTCGCACGAATAGGATCGCTTCACCTGAAGGGATGGGCCGCGTAACGCAGGATGCGCCGAATGATCAGCGCAGGCCCAGCAGGACGAGAATGGAGTAAGGACGATGGACATGTTAACAGCCTGATTCAAGCCCGGTAAAAGCCCATCAAACAGCCAGGGACATGAAAGCCCGGCAGTGGATCATGCGCCGATGCGGGACCCTGGGAAGGGCTTGGGCACATCGGCAATGGCGATGCGCTCAACGCAGGCCGGGCAAACAGAATCAGAATCAGCGAGAAGCCAGCGCCGCGCCCAGAACCGTAACGGCGGACTTCATGAAGGTCCCTGTTTCGGCGCGGTTGGTATTTCAGCAGCGCCAGCCAGTACGCGCAATTGGTGGTGAATGAGCGCTAGGAAGATGCCCAGACGCCGGTACAGCAGCGGGCTGGTCCTTGTGCACTACATCTCGGTGAACTGCACCAACCACGGCAATCACCAGAAATAAAGGAAATGGTACGCAGGAATTCCAGATTCGAAGGCACTCAGATCGTACTGGAAAGGTCAGGTAGCTGAGAATGGATGCCAGCGTCAGTACGAAGGTGGTCGCGGACCGACATGCAATAGGGTTTCCAGTTTGCCCGGAACACACCATAAACGGGCAAAAAGCCGAGAAACCTGCACCAAGCACAAAGTTTGTTGACCAGTATGGTACTGACCAGGTCAGGGCAAATTCGCGTTCTTACCTAACGTTATAGGAGTGCTGAGACCACGTAAACGCAATCTTGATTGGCTATGTGCCGGGCGGCATTGGCCAAACAGCCGTCTTCGCAGAGAACACGCTGAGAATACGTCCCTGTAGCTCGTTATGCCCATGACCTTGGGCATAAACGGTCCGAAATCGGAAGTCTAACAAAAAAACAA
>Ga0163217_1116249_pt1 | contig 10815 bp, 6 predicted proteins | sample SynspAceP_FD_185933 | JGI IMG/M metagenome (GOLD analysis project Ga0163217, IMG submission 185933) | Saline lake microbial communities from Ace Lake in Antarctica - Synechococcus sp. Ace-P (PacBio error correction) | ecosystem: Environmental > Aquatic > Non-marine Saline and Alkaline > Saline ...
AGGGGGGGGAACGGAGAATTTACCGAAAAAACCCCGTCCCAAAATAAAATATTTTTCCCTTGCCAGCTCCAATGAAATCCTCCTTGCCCTTGTTTTTTGCAATTTCCCGGTAATTAACTAATACCAAAACCTTTGATTGCGATTTAAACCCGCCATTCTTCCAAAAAATCGCTTTCCCCCTTATTCCACCAAAATTGGCCTGCCTATTAGCCAGCCCGCAGAAAATCCTTTGAATTCCATTTCGGATACCTTATAAAGGGGGCGTCCGAATATACCTTTTCGTAACATTTATCGAATTCCGGCCCTGCTATTAACGGGATTTTTTTTGGAAGAAAAACTTTCCGCTGTTGGCCAACTTCTTTAGGGTTCTGGCAACTTTAAACTTTCGGATGGTAAAATAACAAATTGGGGAAGACATCCTTGATACTAGGTGTCCCTTGGTAATTCCACAATTTTGTAATTCTGGAAACAATGGCCCGTAGCCCAATATTTAGATGGTATTTCTTTTTGGATAAATTTACAAATTGACCGAAGTAGAATTATAATAGTTTCCAAGTCCTTCATTTTTTAAAAAATAAAACACATCCCGATTCCAAACTGGCAACTCCCTCTTTATGAAAGGTTTTTAGATTCTGGGTCCTATTTCCATGGCCTCGCAACTTACAAAGTTCCCGTAAATTCTACCCATAACACCTAATATTTTGAAATTTGTGCGGTGCCGTGTTTCCAGGGATAGGGATAAATTTTCAAAACCGGCCAATAGTTTCTGATCCAAGGGCCACAACACCATTTGAATGCCATTTTCCCCAGCATTAACTTTACATACATACCTCATTGGTGGTTTTCCCAATACCTTCAAATTCCCTGTAAGGTTGATATTACAGTTACTAATTTTCTAAATCTTTGTTATTCAGCAATGTTCCTGGCCGCCTCCAGAACAAAAAAATGGGGTAAAATCTTGACTTTAAGTATTTCTTATCCCCTCGATAGAGTTTATATCGCAAAAGAATTGGCCTTTGCAATCTATTCCAAAGGTTATTGAATTTTTAAGGATATTCCTTTGTTGGATATAACATTAAGCAACGTTAACCCTTTAAGGCTTCCTTTAAAAATGTGGAACCGCCTTTTCAAATCTTCCTTTCCAACACATAGGCAATTTCTATCTGTTTGTGCCCACCCTTCCGTAGAAATAAAACCACTGCAGGGGCTACCATTACTGTCTTCCCCATCCCAAATTAAAATCCTCCAATAACCATTGGCAAAAGTGTCTGCATTTCAATAGGAAGTTGGATCAATACCATAGAACCACTCCTGAGGGTTTGGCTACTACCGCTCCCCTCCCAAAAAAATTTTTACTCAGTTCGGAGACAAGGACGTCCCTGCGTGCACATATTCCTTTTTACATCATCAAAATTAACTCTGTGGGGTGTCCAAGGCGGCTTCGCAGGCTATCTGCGCATAGGTCGTGAGAAAGTCGAGCTTGGCCAAACTTTAAGGCGGTCGCAAATCACTTCCTTTTTTATAGACAAGTACCCAATTTCTTGGCGCCCACACAATAAACTGTAATCTTTTGGAAACCGGATTCCTCTATAATGGCGTTTCCTCCAATCCATCTTCCTTGAAATGGAATAATGTTCCCTATTGTCATACGTAAATCACGTACAACCTCATCGCAACCAAGAACAGTTGTGCTTTTTTTAACAATACTTGCAACGTTTTTCTTATTCTTCCTTACTGTATTAAATTATCCCGTCGGATTGCCGGATTTGCAAATTAATATAAGCCTTTTAAGTTTTAGGATGATTAAAACTTTTTTCAAAACTCCTCGATAGCAAGGTAATGCCAAAATTAAATCTTCTAATATGGGACATCATACGGGACGACTTAACTTTGTTTGTTCGCAAAATCCGTTTAATGGCGTAGAAGGTTCAGGATAGATTATTCATCACCCATTGTCAGCTATAGTTGCCCATGCAAAGGGAAGAGGCCTTCCGAACCTCCCGTGTCACCATTATATCATCGGCTCTACATGTATTGGTTCTTTGGCGTCAATAGCCGGCAATTTTTCCCTGTAATTTTCGGAACCTCTGATTCGCTATAGCCAATACCCTCAAGCGTATTGTTCTTTAGGCATCTAAGGCAATTTTAGGGGTCTTGAATGTCGGGTGCCAATATTTTAGGTGAATAATTTTAATTCCTCGCTTGTGCAGCCTTCACAAAAGCACTAATTTCTAATAGTTATTCGGCATTGTTTTCCCTCTCGTGATATTGATGGCATAAGCGTTTTTAATTTTAGCCAAAATGGGAAATCAATATGGACAAAAACAATTAAACAGCCTTTATTTTATTCAAATAATAATGTAAATCATTCTGTGGCATAAAAAATTGTTTGTAAATTAAACGAAAGGTTACTTAAAATAATGAAAATAATATGTTTTTAAAAACCATATGGTTTCCTTATTTTTGGTGTTTCCGGTTGTATTAATTTTTCCTCAAAACAATTACGAATTGCCAAATTGGTGAATAATACCAAAAATAAATTTTAAGCTGTCAATAATCTCATTAATTGTTCAATAGAAAGTCAATGGCACAAATCTTTCATTTAATATTGGATTCAGGAGTAAATACCCATACTTTTTAATTTTAATCTGAAAGGATTCCATTCAATAAACCAATGTTTCGGAAATTGCCATTAAAGCCTCGGAGAGGGTGATGGCATTGATGCGTTGAGCCTCTAATGGCAATGTTTTTAAATTGGTAAATGCGATTCAATAATGATCATTGTTGTTGTGGTCATGGAATAAGGACTTAATCTGTCGCCTAGCTTGGTTTTCCGGTTTCATGGTATTTATAGGGTATGATCCTCTTTAGGCATTTTTGTTGAGATAAATTATAGTTCCAAATTTATAAACTACATTTCCCTATTTACCAACGCGCCCAAAAAAGGCTAGGACAGCAAAACCCTGCCATATGCACATAGTTCAAAAATAAAAGCCTATTCAGGGGCACAATGTGGTTTAATGAAAAATAAACACAGCATTCCCGTTAAACGCTTTTATAGACTCCGGCAGCTCTGATGCATAAATGGCTTTGAGGACTATGGTAAGGGTTGGGCGTGCCGAAAAACATTATAAAGATTTTTTTGGCGAACACGGGACTTAGTGCAGCGTTGTTTGAAGAACAAAAATAGAAATAGCTGCAGTTTTCAATTAAAAGATCCCAAAGTTGCATTTCCGGATTGCATATTTAATTCCATCCACTTCCTTGGAAGACGAAAGGTAGTTTGGGAGGGGAGGTGCTAAAAAGTTACAACTGGTGGTTTTGCAAATTATAAGGAACGCACTACCGATATTACGTAAAAAGCACTCTTTAACGCCCCCTTTTGATTTTAAATTTGAGCGAATTTGATATTCAGCATAATGGCCGTTTGTTATATTCCGAAGCTTGCGAATCCCAGAGTTGGTGGTAAAGATAGTGGTAAATCTTTTTGGGATTGCAATTGCTTTTCGAGAATAGAAACCAAACCTTTAGTGTGTCCCAGATAGATTATAGTTTCGGAATACGTGCCGGTAGTCAGGCCATGAGGCGGGTTTGCAGAAGGCGATGTTATCTGCTGGAATGAAAGAGAAGATCATAAAATACCAACTTCCAACTAGATCTTGCATATGCTTCAATGAAAAGGAAGGCAAAAGGTGAAGGCCTATAGAACGTTTATTCAAAATGGTAATTGCTGATTACTTACGCTTCTAAAAGATGTCTTTAAATAAAAAAAGCTGTTAAATACTTAAATAATAAGTACTCAACAACTTAATGTTTTTAGAAAGAATTTAATTTGCTCTTACAGTAATATCTTTCCCTTTAACCCTTTTTAACACTACGCTTGGGGTTCGGCATTGAAATTACAAGTAAAATTGCCCTTTGCAATGGGTCCCACTCTGTATGTATCATATTTTAAACTTGTATTCACCTGTTTTACCTGTAAAATGATCTCTCTTCTGGTTTTTGGATGGTACACCCACAACCGAAGCTAACTTTACTGTAACATGGTGCATTTCCGTATTAAGTAAATTCAAAATACTCCTACGCCATCCGCTACCTTTTGCGATTTCAACCATAATCAAACGGTTTTTCCGTTTGAATTTATTTTCTCTGCATTTTCTTGAGCGTAAGGCCAAATCCTAAAAGACCAATAAATAGAACTAGTACTTTATTTTTTTTTCATTTTTAGTTTTGGTGAATTTCAAAACGTAAAATTTTTTAATGAACCTCCAAAATTCTTTGTTATGTAATAACTTACTTATTTTTGTTTTCGTATTCAAATGGTCAAACCTGTAGAATTACAGCAAGTTGAATACTAATTTGCATCAATAGTAAAATCGCACGCTAGGGTAAGCAAAAACTGTTCCAAACAAGGAAATTCCTTCAAATTAAGAGTCTCAAAAAGTAGAGGGCCAAATGGTACGACTAATGGACAAAGCAAATTATTTCATCCATAAACCGGTAATAGTGGAGTCCTTATACCCAATTGTTATATGCTCCACCAAATGTACGTGTGTCTGCAATAGGGGCATATGATGAACATACCCTTACAAGATGCTGTGAATTCGTGAGGGCTCGTTTAATGGGAAAAATGCCTGTTGGTAACCCTGGAACCGATCCCGCTTTCCAATAGCCAACGAGGCCAAAGTGTGCTAACTAAAGGACAGCGAATTGATCAAAAAAGACAATAATTACTCGGGAGGAATTTTTGAAGCATGCTGGGATTGACCCATGATTATGGCTGGGTTATCCTGAACTAATTAAAGAAATTGGCCTGTTCGTGCGATTGGTACCGCACAATTCACCATGATGACCAATACACGGTCCGCTTCGGTTATCTAAAGTCTTTGTGACCTATATAAACAAAGGGGTGATATATAGAGCTAATCGCATGGTAAAAATTGGAATCCAGAGCCAAAAACAACTTGTCCGATGAGAGGGTATTTATGAGGAATGACAAGCTGGTTGTTGTAGTTATTTTGACTTAAAAAAGATGTTCTGACGAAAACAGTGACCATTGCTACAACTAAACCCGAACCATTTTAAAAGGGATAACCGCATCTGTATTAATCTCGCGAATGATGATCGATATTCCCATTTAAAGGGTAAAAATGCCCTATAGTACCATATGTAATAGGGTAATCCTATTATTGAAGACAGAATATGTCGACATCGAATTTGGAACGGGTGTCTAAGGAACCCCTGCACATATGTTAATATATGGCTTTGGAGAAACAGCAATCTGTGAGACCATTGATATCTTAATAGGATGCCATTTAATAGCTTGGAACTCCAATTATAAAGTCAGGATCGTTGTGGTCAGAAAAAGCCATTCAAAGGAATGGAGAAAAGGGCTTTTTGGTGAAAACGGAGCAACATCTTTAAGTAAAATTGGTACTTCCTGAAAGAACTACAGCGGTCATAGAAGCCAAGATTGTCCGATCAAATGGTTTTGAGTCATTGAACAATTGCCAAACCCAGCCCATAAAGGCAGTTTAGAGATGGAGTGTTAAGTTGTTCCCGAAAAAAAATTTGAAAATACCTATCGCAATTGATGGAAAACATCCCGGGACTCGAATATTTTCTTCGACATTATGGTGGGAACAACAAAATCCCGGCTTTTATTTTGGAGACGGAACAGGAAGATTTGGTAGCAGAAACTAAGGAGGCGGCTTTGAATTGCCGAGTAAAGTCGGAATTCGGAGTTGACCTTTGGAAAGGTCCTAAAAACAGGATGTTAGATGCTTTTGATACCCCTGGTTTTCTCTTGGATCTGGCCGATAATTTTTTTAAAACGTAATTTTGGAGCCCAAAATAAGGAAATAGAGTATCTATTACCCTAGCCAATATCTTGGTTTTACCGGACCGGATATCTGTTCTTTTGGGTGGCTTAGAAATGATTGTTTCAGTACGAATCCGTCCAGAAAACCCTTTGAAAACGTATATTTACTGATTGGTTCGCGATAAAGCAAAGACGTAAAATGTCAAAATCGCTCGGAAATCAACCTGAATGCCCTTAAATTGATCGAGATATGGGCCACGGCGTTCGTGTAGGAACTCTTGTTACGTTCTGCTGCTGGAATGATTTAATGTTCGATGAGGCTTGTGTCACAAGGAAAAAACTTTGCCAATAAAAATATGAACGGATTCCGATTGTTAAAGGATGGAGGTAGCCGACCTACCGCAAAGCCAAGCATCAAAATTAGTAATTGAGTGGTATATCGCTAAAAATTCACAAAACCTTTGCGGAAATTGAGGATCATTTTAGCAAGTATCGTATCTCGGATGCCCTAATGGCTATCTATAAACGTTTGGGATGATTTATAGTTCCTGCGTTTATTGGAAAAATTAATCAAAACCTCCTACCAACACCTAAATAGATAGAATTACTTGATTGCAGTGATCCATATTTTTGAAAAAAGAAAACTTAAAATTATTGCACCCTTTTACCCTTCTTGACCGAAAGGAAGTTGGCAGCACAATGCAGATAGAAACCACCGAACAGGCCTTGGTAATTGGCTAAATGCCAGCCGTACAATTGTGATGAGGAATTATCGAATGTTTTAACCTTTGCTGCGGAGTAATGCCGTAGTACGAACCATTCGAAAAGGAAAAGAACATTCCTATGAAAGAAGCTCTTTCAATTGGCAAAGTATTGAATGATGGGACATTTCTCGGGAAATTGGGATTGTTATCCACCAAGTTAACCAACCATTTATCGGCTCTTTGATTAATGTAAGCGTGCCGTGACGGTGCTCTGACCCTTAGGGTGAAATCCAATGAGTATTTTGTGCCATGCATCGGTTGCAGTGATATTGAAAGCGGAATTAAAAATTGGATAGCGAATTGGAAATATACCAAGGTCCTGATTCGTCCCGTAAAGAAATTGTCCAATGAACGATTTGGTGAACAAATGCACCTGAGCAGGTCAATTGCCTTGGAACGAACAAAAAGGAAGCCGATGCCCTTTGCCAAGATCGATACCCTGGAAAAAGTTTGGCCCATTGAGTAGTTAATTATATCCTGAACAAAATTAAGATTTCCGTAAAAGGAAAATGACAGCATGTAAAAATGAAATCATCTTATTAAGGCGCAAAAAATTAATAAAAACGGTGATCTATCCCTTTGGGATGTCGTCATTATTCCATGCCCATTTTTAAATGAGCATTCCTGGGTTCATTTAATAGAGTTGTTTTGAGAGAAGTAATAATTGCTCAAGCAAGAGTATCCCGAATCAAAAGTTACGAAAATGCGTTGATCAGCTATAGCGATAAAGGACATTGGAGCTGGAAATAGTAAATTACGCCCAATTTTACGCATTTCGATCGCCCTAAAGGCGCTAAGGCCAAAAAGCACGTTTTGGTTAAGAAAAGCCATTTGTGTTACCAGCTCAGAGCTAAAGAACTTTTTGCAGAGGCAAATAAAGCGGGGCTTTACATCTACTTATCAGAAATAAGGTATGATAGCGGACTTTCCTATCCGTTTAAAACGTATTGGAACTCTGGGTAAGCTGGTCCTCTGGTATAGGTCCCATATCAGTTACGACGATACCTGCCATCATATTGGTCCACCAGAACGGCCAAGGAAACCCCAGTGGCCTGGAGTGGCCTGCAATGTATGATCTTGTCCTCATTTACTGGACGCGAAACAATAGCTATCTTTTTGATTCATTGGAATGAGAAAGCACACTGGCAAATTTATGGCCCCAAGACCCAAGTGGAAGTGATTATGGCCAATAATACATTTGGGAGTATGCCCAGGGTCGTGCACAGTGTTTATAACCATGACATGGTTGGTGGTGCAGCCCACAACTTTTCATTGTTCTTAATGGTACTAAGGGTACCTTTGTAACCGCGAACAGATATTCAAGAGCAGCAATTGTTGCAGAATTGAATCCAATGGACCCGTTGTTCGGAATCGACGGAAACGGAAATAAATTGGGGTACTTACCACGAATTGCAACGAATGGCGAAAAGCAAAATAGAAAAAATTGAATCAACAAAATCGTCCTATATAATTTGTTTCGGAGGTTTATAAAGTTCCATTATAGCGGTGTTCCTTACCCTAATTCCGAAAGGATATTGTTATACAATTGGAAATTTTTGGAAAGTTAAATAAAGTTTTCTTGTGATTGTCTTTTTTTCAATTCTTTTTAAACGTCCCAAATTCCCAGTAAAAAGCCCTAAATAACGATACCTTTGTTTTTTAACGATGTAAATATTTCAATTTTTATTTAATCGTATATTTAGTAACTACAAATAGTGGTGCTGTTTAACAAATTTAGGTTAACTAAGTCCATTAAAAATGCTCCCATAAAAAAACAAAAATGTCTAAATTACCCAAGGACCAACAAATTTTAGAACCTTCGGATTAATGGGAGGCCAATAGCCTAGGCTTAATTGCGAACGCGCTAAGGCCAACCGCTGAACCCCTAATTCATAAACTTTTGTATTCCTTTTATCTCGCGGTTATGCTGTTGCGTTTGTATGTAAATTATGGATATAATTTGCTCGCAGCCACTTTTATATTTTAAAAATCATTTTGGATGCGGACGGATGGTAGTGAGCACGGTTAAAGGATACACCCTTCCCTATACGTGATATTTGACTCTGTTATCCGATATTGTTTTGAAATACCTCATATTTTGGACTCTGGCGTAATAACTACGGCCGATTTTGTTTTTAACTGTGCTTGCCTTTTTAAGGTTTGCAGCTGCAGGGAACTTATATAAACTATTACTACGTAATCTTAAAGAAATAAATTTCATGGGCGTGTTACAAGTCCCGAATTTTGAAATCTGGGACATCCAGTAGCAAGTAGGGAGCCATCAGCGAAATGTAATATCCTTTTTTGGTGTATAAGGTCTTTATGGTAGCTTCGATCATATATTTATAAGTTGGATGCCGAAGCTGCCAATGGCAAAGCGTTTCCAAAATTGGCTAATGACTGCCCGTTCTACCTTCGGCCTAGGGTTTAAACTTTTGATATAAAGTAATGCTTGTTTTAGGTTGGGCGACTACATAATTCCCTTTTTTATTATTTATCCATATTTATTTCTTTTATCGCTAATAAGGAGGTCGTTGTAAAGCCATCCGAAAAAACATGATTAATTTCAACCACTGTAATAAACAAAGGCAATGGTGATAAAGTTTTCTATTTCGAAGAATTTCTAGCTGTTCCTAAAGTTGTGCTTACACATTTTATAATCCAATTCGATTAATGGGAATATATTTGGATAAAAACCAAAATATGTTGATAATATTTTTTATATTTGTTTGGTACCTACACACTTTTGTAAAATATTTAATTTTTATGCATTTGTGAATTTTTTATTACGATGGTAAAAAAATAAGAAAACCACTATTCAGGATTGGCAATCTAGCCAATGTTTCCATTGGAACCATTGGATAGGGTTTGGCACATAGGGTGAAAAGTGTCCATCGACAAAAGAAAAAAGTAGAAGAGGCCCATTGAGAAGCTGAGTTTTAATCCCAACTGTTGGCAAAGACTTTAGCGCTTAGAAACCAGTTACGGTATGTACGGCTGTTCCGGAAGCCACCACTTTGCAAAGTTATTGACGCTGCCAAGAATATTAGGTGTTGATCAGGCTATTGAAGTTAAATAGGGATTTGGGATGGCCTGGAATTCCTGACGAAAGTACAGTTTTGTTTGACGAATCGAGTTTTTATAAACAATCGCCAATGTCCATACCCTAGACCGACCTATTGGCGTTTATTTTGGCTCCCTATTTGAAAAGGAAAGTCTATGTTTATGATGAGTTGGAGAACGGAAATATCCCTATGCTTTTATTGATTGCCAATATTCTAAAATAAGAAAAAAACTTAGTTATATCGTCCTGAATTTAAAGGGTAGTGATATATAAGCAGGAAAATTATTGAATTCTATTTGGCCCTGCCCGAAATGATATCCTTGTTGTAAATCTGTAAGGGCCTTGAAATATTTCCCATACTGGAATTGTTGGAAAATGGATTTAAGGAATTTTTTTTAAAGACAATACTGCATTGGCAAATAGGAAAATAAATTTCCATACCATAATCCTTCTAACCTGGAACAGAGGTTGAGTAGGGAGTCTGACTAATACTATATCAAAATCCCAGGTACTAAGGGAAGTGTTTTGTTAGTAATTTCCAGCACATCTAATTTCTAGGTAATCACGCCTTGGCAATGAACTGGATATAAAGGTGGTGGTAATTTGATATTGTTCCCGGAAATGTGACCGAAACTGAAAATGAACTATAGAATTATATTATTTCTCAGAAGACCCGTATTTCAAGGTTACAGCGGTAAAAAGAACCTTGGTTCGTATTTTTTTTGTTATAAAAAAAATTTTTTTGCCCATCCAAAGTACAGTAATGTGCCTTGGATATAATTATTAAGGAAAACGTAGACTACTATATTAATTTTTCAATAAGTGTTATAAATGAAAAAAGGAATTGAAATAAGAATCTACCTGTTTGCACTCTTCATGCTCCTAAATTCTGAGTTCTGTGGAATGGCGAAAAGTCCCAATAAGAATAAGCAGATACTGCAAAGAAGTAGAAATCGGCCATTTAGGGAGAAATAGAAGTGTCTGAACAAAAAGTGGATTTCCTACTTTCGGGATGAATTCGTTTACTTCGTATATCTACCCGGCAAATATTATTGAAGCCAAGTTTTTGGCCCATAGAACTTCGGAAGGCACGAAATTACGCGTAAAATAATCCATTGAAGACTGTATGCGGGTGAGCGTGCAAGATCCATTCCAACACAATATTA
>Ga0163217_1043753_pt1 | contig 10814 bp, 4 predicted proteins | sample SynspAceP_FD_185933 | JGI IMG/M metagenome (GOLD analysis project Ga0163217, IMG submission 185933) | Saline lake microbial communities from Ace Lake in Antarctica - Synechococcus sp. Ace-P (PacBio error correction) | ecosystem: Environmental > Aquatic > Non-marine Saline and Alkaline > Saline ...
CCGGAAGAAAGAAGAAAGAGAAATAGATTTAAATCTTCGAATGGTTTTTTTGTTTTTAAAAAGTTCAATATAATTAATTGTGTTTTAAGTTTTCCCTTTTGGGTAAAATTTTTCTATTGAAATTTCGGGACCCAATCATTTTCTTTCGTTGATTAAATTTCGTCGCAGAAATCCATTTGCTTTTATCATTGTCCTTAAAAAAATCCAAAACAAAAACTTCGATTCAATTTTCCTCTTTTTTTCGTCACAGATTTGAATACTACGTTGTGGTTTTCTGAATTCGATTAATTCCGTATTAATTTTTACGTGTCTTAGTTGCCGTTTTCCCTTATTTTCAAAAATCCCGATGAATCCCAAAATATTTCCGTTTTTTGGTTTATGGTCAGCAAAAAATCCGTTGTCTTATTTTTAAAATTTGGAAAACGTTATAAATACTTGTTAATCTGGTCCACCAATGCTATTCTTATTAAATTTTTTTCATTTTCAAGTACGAATTTTTTTCTTATATGCTCACAAACCACTTTAACTAAAACAATAAATGGACTCCTAATTGTAGTATATCGTTTATCCAAAGCAATGTAATTATTTTTTAATAAAGAATCCAACGGGCTTAGTATAATCTTATTGTTTATTTCAATTGTTTTGGTATAAATTCGGTAGTTTTTTTGGCGAACCATGCCCTAACATATTCTGTAAATGCCGAAATGTTTTCTATTGTTTTCTATGCAATGTGTAGCAAATGAGGACGCAATGGTAATTACTTGTTGCCCAAGTTAAATTGTGTCTTTACGGCTTTTCTAAATATAGATCGTAACTACTTGTACTGTTTTGCAACCTGTTTGAACCCTCAAATAGCCATACGATGGTTTATATCTTATAATAGTGTTCTAATAGTAGTACTAGCTGTTCAGTAGAATAGTTCTATCGTTTTTTACCTTACTACCTTATAAATAATAACACATCCGAAATGAAAACATCTGCAATTCTCCTTAACATTTAAAAGTCTGAATATCGCAAGCCACTGCCTAAATAGTAATGTATAATAGCTTGTTTTAATATTCGGAGATTGAATAAATATAGCACCTCTTTTTTACTTAATACATTAGGAATCGAACCGTTTTTGGTCTTGAATAATCCATAGTATCCTGGCATTTAAGAAGCGGTTCATAATAAAGCTTTATGCATTAATAATTGATTTGATAGCTTTCCACTAATCTACCTTAATAAGTCATATACAAAACCTTCAATATCTCTTGTAACCCTCTTTAGATAACGGTTCATAAATTTTCCTAAAAAAAAACTAAACATTTTTTTATAAACTGAATGCTTAATCACCTGCTAATTGCTTTAAAACTAGGGCTTTCAAGTTCAAAAAGGTGCTTCTACAGTGCGTTGATTTTAGCTCAACACTAGGTTACAGCAGTAAAAACGAATCTCTTTTCAATTATAATTCCCGTTGCAATAATTTTTGTTAACCAGATTCAAAATTTTCCATCTGTATGATTTAATCTGACCATAGTTTTTGGTGCTGGATTGCCAAAAACTCTATCAATTTTTTTAATGCCTCTCTAACTGACATTAGGTCATAGGTAAAAAACCTTAATACGCTCGCTTCTTGTTTAATGGTTCATATGATAATAGGTTCGCATATTATTCAATGTTAATTATTATCGAAATTAAAAATAACTAAAAACAGAACTATTTGAGTTTGATTGAAGTTAATGTACCTTAAACAATCCGTAATAAAAAACGACTAGTTCTGTAAAAAACTAAATTACCAAAAGTTAAAAATTAAATTAATGTATATTTATAATAGAAGTGTAAAAATTTGCAGTAAAATCTCTTGGAAGAAATGACAAAAAGGTTCTGTTCTATAAAATGTAAAAATTACTATCATGTAAACTAAGGGAAGGGTTACCGATAAGGCATGTAAAAGATTGGTATACTATCTACATAGAAACAGAAGTAAATTCTTTTGGAATTTTTAGTAAAAGAAAAGGACAGATAACCAGTAGATAGAGTAGTGCTGAAAAAAGGAAATTTACTTTCAAGTACCATACACACTTACATATAAATTAGTAATGGGAAAAACGTATTATTATGTTTATGACCTTGCTTGATGAATTTTCAATGAACGACAGATTCTAATCATCAGAAAAGCAATAAAGTAATCTAATTCAAAAGCCATAATTAACTTAATTTATAAAATAGAAAAATTGCAAATATAAGTGTTTTTAATAGTTGATTTGAACTTAGGTCAATAGGTGAATTCATACAAAAAAAAATTGTTTAAATAACTGTTAATGCAATGAAATGTGATTTTTATGCGAATCCTCGTCATCCCCGACTTTATAAGAAGTGAAACCCGTTAAAAACGTTCACTTTTTTGCTTTTCAGGAACCTTGAAAACAAAGTTTTTTGAAGATCTTGCCGAGCAACAAGTGATCAGGAGATTGCCTTCACTGATTTATAATGTGCATGGAGTGGTTTTATTAGGATATCTAAACCTGTCACCCGACAAGTTTAGTAATCCAATCCTTATAACAAACCTTCATCGTATGATAACAGGTTTTTCGTTTTTGGGAATATCAAATGAAATGATCGCAAACAAGACTACAAACAGTTATGAGATGAGTTAACAAGTTTGGAACAAATTTTAAAAATAAGGGTCATGCTTACTTTAAGCTAAGGTCGAGATGGATATTGAAATAGTTGAGCATACAAGAATGGTCCACATTATTACAGGTGTTAAGGGGGTTTTATCACTCTCTGGATGCAAGATTCTAATATTAAAATCGCTTTGGAATAATTTTATAGTTTTAGGACCTTTACGGGTGATCTGGGAGGTTGTTACTTTTGGGTATGCTACTAAAAAAAGCCACGCTAACAGGAACTTTAACTGATTATAGGCTAGTCTCTTTATTAGGGTAATAAGTGCTTTCACTGGAATCAAAACATTTTTAATGTATTCATTTTTGGAGTTGCCTTCGTGTTTGTTTTGGTTATCTTTTTTTGCATAATATCCGAAAAAGGAAATAAAAGAACATATAGTAGAATCAAGAGAGATTTTGTTACAAAAAAGCTGCTAGCTGGAGTTTGGATTGTGACCATGTTACCTGAATGTTCATTTGGCGCTTTAGGTGCAAATAATCAGAAATTAAAATTAAGGAATTTATGGAGTTGGGGTTAAAGAGTGTAATCATTAATAATGCTTATTGCGCACAGATAGCCGAGAATTATACGGCTATTTGGATGGTTGATCCTTGAAAAGAATACAGATCTTCCTTAAAATGAAATAGCTGAGGCAGATTTAAAGAAGCCTAACGTTTTGGAAAATCTGATGATGACTATAGAAACTTATTAGAACTTAAAGAAGTTGATGCTATGTATTTCTACGCCAATGGCTTTGCATACTAAATTGGCTGTAGATTCTATGAAAGCAGGTAAATATACTGGTTTTGAAGTTGTCTGCAGCAAATCCTTGGAAGAATGTTGGATTTGGTAAATACTCATGAAAAACGGGCTCGCACGCTAATGATCTTGAAAAATGTTAACTACCGCAAGAGATGTGCTGCTGTGCCACATGGTGAAGATAAGATGTATTTGGTGAATTGGTTTCATTTTAGGTCGTGGTTATCAGCACGAATGTTGGCTGGAGGAAAGTTAAATGGACGGGAAAAACTGCCTATGGTAAAGAGTCGAATTGGGGATAAAGAATATCTGAATCAAAAGGCGACCAGCTTCCCTTTTAAGATGCTGAGTATAATCTACCTCATGCGAGGGCCTATCTGATTGTGCTATTAATAGACGGCCAATCAGTTTTTCGTCCTTAACATCACACGCCACCAAAGGTATGGTTTGCATAATTACATTGTTGAAATGGGGGTATGATCATCCCCAATCCAAATTAAAAATTTAAAGCCAAGGCGATGTATTACAAACCCACGTGTTAAGACCACCAATGGGCGAAACATATTATTCACCCCCACGATGTTATTTACCAAACTTATGCATTAAAGGGCTTAGAGTCTTCAAGGAGCAAAAGGTTTATGGAAAACGGAGTAAGTAGAATATATTATAGCAGGGAAATCTTAAACCTACACCAATGGGATTCGGACTCGAATGGTAAAAAGACTACACCGCCTTATGGAAAAAGTATGTGATGGCGACAAGGCGCTTGGTCCTATTGGTGGCATGGACTAATATTTGTTTAAATTCTTTTATTGAGTCTGCTAATAGAAAACTTGGCACCACCGATGGAGTGCTTATAATGCAAGCGCATTGAGCGCTCAATTACCATTTCCAGAAGTATCTAATTTGAAAACAATGGAGACCCAATTTCCCAGATTTATAGAGGAAACTTTTGGGTAAAACGAAAGCCATAAATTGGATAATAAGATACTTTTAATTGATATAGACACGGAAGAAATCAAGCTATTCACCCCCCAACAGCCAAGAGAATTTAGAAATATTTTAGGATTAAAATGGATGGAATTACTCGTAACGCTAAGCACATACGCGAGTTTAGACAGCAGCTCCCATTGTTCACTGGTAATTTTTTTTTACAATAGACTAAAGTAGTAAGATTCAAGATCGATACCACAATAAACTGGGATTTCCACGTATTAACTGCAAGTTGAGAAGGCTATGGACATTAAGAAGAAAACAAGTACGAGCGCTTAAAATATTAAAAAAAATCACTCCAGCAAAAGGAAATAACAAAGAGTTAGTGCATTCGTAAGAAAAAGTAGTAAATTATACACTATTTTTGAGTTAATTCGCATACCAGAAAATGTATGGCTTAAGTCAAGAATTAAAATTTTAGGCCCTTTGAGCTATAATGACTACAATTCTTTAAAATTAACACCATGAACAAACAAGAATTGAAGATTGCCGATAACCGTAATTAAAGCCCTATAAGTCACAATTAACGCCCGTTTTAAGTCAACCCTTACAATGAAATGGCTGAGCTCTTTAGTATGTTAATATGTGAGACATTTCAAAAAATGGGAGCCTTTAAATGCGAGTGCTACAGGAACGCAGTACACAACTTTCGAAGATAAAAGAAAATAAAGGGTAAGTCCACTCATTCTTCCTGGCAACTTTGCTCAAGCGCTGTCATTAGCAGCTAAAAGTGTAGGTGGTTTTAAGGCTTATATTGTAATGCCTTCCCAGTGCCCCACAGTAAAAGATAGATTGCGGTTAAAGGTTATGGTGTAGGTGCTTAAATTGTGAACCTAATTACAGGCCAGAGAAGCAGGCAGCCAAATAAAATGAGAAGACAAAAGGAGCTACTTTTTTTCAACCCATCAAGATATGGAACGTGATTTTAGTAAGGAACAGCACTAAAGGAGCTATTCAGAAACGAATCCTGACCTAATTTTATTTTTGTACCGGTAGTGGCGGTGGGCTTCGTAGCGGGAACAATTTGGCAGCTAAATCTTTTGGAAACAATTGTAAGAGAATTGGGGGAGACCTTTTGAAGTTTACGATGCCTACCGATGCCTTATTAGTGGGCGAATTTGAAATCGAATAGTAATACAAATACTACTAGCCGACGACCTCAAAAACGCAACTAGGAGATCAAAACTTCTATTTCAAGAGAAAGAAAGAATAGTACTGGTTATCTGAACCAGAGATCATCGATGCTGATGCAATTAATTGGGAGCGCTTTAATTAAATATTTTTGTGAGGTCCTCATGTGCTGTTCCTTTGGCAGCGCTATTAAAGGGAAAAAAGTTGTTTTAAGGATAAAAATCGGCATCATCATTTTCTGGATGGGAAGTTGATTGGAGCAAATTACCCTTCTTGTAGGTCATTAAAATTGTTTAGTTCTATTTTTTTAAAATCACTACGATACTAAAATTAATTTTGTACGTTATTAGTCGTAGTTTTTTTTAACATTTTTGATGCTGTGAAAAACTTGAACTAAAGTTTAGTAGGCCCTTTGCCAGTTTTTTTTAATAAGGTGAAAATTTAAACAAATCAAGTATGCAGAAAGATAGAGATACTTTTGAAAACGATTAAACCCAAGGTAAGTTATCATGAAAAAGAATTCAATATTTGTCATTTATTTTTTTATAGTTTCTACTATGCTTAACTAGCACAAGAAGCATTACTATTCAATCCAGATTCAGAAATTAAACAACTTCCTAGTTATCTAAAACCTACACTGTCAATGCTAATTTAGAAAGAAGTTAAATCAAACCTGAATGGAGAAAATTAATAAGTGAAAAAAAATGCTGTTGGTATCGTTGACCCTCAATTACAATCTCAAACAATTACAAGATTCTCGAATACACGGAAACCACATGATTATGCCGCTAGTTTACCTAAAATAGCTAATTCTTGGCGGCAATGATGCGATTGGAGAAGGGAGAGCTAAAGATGAACACGAAGCGGTTAAAGATGATATGCGTTTAATGATTAGCAAATCAAATATCGAAGCTTCTACCCGAAATGATTGTATCGTGTAGGCTACATAAAATAGGAAGGAGTAATGACAGATCCTAAATATGCTTTTATGCACGAGCCATAAAGGGGGTGGTCTTGGTTTGGTAAACGCTATGTAGGTGGCGGTTGATACGAACAGAGAGCCCTTAAAAAACTTGAAGCCATGCCGCAAACAGTGACCAGGTGTAAGGTATTGACTGATTTAATTGGCCAATGGTAAATTGGTAAACGAAAAAACGAATCAAGTCAAATGCTGGTATTATGGAAAATCTGATATTACCTCAATACAGTTTGTCAATACCGTTAGATCAAATTGCACCTAAGAGCCCCGTTTGTTCACAGGAAGTCAGGCCTCCTTGGCGCCACATTTCATTCCGATTCAATATTGGTTTGGGAGATGATCCAGATCGCCGTTTATCTTAGTTGCGCTATTTGATGATGCCAATGGAGAACAAATTATAAGAGATTTTAGTTGAAACCTATTGAAAGGAAAGTTTAAAAAACGAATATCTTGGCGAGTAATTATTACGCATTCTAAACTTTATGCTCCTATACGATATTAAAAAACATTTGATTAGAGAAGGAGAATTTAGAATTTTCCCCTTTTATCATGTTGAAGCTATATTGTTTTAATTATAGCTTCACCCTCATTATCAAGCCTACCGTAAACGCCCTTTTTTTTATCTGAGCTTGGTGTAGAGAATTTTACCACTAGCCTTTTTACGTGTCTGCTGCATGCGCATTTAAGTTCGTATTCGTACTCCCAAGAGCGTTAACAAAGTTTTCATTTAAAAAAAATCATAAAGGTTGACCTAATTCGTTTCCATTGTAAACCTTATCGTAATTCGGCTTTGCTGCTTACAGTTTCACTACCTCAACAATGGTATGCTTTTCTTTTCTACGGTGGGTGGCGATAGCACCGTATTTCAGCGTCACAATTTGGGTAATGCTAACTAGTTATAACCCCCGCGGAGCCAAAGCGTTTATTTGGCTTTAATGGTTGTCGGGTGCATCCTAGGTGGTATTTTTAGTGAGGAATATTAACCCTCAATTTTAAGCCCATCATGAGGCAATTGAAATGTAATTTTATCGCTGCGCTATTTTTTAGGATTAATGTATCGTATTTGACTTTACTACTTTCAAAAAATTTTGGAAAAACAGGATTGTAAAAAAATTAAAATAGCTTTAAACAGAAGAAAAGAACAGCGGTGTCCGCGAAGTAAGGGCCGTTAACGGCCTGATTAAAAAACTCTAGTCACTTTCGTTCTTGCTGGTAATTGTGGCCATCAAGCGTAAATGTGTTGCAACTAGTGGATGATCTTTACAGTGATTTTGCTTCTTCAATCGATTGCTTGATCCAGAACGAATTAACCTCTGTTTTTTGCCCTTTTGGTTTTCTTACATTTTTAACCTAGTTGTCCTTTACTGATACAATTATTTTTTCACCCAGAGAGTCGTGGGTATTTGGGGGTTGGGTCTTTTATGCTTTTACTTTGGGATTTTGCAGGGGTATCGTTTATTTTTTTATGATTCCAGAACTATCGTAATTTCATCTTTATTAAAGCGTGTCCGAGGTAACGCTTAAAACCCAAGTCGATTCACAAAAGTGCTAGCTGAATCTACTGGCATTTTGCCCTTACCTTTTTGAACGTTAAAACAAAAACAAAGTCATTCATTGATGTTTTGTTGTAGATAGTGGTGGCTACAGGTATTGTCGGGATTTTATTTTGATCTTCGCCCGATTGAAAGGCCCTTGATTTAACGTCCACCTAATTATATTACCGGCTATAATTTACTTTTAGTACTAGTTTGGGCCTACCTTTATTAACTAGGTACGAAAGGAATACTTTAAAAACATCAGGAAAATTTTAAGCCGAAGATAACCAATATTAAATTAAAAGGAAAATAAAGTACTTAACAAAAAATGTATCGGTTAGTGAGGGACATGAAACGCTGGTCCTTTTGCTCGGGGCTCAGAAGTAGGTCAGCATTTTGTTATGCTTAACAAGCTCCAGGAAATCAAGTGAACAAACGATTTTACAACCCAATGGTTGAAGCCTGTTGCGGCATCGTCAGATAAATTAAAAACCGCAGCTATTCAGAATTTATATTTTTTAAACAGTGCAACCATCGTTTGCTCAAATTCAAGAATATACTAGATACTGAACGATGAAGATTGTGTGGAGGCCCACTGCTGGCTTATCTATGGTTGGCAATGTGAAAAAAATGAAAGCATTGTTTTTATGACGCCCTATTTAGATCACGAAAGGCCGCTAATTTAGCGCATACAACCGCCTTATTGAATGTTTGCGCCGTGAATCAAGGGACAATTTCTCCTTATGGTAAACTATGTATGCCTTGAGCAGAGGATAAGAACTGAAATTAAACAGGTAAAAGCTACTCCGAATGACCTGTTGAACGGGCTCAAAATTTATTAAAAAACCATAGGGGCGCAAGCGAACATACAGAATGTTTTAATGAAAATTTACTAAGGATAAGCACTAATTTTCACGACGAATGAGCTATTTGAAAATTGCTATTTCATAGCAGCGGTAGTAAACTTAACCAGCCTTCATTCCTTACTAGTAGCTTTTACCCAAAATAAAAAGTGCGTCTTGTGGAAACTGTGGCAGCACTGCGAATATCGGACAAACAATGACTGGCCCCAACCTTGGATGATGGTAAAGAATCATGAACTTTCCTATGAGGTGGCAACTTTCTCCCAATAGTTAAAGTCCTTTAGATCGCAGAATTCCGGTGAAGTACTTAATTTGAATTAGCTTCAGAATCTGCACCGTTACGGTTCGTTAGAGGAATTCCCCGTGCCCTAAGTGAACTTGAGGCAGACGATGCACATCTACAATTTAAGAATAAGCAAAAATGTGTCCAGGTACTATGAAGAGTGACTTACCATAATCCTGTCGGCCAATGCATACCTCAAATTATGTCTATTACAGAAATAGAAAAAAAGTCAAAAAGATACAAATTAACGGCCGAAGGAACGTGATGCTTCCGTGCTATCTTTTTAGAAGCTTTTGGAGCGAAGGTTAAGATGCAGGTCTTCTTAACGTAATTTTTACACTTTTAGGCTAAACATATAAACAAAATGATATATACTATAGCGTATGTGCAGCCGTTGTAAAGTGAAAAAACAAGAAAGCGAGAAACAAACGCTATTGAGTTTTAGACAATCTGGCTGCTCCGGAGAATTAAAAGACGAAACTACTTTCTATTATCCAAACTAGTTGCTTATCGATGTTCCTCTGAAGAGGTATTTCACCAGTTGAAACAAAAATACTAAACAGAAGCAGAATGTTTTCAGTTTGCTATTGGGAAGCCGAATGATGAAAAACTAAACTTGCGTGTTTATTTAATAAGGGAAGCAGCATGATAAGAAGTACCTTCTTTACTCCCAAAAAATACCTTTACTGACGATCACTTAAAATTCGTTCTTTTGTCCCAAGAAGCTATGATCGCCTTAGCTGGAAAATTAATTAAAATAAATGGTTCAAATGTCAAGTCTATAGCTAGGCGAATTGATTATTGCGTACTATATCTTATCAATGGCTGAGGCCAAATTACATATGGGTCTGAAAGCTGATTTTTTACCCAGTACGTTTGGTCATTAAAACTACCATATACAGTACAATTATCAGGTTGTTTCAACAATAATCACTGAGTTCAATAAAATCTCTGAATATTGCCCATGATATTTTCCACATACTGTCCCGTTAGATGCGATCACATGTATACAAAACTACCTGACTTAAATACACTGCAGCATCTTTTCAATGCAGGAGATGGGGCGTACCTAATTCTTCGTCGGTCCATATACACAAGCTTCATTTCAGACACTTTGTGCGTCGACAACCTTGCCTTGCTTAATGGACTATGAAATTTCATCGTAAAGCCTGCTGGTTTCCAATACTTCCGCTCTTTATCACTCACATAGGTGTATGTGCTCCTCTTGTAAAAAAACTCCCACAAACGCGCATTCAGTCATGCGAAAAAACCCCAATTCCGCAGTGGTAAAATTTACCCACATCATTTGCTAATATCAGTCAACTCTTTTTTGGCGTTGTTTTAAAGTACTCTAGGAGGCCTTTTTCGTCCTGTAACTCGGGATAATCCTGTCCAAGAGGCAGCCATAATAAAGCTTCACGCCATAAAACAATACTTTGCAGCACCGTTGAATTACTTACCGAACATATGATCTGCCCCTGTATATGACAATAAAAATCGCTGGCCACAACTTTGTCTTTTAATTTGGGTTTTTCTTTCAATTTATAGATGGAATTGTATGCTCGTCGGTAAACCCAAACACCTGCTTTTACATTTTTTATGTTCCAGTAATCCGTAAA
>Ga0163217_1051195_pt1 | contig 10814 bp, 4 predicted proteins | sample SynspAceP_FD_185933 | JGI IMG/M metagenome (GOLD analysis project Ga0163217, IMG submission 185933) | Saline lake microbial communities from Ace Lake in Antarctica - Synechococcus sp. Ace-P (PacBio error correction) | ecosystem: Environmental > Aquatic > Non-marine Saline and Alkaline > Saline ...
ACAGACTCAGGAATGACCCGGACGCGTGGAAATATATGGTCATTAAAATCAGAAAAGACGCAACGGGTTAGACCGGTACGCTGAACCAAAAGGTCAATCGGACCCAGTAGGCGTACTTCACCAGATAAAAGAGCTGGTTCGAGCCCCAGGCCAGTGCGCCGATTGTGCTCAGCATGCGCTATCTACTAAGCCGACTGCCTGAGTATTCGCACTAACGGCTCAATATATTCTAATCAAAATAGCGCTCGGCGTTATTCCGGGGATAGCTCTCTAATGTTCAAATCGGCCCAGTCATCTAATCTAGGCACTCGCAAGAACGCAGGTTAAATTCTTTCTGGTGGGACCCGTCGACCTAAGCCAAAACCAAGGGCACCGGAAACCCGACGTTAACGTCTTCGGTGGTACAAGTATCTTGAAGACCTCGCGTAATCGCCCCCCGACTGCCACCCGTGGTTAAAATGGTTCACGAGCTCTCTTGTAGGGCGCATATTGATAAAGCTCAAAACGGCGAACAATCTCTGGCACTTGTTTGGAAAAATTCTTTCGGGTTTTCTCCCAAATTCTGTGAAAAATTGTCGGTATTGTTTGCGTCACAGCAAATCAGTTATAGGAAGCCAACAGCTATGTCACTCAGCGCCCATGCATCTGGGGGGGTTGGGGGGGCCCAAAAAAAAAAAAAAAACCCCGGGCCCCCCCCCCCCTTGTTCCCATCCCCCCCAAAAAATATTTTTGTTTTAAGCTAGCATTTAGTTCATCCTCACCTCAATACACTGCATCGTTTTAGCGAAAAATGCGTGTAATAAATCTGTTTATCAATTACCTGCCTCGTATTGAAGTAAGCGCTTTAAATAGGCTCTAATAGTCTAGAAAAAAATATTTGCTAATATGCTATTTCGGTTTACTAGTTGACAATTCTTATTGTAGCGATAAAAAAATTACCACCCTATTGAGTAAATTTCCTAATTGATGTTTGTTTTTAAGCGGATATTGTTAACAACAAACAGGAATTGAAAAAGAGACTTGAAAAGGAGCCCCTAAATTATGCCGATAAGAATATCCAGGATTTAATTATTCGTTTTATTGTGAATTTGTCGACGAACTGCAGCCAATGAATAGCTGTCCTAGTGTGAGTCTTATATTCGCTTATGTTTTCTTGTCCAGACCCAGGTCTGGCAACTGCTAATTAGCACCCTTCGGCAAGCGTTCCTTCCGCAGACACCCTCGGCAACTAAATGTCTTGAAGCATAAGCCATTTACTTGGCGTGAAGGCTCTAATGTGGCTGGGGTTCACGATAAGTGTGGTCATTGGTAATACTCTCGAAACAATTTCATCTTTAAACTAAATGCTTACAGTAAAACCGCTAATTTTTGGTTTGTTCGCTAATTCCAGAAAAGAATCCGTTATTTTATCAACCAATAAAAACGTATTGCGTATTGTCTGTATGAAATTAGGATCAATATCAGAAAAAGCCAAAAAAGCAAATAAAATCTAATGCGCTAAAGAAAGCGTTTTACGCCGCTGATTTAGGCAAATAAGAAGTGGCAACACCCCGACCATAGAATCAAACAGACCCTATTCAAATGCCGCACTAACGAGTGCATACCCTTCACGCATAAAGAGTAGCACAAGCAATAAGCCATAATAATTGAGGAAACCTGCATACCCACTAAAATCGAATAGTTAAGGGCCAGCGTTTTACCATATTATTTTCAGAACTGTGCATTCTCGGTTTCCGGTATTTTTGAGGCGATTAAACCTAAAAGGTGAGTATCGAGGTTAACAGGTATACATTGAACTGGCCTGCATGACTTAAACTATCGGTCAGAACAAAGTTAAAACACGTTTAACTGGTAGTTGTGGTAAACCCCTAACGGATAAGAGTTACTCTGACCCCGAGATAACTACTGTGCTGATTGTAAGATCCCGTAGCAAATCTGCCAAATTAGATTCATCAATTATTAACCATTGGGTCATCTTCCTAGACAAACGTTCTAAAGCATGGCAAAATTGAGCTTCCTGTAAAAGATGAGATTGAAGGTCATTCTTTACACGCATTGAAAGTATACTCGAGCTACGCTTAGCTGTCTGTAGATCTTCCGGGTACAAGACAGCTCGGAGATCTCCTGTGCGCAGCAACGATAACTAAGCCCCGCTGTCTCAAGAGTTTAATTAATAACGTTTGCCGAGTTAGAAGCCGGAGGAAAGAAATTCTCTTTGCTCTGAATCTTGTCTGGGAATGGTCCTGCGCCTTGTTCAAAAAACATTCTGGCCACTTCGCACCAATCCACTCAACCCCACTTTTTATCTAATAAAACAGGGGAGCCTCGAAATTCAGCGTTCTGGTAAATGTTATGCGCAGTGATGGATAAAAGCAATGCTCGAACCCATCAATAGTATCAGCCAGTCTCATAGTACAACCAAGAATTACTAATAAAATCCACCACAGCAAAGCCAGAATAAATAGGACCGTCATAATTGTAGTGGTATATTATATAACCGACGAAAGCAGTAAACAATCAGACGGGCTTGCCTGCGCCAAGCGCTCCTCCTAACAATCCCCCCCCAAAGCGCACTGGTAAATTTTACTCTGTATTTAGGCATCAATGGCGTTAGCAAAAGGTAAAGGCGATATATCATATGCATCAGAAGAAGGGGCAAAAGCTTTGATTAGCATGTAATATCAAGCTAACCGATGGTTCAATTTCAGCCAATGTTTGAACTCAATGAGCAATTCGATGTTGAAGCCGTAACTGCTTATGCCGCCCAATTAATCACTGCCCCAACCAAAATAACGCTTAAATACTGTGCTAAAACGATTACCAATTGACCGAAGTTTTGCGGCGCCAACCAGATGCGGTGTTAAAGCCACGTTCAATTTTCTGTGTAGCAAGAGAAATTGCGGTATAAAATAACAGTACACAGCCCGACCTATCCCAGCCCTCCAACCTCCACATTGTCTACAAAGCCTCAAGTATTTATGCTGAATCTTCTTCTCTAACGCCCTTTTCCCCCATAGTTCGAGAAAGCTGCCAGCATGGGGGTAAGATTTTAATCCTGAACCCTCCGCCATTAACGCTTTTAAAAACAGAAAAACTAATGCCATAAGGAACGATAGACAAGGAAGTTGTATAAACTAGGCCATGGCATGCAAGGATATTTGGCCATTTGGCCCACATCCGCGCAACAACCGGCATACATAAATGCGCAGAATACGATCGAGAAATGAGCTCTGGTTGATAGTGCCTTAAGGGGAGGGAGTCCTAAATAATCCAAAACGCAAATTTGACCAACACTGTCAATTTTTGCAAAACCCTGACTCCAGTTATTATGATCTGTGTATCAATTGATCGAAATTACAACTACCCCAGTTTACATACTATAGATCTGTTTTACAAGTACAAGATATTAACCAGGCATCATGAGGGAGGCAAAGAAATACCGGAGCCAGCCCAAGGTAGCAAGACGTCTATTGGTTAGGGCAAAACACCTGACCTACCATACAGATATCGCCTGCAGACTAGTGAAGAATAGTACGCTCACTAAAGCGTCGACATTAATTTTCAACTTCACTGTAACTGGCATAAATCACTAACAACTGCAAAGAAATCGGGTGTATGCAGCTTTTTCAAAACTTGCGAGCGGCCTTGTTGTAAGCGATTAACTATCTCTATATCTGTTGCTTGCTAATTGCTATATATGCATACTACCTCGTTCCTGGCCCTATTCCTTTAATACCTGATAGCCTCCTTGTTTCACCACGTTATTTAGGATATATTTTTGAATATCAGGGGTCACCATACACTAATCCACCGACATTTCCAAAAGTAACCATCAGTTCGCCGCAGACCAGACGACATACAGGTCTTAATGGCCTGAAAAACCTATGTTCGGTGAGTCCGCTGAACCTGCAAGAGCCTAAAAGCTACAGCAGTCAACTTTTTGCTCCATACCTGCACATTTGTCTACATAATATTTCTGGCTTTGTTTTCAAAAGAGATAAAAGCACTCTGGCTAAACTACTTAACCTTATAAGCCAATGAAATCTGTTCCCTTTCAGCGGTTTTATCCATTGCTAAATCAAGGTGTTTGGATATTGCTGGCGGATTGAAAGAAGCACGTGACCCATGGCATAAACCAACTTTGCATTCAAGTGCCGCTTCTTATAAAATGCTTGAAGAATTCAATGACGGACCTGTTGTTCTCACTCATTTCATAATATTGCGAATAGGCGGTTGTGTCTGGCTACGCAGTAAATTAGCCTCGTCTTCCTTTGCAAACGCGCATAATAGAAGGCTAATACATAAAAAGAATAGGATGAATTATGGTTAGAATGCATCAAACACCGCCTTTGTGAAGCATAGAACTAAGGCTATCCTGATCTTATTATTACAAATCACCGCTGACCAGTCCCCATCTATGAATAGCGAGTCAAGCCTTATGAAATTATTAACAGGTAAGTCCTGTTTAACTAATGGGCGCTAGAAGTTGACTCTATCGCCGCTGATGTGCACTGAACAAGTCTAAGTAGGCAATGGATATCGGTCAACCCAGCCACGAGTTGCATCGACCTTCTTGAGTGATTTTTTTTTTTTCATTTTTGACCACAGTTTGATTTGTGCATGATGCTGTGCCTAGTTCGCGATATTCCCCGTTTGAGGCTGAAATATGGGGTTTAAAAATTTGTTTCGTCCAGCTTATTACTGCGCTCAGAAAACTTTAAACTGCCACAACCAAGGTAGAGACACATCGCGTATTCTTCGACTGATTTCTGCATGCAGTCATCATCTTAAAAACGGTGCAATTTGCTCTGAGTAGGGCTTGCATTGATGCAATGTCTCCCGGTGTCGGAAGCTAAATTTCCCTTCCATCGTTATATAGGTTGATAAAGCTGTAACAAGGTGTAAGCAATCTTGTTTTTGCGGGCTTCGATAAGGTTGGCATGATGACAGTTTCTGGTCTTTTTTTACTGGTCTTGCTCTTTATCAGGTGTAGGACAGTGCAGGCTAAGCGTTTGTATATTTTGTGTTAACTGGCCCCCTTTAAACAGTTTTCTAAGTCTTTTGCTAATCATCCTGTGGTGCATGAACTGCCCATTCTCTTCTTCTGTTTGCTGATCAAATAGATCTCGAAAGGCTATCTTGTGGGTTTTGCCTGCCGGATTGCTGCTGCTTCATCCCAGTTTTGTGCCATCTGCTCAACATAGGTCATGACCATGAGACTGGGGTCTTTGAACAATGCAACTAATTTTCATAGTCTGAGCGTTGCAGAGCTTTCCAGCAAAAATAGTTTTCAAGGCTGTGGCGTCCTTCATTTCCTGTGGTCAACTGTCCGCGGGTTCAGAATTGGCTAAATTCTGTAAGGGCTTCAATTAACTTATTTTTGCAAGGCATCAAAGCTTAACCTCACCTACAAATGGATGTGAGCGCAGGTACTCTAGTTCTTGGCAGATCCAGTCAAGAACTCTTCGTGCTGAATCTGAAAAGAACTTACGCCAATGAAAGCCATTAAAATTCTATAAAATCACTAAAGCTTGTTTTACTATTTTAAATGTTCTAAAAAGGTAATACCTTGATTTTGGAACTCTGCAATATTTTCCTTTTGGTCTAAAAAGGTTGATTACGCTTTTGTTTTCTTCTCAATTTTTGACCAAATAATTGATAGGGATTGTTGCAAAGGTCACTGTGAGTGTCTGATGCGTGCATTGAAAAAGTGGTCTTGAACGCTTGTCATTCTAAATAACCAAACTTGCAGAAATACGAAAACTATAACGATAAGAATAAAGCCCCTGCGTAGTAATCAGAAGTGAAAGAATGCTGCAATTACGCAAACACGCCCACCAAAGGGTGGTGTTGTTTAACTTTTACTTTACTAATGTTTCGACGGTGATACCCACAACAGTAAGTCACCCTGGAAACCTGCTGACCATCACTAATTGAGGATGCGCTCAATAGGTATTTTTGGTCTCAGGATACAACACCCCTGTTTGACGGTTTCAAAGCCCGCTAAGGTGACTTGCGAGAAAACATTTTCAATGCTTCCCATCAGGCCTGGTTTGTTCTACTGTGACGATGGTCACATCTTTGAATCAACTCAGCTTCGAACCTTGGGGTCTTGGGTGGTGTGAAATCCCGCGCTTGCGCCGAGTACTTTCAGTCGTTGCTTTCAACCTACTCGCACAGATTCAGTTTCCACTTCCAGGGGCTTCTGCGGCGGCTTCCATTCTGCTATTAGGACTACAGGATCTAACTCTGCCATTAAAGCGTGGCAGTAATAGTGTCATATACCCCGTCTTGAACGTTGCATCCATTGAGGATACGTTTTACAACAAAGGGAATGGTTAGTAGCCGATGCTTTAATGTACTTACACATCTACGGTAGGCATACATTTTTAGCCACATACGTCAGCGCGGTCTGTGCCACGATATAATCAACTGAGCGATTAAACTATCGTTATAGGGAGAATTTCTTTACCGGTCTGCGGCCTATGGAAATTATCTCTAACATCATCCGTTGCGGGCATTACAACATTATGACTCTTACCCGGGATTTAGGTATCAGCTTGCAAGAATACCGTTGCTATCAAGGGCGGGCTTTTTCGGCAGTAACCCCACTTCCATAGCGTAAACCATGGGGTCCACCGGTTTCGAGTTTTTCCCAATTGAACGGGCCCGCGGCAAATCAACTGCGCGCTAACAATACGATTACCCGATGTTGCTGTCAGTAACAGGATGTTCACTTTTAACGGTTCCAATTCCATGAAGTACACTTTCATGGCAATCTAGGTTATAGATAACTTCAACCGTAACCTGCACCCATGTAATCGGTGGCTTCCACCCAAGCAGCGGGTATATTCCCAGACGCGTTGCTTAAGCCTTCGGCAACACCACCAATGGTTGAACCCGACTCTCAATGACTTTTGTGATGTTGCGCTGACTGAACAGTCGCGAATACTACACTTTGGTATGCCAAAGCTGAATCGGCAATAATTGCACCTTCAAATATGACGCAGTGACGTCAACAATATTTTTCTTAAATATAAATCACAACATTGCCAAAGGCTGCGGCAGCTCTGCCGGTTTTTGGAAGAATGCCAATCATGTCTCGCGCGTCTAACCACCTAAAACCTTTACCGCCAACCCACCTGTAATCTGGCGTTTAATAATACTTGGATAACCAATTTCTAAGGCGACATTTACGGCTTGTTCGGCGTAGATAAGATCTCGGACTACCGGTACAGTACGGGCACAATTCGCGCTTGCAGAGGTGGGATAGCATTGGATTATTCACCCATAGTTGTCATACGAGTGCACGCCGTTGGCCCAACAAAGTTAACGCCATGTTGACACACAGGCCGCAAATTGGTGGGCTTTCTGACAAAATCCTAATGCCAGGATGTAGGGCGTCTACTTTTTCCATTATTTCCAGCCACTTTTTAGGACGAATAAGGCATTTTAAGTAACTTTGTGAGGGTGTTACCCACCAATACACACCAGCTTATCCCGTGCTCTTAAGCATCTCTGCTGGAACAGATTCAGTCAGGTCAGAAGCGACTATACTACATGATTTGTATCATGGGCTTACGATCAATTTCATCCGCAGCCGCGGAGGCATGGACCAATACTTCACATGGTTTCATTAGCGCACGAGAATCGTCTTGGACAATCACTCTTCTAATTCAACTACTTCAGGCACCAAGTGTTGAAATACCGGCTTAGCGATCACATCCCAATTTTCACCGTGGGCAAAGGCCATAACAAGGATCAAATATCTGAATAGCAGAGTGTCTAAGTTATCGCTAAAGGTTATGCACCACGGCCGCCATACGCCAAGTCACTTTAAGAAGATAGTTAGACCAAGGTTGCGTGTGGAACGGTAGGTAAGCTGGGAACTACCATTTTGACCGGGCAAAAGGGCAATTGGGCCAGACAAATAGTAAGTTTGGGCCAATGGGATGGGTTAACCATGACTCGCTGGCAACCACCGGTGCAGTCGCCAAAACAAACATCCAAAACCGGTAAATTCGTTATCACGAATAAAACGGGTTCATTCGCGCATTTCACCTAACAGCCATTGAAACACAGGCTGCCGCGCCCTCTTTTGGTTTGCCATACCACCGGAAGGCTGATAAAAAAATCACGCGGCAACTTTACGGTGTTTGCACATTCGAATCAATAATGAGCAGAATTTTCTGCACTAGCCATATTCAAAAGCGCCCCGCTTGAAACGTCGGTTACTCATTTGACACTGCTACGCTAACTCGTCTTTTACTGCCCGTGGTATTGAAAGGTCAGCTAAACCCGTGATCAATCCACAAGGCGGAGTTCTTTCAATGCATCTTCGATAGATAAAACGGAAAAACCGGGAAGTTAAGCAAATTGCCGAACATCTTGGCAGCACCAATTTCAGTCAAACTTGGTGATAAAAACTGCTTAATGCTATCATTTCCCAGCCCAATCTCCGGTTTTTTCTCTCACCGAAGTACTGCTTGGATGAGTAGATCTGGAGCCCATGGTCAACGCGGTCCAGAAATCTTTACGAACGACCAAGTACGCACTGGATTAATGGTGCCAAGTGATTACCGTGTTCCGCTTCACTGTACAAAGTATTTGCTGTAATAGCTCCAAAGAAATAGTCAAATATAACAAAAAGTGAATTCATTAACTGCGGGAAAGCCCAAACTTTTTCCCATTGTTCAGATGCGTCGGGTTTAAACACGTGGTTCGCGCGTTCGACTGTCCATACCAAAGTATTTTAACCATATAAAACTTGGCTTCGTATCACTTTGTCATTGGTGGATAGGGCGCTTATCAAATTGATTTATCAAATAACTTATCAAACGGATAACGTGACAAACTTTTGCCATCAATGCATTCTTTGGCAATCGACGCCAAACTCCCCCACTACTGTCGTAGAAGCATAAAAATAAGTAATGTTGTGACACTCGCCAAATAACGTCTTACGTAAGTTTCGTCATCACCACTATATAGCACGGTAAGTTGGAATTCAGTTCTGGGCCCAAGGGCCTCAGTCACTGATTGTTGGCCGTGAACTCTAAATGCATAATTAAACCGTAAAAAAATTGTGCCGCGTGCTTTTTCCAACGGATGATAGAGCGAACCAGCTAATGTTACACAACAGGGTTTAGTGTTTCTATAAATCTTTTTGGCTCCCTAAAATAAGCGGTGTAATAACGTTACGTTCCGGCAGAAATTAGCGCTGCGTTACTGCTAAAATGTGGTTCCATAGTTTAATTGCAGTCTTACCAATCGTAAAACTAGTTTTGTCTGGTTGGATTAGCCAGGCTTGTAGAAAAACCCGCTCTTGTTCTTGCTATGCGTTAAAGATAAAAATTTTTCCCCCCCCCCGCTTTAGGTAACGCGTCAACTTTGACAGTAAGCCATATGGTCTGTGAAATAGATTGAATACGGCGCGTGGGTCAATAACGTAAGTATGGTAGGCACTACCAAAAATGTGTGTGCACAAGTGGGGTATTTGCAACTCGATAAGCGGGTTAAATTGTTTTCTAAAGGCCAACAATTTGTCGAAGGTGAACAAAAATCGCTGTAAGCTTCTGAGTCATATGTGTTCTTTATTTAATACAGCGAACACGTACAAAATTAACGCTCATTTCAACAGCCCTATTGCACGACGATAGCGCGACTAAGTATGTTTTGTCGTCAATCTTTATCTGAGGGCCGTAAAAATAATAAGCCTCATCAATACAACCGGCGGTAAAATAAAGCTCTCTGCGACACCCCCCACTGATTTAGCACATCTTGCCAAGATAATGTATTTTAACGGGCAATACTTTGCAAAGCCCTGTGCTGAATGGTTAAAAATACCCATCCCGAAAGAAAGGAGTAAGTTTGGCCGGCCAAGGAATCGCTCCACCTAATAACCCGCACAAAAACAATACCTCACGGTGCATATCACAGGCACTTCACAATGGCTAGAAATCGTATGGCTTGGTTTGACTATTACTACTTTTCAACATCAATCAGCCCCAGGGGTGTCAATTAAGGTAACACCAATTGCGATCGACAATTCAAGTCAAAATGACGAAACAGCCTTGCTAGCAGCAAGATGATGGTCTTTGGCATCCATGCCCCGTTTTGCTGTGGTGCGTTCTGTGCAATAATCCATACGACGAGTGCGAGCACCAAATTAAGTTCTACTTCGCACGATAAAAAGAGGGGCCCAATATTAAGTCAGCAATTAATCCTGCCTTCAAATCAGCCGATAATACGCCTTGGCGCCGGCGATTTTGTCTGTGTCGTAAGGATCACCTTATGATATAACCATCGACATCTAAGAAGGCCAAAATTTCAGGTTGCTTGAATGACAACTTCGCTTAGAGTCCTTTGACTTCTTCAGAACAGCTTCTTTTTGCTATGAGCAAAATAAAGAAAAAATCTTAGCTAGTGCTCAGCCATTGTAAAAAACGGATCAGCCGAAATGCTCGAGTTTTAGTAGCAGCCGTTTGCTTAGCGCCATTGATAAATCCCTTTGCGTATAGAAGGAATGAATTTTTTAGCCGACCAAATATACCGTTGTTAATGTCTACATTACCAAACTAACACTAAGCTGGGGACCTTTGTTCCATTTTTGAGACACCAGTGAGTTTGAGTGGCGCTAAACGTAGAGCTATTGGCGGCGGTCGTGAGGGCCCAATGCTCCTCAAGCAGCGCGGGAATAATCGGCCATTACCAAAATCGACCAGTTAGTCGAAAATCGCCCAATAAAGAGCAGCTTGGCGGCGTTATACAACGAGAATATCACGCAAATTAGGTCCCCGTAACGTCAAGAAGTGGCG